>Ga0209676_1002806_pt1 | contig 11526 bp, 9 predicted proteins | sample AraplaCvi_mLB_r2_FD_184282 | JGI IMG/M metagenome (GOLD analysis project Ga0209676, IMG submission 184282) | Arabidopsis root microbial communities from North Carolina, USA - plate scrape MF_Cvi_mLB_r2 (SPAdes) (version 2) | ecosystem: Host-associated > Plants > Roots > Endosphere | place: USA...
AACGCAAAGTAACAATAGTATAAAGACGGATGTTCCACCTATTAAAGCTGTGGCATCCCCACCTTGTAATTTTAAGATGGACATGGCAATGACATCGAGGACAAAGGCAATTGGAATTAGAACTGCGAAAAAGCGTTTTTGTCCAAGTGTCAGCAAATTTTCGGTAGTTACTTGTTCAGCTTCTTTTCCTATATCGTTTGTAGCATTTAAATACAGTGATCCACGTTTCATATCGCGTCGTAATAAAATATAGGCGACTAACGTTGTGACAACGCCCATTGTAATAACAAGAGGGATACTGGCTGTTACTACCTCACCAACCGGAATACCAGCTGCATCAGCAGTTAGCTTCGGAGCCCCCTGTATAACAAAATCACTCGATAGAGCAATTCCATGACCAAATAAATTCATCGCCATCGCCACACCAAGTGCCGGCAATCCTGCTCGTAAAGCAACAGGCAAGAGAACAGCCCCTAAAAGTGCCACAGCGGGTGATGGCCAGAAAAACCAAGAAATAATCATCATTAACAGACCAATCGTCCAATACGCTAATGCAGGAGTTTTAATGATTTTAGTGAAAGGAGCAATCATCACCTCATTAATCCCCGAGGTCATCAATACTCGACTCATAGCAACAATTATAGAAATAATAAGAATGGTCGACAAAAGCTCTGAAATGGCATAAATAAAGCTGTTAAAAACACCACTAATGGACGAAGTTAAATCGCCAGTAGCTACGATGGCTAGTATGAAGATGCCGATAATACATATGAGGGTGGTATCGCGACGTTTAACCATAAATCCGATGATGAGCACAATAAAAACAACGTAAATCCAATGGAGAGCTGTGAATTCAATCCCCATACATTTCCCCCTCAAAATTCGATCTGATTCTATAGAATATGAAGGGGAAAAAAGTTGGTGATGGTTTCGGGAAATTTTGAGACAAATAGAATTGTAATATGAATTGATGATTGAAAAAGTATAAAGATTAAAAAATTTATAATAAAGGGAGGGGGATTAACAGACGGTTCAGTTGAGGAAGGAAATGGTATAATTAAAAAATGTATATGATAAATCAGGTGTGTTTATTAACCATTTTTATACATTCGAAGAGGCTGATTTCCGCTACGGGTTACTCGCTTTGTTGCTGCCGCTTCGCTTTCGCACAGAGCAAGGCTTCCTGCGGGCGGGCGTCGAGCCGCTTCCTCCGCTACGCTCCGTGCAGGGTCTCGTCTGTCTCGCTTTCCCGCGGGAGTCGAGTAGCCCTACGCTACAATCAGTTGAAATGGAAATATATCGGCGAAATAGTAATAAAAAAATCCTTTTATCGCTCAATAATAAATCCATCTTTTTCCTAATTAACACACCTGATGATAAATAATTCAATTAAAAATACATATAATGGGTAATTTTCTGTGAAAAATCAATTGATCAAACGGAGACATCATCTCTACATTATTTAGTAGGCGAGAAATTAAAAATGGGACATTAATCGGAATTGTAATAGAAGATAGTAGCTTGGAGTTTAGATATAGCCAAATAAATACAAAAAAGAATTGAAAATGTTGACTTCTTTGAAACTGCAAGTGCAGTTCAATCTATAACCTCCAGGCATAATTTGGAAATGATTAGTTTTAGGAATAATGGCATACACACCGAAGATGGGGGAATAAAAGTATGGAAGCAATAATAGATCAGAGGAAATGGCATTGGTTGGACTATTTTCTATTTCTCATGCGTACGATATGGATTACTTCTAATGGCTATTCAATATATGTTAGTACGATTGGTTCTGAAAAGTGGGTTTTACTTTTATGGGCTAGTTGTTCTTATTTAATACCCTATCTATTTTATCGGCCTAGACTTATTAAATTCCAATACTATTTAATTGCAGAGGTGTTGTTAACGGGTTCTTTGTTTATTTACTTATCGAGTCAGTATGAAATATCAGTGACCTACAGTTTTTTACTCGTGCCAATCCTTACTTTTGCATATGCTTGTCAAGTTAAGCCATTAGTTTGGTTAGGACCTTTCGTATTAATTGGTACATGGGCTGGCAGTCTCTTCATTAATATGGATTTCTTTGGACTCTTTATTGACACAACTATTTTTTATGGTATTGGGTTATGTTTAGGAAGGATGACCATTGTTAATAACGCTAATAAAGAGTTAATTGCGTCTATTGAGGAAAAAAATAAGGATTTGGAATATTACTCAAAAAAGATTGAGGAATTGACGATTAAGGAAGAACGAAATAGAGTTTCACAAGATTTGCATGATACAGTAGGCCATATTTTCACATCAGTCATAACAAGTTTAGATGCCCTTCCTTTTCTATATCAGGCAGATAAAAAAGAAGCAGAAAAAAGTATAAAAGAGATTTCAGATTTAGCACGAAATGGATTGAATGATATAAGAAAAACAATTCACCATATGTCGCCAACGAGTCATCGAACGCTTGTTGAATCGGTGAAAGAACTGATTGATGATTTTATGAAACATACAGCAACAGATATAAAACTAAATGTCGAAGGGGAAGCGACCGAAGTTAGTGAAAGAGTAATGTTTGCTATTATTCGTTGTATACAAGAAGGGCTTACAAATGCCAAAAGACATGGTCAGGCAACTTTTATTAAAGTAAATATTTCGTTTAAACAAGAGGAATTAGTTGTTCTTATTGAAGATAATGGAAATGGTTGTAATGAATTGAATTTAGGATTTGGATTACGCTCGATGAAAGATCGAATATCGGCATTAGCGGGGACAGTTAACTTTTATTCAAAATTGAATAATGGTATGAAGATAACGTGTAATATACCTATGGCAAAGGAAGTTTAATGATAATGATTAAAGCGGCGATAGTTGAAGATCAAGAGATTTTAAGAAAAAGTTTAAAAATTGTGATTGAAAGTATTTCTGACATTGAGATTGTTGGAACTGCGGAAAATGGAGAAAAGGCAATTGCTTTATGCGAAAGGGAAAATCTTGATATTCTATTAATGGATATTCAAATGCCAGTGATGGATGGTGTAAAGGCGACAGAGGAAATTAAAAAACGTTGGCCCAATATAAAAGTGATAATACTTACTACTTTTCAAGATGTTACTCACGTTTTAAATGCTTTAAATGTTGGTGCAGAGGGTTATATATTAAAGGCTGTTGATCCAGAATTTTTAATTCAGGGAATTAAAATGGTGTATCACGGAGGTTCCCTCATTCCTCAACAATTAGCTAAAGAGGTGTTTGGTCAGATACAAATAAATAATAACGCACACTCGGAACAAGTTGACCATAACTCTATGAATCATCCATATGATTTAAATAATCAAGAATTAAAAGTTTTAAAATATTTAACTCAAGGATTATCCAATAAAGACATTTCAGAAAAGATGTTTCTTTCAATTGGAACTGTGAAAAACTATATTTCTACCATTTATTCGAAATTAAACGTAAGAAATAGATCTTCAGCTATTATTAAAGCAATGGAAGAGAGTCTTATAGAGGATAAGAAGCATTGAAATAAAAGAGTGTAGATAAAGTTTAATCGACTTTGTCTACGCTCTTTTTATATTATCAGAATTTATATCATTAGACTTGGTTTTTGCTATTAAAGAAGGTATCAAAAATTTTCAAGCCATTTATTTTTAACGAAGTAATATGTATTAGTCAAAGGTCATAATTTTTCGTTTTATTTATAAATATTAATGACTTATTAATGACTCACTGGCACTACAATACATTACCTTTCATTTGTAAAGTATTAGTAAGGGAAAAATGCATGCTCAAGTCCATCTTAGTTAGCAAACCGTTAAATAAGAGCATGTATTGATTCATAAATTTAGTTTACATTTAACAGAAAGGAATTAGTAGATTAGATGAAAAATATCAAGATGTTAATAAAATGTATTGGAGTAATTATTATATTAATACTGTTATTAGTACTTTTTCGTCCCACATGGACTTCTAATATAAAAGGTGATAACAGTATTAGTGTCTTAGAACAAGTTAAGATCAATGGTGCAAAACAGCAAATCATGATTAGAGGTCGTGATAAAAATAACCCGGTCATTATTTATGTACACGGGGGACCGGGGAGTTCCGAAATTCCTTATGTCGCTAAGTTCCAAGACTTATTAGAAAAAGATTTTACTGTCGTTCATTACGATCAAAGAGGAAGTGGTAAATCGTATCATTTTAATGAGGATTATTCTAAATTAACGGCAGATGTACTTGTAGAAGATTTATTAGAACTTACGGATAATATTTCGAAACGATTTGGCAAAGAGAAAGTAATCTTAATAGGTCATTCTTACGGTACATACCTAGCAACTAAGGCTGCTTATAAAGCTCCAGAAAAATATGAAGCCTATATTGGAATTGGTCAGTTGAGTAATATGCAAGAAAGTGAAATAGATAATTTGAATAATACAATAAGCGAAGCGAAAAAAGCCAGAAATACAGAAGATGTGAAGTACTTAGAGGGGATCGCTGAAAAAATATATAATGGAGAGGGAGTGACTCCTAGAGATTATGTAGGGAAGTACGGCGGCGCTACAAGACTTATTAATATGCCGGATGGTAATATACTAGGGATGCTTTTAAGTCGTGAATATAATGTGTTAGATTTAATTCGCTATAATTATGGACTTGCTGAGACACAAGAGCAACTTCTAAAAGAAGTTTTTGACAAGCCACTACCTAAGATAGCCACAAAACTTGATTTACCATTTTATTTTGTAATGGGTAAATACGACGCTATGACTTCTTCAAATTCAGCTGAAAATTATTTTAATTTAATTGAAGCGGATAAAAAAGAGTTTATTTCTTTTGAGAAATCAGCTCATTATCCACAATTTGAAGAGAAGGAAAAATTTTATAGATGGATGTGCGACACATTTAAATAGGGTAGGGGAGTTATTCCTAAGCCTTTTTGGAGGTTTTCAAGAAAGAAAGGTTATGAATATAGCATTTATTTCTTGTATTTTCGAAAAGATTCCTTTGTTGGTGTTCGGTACCTAGAAAGTGCGTGTCTAAAGAACTTATTAAAATTTTTTTCAATCAATTAAGCCTCGGCATAATTGCGTCCAGAATCGGCATTGGGCCAACGTGATGTTGGTCACTCAGTCGTTGCCACAGGACGTGGCGTTCTTAGACTGAGTTCCTCTATTTCAGCGGATGTATGAACACCCGCTGGAAAGAGGCTTAAACCGCATTCATCTCACCACCTATAGAGATGGAGATTTCTGCAATGGAAACCTGAATAGCTAACTGCTTCTATGGAGAAAAAATCAGACCACAGTAATTAACAATGTTCTTTAAAATTACCATTTTATGAGGAACAGGTAGAGTGATTTATATCAATAAATCTGATACGACCTGAACAATCAGCAAGAAAAAAATGATTGGTAATAAAATTTGAATCCACTTTGTTTGGATATAAGGGATGATCTTTAAACCTAAGAACGAGCCAACAATAGAGCCAATTGAAACAGGAATGGCGATTCCCCAATTAACAATGCCAGTAAAGTAGTAAAAGAGAAAGGCGCCTATACAACTTGAAAACGTAATAATTCTTGTTAACTCAACTGCTTTTATATAGGTATATTGCTTTTTAAGATGATATGTTACATTCATTAGAGCTGAGCCTGGTCCAAAACCACCGTCATATATTGAAATTGCAAACGGAATGAGTTTATTAATTGGTTGTTCCTCTGTTTCTTTTTGGTCCTTTACCATAAATTTATTACTGCGAAGAACAATGAAAAATGCGAAAATTAAGAATACGCAAGCTACAATATTCATGACTTGTTCCGATAATCGAGTGGCTAAAAATGCGCCGAATACACCACCTAAACTAGCGACTATCATTAAAGATGTGAATCTTTTTAACGATAAATGTCCTTTAATTATAAACGATACGACATTTGATAGAGCTGAAATGCCTGTCGCAAATTTATTAACTGCTACGGTTGTATGGATCGGAATGCCAAAAAGTAACATTGCGGGTAACAAAATAAAGCCTGCAGCGCCGAAAAGAACACCAATGACTGCTGCGAGTAAACCAATTGTAAATAAAATAAAGCCATTTACTGATAACCATTCATGTAGTAAAATTTCCATCAAATCACCTCTACACCTAAATTACTGCTAAACTATACATAAAACAAATATATAATAATTGCTTATTCATAAATATAATTTATCTTTCATCAGTGGGTGTTAGAACACCCACTGATGAAGATAAAGCCTCCGGCGGATGTCACGGATTTTGAAAGGAATGAATTGTGTGGGCACAATTCAAAATCCGGACGCAATTACGCCAAGGCGAAATTGATTGATAGAAAGGTGTGGATGAAATGAATTTGCATGCATTAAGGATTTTTACGAATGTAGCAAAGCTTGGAGGAATTACTGCAGCAGCGAATAAAATGCTGCTTAGTCAACCAGCAGTCACAATTCAAATACGGAAATTAGAGAGCGAAATAGGGGCAAAATTGATTGAAGGAAAAGGACGTGGCATTCAATTAACGCCTGAGGGGAAGTTTTTGTATGAGCAGGGAATGCGTTTATTTTATTTAGAAGCACAAATTGACGAAAAGATCGGTAAATTTTTAGCGAAGGAAGAGAAAATACATATTGCTTCTTCCTATATACCAATAAACTATATACTCCCATCTATTATTGCAGCGTATAAGCTTGCTAATCCTCACATTGAATTTTTTGTGTCGCTAGGCAATGTAAAATCTGTGGAAGAGCAAGTTCTTAATTATGAAGTAGATTTTGGTTTTGTCGTGCAAAATAAAATGGGTCACCCTGATTTACAGTTTGAAAAAATAGTAGAGATCCCGTTTTGGTTTGTTGTGCACCCATCACATTCTTTGGCAAATCAAACTGTCTCCATTTATGAATTATCGAAGGAGGACTTTATTTATCGGGAACGTGGTAGCTCGACACTCGATTTATTGGAGTCGTTTTTTTACACTTATAACGGTCCATTGCCTAAATTAGGACTTCAAATGCAGGGCTTACATGAATCGATTAAAGTAGTGGAAGCAGGGTACGGTTTGACCTTAGCACCATCCTATAGTGTTACCGAAAGTATAACAAATGGGAAGCTAGCCCGGGTCTATGTTGAACAGGCAGATATTCAGCAAAGTTTATTTATATGTACACGCAAATCAGATTTAGAAGAACATCCATTTATTCTGTATTTAAAAGAGCATTTAAACGCTATAAAATAACCAATCTAAAAGTAATAAAACCAATATCGGGAACGAGCATTAAACGTGCTTATTCTCGATTTTTATATGTAGCAAGGCTTTTGTATACTGTATCAAAATTCATTATCATTAAATCACACAGAAATAGGGTATTGCTTTGCAGCTATTTCTTTGTTCGCTTTTAAAAACATGTTATCTCTTGTTAGATTGACAGTCGTAACATACTAAGAGGACGATCAATCTAAATAGTTTTTTTCATCAACATTATTTTTATTAAGTAGCCAGAAAAGCTTACTTAGTTTGCGTTCGATCATTAGATTATATTTTCTAGCTACTATGTTTTTTAAAATAGAATGGTATAAAAATACTTATTTTATGTATGTTGATATGTAATAGTTGAGTTATAGATTGAATAGTTTTATTATTCAGTCTATAAGGGTGTTTTTTACAGAGGGGGATATTGATGGTATTGCATGTAGGAGAAAAAATTACATTTGAGCGTAGGTTTACAAAAGAGGATGTTGAATTATTTACGAGGGTATCAAAAGATGAAGGGGTTCATCATATCACGCCAGACGAACAAGGACGAATTGTCGTACAAGGGCTTTTAACAGCGACGCTCCCAACGAAAGTTGGAGGTGACTATAACGTACTAGCGCGTAAAATGAATTACGAATTTTTACGTCCAGTTTTTAGTGATGATACGATTCGTTGTGATGTAATAATTGAACAGTATGAACCGGATGGAAAAAATCGTACGGCAATTACTACAACATTTACGTGTACAAATCAACTTGAAAAGGAAGTATTAAAGGGAAGCTTTTCAGGTATTATTCTATAACATTTAACTTATTTCAGTAGAAGTATTTGATAGGGGGAGTTTACCATATGAAAACTGCAGAAATTCTATTTTTTGAACGTCCATTTCCGAGTGCTAATAGTATTGTTATTCAAGATAATCAATCATTTTTAATTGATACCGGATTTGGTAGTGATATAGTTCGAACTGAGAAACTTTTAACCGAAGTAGGGATATTACCACAACAGTTAAATGGCATTATAAACACTCACTACCATAGCGATCACGTTGGTGGAAATCATTATTTTCAGCGGCAATATAACCTACCGATTGCGGCACATCTTTGGGAGGGAGAAATGGTTAATCGTTGTGATTTCGAAACTTGTAGTGCCCACTATTTAGATCAACCAGTGGAACAATATGTTGTGCAACAGTTACTTGTAGATGAACAAGAGATTAATACGGGTAATAGTGCTTTACAAGTTTTGCATACACCGGGACATACATTAGGACATATATCTTTATACGAGCCAAAACAGCAGATTTTAATTTGTGGCGATTTGTTTCATTACAATGATGTTGGATGGTTAAATATTTTTCGAGAAGGTACAAACAGTTTAGGACGTTCTTATGAAAGTCTAGAGCGACTCGCTAAACTTTCGATAAAAAAAGCATATCCTGGTCATGGTCGTGCCATCGACGACCCATTAATAATGATTGACAAAGCAAGAGAACGCATTGAAAAATGGATGGAATCACCAGAAAAAATGGCTTGGCATGCATGTAAACGAATTTTTTCTTTTACACTAATGTTAAAAAATGGATTAACGAAGCAAAATATTACGCCTTATTTACTCAGCTGTGGGTGGTTTTACGATTTTGCTGTTCATTCTTTTCACACAGAGCCAAAGGAATTCGTACAACCATTTATTGATGAAATGATTCGCTCAAAAGCTGCGATATGGGAACAAGGCAAATTAATGGCGTCAGCACCATATGAAGCGCCAGATCCACAATGGATAGAAAACGATTGGAAACCAAATAATTGGACAAGATAAAGGTACAATTTTGAGCTATAATGTTTTAAAAAATAGATGTAATAATCCAAAGAGATGAACTCGAAAGGGAGTTTACTTTGTGAATATTACATCTTTTTTAATTTCCTGTTTTATAATTACGGTTACCCTCAGCCAAATCAATATTGTTATGTTATTAATCTCTAAATTTCAAATGATTCCTACTATGCTGTTTATAATTGAGTACTTGGTCAGCAGCTAGAGAAGCGGTTTAGTTGATAAATTTGAAACTATTTATAATTTACAGTCGTATAAAAATATGGAGCTTCTTTAAGGGGAGTCACCCAGTCGGAACGGAAATCAACCACACGTTATGGTGGTGACCTAAAATATGGTAGTTATTTTTGGGTATTTGAAAATGGCGAAATCGAAGAAATACAAATATTTATATGAGGGAAGTGTGTTATGCAATTTGAAGGTGCAATGCTAGAATATCGTTTGCAAAAAGAGAAAGACAAGTTTGAACCAATCTATTATTATACTAATATTGATTTACCACAAATTTTAACTAGAAGAGAATGTGAATTTTTTATTAAAGAAGGTAAGACGTATCAACAACTGTCTTCTGCTATTGAGGATGAGTTATTTGTAATTTATGTAAAATTACACGAAGAAACACCAATTGATATTAAAGAACCCTTATATGAAGGGATTAAACTTGAATTTCGTGAATTAAATGCCTATAAAAATCATCCGCTTATCACATTTGAATATATGACGAATCATCTAGATATTTTAAGCGTTATCGGAAGCATATATACATATATCGATGGTAAGGAATGGGAGCGTGATTCAGCTGAAATTGATGAAGACCGAGGCGTGTATGTTTTATATGTTAAGCCAACAGGATTTACGCTTGTAACATAGGGAGGGTATTTTTAGAATGAAGAAGACAAAGAAAATGATGACAGGGGCATTAGCAGCTGCGGCTTTAGTAACGCTCTCTGCTTGTGGGGACGAAAGGGGATATGAAGCGCCAACTGGAACGGATTGCGATGATTGGGAATGGGATAAAGAGACGGGTACGTATTATTGCGATGATAGTCATTCAACACATGCCGGGGGTTACTATTATGGTGGGAAATATTATACATCAAAAAATTCGTTACAAAAAAGTGCTGATTACAAAAGTTATGCATCGAATTACAAATCAGGAATAGGTAGTGGTTCAAAAGGCGGTTTTGGAGGGTAAAGATGAACCAATTTCGTGAGAATCGACAACAGTTTTTTAGCCAGATAAAGGATTTTTGGCATGACATATATGGTATGGAATATGCTCTATTTGATATTAAGAGAGAAAGTGCTGAAACGATTAATAAAATTCGACAAGCAACCGAACAGATTGGCCATATTTTTTATAAGTCGGCTACTTTGTTGCGTATGGTAGATGATGAGACACTTTTGCGTCTTGGATTTCCCACTGAAACGCACTCTTTCATCCGTTTGCAAACACTGCCAGTAGAAAGTGTCATCGCTCGTTTAGATTTAGTAGTGACAGAGGAACAAGTGAAATTGCTTGAAATAAACGCAGATACACCTACATTTATCAAAGAAACTTTTTTTGTGAATGGAAAAGTGTGTGAACAGTTTGGGATGGAAAATCCAAACGATGGATACGAAGATCAGTTAAAACAAGCCATTTTGAAAGCTGTAACGTCGTCGCTTCGTTCTAGCGGAAGAGATGGAGCAAACAATATCGTTTTCGCAGCACACTCTGATCATGAAGAAGATAAACTGACAACAATGTATTTAAAGGAACTCTCTGGATTAAAAAGTCAGTATATGGACTTTAATCACTTACAACTTGTAGATGAGCCAATTTTAGAAAATGAAGAGGTTGTCCTACCACAAGGTCTTTATGATAGAAAAGGAGAAAAAATCGATGTTTTATATCGACAGACGTATCCAATTGAACATTTAATATATGATGAAGATCCAATGACGAAAGAAAAAGTAGGTCAATCGTTAATGAAGTTTGTAGAACAACAGGACTTAGCCATTATAAATCCCCCTTCTGCTTTTTTACTACAATCCAAGGCAATAATGGCACTCATTTGGGGGCTACATGAGGAACAGCATTCTTTTTATACACGTGAAGAACATAACGCGATACATAAATATTTTTTACCAACTTATCTAGATCCAGACATGTTTTTACAACAAGGACAAAGTTTTGTGAAAAAGCCTGCATTTGGCCGCGAAGGAGACACTGTCGAGATTTTTTCCACTACAGGTAAAAAAATTGCGGAAGATATTCATAAAACATATAAAGATGAACTTCCTGTTTATCAACAGTTTATAGAGTTACCACAAACTATTATTCAAACAGAACAAGGTCCCAAACGAGCGCATTATATGTATGGTTGCTTTTGTATTAATGGTAAGGCAAGTGCAATTGGTATTCGCGCTGGAGGACAAATTACAGATA
>Ga0209676_1002807_pt1 | contig 11523 bp, 9 predicted proteins | sample AraplaCvi_mLB_r2_FD_184282 | JGI IMG/M metagenome (GOLD analysis project Ga0209676, IMG submission 184282) | Arabidopsis root microbial communities from North Carolina, USA - plate scrape MF_Cvi_mLB_r2 (SPAdes) (version 2) | ecosystem: Host-associated > Plants > Roots > Endosphere | place: USA...
CATCGGAGATCTGGTCGGCGATCTTGTCCGGATGGCCTTCGGAGACGGATTCGGAGGTGAACAGGTAGCTGGACATCGAGGTCAATATCCCTTGATTCGGATGAAAGGATGGCCGGGCATGATACAGGCTTGTCCCGGTCGGCGCATTGTGCGCCACGGAGATGTTGCGCGGTGGTTAAGCGCGAGCCCGCCGTGACGGGCTTCCGGCCGCCGGCCCCGCTGTCACGGTCCTGACGCGAAACCGCCACCGCCCTGTCGCCGGGGCGTCCCAACCTTCCGCGGCGAAAGCCCCGCCGGGGCGATCCGCGCCGACGCATGCCACTCGAACGCCGCCTGCAAGAACGCTTTCCGCACTGGTTCCGGGGACGCCGTGCGAACGTCGCCCGGCCCCTGCTGCGCACGATCGGCCGCTGGTCGCGCTTCGACCAGGTCGAGGCATTCCTGTCGGCCAACGGCCACCTGCGCGATTTCGATTTCATCGCCGCCGGGCTCGATCACCTGCAGGCGCGCTACGTGGTCGATGCCGCGGACCTGGGGCGGATTCCCGCCAGCGGCCGGCTGCTGATCGTCGCCAACCACCCGTCCGGCGCGCTCGACGCGCTGGCGCTGCTGGACGCCGTCGGCCGCGTGCGGCGCGACGTGCGCATCGTCGCGAACGACCTGCTCGGTGCGCTGGAGCCGCTTTCGGGTTTGCTGCTGCCGGTACGCATCCTGGGCGGCCGCCCGACACCGCAGAGCCTTTCCGCGATCGACGACGCGCTGCGCGCCGACCAGTGCGTGATCGTGTTTCCGGCCGGCGAAGTGGCACGGCTCGGCCTGCGCGGTGTCACGGACGGACGCTGGCGCCGCGGTTTCCTGCGTTTCGCGCGCACGGCCGATGCGCCGGTGTTGCCGGTGCGCATCGAGGCGCGCAACTCGGCGCTGTTCTATGGCGCGTCGGCCTTGTTCAAGCCCGTCGGCACCGCGTTGCTGGCGCGGGAGATGTTCGCGCGCCGTGCGCACCGCATCGCGCTGCGCATCGGTCATCCGCTGGCGCTGCCACCGGAGGGCGACCCCCAGCAGCTGCTGCGCGAAGTGCGCCGCGAACTGTTCTCGCTCGGCCGGCGTCGCGCGGGCCTGCATGCCGGGCCTGTCGAAACGAATGTCGTCCCGCTCATCGCGCCGCTGATCGATCCGGTCGATGCGACGCAGGTACGCGATGGCATTGAAGCGCTGGCGCTGCTCGGCCGCACTATCGACGGCAAGCAGATCCGCGTTGGCCGACTTGCCGCCGGTTCGCCGCTGTTGCAGGAAATCGGCCGCCTGCGCGAACTCACGTTCCGCGCGGTGGGCGAGGGCACCGGCCAGCGGCTGGACGTGGACCTCTACGACAGCTGGTACGAACACATCGTGCTGTGGGATGCGGAGGCGTCGAAGATCGCCGGCGCGTACCGCATCGCGCGTGGCGCGAGCGTGCTGGCCGAACGCGGCCTGGCCGGCTTCTACACCGCCTCGCTCTTCCAGTACGCCGACGACGCGGTGCCGCGCATCGCGCAGGGCATGGAGCTGGGGCGCAGCTTCGTCGTGCCCGACTACTGGGGCAGCCGCAGCATCGACTACCTGTGGCAGGGCATCGGCGCGTACCTGGGCAAGCATCCGAACGTGCGCTACCTGTTCGGGCCGGTGTCGATCAGCGCCGCGCTGCCGGCCGCGGCGCGCGAGCAGATCGTCGCGTACTACGCGCGCTACTACGGCAGTGAGGCCACGCGCGCGGTATCGCGCCAGCCTTTCGTCTACCAGGCTGCGCCGCCGCAGTTCGGCGAGGTCGATGCGGGCACCGCGTTCCGCGTGCTGAAGACCAACCTCGACGCGCTCGGCGCCACGCTGCCGATGCTCTACAAGCAATACACCGACCTGTGCGAGCCGGGCGGCGCGCGCTTCCTCGCGTTCGGCGTGGACCCGGCCTTCAGCGATGCGGTCGACGGATTGATCGAAGTCGACCTGGACCTGCTTCGTCCGAAGAAGCGCGAACGCTACCTCGGCATCGCGCCCGCCCAACCGTGCATGGAGACCGCAGGATGACGTCGATGCCGACCGTGTTGCCGCCGCGCCGTCGCGCGGTCTTCGTGTCCGACGTCCACCTGGGTTCCAAACACTGCCACGCCGCCGAATTCGCCGACTTTCTCGCCGGACTCCGCTGTGATCGCCTGTACCTGGTCGGCGACATCGTCGACCTGTGGTGGATGGCGCAACGCCGCGCGCGCTGGGGCGCGCCGCACAACCGCGTGGTCGAGGCGCTGCATGCGCTGCGTCGCGCCGGCACCGAACTGATCTACGTGCCGGGCAACCACGATCGCCCGATCCGTCGCTTCTGCGGTCTCGCGCTGCCACGCATGCGCGTGCGCCGACGCATGGTGCACGTCACCGCCGACGGCCGCCGCCTGCTCGTCACGCATGGCGACGACTACGACGGCATCACGCATTTCGGCGGGCTGCAGGAGCAGTTCGGCGACTGGCTGTACTACCGCATCCTCACCGGCAACCAGTGGCTCAACCGGGCGAGACGCATGGCCGGCCAGCGTTACTGGTCGCTGTCGAAATTCCTGAAGCGGCAGAGTGGCGCGGCCGAGCGCTACATCGAACGCTTCGTCCACGCGGGCCTGGACGATGCGCGACGTCGCGGGCTGGACGGCATCGTCTGCGGCCACATCCACCGCGCGGCGCTCATCGAACGCGACGGCCTGATCTACGCCAACGACGGCGACTGGGTCGAAAGCCTCAGCGCGCTCGCGGAGGATCCGGACGGGACGTTGCGTCTCCTGACGCATACGGGCGAGACGCGCGCACTGATCGAACCGCGTCACCGTCCCGTGGCGACGGAGCAGCCGCGGGCAGCGTGAGTCGCCGGTTCGCCGCGGTGACGACCTGGCGTCGGGAAGCCGCTAGCATCGCCCGATGGATTCCTTCACGCAGATCGTCCTCGGCGCGGCCGTTGCCGCCGCCATCGCCCCGCCGCAACATCGTCGCGCCGCGCTCATCGCCGGCGCGGCGCTGGGCACCTTGCCCGACCTCGACGTGTTGCCCATCAATCTGATCACCGACGACCCCGTCGCGCGCATGACCTGGCATCGCAGCTGGAGCCATTCGTTGCTCGTGCTGCCGTTCGTCGCGTGGGCGCTGTGGGCGTGGCTCCGTTCGCGCGGCGGCCGTGTGGCCCAATCACCAACGCGGTGGTTCTGGGCGATGCAGGGCGCGTTGCTGACGCATCCGCTGCTGGACGCCTTCACCGTCTACGGCACGCAGCTGCTGTGGCCGGTGCCGACGCAGCCGGTGATGTGGTCCAGCGTGTTCATCATCGATCCGCTCTATACGGTGTGGCTGCTGCTCGCGTGCGTCGTCGCGTGGTTCGCGCGCGAGCGCCGGATCGCGCAGCCGGCGCTCATCGCGGGACTGGCCTTGAGTTCGCTGTACCTGGGCCTGTCGCTCGCCGCGAAATACCAGGTCGAACGCGCGGCGGAACAGGCACTGGCCTCGCAGGAACTCGCCACCGCGCCGAGATTTTCCGTGCCGATGCCGTTCAACATCCTGCTGTGGCGCGTGGTGGCGATGACGCCGGAGGGTTTCGTCGAAGGCGAACGCTCGCTGGTGGCCGACTCCGGACCGATGCAGTTTCGCCGTCACGCATCGGATGTCGCCGCGATGGAGCACGTGCGCGACTTTCCCGCCGTGCAGCGGCTGCACTGGTTCAACCGCGGGTTCATGAAGGCGCAGGTACGTGAAGGCGAACTCGTGCTCTCCGACCTGCGCATGGGCGCCGAGCCCGACTACAGCTTTCGTTTCGCCGTCGCGCGCAAGAACGCGGACGGCAGCTGGATGCAGATTCCACCGCGACAGCTGCAGTGGCCATGGGAAGCAGGGCGTCGCCTGCGCACGATGTGGGAGCGCATCTGGCACGAACCCGCAGGCGCAACCGCTGCGGCCGACGCCAATGGCGTGACGATGGAACGATCCCCGGAATCTGGAAGCTGACGAAGCGAACCTTGCCGCCGGGGCCGCGTGGCGTGCACACGCGGTCCCTTCAGGCGGACGTTGAGCTGTTCACTTTCAGCACCTTGTGGAGGACGAAACCCGGCCGGTCCGGAGCGCGCGCGTCGCGTGCGCCCCGAACCGACTCACAGCGCGTTGTGCGCTTCCAACGCTTCGCCGATCTGCACGATGTACTCGTTGCCCTTGGCGTCGTGCAGCGCGACGGCTTCGCCGTCCATGAGGCGGTCGTAGTTGTCCTCGCCGATGGCGGCGACGAACTTTTCGAGTGCGCGATCGTAGGTGTACGGATACTCGGCGAACGCGGTGCGGTTGCCTACGATCATCTGCACCTTGCGCTCGGACAGTCCGGTGATCTTCGACAGATCGCCCACCGGATCGGCGGCCCATGCCGGGGCCGTTACCGCCATCGCCAGCGCGATGAATGCAATCTTGGCTTTCATGTGTGGCCTCCTGGTCCGCCGGGACGCTGCGGTGGCCCGCAGAGGGGACGCCCCGACGCTTGCAGGTTGGGTCATGCGGACCAGAAAAACATCGGCCGAAGGGGGCTGTTACTTTCGACCTGCACCGCCCGTCGCGAGCGCGATGCGCGCACATGCGCATGAAGGTTTCATGCGAAAGCGCTTCACCTTCTTCACCTTTCTCACGAAGCCGCAAACTCAGTAAACGACTGCGCGCGCCTGCACGAACGCATAGAAGAACACCGCGTTCGGATCGTTCTGCACCTGGTGCATTTCGCGCCGCATGCCATCGACGACGTCCTGCGTCACCTTGCCAGCCTGGATGAGCTGGTCGGCAGCGGATAGCAGCAGCTCTTCCCAGAACGCGATCATCGTCTTGCGCCGCGCGGGTTCGCGGTTGTCGAAATAGAAGGTCTTCACGTCGGTGGTGACGTCGCGAAAGCCGCCGGCGAGAAGCAGATTCCCAAGCTTGGCGCCGACGAAAGGATCGCCGCCGCTGTCGTACTGGAAATCGTTGAACGCCATCCAGTAACGCCAAACGTTCGGCGAGTACGGATCGAGCAGGAAGGAAGAGTTCATCACCTCGGTGATGTACACCGGCGAGCCCGGCGCGAGCACGCGACGCACCTCGTTGAGCACGCGCGCCGGCGAGGGCACGTGTTCGAGCACCCAGCACAGGAATGCGGCATCGAAGGTTCGCGGTTCGAATGGCAGGTTGGTCGCGTCGGACTGGTGCAGTTCGTAGCGTCCCTTCAGCCACGGCATCGCGTCGAGGTTGGTGCGTGCCGCATCGAGCTGCGCCTCGTTGAGGTCGACGCAGGTCGCGTGCAGTTCGGGGAAGCGGCGCAGCAGGATCTCGGTCTGCGCGCCGACGCCGCTCCCCACTTCGAGCAGCCGCCGCGCGTTGCTGTAGTCGATGTCGTGGAAGATCGTCGATTCGGCCAGCCGGGCCTGCTTCACCAGGCGCGCCTGTTCGGTCGAGGAGAAGCCGTGCAGATAGGGAAAGTCGGAGCAGGAAGACGATGTGTCGGACATGGCCACACCCTTGGTGTTCGGATGCGCAGATGCTCGCACGGAAGAAGTTAAGGGCGGGCCGTCGTCCGGACTCTCGTCTACGCGGCGACGCCCAGCGGCTGCACGCCTGCGATCAGCGCGTCGAAGTAGTCGCGCGTGAGTGCCAGCTGCGCTTCAGCGCTCTCGGCCCGATTGACCACGGCGCGGAACGCCGCGTTCTCCGGTCGGTCCTTCGCATACCAGCCCAGGTGCTTGCGCGCGATGCGCACGCCGGACACTTCGCCGTAGAACGCGTGAAGGTGTTCCAGGTGCCCGAGCAGCACGTCGCGCACCTCGGCCAGCGTCGGCTCCGCAAGCACGTCGCCGTGTTCGAGGTAATGTGCGATCTCGCGGAAGATCCACGGCCGGCCCTGCGCGGCGCGGCCGACGAGCACGGCGTCGCAGCCCGTATGCGCCAGCACCTGCGCGGCCTTCTGCGGCGAATCGATGTCGCCGTTGGCGAACACCGGGATCGACAGCGCGGCCTTCACCTCGGCGATCGTGTCGTACTCGGCGACGCCGGTGTATTGCTGGTCGCGCGTGCGGCCGTGCACGGCGAGCGCGGCGACGCCGGCGTCCTGCGCGATGCGCGCGATCTGCAGCGCGTTGCGCTGGCCTTCGGCCCAGCCGGTGCGGATCTTCAGGGTGACCGGCACGTCCACCGCGCGCACGACGGCGTCGAGGATGCGCGCGACGAGTTCGGGTTCGCGCATCAGCGCCGAGCCCGCCCACGCGTTGCACACCTTCTTCGCGGGGCAGCCCATGTTGATGTCGATGATCTGGGCGCCGTGGTCGACGTTGTAGCGCGCCGCGTCGGCCATCACCTCGGGCACCGTGCCGGCGATCTGCACGCTGATGGGCGAGGGTTCGCCGTCGTGGTCCATGCGATGGCGCGACTTCGATGTCGACCAGAAGCGGGGATCGGACGTCGTCATCTCCGACACGCACAAGCCGGCCCCCATGCGCTTGCAGAGGATGCGGAAGGGCTTGTCGGTCACGCCCGCCATCGGCGCCAGGACGACGCGCGGGGCGATCTCGTGCGGACCGATGCGGAAGGAGAGGGCGGACATGGGTCGATTGTACCGGCGGGATGGCGTCATCCCGGCGAAAGGCGGGGCCCGGGACGGCTAACCATTCGCCAGCCCGGAATTCAGCGCTTCCCGCGCCGCCGCCGCCAGAACAGGAAACCGGTGACCAGGAGGAACATCGGCAACAGGCCGGTGAACGCGGTGATCCATTTCATCGCCGTGCCGCCCACCGCGCCGACGTGCAGCGGGTAGAACGCCTGGCTCATGCGCATGCCGAGCTTGTGCGTCGTCGCGTCGAAGGCCTGCACGACGCGGCCATCGCGCGACATCACCACCGTGCTGCGGCCGACGGGATGCCATTCGTCCTTCGCCTGCAGGCGGAACGACACCGCGCCTTCACTCGCATCGGGCACCGACACGCGCGCCAGCCGTGCCTCGGGAATCGCGACGCGCGCGTTCGCGATTGCGGTCGTCCAGTCGATCGCCGCCTCGCTGGCAGGCAGTTCCGGCGCCTTCACGTTCTTGCCGCCGAACGTTGCCGTCAGCGCCTTCTGGAAGGCCTTCGAATACACCATGCCGACGCCGGTCACCGTCGCCAGCAACAGCAGCGGCAGCAGGATCACGCCGGTGCTGCGATGCCACGTGAGCCAGCGCCGCACCGGCGGGCCAGCGTGCATCTTCAGCTGCGCAACGAAGCGCCCGCGTTTCGGCCACCACAGGTACAGGCCGATGAGGATCATCGCCAGGCTGATGCAGCCGATCACGCCCCACACTTCGCGGCCGGTCTTTCCGCCGAGCAGGTCGACGTGCCACTCGTGCAGCCACAGCAGCACGTCGTCGTGTTGGCTGCGATAAAGCAGCAGCGCGCCGTCCTCGGGCGCGAAGTACTGGCGATGGCCGTCCTCGAAATACGCCTGCCAGACTGGCAGTTCATCACGCGGAAGATCGAGCGAGCGCATGCCCTCCGGGCCCCAGCGTTCGATCAGCTGCGCGAGCACGCGTCCATCGGCAACGGGTGCGTGCTGCGCGAGTTGTGGATGCTGGAGCTTGAGCAGATCGACATGGAACACCAGCACCGTGCCGGCGAGCGAGGCCAGCGCGAACACCAGCCCCGCCGTCAGCCCGGTCCACAGGTGCAGCCAGGACAGCAGCGCCCGCAGCCGCCGCTTCGGCACTGCTTTCGTGGCGGGCGTTGTCGCGGCCATGTCCATCGGAGCGATTTATCAGAACCGGTGCGACCAGCCCACCGTCAGCACGCGACCGCGGCCTGCGGTGTAGGTGTCGGCGCGCGGCGTGGTCTGCGAGTAGTACGTCGTGTACTGCGCGCCGAACAGGTTCTCGACGCCGACGTTCAGCGCGCCCAGGGGCAACTGGACGCGCGCCTGCAGGTCGACCGTCGTGTAGCCCTCGAAGTCGTCCGCCAGCGTGGTGCCGCGATAGTCGAAATCGCGATCGAACGAATGGCTGGCCTGCAGGCGCGTGGAGATCGCCTGTGTCCACGTCTGGTCCCAGAACGCGGTCGCGCGGTCGGGCGCGACGTTGATGCCGGGCAGGTCGCTGTCCACGCGATCGTCGCCGTTGCTGTCGTAGCGGCCGTCGGTGTTCGCGTAGGCCACGCCGACGCGCGTGGCCTCGGTGAACTGGTACGCGACGCTGCCTTCGAAGCCGTCGATCTCGGTGCGCTCGCGCACGACGTTGTACGTCTGCGTCACGTTGTCGAAAGCGAGACGCGAACCGAGGTCGGAATCCGACCAGTACGCCGCCAGGTGCACCAGCCAGCGACCGTCGTCGTAATCCAGGCCGATTTCCTGGTTGTCGGCGATCACCGGCTGCAGGTCGACGAGCGTGTCCACGCGCTGGTTCGGCGTGTTGATCGCGCGCAGCACGCGGCCGATGTCGGCCACCGTGTAGCCTTCCGCGTACGACGCGTAGAGCTTCAGCGCGTCGGTGGCTTCCCACACGATGCCGACGTTGGGCAGCGTTTCACTCGTTTCCGGCGAGCCGCCTTCGACGAAGTAGCGGCGGCCGTGGAGTGCCGGCGCGGGGCGCTGGTCGGGGATGGTGAGGTAGTCGTCGACCTCCAGCTTGCCGCGCTCGTGGCGCAGGCCGCCGGTAAGCATGACCGAGTCGGCCACCCACCATTCCAGCTGCACGAAGGGCGACACCGATTCGTACGAGGTTTCCGGCACCCAGTCCATGCCGGCGCGCACGAGTTCCTGCGAGGTGGTGTCGCGCGCGATGTCCAGGCCGACCGTGGCGCGCAGGCGCAGGCCGAACAGGTCGCCGCGCGACCAGCTGAACTTGCCGCCGAGCTTCTCGGAAAGATTCTGCGACTGGTCGAACCAGTTCGGATCGCGGCCGTCGCCCCAGAAATCCCCCCAGTAGCTGCCGCCGTAGAGCGCCTCGAAATCGACCCAGTACAGCTGCGCCTGGAAGTAGCCGCCGGCGAGCGCCTTGTCGGTGTAGTCCAGCGTCAGCGACGTGGAGCGGTTGCGCGGGCCCTCGCCGATGCTGCCGCCGCGCGCGGACGTCGCCAGCTGGCCTGTCGCGGGGTTGCCGTTGACCGCGTGGTAGTTGTTGTTGCCCTGCAGTTCGTAGCGGTTCGCGCTGAGCTGCAGGCGGCGGGTTTCGCCGAAGTTCCAGCCGGCCTTCGCGAAGAGGTTGTAGCTCTCCGCGTCCATCAGGTCGCCCTGCACGTCGTTGACCGCGATGGAGTCGCCGTCGCCGTCGTAGTACAGGCCCTCGCTGGCGAAGGACGCGCCGCCGACGAAATCGAACGCGCCCGAGCGCGTACCGAACAGGTACGAGGCGCGATAGCCGGTGCTGTCGCTTTCGTGCGGAACGGCCGTCGAAGCGGAGACGGAGACATCCTGGAACGTCGCGCCATCCTCGCGCGGCGCGCGCTTGGTGATGATGTTGATGATGCCGCCCGACGCGCCCAGGCCCTGCAGCGCATTGGCGCCGTGTATGACCTCGATCCGCTCGATCATCGTCGGATCGATGGTGTGACCGTCGCGGCCGCCGTCGCGCAGCGGCGTGGACTGCGGCACGCCGTCCACCAGATACAGCGGCTTGCGGCCGCGCAGCGTCTCGCCGCTGTTGGTGAGCTTCTGGCGGGACGGCGCGAAGGACGGAATCAGGTTCGCCAGCACCTGCGAGACGTCCTGCGTCAGCGCGAGCTGCTGCTGCAGCTGCGCCTGGTCGATCACCGTGATCGTGTTGGGCAGCGCGGCTTCGGAATCGGGAACGCGGCTGGTGCTGGCCGAGACGGTGACGCGATCGATGTCGGTGGCCTCATCGGCGTGGGCAGCGGGCACGACAAGGGCGGCCAGCAGGGCGCTGGCGAGGGCATGGCGGCGGAGCATCGTGGAATCCGGGACTTTCGAAGCCCGCCATGGTAATGCGAATAATTCTTATTTGATAGGCCGCGGGTTTGTGGTAGCGGGCCGGGCAGGCGCGCGCATCCGGGCGGTGAAAGCCCCTCTCCCACCGGGAGAGGAGTTGGGGTGAGGGTAGGGACATGCGGGGCGCTGGCACTCGTGGTGCTTCGCTCCTCGGCAAATCGAAGGCAAGAATTCGCCTGCTCGATGCGAGGGAAGTTCCGCCTCAATGGCTTCGCCGACCCTCACCCCCATCCCTCTCCCGGAGGGAGAGGGGTTCAAGCGTCAGCCGAAGCGCTTCCGGACATCCGCATCGCGCGGCATCGAAGCGGCTGCGCCCGCGCTTTCCGTCGACAACGCCGCGTACCGGTTCGCGTAGTGCAGGTGGTCGGCGAACGCGGCGTCCGGCCGCAGCGCCCACGACGCCGCAAGCGCGCCATTGAACGCATCGCCGGCGCCGGTGGTGTCCTGCGGCTGCACCTTCGCGCCGGGCACGCGGTAATGCGTTTGGGCATCGCGATGCAGCGCGTTCTCGGCGTGGGAAACGAAGCAGCCCGCTGCGCCCAGCGTCACGACCACCGTGCCGTGCGGCAGCAGGCGGCGGCACCAGGCGTGCAGCGTGTCGTCGTCCTGCGTGGCCACGATCGACGCATCGACGCGCTCACCGACGTGCCGTTCAAGCTGCGCGCAAAACTCGCTTTCGTTCGGCGTGATCACGTCGCTCAACGCGAGCAGCGAAGCCGGCACGCGCGCGTCGGCCGGCGCGGGATTGAGCATCGTGCGCGCGCCCGCTTCGCGTGCGATCGCGAATGCGGCTTCGATCGATGCCAGCGGCGATTCCAGCTGTGCGAGCAGCACGTGTGCGCCATGGATGACGTCGCGCTGCGATTGCACGAAATCAACGGGAAGGTCGGCGTTGGCGCCGGGGCCGATCACGATGGAATTGCGGCCGTCGTGATCGACGTAGATGCCGGCGGTGCCGGTCGGCGCCTGGCTGGAATGCTCGCGAAGATCGAGCCCGTCGGCGGTGGCAAGCGCGCGTGCGAGCTGCCCGCCGAGGTCCTCGCCAAGCGCGCACACGAACGTCGTCGCCGCGCCCGCGCGGACCGCGGCGGTGGCCTGGTTGAAGCCCTTTCCGCCCGGGCCGGTGTAGTACTGCCCGCTGAGCGTCTCGCCCGGCCGCGGCAGCGCCGCGACCGTCCACACGTGGTCGACGTTGAACGAACCGACGACGACGACGCGCGCAGCCGTCATGTCAGCTTCCGAACCACGTCAGCACGCCCGCGATCGTCGCCGTCATGAACGTCGCGATCGAACCGCCGAGCACGGCGCGCAGGCCGAAGCGGGCGAGGTCCTGGCGACGTTCCGGCGCGAGGCCGCCGATGCCGCCGATCTGGATCGCGATCGACGAGAAGTTGGCGAAGCCGCACAGCGCGTAGGTCGCGATCAGGCGGCCCTGGTCGGTCAGCGTCACGCCGGCGACCTTGCCGTTGACGATGTCGGCCAGCTGCAGGTACGCCACGAATTCGTTGATGACGATCTTCTGGCCGATCAGGCTGCCGACGGTGGACGCGTCCT
>Ga0209676_1002808_pt1 | contig 11523 bp, 8 predicted proteins | sample AraplaCvi_mLB_r2_FD_184282 | JGI IMG/M metagenome (GOLD analysis project Ga0209676, IMG submission 184282) | Arabidopsis root microbial communities from North Carolina, USA - plate scrape MF_Cvi_mLB_r2 (SPAdes) (version 2) | ecosystem: Host-associated > Plants > Roots > Endosphere | place: USA...
GACAAGATAGAAGCCACGCCCGAAGGCGGGCTGCGCATAGGCGCGCTGGTGCGCAACACCGCGCTGGCCGCTGACGAACGCGTGCGGCGCGACTACGGCGTGCTCGCGCGCGCCTTGCTGGCCGGCGCTTCGGCCCAGCTGCGCAACAAGGCCACCACCGCCGGCAACCTGCTGCAGCGCACGCGCTGCCCTTACTTCTACGACACCAACCAGCCCTGCAACAAGCGCCAGCCCGGCAGCGGCTGCAGCGCCATAGGCGGGCACACGCGCCAGCATGCGGTGCTGGGCGCCAGCCAGGCCTGCATCGCCACCCACCCCAGCGACATGGCCGTCGCCATGCGCGTGCTCGACGCCACGGTGGAAACCGTCAAGCCCGACGGCGCCAGGCGCGTCATCCCGATCGCCGACTTCCACCGCCTGCCCGGCGACACGCCGCATGTGGAGACCGCGCTGCAGCCCGGCGAGCTGATTACCTCGGTCAGCCTGCCCAGGCCGACGGGCGGCACCCACATCTACCGCAAGGTGCGCGACCGCGCGTCTTATGCCTTCGCACTGGTCTCGGTGGCGGCCGTGGTGCAGCGTGACGGCTCGGGCCGTGTCGCTCTGGGCGGCGTGGCGCACAAGCCCTGGCGCGACGAGGCGGCCGATGCCGCCTTGCCGCAGGGCGCAAAAGCCGCGGCCGGGCGGCTACTCGCCGGCGCCCGCACCACCGAAGACAACGCCTTCAAACTGCCGCTGGTGGAGCGCACCCTCGCCGCCGTGCTGGCCCAGGCCAGGAGCGCCACATGAAATTCGACACCCCCGCCACCCGCAACCCCATAGACCAGCTCAAGGTCATAGGCCAAGCCACGGACCGAATCGACGGCCCGCTCAAGACGACCGGCGGCGCGCCCTATGCCTATGAGCGCCACGACGCCGTGCCCGATCCGGCCTACGGCTACATCGTCGGCGCCGGCATCGCCAAGGGCCGCATCGCTTCCATGGACCTGGACGCCGCACGCGCCGCGCCCGGCGTGCTGGCCGTCGTCACCGCGCGCAACGCCGGCAAGCTCGGCAAAGGCAAGTTCAACACCGCCAAACTGCTGGGCGGGCCCGAGATAGACCACTACCACCAGGCGCTCGCGCTCGTGGTGGCCACCACTTTTGAACAGGCGCGCGCCGCCGCGCAGCTGGTGCGCATTGAATACGAACGCACGCCGGGCAAGTTCGACCTCGCCGCGCAAAAAGACAGCGCGCCGCTGGCCAAGCCTTCCGACTTCGCCGGCCCGTCCGAGACCAAGGTCGGCGACTTCCCGGGCGCCTTTGCCGCGGCGCCCGTGCAACTCGACGCCAGCTACAGCACACCCGACCAGTCGCATGCCATGATGGAGCCGCACGCCACCACCGCCGCCTGGCAGGGCGACAAGCTCACACTCTGGACGGCCAACCAGATGATCGACTGGAGCGTGGGCGACATGGCCGCCACGCTGGGCATCCCCAAGGCCAATGTGCGCCTGGTCTCGCCCTTTATCGGCGGCGGTTTCGGCGGCAAGCTCTGGGTGCGCGCCGATGCGCTGCTGGCCGCCCTGGGCGCGCGCGCGGCGGGGCGGCCCGTCAAGGTCGCGCTGCAACGCCCGCTGATGATCAACAACACCACACACCGGCCGGCCACCCTGCAGCGCATACGCCTGGGCGCGGGCCGCGACGGCAAGCTCACCGCCATAGGCCATGAATGCTGGTCCGGCGACCTGCCCGAGGGCCAGCCCGAAACCTCGGCCAACCAGACCCGTTTGCTGTATGCCGGCGCGAATCGCTTCACCGCTACACGCCTGGCCGTGCTGGACCTGCCCGAAGGCAACGCCATGCGCGCGCCCGGCGAGGCCCCCGGCTTGATGGCCCTCGAAATCGCCATGGATGAGATGGCCGAAAAACTGGGCATGGACCCGATCGAGTTCCGCGCGCTCAACGACACCCAGGTCGACCCGGAACAGGCCGGGCGGCCTTTCTCGCAGCGCCGGTTGGTTGAGTGCCTGCGCCTGGGCGCCGAACAATTCGGCTGGAACCGGCGCCAGGCCCAGCCCGCGCAAGTGCGCGACGGCCGCTGGCTGGTCGGCATGGGCGTGGCCGCGGCCTTTCGCAACAACCTGCTCATGAAGTCAGCCGCACGCGTGCGGCTCGACAAAAACGGCGTGGTCACGGTGGAAACCGACATGACCGACATAGGCACAGGCAGCTACACCATCATCGCGCAGACCGCCGCCGAAGTCATGGGCCTTCCCCTCAACAAAGTGCTGGTGCGCCTGGGCGATTCGGACTTCCCCGTCTCCTGCGGTTCAGGCGGGCAGTGGGGCGCCAACAGCTCCACCTCTGGCGTGTATGCGGCCTGCATGAAGCTGCGCGAAACCATTGCCACCAATGCCGGCTTCACGCCGCTCGAGGCGATTTTTGAAGACGGCATGGTCCGCGTCGCCGATCGCGCCGTGCCGCTCGCGCAAGTCGCCCAAGCGGCCGGCGACAAGGGCCTGGTCGCCGAAGACTTCATGGAATACGGCGACCTGGGCAATAAATACCAGCAGTCGACCTTCGGCGCGCATTTCGTCGAAGTCGGTGTGGACGCCGCCACCGGCGAGATCCGCGTGCGCCGCATGCTCGCCGTCTGCGCCGCAGGCCGCATCCTGAATCCCAAGGCCGCACGCAGCCAGGTCATAGGCGCCATGACCATGGGCGTGGGGGCAGCCCTCATGGAAGAACTCGTGGTCGACAAGCGCCACGGATTTTTTGTGAACCACGACCTTGCCGGGTATGAGGTGCCGGTGCATGCCGACATCCCGCATCAGGATGTGATCTTCCTCGACGAAACCGATCCCATGTCTTCGCCCATGAAGGCCAAGGGGGTGGGGGAGCTTGGGATTTGTGGGATTGCGGCCGCCGTCGCCAACGCGGTCTACAACGCGACCGGGGTGAGGGTGCGTGAGTATCCGATTACGCTGGATAAGTTGTTGGATCGGTTGCCGGCTGTGACTTGAGGCGGTGCGGTTGGGCCGTCCTGGATTTTTGGGCGGCTTAGAACGCGCCGCTATCAGCCTTCACCTTGGGCAGCCGCGCACGGCGTGGCAGCTTCTCATTCATCAGTGCCAGCCCAATGGCGTCTTGCTGCGTGTCCAGCAGTTGGTCCAGCGCCCCCAGACCTCCCAGCACCTGAAGGGTTCGCGCCAGGTGTTGCAACGCGGTGCCCGGATGGCCTGTTTCCATGCGCCGCACCGTATTCACTGATGCGCCTATGCGCTCCGCCAATGTCGCCTGCGTGAGGTTGCGACGCAGCCGCGCCAACGCGATGTTCTGGCCGAGGCGCTGAAGGGTACGGTCAACAGCTAGGGGAGTCGGGGTCATAAAAACACCTGATTGTCTTAATGCGCCAAATATAGATTATTAAATCAATTAATGGTCTAAATATGAGTTGTTAGGAAAAATTAAGAGCGCGTATTTCCGGTTCAATGGCCAGATATGTCGCCATGATCGACAGACGGAGAAGATGTGTCGATAAATTCAATAAAAATCGACATAAAAGATTGACGTGTCGATGCCATCGACATAAACTGGCCTCAAGCCATGGTTATGTCGAAAAAATCATAAAAAATGAACATGAATGCTATTCGCTGGGACGCTGACCAGCCCTACAACGCCTTGCCGCCCCTGCCACCCGGTGCCCAACTGGAAACACGGGCGGTGCTCAAGCAATGCATAGCGGCGCGGGCGGCCCTGGCTGAGTTGAAGCAAGCGGCCCAACTGATTCCCAACCAGGCGGTCTTGATCAACACCCTGCCCCTGCTGGAGTCGCGCGCCAGCTCCGAGATTGAGAACATCGTTACCACGGCAGACAAGCTCTTCCAGCATTTGCACAATGAAGAGCATGCCGACCCGGCCACCAAAGAAGCGCTGCGCTACAGCCGCGCGCTGCTGGAAGGTTTTGGCGCCTTGAGCCAGTACCCCCTCAGCACGCGCACCGCCGAGGACATCTGCACTCATATCAAGGCAGTGCAAATGACGGTGCGGCGCACACCGGGCACGCGCTTGTCCAACGGCGCGACCGGCGAAGTGGTCTATACCCCACCTGAAGGCGAAGGTGTGCTGCGCGACCTGCTAGGCAACTGGGAGCGCTATCTGCACAACGAGGTGGAGCACGACCCCCTGATTCGCATGGCGGTGGGCCACTACCAGTTTGAGGCGATCCATCCGTTCACCGACGGCAATGGCCGCACGGGCCGCATCATCAACAGCCTGTTCCTCATTGAAGAGAATCTGCTGACCTTGCCGATTCTGTACCTGAGCCGCTACATCATCCAGAACAAGGCCGACTATTACCGTCTGCTGCTGCAGGTGACGCGGGAGCAGGCCTGGGAGCCCTGGATCATTTACATCCTCAAAGGCATCGAAGAAACGGCAACATGGACTACCGCCAAAATTGCCGCCATGCGCGCGCTGAACGAGCACACCGCTGCGTATGTCAAAAGCCGCCTGCCCAAGATATACAGCTACGAACTGGTCAGCCTGATTTTTGAGCTGCCCTACTGCCGTATCACCAACCTCACCGAAGCCGGCATTGCCAGGCGCCAGACCGCTTCGCTGTATCTAAAGCAGCTGGTCGATATCGGCGTGCTGAAGGAAAACGCCGAGGCCAGGGAGAAGCTGTTTATCCACCCCAAGCTGATGCAGCTCCTCACGCGGGACAGCAATGACTTCGCGCCGTACGTGATGCCTTGATGCTGAAATACCTCGCTGATTGAGGCGCCGATGGAGTCCGGTTTCCGGCCCCTCGCGCCTCACCGCTCACTGCAAGCGCGCCACATACCCCACCTGCACAGGCGGCCCCGGCGGGCCGAAGGGGCCGTACGGGCTGGGCGTGATGCGCTGCACGATCTGACCGTTCGCGAACACGTCATAAGAACCGCGGCCAGGAATGAAATAAATCCAGGCCGGCCCCGCGATGTCCGGTGGCGCGGCCCAGCCTATGTGCAGCCAGCGGCCCAGGGCCCTGTCGACCACGATGATGCGGCCGTTCTGCGTTCCGTAATATTCCAGCGCGTCGTTCGGGAAAATACAGCGAATGATGGGCGGGTCCGCCAGGGCCGCGGCCGCTGCCTGGTCGTCCTGCGCTTTGACATACGCGGGCGGCAACAGCGGCTCCGCCTGCACCTCGTCCGCTGAATGCGCGCTGGCAATCACCAGCGGCACCACCGAACCATCCGCGCCGCGGAAATTCTGCTGGGCCCAGGCAAGTACCTCACTTCCGCGCGCATAGGCCGGGTTCTCCACCTCATTGCCCAGGCTCTTCACGTAACGGAAGGCGAACTCTTCCACGCCCCAGTCCATGTACTGCTTGATGTGCGTGACCTCATGGCCCCACCACTGCGGGTCGTTACGGAAAGTGCCCGGGTCTTTAGAGAAGATGATGACGTCGTCGCACACCACGCCAATGTCGTTCCCGAAAAATTTCTGCACCTTGCCAATCCCATTGGGCAAGGTGATCTCGACGGTTCCGACGGCGTACTTCGCGCGGTCCAGCACCTCTTTCGGGAAGAAGTTGAACAGCGCCTTCTTCACGTCATCCGGTAGCGGCTTGGCATTGGCAATGTGCCGCGCCCGCGCCTCGCGAATCGCCGCAGCCAAGGGCATCGCCACAAACTCCAGCGGGTTCTTGCCCACCAGCGCATTCGCCGCCGCCGCGCCGGAGGCTTTGACGACCTGGTCCTGGTAACGCTGCTGGAAGGTTGCCACGTCAAAAATAAACTCGCCGGGCTTGCCGGTTTTGGCGGCCAGCGCCTGCGCCTCCTTGTAGATCTGCTCATTCGGCCAGGTCGCCACATTCGCCGCCAGCACAGGCAGCGGCGCGACCGACTTCGCGGCATCCTTGGCCGGGTCAAGAATGGTTTTGGCACTGTCCCCGTTGACCACCACCTTCACGGCATTGATCACCGTGTTGGTCGGCGCCGTCACGATCTTGGTGGCGGCCTTGATTGGGTCAAAGCCGCCGATGGAAATCGCGTGCGCGGCAGTGCTGGCCAGGACGGCGAAGGCCGTTGCGGCTGTGGCTAGCTTTTTGGCGTGGGTCATCGCTGCCTCCCCCGGTTGTTGTGTGGTGCCCTGTTGCGGCCCGGTGTCTGTGCGGCTGCCTTGCGCAGGGCCCGGCAAAGTTGGGTCAGTCTATGCCTGGGGTGGGGGTTTGGGTATCCTGCAATTGGGGGAGGAGGGCGGAGGGAAACGCCACGGCATTTTATGAATCACGACCTCGCGGGCTACGAGGTTCCCATGCATGCCGACATTCAGCGTCAAGAAGTGATCCTTCTTGATGAGACTGATCCTGTCTCAGAGTCGGTTTATCTCGATAGCGTTGGCCTCATAGATCTTATGGTCCAAGGCTTTGATTTCCTCAATCAATTGTTGAGCGTGTGCGCCACACGCCTTTTCAAGTTTGGTTAATCGCTCTCTGTTGTTGCGATAGAAGCCGCTTCCCGGTTGCGGGGCTGGACTGTAGAGCATGGTGAATTCCGCGGCCATCGACGGCGGCTGAGAGTTGTTCGAGTGCGCGTATTTTTTTTGCCGGCCAGTTCGGGTTCGGCGCGGGCCAGCTCTAAGAGCTTGCAGGCGCGGGGGCCTACCGGTTTGTGCAAATGGTGGCCGAAGCCGGGGATGGGGCTTTTGAGGGATTTGTAATGCCGGGCGATGGTGAGCGCTTCGGGGTCGGCTGCTGCGGCGATACGGTCCAGCAGGCCTGAGGCCGAGGGCCTCGCACGGCGTGGTGAAACGGCGGCACTGCTTCGCAGGCCTGGGGTTTGTATGTCTATGTATCCGTGACGGCCGCGGATACAGCCGCATGCCATAAAGCGGCCGCGCCGACACAGCGGGGATACGCCGCGGCGGTTCAATCACGGGGTGCCCACTCCTGAAACCGCCCGACCATGAGCTTTCTCATTCTTGCCTTTGCCGCCGGGGTGCTGACCATCGTCAGCCCCTGCATTCTTCCGGTGCTGCCTTTTGTGCTGGCGCGCGCCGGCCGGCCTTTCCTCAGGAATGGTTTGCCAATGCTGCTGGGCATGGCGCTGGCCTTCACCGCGGTGGCCACGCTGGCGGCAGTCGGTGGCGGCTGGGCGGTGCAGGCCAATGAATATGGGCGCATCGCGGCGCTGGGGCTGCTGGCCGTATTTGCGCTGACGCTGATCTTTCCGGAACTGGCCGACCGCCTGGCCCGGCCGCTGGTGGCGCTGGGCGCTCGCATCGCCGCTTCCAACGACCGCAGCGATGGCGGCGCGCTCAAAGAGGGCTTTGTGTCCTCGCTGGTGCTGGGCGTGGCTACCGGTTTGTTGTGGGCGCCCTGTGCGGGGCCTGTGCTGGGCTTGATTCTCACCGGCGCGGCCATCCAGGGCGCCAACGCAGGCACCTCCCTGTTGTTGCTGGCCTATGCGGGCGGCGCGGCCACCTCGCTGGCCTTGTCCCTGCTGGTCGGCGGGCGTGTGTATGGCTTGCTTCGGCGTTCGCTGGGCGTGAGCCAGTGGGCGCGGCGCGGCATGGGCGCGGCGGTGCTGGCCGGTGTGGCGCTGATCGCCACGGGGCTGGACACCGGACTGCTGAGCCAGCTGTCGCTCGGCAGCACCTCAAGGATTGAGCAGACGCTGATCAATGTCTTTCAAACGCAGGCGCCGCGCGTTGGGCCCATGACTGTGACCGACGCCGTTCCGCTCGCCGCCGCAAAAGCCGAAACTGCGCCGGCCCCCGCAGCCTGGCAGGACAGCACCTTCGCGCCGCTGGCGGGCGCGACCGGCTGGATCAACACGCCGCCGCTGGCGAGTGCGGATCTGCGCGGCAAGGTGGTGCTGGTTGATTTCTGGACTTATTCCTGCATCAACTGCCTGCGCACGCTGCCTTACATCCGCGCCTGGGCCGACAAATACCGCGAGGCCGGCCTGGTCGTGCTCGGCGTGCATTCGCCGGAATTCGCGTTTGAGAAAAACGAAAACAATGTGCGCAGGGCCGTCAAGGATCTGGGCATCAGCTACCCCGTCGCCATCGACAGCGGGCATGCGATCTGGCGCGGCTTCGACAACCAGGCCTGGCCCGCCCTGTATTTTGTCGATGCCCAGGGCAAGGTGCGGCAACAGGTGTTTGGCGAAGGGCAGTATGAAGCCTCGGAGCGCCTGATCCAGAAGCTGCTGGCCGAGAGAAACGGCAAGGGCCGCGGTGACGGCGGGCTGGTCGAAGTGCGAGGCGAGGGCGTGCAGGCCGCGCCCGGCGACCGCGTGCTGTCCGGCGAAACCTATGTGGGCCATGAGCGCGCCGTCAACTTCGTGCCCGCCGGCGGTCTTGTGCCCGACCATGCCCAGCGCTATGAACCGGCCGTGAGCGTGGCACTGAACCACTGGACGCTGGGCGGGCACTGGACGGTGGAGGCCGAGCGCGCCGCGGCGATGCAGGCGGGCGCGCGCCTGGCCTACCGCTTTCGCGCGCGCGACCTGCACCTGGTGCTGGGTCGCCAGGCCGGCGCGGGGCCGGTGCGCTTTCGTGTGCGGGTCGATGGGCAGCCGCCGGCCCAAAACCACGGCACCGACATCGCGGCGGACGGCAGCGGCGTGATTGACGCGCATCGGCTGTACCAGCTGGTCAGGCTGCCGGCCACGGCGGGCGACCACCTGTTCGAGATCGAGTTTCTGGATCCCGGCGCGCATGTGTATGCCTTTACCTTTGGCTGAACCGATCCCACGAGCATGAAAAAACTCTGGATGGCCTTGACGTTTTTGGCGGGTGGCTTTGCGCATGAGCTGCGCAACCCGCTCAGTTGCCAGTGCATCAGTTCCCGGCCTGCGGTCGTGTGGCGTGCGCGCCGCGGGCCAGGCTGATCGCCGCGCAACGGGTGCGGGAGATTTGTACCGCAGTGTGTCCAGCGGCCGCGTGCGTACACAACATTGCGCTTCTGAGATATCGCCGATACGCGAAAACCTTTTAATCCACAGATGACGCAGATTGACGCAGATTAAGAAAAGGCACCGCAGTCAAGGCCTCGCCTCTTCAAACGCCGGCGCCATGACTGCGCATCACGTTTTTTTATCTGCATTCATCTGCGTCAATCTGCGAAATCTGCGGATAAGAATTTCTTCAACCCTCCAAAAGGAAAACACCATGACCACCATCAACGTCCTCGACAAAGTCCTGTACACGGGCAAGACCCACACCACCGGCGGGCGCAACGGGGAATCCCGCAGTGCCGACGGCCGCCTGGATATCAAGCTGTCCCCACCCGGCAGCGCGGGCCAGGGCACCAACCCCGAGCAGCTGTTCGCGGCCGGCTGGTCGGCCTGCTTTATCGGCGCCATGGGCCGTGCCGCCGCCGCGCAGAAAGTCAGCCTGCCGGCCGGCGTGGCCGTTGATGCCGAGGTGGACCTGGGCACGGCCGGCGAGGCCTTCTTCCTGCAGGCGCGCCTGAACGTCCTCCTTCCGGGGCTGGACAGCGCGACGGCGCGCAGCATTGTGGATGCGGCCCACCAGCTGTGCCCTTACTCCAAGGCTACGCGCGGCAATATCGATGTAGAGATCAACCTGGTCTAAGTCCGTATCACGCACAGGCAAAGCCGGCCTGTCCGATCACTCGGGCAGGCCGGCTTTTTTGATGTCAGGGTTCAGTGGGCGAAGCGGCCGGCATCACCAGTCGCGCGGCCAGCCCGCCGCCGGTGCGGTTTGCCAGGCTCAGGCGTGCGCCTATCGATGCGGCCAGCTGCTGCGCAATGGCCAGGCCCAGGCCGGTGCCGCCGGTATCGCGGTTCCTGGAACTTTCCACGCGGTAAAAGGGCTGCAGCACCGCCTCGAGTTCGGACTCGGGAATGCCGGGCCCGCGGTCCAGCACCGAGATCTCAATGGCCTGGTCGGCATTGACTTGCACGGCCAGCTCGACTTCCTTGCCGAACTTGAGCGCGTTGTCGCTGAGGTTGCCCAGGATGCGGCGCAGCGCCAGCGGCCGGCTCATCACGGGGCGGCCGACCCGCCCGCTCACCGTGACTTGTTTACCGGCGTCCTCGTAGTCGCAGCGCAGGGTGTCCAGCAGGGCATCAAGGTCCACCTTGCGTGCTTCCTCGTCGGCGCCATGCAGGCTGCGCGCATAGGCCAGCGCCTCGCGCACCAGGGCCACCATTTCATCGAGGTCGTGCTGCAGCTTGCCGCGCTGTTCTTCGTCGTCCATCAGGTCGGTGCGCAAGCGCATGCGCGTGATGGGCGTCTGCAGGTCATGCGAGATGGCGGCCAGGATTTGTGTGCGCTCGGCCAGGTAGCCGGCGATGCGCCGCTGCATGGCGTTGAAGGCGCTGGAGGCGCGCGCCACTTCGGTCGGGCCGCCTTCGGGCAGCGCCGTGCCTTTAAGGTCGGGGCCCAGCGCGTCGGCCGCATGGGCCAGACGCCGCAGCGGCTGGGTCGCGATGCGCACCGCAAAAAAAGCGCAGACGGCCAGCAGCGACAGCTGCAGCAGCAGCAACGCCGGCAGCCAGGGCGAGATCGGCGTGGCCGCGGCCCAGAGGTTGATGGTGACCGGCGCGCCGTCGCTCAGGCGCAGGTGGATGTGCACACGCTTGGGGTCGCCCGGAATGGCATTGACCGTGACCTGGTAGCGCTTGTCCACCGCGTGGGCGATCGATGCGCTGACGCGCGCGACGATTTCGTTGTCGCCGCCCTGGTCGGTGATGCCGCCGTCCAGCTGGTAGCGGTAGTTCTTGCGGTCTATCAGCGGCAGCCAGTTGGGGCGCTCGGCCGGCGGCACGCGGTCCAGGATGGCGACGGAGCTGGTAATGTCTTTTTCGAGGTTGTCCAGCATCAGGTCGCGGCCCACCAGGCCGCGCTCATACATCACCAGCAGGTAGGACATGGCCTGGGCCGCCAGTATGCCCAGCAGCAGGATCAGCATCAGCCGCGCGAACAGGCTGTGCGGCCAGCGCGGCCGGGCGCCTGGGTGGGTTGGCGTCATGCGGACTCCGCCCGGCCCTGCACCGCGGCGCTGAACACATAACCCTCGCTGCGCACCGTCTTGATGTAGCGCGGCTCGCGCGCCCCGTCGCCCAGGCGCTGGCGTAGCCGGCTCACCAGCAGGTCTATGGAGCGCTCGAACAGTTCGGCGTCGCGGCCCTGCGTGAGGTTGAGCAGCTGGTCGCGGTTGAGCACGCGCTGCGGATGGTCCAGGAAGACGCGCAGCAGCCGGTATTCGGCGCCGCTGAGCGGCACCAGCGTGCCTGCGGCGTCCAGCAGGTGGCGGCCGGTGGTGTCGAGCTGCCAGTCGCCAAAGCTCAGCAGGTGGGAGCTTTCTTCCACCTGCAGGTTCGGCGGCAGCATGCGCGTGCGGCGCAGCACCGAGCGTATGCGCGCCAGCAGCTCGCGCGCCGCGAAAGGCTTGGCCAGGTAGTCGTCGGCGCCCATCTCCAGGCCCAGGATGCGGTCGGCCTCCTCGTTGCGCGCGGTCAGCATCAAGATGGGAATGGCCTTGTGCTTGCCGGCGCGCAGGTCGCGGCACAGCGTGAG
>Ga0209676_1002813_pt1 | contig 11517 bp, 10 predicted proteins | sample AraplaCvi_mLB_r2_FD_184282 | JGI IMG/M metagenome (GOLD analysis project Ga0209676, IMG submission 184282) | Arabidopsis root microbial communities from North Carolina, USA - plate scrape MF_Cvi_mLB_r2 (SPAdes) (version 2) | ecosystem: Host-associated > Plants > Roots > Endosphere | place: USA...
GACAATCACAATTTCAAAGAGCTCACCGACAAGAAATGGCGGACAGTTGTCGTTCCCCGCTATTGCTATCGGGGGACATCTGTCCGTATCTGTTGGCGACCGGGTGGTTCGTGGCGTTTGGCGCCGCGCCCCGTCCGGTGAACAGGCCTCTAAGCCCCTCTCCGATTCGCGTCAACAACCTTTTTGCAATTTTGTTTCAAAAGTTGTTCGCGGCGCCGGAAAAGGCCCTGAGCAGACCGTGGAGATGGGGATGAAACCCCGGAATTCAAGGGTTTTGCCGGAAACGGAGAAAATGCCGGGCCCCTGATAGGCTGACAGCACCCCACCGGAGCGCGGCCTCCGAGCTCGCATATTCTCGCGCGGATCGGCCGGTGAATATCGATTCCCGCCGGGATTTGATCGATCGGGCCGAGGAATTTCCGTTTTCGACGGTGCTCAAGGAGCCGATTCCGCGCCCCGTCGCGCGTTGCGATCATGGATTCGGATATGCGGCGGGGCTCGATTCGATTGATCGTTCGCGAATCTGGCCGCCTTGGAGGGCTGATTCCGACGTTCGGACGCCAATCCCGACGATTCGAATCATCGGCCGCCGCCGCCTGGGCGGATCGGGACTCCGAAGGCCGCCGATGAACGCCTTATATAGCGTCCTGTATAAAGAAGGGTGGAAAGGCCGGCGGGACTTGCGTTTATCGCGCCCGCCCGGCCCGGAGGTTTGCGACCGTCAGGACGCTATATAGTCGCGCATCGCGGCGGCCTCGGCCTCGATCCGGTCGATGCGATATTTGACCAGATCGCCGATCGACACGAATCCGATGATTCGGCCGCCTTCGACCACCGGGAGATGGCGGATGCGCTTTTGCGTCATTTGCGAGAGCGCCCCGATCACTGCCATGCCTGGATCGCACGTCACCGGCGATTTGGTCATCACCTCGTCGAGACTGCGGTCGAGCGCTTCGGGGCCATAGGAAGACAAGAGCCGCACGATGTCGCGTTCGGAAAAGATGCCGACGATCTTGTCGCCCTCGACCACCGGGACCGCGCCGATTCGATTCTGCGCGAGCAGATCGACCGCTATTCGCACCGTGTCGTTCGGCCCTGCCGAGATCACTGCCCCGGTCCGTTCCCGAAGAATCGCTCCGATCGTCATAGGTGCCGCTCCCGTCTGTATATGTTGCCCCGCGAGACTAACATGATTCGCTTGGCGAACGAAACGTCCCGGCGCGCCGCGATGGCGCTTGGCCGAGACGGTGGCTTGGTTCATGGAAGCTTGCATGGTCAAACGCTCTCCCCTCGACAATCGCGACACGTCGAATGTCGCCTGGGCCCACTATCGCCGGCTTATGAAGGGCATGGCGCTGGTGTCGCTGCTCGCGGTCGTCGGCGCGCTCGGCTGGCTGCGATTCTCGATGGGCGACGCGCTGACCATCCATATGATCATCGCGACCGCAGCCGGCGTCGGCCTGTCGGTCCTGCTCGGCGCCGCGCTGATGGGACTCGTCTTCCTGTCGAGCGGCAGCGGCCACGACGAATCGATCGAAGACCCTTTTGAGAATGATCCGGATATGAACCATGACCGATAAGCCTGTCCCCGACTGCCCTCGCGACCCGATCCTGCGCGTCGTTCCCCGTCCCGCCGACATCAACGCCAACGGCCATATCTTCGGCGGCTGGGTCTTGAGCCAGATGGACATCGCCGGCGGCATCGTCGCCGGACGCGAGGCGCAGGGCGCGGTCGCGACCGTCGCGATCGAATCGATGGAATTCATCGCGCCGATCCTGCTGCGCGACATCATCTCGGTCTATGCGACGCTCGAGCGACGCGGGCGCACGTCGATGGGCATCCGAATCGAAGTGATCGCAACCCGCGACGGCGGCCGGACCGAAGAGAAGGTGACCGGCGGGCTGTTCACCTTTGTCGCGCTCGACGAGAATCACCGGCCGCGGGCGCTGCCGCCTATCTAATCCTCCTTCGGATTTAGATAGTCGAGCGTGCGCGTCGCGTTCGCCGGCACGCGCACCGTCCAGGTCGGCAGGCCGTCCTTGCGCGGCAATTTGCGCAGCCGCGGCGCAAGCTTGCCGGTGTCATAGACCTCAAAGCCGATCTCGAACGTCACCGCGAAGGGATTGGCGTTGGTCACGACGACGCGGTGATCTTCCTCGCGCTTTTTAGGCGGCGCGTAATTTTCGACCGTCACGAGCACTTGATTGCTCTCACCGATCACCAGGTCGACCTTTTCGCCGACGGCATGGTCGCGCATCATCCCCTCGCCCGCGAGCAACTCGCGTCCCTGGGCTTGTTCGAACACTGCAACCTGCCCGCTCGGCAACGGAACGCCGAGCCGCGCGGCTTCCTTGTTCTGCATGCGCAGAAGGATTTCGGAGGGCGTCGCGAATGTTTCATCCTCGGGGTCGGTTCGATAGCGGTAGACGGTCTCGAACGGCACCCGGTCCTTGATCAGCAGCGCGACCTGTTTTTGCCCGTTCGCGGCGACCGTCACCGGAAAAAGCACGCGATAGAGCTTGAGGTCGCCCAGATCCTCGAGTTCGGCGGTGCTCACGACCGAGATCGCGACGGGCACGCTCTGAAGCATCGCGCGCCGCTGCGCGGTGACGACGATATTGTCGCCGTCGCTTTCCTCGGCATAGCCCCCCGGCGCCGGAGGCGGCGGCGGCGGAGGCGGAACGCCGTCGCGTCCGCTCCCCAGTGGAAAACAGGTCAGGTTCAATTGGGGCTGCGGCGGCAACGCGACCAGTTCGTCGAAATCCTGCTCGATGTTGAGCGTCCCCGCGAGCACCGACATATTCGCATCGGCAAAGCTTTCGCCGTTGCTGTTCGCGACGGTCAGCCAGGCGAACAGGTCGAGCGTCTTTCCGTCGGGGCCGACGCGCGCGACATAATTGCTCGCCCAGTCGAAGCCCGTCGACAAATAGGTCAGCGTCACGGTCGCGCGCTGCGCGGTCGGGCTGCGCGTCGTCACCGACAGCGTCGGCTTGGCGGTCAGCCCCACGGGCACGCCGTCATAGATCAGCGATTCGGGAAGTCCGGTACAGCGCAGTGACTCATAGCCGGCTTGTGTCTGGAGAATTACCGCGCCTTCGGGACCCGACCGGATGATCGCCTCCTCTTCGCTGACCTTGCCCGTCGCGCGGTCGGTGCGGCGAAGATGGACGCGATTGCCGAGCGAGCCGTCGAGCAGGCTCGCGGGCGACAGCAGCGCAGCGTCGCGATTCTTCTGCACCACCCCGCCGGGCAAGCCGGTGACGATCGCCGACACCGCGACCATGCCTTCGGCGACGCCCTCGAAACGCAAGCGAACATCGCCCGCGGGCAGATCGATCGTCCGGGTTTCGGAGATCAGCGCGAAGCCGTTGAGCCAGTCGCGGTCGATCTCGCCACCCTCATCGCGATCGGGATCGCGAAAGACGCTGACCGCCACCTTGTCGGGCGCCGACGAGGTGACGACCGGTTGCGCCGCCGCGGGCGACGCGACGCATATCAGCAACAGGGGCGCGATGCAGCGCATCGGCGCGCGCGTCAGTAGCGCGTTTCGAAGGTGGCGGTGAGCGTGACCTCGCCGTTCGCGGGCACGGTTACGCGCCACTGGACGCCGTCCGAATCGAGCCGCTCGCTCTTCTGGCTTTCGGTGATGACCTTGGTTTCGCTCCAATACCAGTCGAGTCCGCGCTGGCGCATGTCCAGCGTCACCGGCTGCGGCCGCGCATTGGTGAGCAGATAGGACATCGAAGACCGCCAGAGATTGTTGCCGCGCTTTTCGCGCGAGACGACTGTCGCCTTGACCTTCACGTCGAAGGCGTCGCCGGTCTTGAGCCCCAGTTCGCTACCCATCGGCGTATGGCCGATCTGATTCTCGCCGATGAATTGCGGATCGCCGCGCAGGTCCCGCTGGTAAAAGCGCACCGTCCCGGCGGGCAAAGCATCGCCCAGCCCACCGCCCTTCGCGCCGGTATTGAACTTGATCACGCTCGCGGCGCTAGCTGGCTCGGTCATTGTATCGAACAGGGCGACCGTAAATTCATAGATTTTCTGCGCCGGGACGCCGCCGACATCGAGGAAGCTGACCTGTTTCGTCTGCGCGTTGGCGATCGTCGTCCGTTCGGCGAGCGGATAGAGATAATAGTCACCGAGTTGCTCGCGCGGCGCGGTCTCGGTGCCCGCACGGCGCAGATTGCCGGGCGGCTGCGGACGTGGGCGGTATGCGTAGGAGGTCGCACCGCCCGACGAAGGCGTTCCCGCGACGAGCAGCGTCTTCGCATTGTCGAAAGTTGTGCCGGTGCTGTTGCTGAGCGTCACCCACCCCTGAACGTCGATCGTCCCCGCCTTCTCGTCATAGAGCGAAACATAGTCGGCCGACCAGCCGAGCCCGTTGGTCAGATAGGAGAGCGTCGCGGGCCGCGTTCCCGCATTCTTGCTATCGACGGTAATCGACAGCGTTGGCTTAGCACGCAGGTTCGGAGGTATCTTGTCGAAGATCACGCGCACCGGCAGTCCGTCGTCGCGTAAAATTTCGATCCGCGGGCCGATCTGCAGCACGACGCCACCGTTGACCGCGAGCACCTTGGCGCGTTCGCGCGTTTCGGCGCCGGTCGCGGGGTTGATGCGGAGCAATGTTACCGTCTCGCCCACCGCTTTTTGCATCAGCGCATTGGGCGACAGCAGATCATAGTCGAAATTCTGTTCGACGATCGCGGTGCCGGCGGCGGTAAAGGACACCGTCTGCGGGCGGATCTGCGCCGACACATCAGGGAATTCCTGCCGCGTCCGGCCGGCGGGAAAGGCAATCTGACGGATATCCTGCACCAAAGCCTGGCCGCCATTATAGATGGTGACCGCCAGATCGCCCTGGGCATTTCCTTGGGTTGGGTCCTGCGCGGCGACGGGGAGCGACGGCCATCCGGCCGCGAGTATGACCGGAACGCAAAGCATCGCCAAGGCGCGCATAAAAAACCTCCCCGCAGGATATCCCGCGGGGAGGCTATGTCATGCGAATCGGAAAAACCAGCGTGAAATCGCTGGCTTATTCGGCCGCTTCGACGTCGGTGTTGCGCGTCGCCAGCGTGCGGCGCGTGCGGCGCGGCTTGGCGGCGGGCGCTTCGTCAGCGGAATCGCTTTCGGCGCTGCGCTCGGGACGCCCGATTGCGGGTGGCAGGACGGCGGTGTCGATCCCGGCATTGCCGTTATCAGCGCTGTCTTCTTCCTGACGCGGACGGCGGGCCGGGCGGCGCGCGGGACGCGGAGCCGGTTCCTGCTCGACAGCTTCTTCGCGCACGGCAGGGGCTTCGCTGCGATCATCGCGGGCGTCGTCCTCGTCGCGGTTGCGAGCCGGACGGCCGCGCGCCGGTTGGCGGTTGCCGCGGTTGTCATCGTCGCGATTGCTGCGCGGTTCGCGATTGCCGCGATTGTCGTCGTCACGGTCGCCGCGCGGTTCGCGGTTGCCGCGATTGTCGCGCTGGCCGCGGTCATTGCGGTCGTTCCGCTCACCCCGATCGTTGCCGCGCTCGTTCCGTTCGCCGCGGTCGTCGCCATTGTCGGCGTCGTCGCGGCCGGTGTCGGCTTCGAAATCGCTGTCGGTATCGTCGTGGCCGTCGAAATCTTCGACGCCGCGAATCTCGCGGCTACGGTCGTGGCTGCGTTCCTGTCCGTTCGCCGCGGCCTTTTCTTCCTGGCGGGCGCGGAAGTCGCTCACGACGCGGAAATAATGGTCGGCGAACTGCAGATAATATTCGGTCTGGACCCGGTCGCCGGCAAGCTGTGCGTCGCGCGCAAGGTTGCGGTACTTCTCGATCATCTGGGCGCCGTTGCCGCGCGCACGGCTGTCGATGCGGTTGGCCTGATCGACCCCGCCGCGTCCGCCCGATTGCGGCCGATTGTTATTATTGTTGCTGTTGTTGTTACGGCCGCGACGGCGACCGTTCTGTCGGTTGTTCATGTTCAACTGAGACATCCTGTCGATAAGCTAATAAGCTATGCCAACCCCTTTTGGCCGACCGCGCCACCCGCGCGTCGTGCCCGCGCTCCTTGCGCGGTTCTTGCCCTTTACCGCTTGCACCGGACCCCACGGTCCCGCACCAGCATCGTAAGTGGGAAGCAGACCAGCCGGACCAGTATCGATGCTGTGCGCATCGCCAAAGGGACCCCGATCAGGTCTGTAAGCCGCCCCTACCGCGCTTTGCGGCGGAAACCAAGAAAATTCGTGCGGGCGTGTCAGGCGCGGGTTAGCTTCAGCGCCCTGTCGCGCCCGCCCAGATCCCGGGTACAGGCGACTGCAAACCCCGCCGCTTCGGCGAGTTGCCTTACCAACATATGCTGCGTCGCCCCGATTTCAAGGATCGCAGCGCCGCCCGGCGCCAAAAGGCGCGGCAAATCGGGGATGATGCGGCGATAGTCGTCGAGACCGTCGGCGCCGGCAAAAAGCGCGCCGGGTGGCTCGTGATCGGCGACATCGGGCATCAGCACTTCGGACTCGGCAATATAGGGCGGATTGCAGAAGATGAGATCGAACGGACCTTCGATTCCCGATGTCCAGTCGCCCAGCAGCAGCCGCGTCCGCCCTTCCATCCCGAGCGCCCGCGCGTTGGCCTTTGCATAGTCCAGCGCGGCGGCGCTTGCATCGACGCCGACGCCGCGCGCGGCGGGCCATTCGCTCAGCGCCGCAAAAAGCAGCGTGCCCGGCCCGGTGCCGAGATCGAGGATATGTTTCGGACCCGATGGGCCGAAATGCTGGAGAGCCTTCTCGATCAGCGTTTCGCTGTCGGGGCGTGGGATCAGGACGCCGGGACCGACCTTCAGCCGGATCGTCCAGAAATCGCGGTAGCCAAGGATATAGGCGATCGGCTCGTGCCGCATCCGCAGCAACATTAGGTCTGCGAAGCGATCAGGTACGATGAAGCGCGCGGGGTCGAGCAGCAGCGCCTGTCGCTCGACCCCCAGCGCATGCGCCATCAATAGCTCGGCATCAAGGCGCGGGGTGTCCGACACCGGCGCGAGACGCTGCGCCGCGCCGCGCAGCGCGGCGCTTACGTCAGTCACCCAGCCCCGCCAGCCGCTGCGCCTGATCCTCGGCGATCAGCGCGTCGATCAGCTCGTCCATCGCGCCTTCGATGATTTCGGGAAGGCGATGGAGCGTCAGGTTGATGCGGTGGTCGGTCACGCGCCCCTGCGGGAAATTATAGGTGCGGATGCGTTCGGAGCGGTCACCCGATCCGACCATCGACTTACGTGCCGACGCCTCGGCGCTGTGGATCTTCTCGCGCTCGAGGTCATAGAGCCGTGCGCGCAGCACCTGCATCGCCTTCGCGCGATTCTTGTGCTGGCTGCGCTGGTCCTGCTGGATCACCACGAGGCCGCTAGGGATATGCGTGATACGGATCGCCGAATCGGTCGTGTTGACGTGCTGGCCACCAGCGCCCGATGCGCGGTAGATATCGATCTTGAGGTCGCTGTCGTTGATCGCGACATCGACTTCCTCGGCCTCGGGCAGCACCGCGACGGTCGCGGCGCTGGTGTGGATACGGCCCTGACTTTCCGTCGCGGGGACGCGCTGGACGCGGTGGACGCCGCTTTCGAACTTCAATTTGGCGAACACGCCTTGCCCCGTCACCGACGCGACGACTTCCTTGTAACCGCCCATTTCGGCTTCGTTCGACGAGATGATTTCGACCTTCCAGCCCTGTCCGTCGGCATAGCGGCTGTACATGCGGAGCAGGTCACCCGCGAACAGCGCCGCCTCGTCGCCGCCGGTGCCGGCGCGGATTTCAAGCATCGCGGCGCGCGCGTCGGCGACATCCTTGGGCAGCAGCTGGAGCGCAAGATCATGCTCGGCGGCGGGTAGAGCTGTTTCGACCGCAGCGATTTCCTCGGCCGCCATCGCCTTCATTTCGGGATCGGCGAGCATTTCGTTCAGCGAGACAAGTTCGCCGCGCAGCCGCACGACTTCCGCCGCCGCCTTAGCGACGGGTTCGAGTTCGGCGAACTCCTTCGACGCCGCAACAAAATCGGCGGGCGCCATATCGCCCGTCGCCATGCGCGCCTGCAACGCGGCGTGGCGTTCGATGATGGCGTCGATCTGCTTTTCGGAAACCTGGGCCATCAGAGTGCGCGAACGAGCGCCTCCGCCGCCTTCGCGCGCTCGCCATCGCCGCGGACATTGATGTGCGGTGCCCCGTCGCGCGTGCCGACCGAAATCAGCGCGTGCGCCGGGATCTTTGCCGCCTTGTCGAAGCGTTTGCGCGGCGACCCGCTCGCGACGATCTCGGCCGAGAAGCCACCGCCGCGAAGTGCGGTGAGCGCCTTCATCGCAAGGGCCAGCTGGCTGTCGTCTTCGACCGCGATCACGGCGTCAAGGCGGCTGTCGATCACATCGTCCGCCAACAGCATCGCGAGCCGCTCGATCCCGCCGGCCCAGCCGACCGCCGCGGTGGGCGGACCGCCGAGCGCTTCGATCAGCCCGTCATAGCGGCCGCCGCCGATTACCGTACCCTGCGCCCCCAAACGATCGGTGACGAATTCGAAGGCGGTATGGCGATAATAGTCGAGTCCGCGCACGAGCCGCGCGTTGCGCTCCCATGCGACGCCGGCGGCGTCGAGGCCCGCGGTCACCGCGCCGAAGAAATCCTGCGCCTCGCCAGTGAGGAACGCGTCGATGTCGGGCGCGCTGTCGGCGATCGGGCGGTCTTTCGGATCTTTGCTGTCGAGGATGCGCAGCGGATTCTTGTCGAGCCGCGCGAGGCTGTCTTCGGACAGGTCGCCGCGGTGCGCTTCGAAATGATCGACGAGCGCCGCGCGCCAGCCGTCGCGGCTCGCCGCGTCGCCCAGCGTGTTGAGCGTCAGCGTCACGCCTTCGGAAATGCCGAGCTCCTTCAGCAGCTGGTCGGCGAAGACGAGCAGCTCGGCGTCGGCGAGCGGGCTGTCGCTGCCGATCACTTCGGCGTCGAGCTGGTGGAACTGGCGATACCGCCCCTTTTGCGGGCGCTCATAACGGAACAGCGGCCCGTGCGTCGCGACCTTCAGCGGCGCGAACTGCTGCCAGCCGTTGGTGATGTAGGCGCGCGCGATGCCCGCGGTGAATTCGGGACGCAGCGTGATCGATTCGCCGCCGCGGTCCTCGAACGAATACATTTCCTTCGACACAACGTCGGTCGTCTCGCCCAGCGAGCGCGCGAACACCGCGGTCGGCTCGATCACCGGCACTTCGATCCGCTTGTAGCCGTAGAGGCGGCGCACGCGTTCGAACGTGTCGACGACATGCTGAAAGCGGTCGGCGAAATCGCCGAGCATGTCCTGGGTGCCGCGCACTGCCTGCGGAGTCGGGATTTTGGCGGATTTGTCCTTGCTCATGGCGGCGGCGTCTAATGGTTTTTCGTCGAAAGGCAAAGTGCGCTTGCAGAGCGCGCGCTGGACCTCGCTGACGTTTGGCGGCAGAGGGGCGGCATGAAAAAAGCACTGTTCGTCGCATCGGCCGTCATCGCCGCGCCCCTCGCCTTTCTTCCCGCCGCGGCCCAGGACAGCAACAGTCGCCCGCAGCCGGTCGTCCAGCCGCTGACGATCCCGCTGCCCGCCGACAAGCCCTATCCGGGCACCATGCTGCTAAAGGTCGACGCGACCGACTTTGCCCGCGGCATCTTTCATGTGCGGCAAACGATCCCGGTGGCGAAGGCGGGCAAGCTGACCCTGCTTTATCCCGAATGGCTCCCCGGCAAGCATGCGCCGCGCGGCGCGATCGCCGAAATGTCAGGGTTCAAAGCCAGCGCCGGCGGCAAGCCGCTCGTCTGGACGCGCCAGCCGACCGACGTCTACGCCTTTGACGTCGATGTTCCCGCGGGCGTGAAGAGCATCGACGTGACGTTCGATTTCCTCTCGCCGACCCGCACCACCGAGGGCCGGGTCGTCGCCACCCCTGCGATGATGAACCTGCAGTGGGAACAGGTCAGCGTCTATCCCGCGGGCTATTTCACCCGCGCAATCCCGGTGCAGTTGGACGTCGCATTGCCCGAGGGCTGGACCGGCGCCTCGGCGCTCGACGGGCTCAAAGTGTCGGGCAACCGCTACAGCTATGCGACGACCAATTATGAGGCGCTCGTCGACAGCCCGATGTTCGCCGGCAAGTTTTTCCGCAAATGGGACCTCGGCAACAGCGTGACCCTGAACGTCGTCGCCGACGAAGCCAAATATCTGGAGGCGAGCCCCGACCATATCGCGCGCCACGCGGCATTGGTGTCGGAGGCCGTCGCGCTGTTCGGCGTCCGCCATTTCGACCGTTATGAATTCCTGCTCGCGCTCAGCGACGAGCTCGGCGGGATCGGGCTCGAACATCATCGCAGCAGCGAAAACAGCCGCAACCCCGACTATTTCACCAAATGGAACGACAATGACAGCGAGCGCGGGCTGCTGCCGCACGAACTGACGCACAGCTGGAACGGCAAATATCGCCGCCCCGACAAGATGTGGACCCCCGATTACCGCACCCCCATGCAGGACAATCTGCTGTGGGTTTATGAAGGCCAGACGAGCTTCTGGGACCTCGTCCTTGCCGGGCGCTCGGGAATGCAGTCGAAAGAGATGATCCTCGCCGAATGGGCCACCAACGCCGGCAACTATAGCGCCCAGCCCGGGCGGCAATGGCGCTCGGTCGAGGATACGACGCTCGACCCGATCATCGCAGCGCGCAAACCCAAGCCTTTTGCAAGCTGGTCGCGCAGCGAGGATTATTACAACGAAGGGTCGCTGATGTGGCTCGAGGCGGACATGCTGATCCGCCAGGCGACGAACAATGCCAAGAGCCTCGACGACTTCGCACGCGCTTTTTTCGGCGGGCGCGAGGGCGACTGGGGGCAAGACACCTATAATTTCGACGATGTCGTCGCGGCGTTGAACGCGGTCCACCCTTATGACTGGGCGACCTTCCTGCGCGAACGCATGCAGGCGAGCGGGCAGCCGGCGCCCACCGGCGGGATCGAGCGTGCGGGATACCGTCTCGTCTGGCGCGACGCGCCCAACGTCTATGACCGTGACCGCATGGCGCAGGCAAAAAATGCCGACCTTACGCATTCGCTGGGGATGACGATCGACAAGGATGGCGTCGCAACCGGCATCCTGTGGGACGGCCCCGCGTTCAAGGCCGACATCGTGAACGGGACGAAGATCGTCGCGGTCGACGGGCTGAGCTATAGTCGCGAACGGATCGAGACCGCGATTCGCGCCGCGACGGACGGCAAGACCCCGGTGCGGCTGCTTGTCGAGCGCGGCGGGCGTTATCGCGATATCGAGATCGATTATCGCGGCGGGTTGCGCTGGCCGCACCTCGAAAAAAGCGGGAGTGGCCCCGACTGGTTCGATCAGCTATTGGCGCCGCGCCGCCGACTGTAAAAGGATTCGGCGGAGAACAGATATAAGGACTGACTTCTCCCATGCGCATCGACCTGATTCCCGCCGGCGACAGCCCGCCCGACAGCCTCAACGTCCTGATCGAAGTTCCGATCGGCGGCGAGCCGGTGAAATAT
>Ga0209676_1002815_pt1 | contig 11510 bp, 10 predicted proteins | sample AraplaCvi_mLB_r2_FD_184282 | JGI IMG/M metagenome (GOLD analysis project Ga0209676, IMG submission 184282) | Arabidopsis root microbial communities from North Carolina, USA - plate scrape MF_Cvi_mLB_r2 (SPAdes) (version 2) | ecosystem: Host-associated > Plants > Roots > Endosphere | place: USA...
GCGGCGGCAGCGCGCTCCGCGTCGAGTGAGAACGGCGCGCCCGGAACGGTGATCGTCTCGATCATCTCCGGGCCGTCGTCGAAGGCGTACACCAGCTGTGCGACGCCGGTGTCCGCGTCGAACCCGCAACGCACGAAACGGAACGCGCGGATCGCGTCGCGGTTGAATTTCCACTCACTCATTCGATTGCTTCCTCGGCCGGAAGGGCCCGCAGGTTGTAGGTGTTGGCCATCGCCATGCCGTAGGCGCCGGCGTCGGCGACCAGCAGCACGTCGCCTTCGGCGGTATCGGCCGGGAGCGTCCGCGCGCGGCCGATCACGTCGCTGCTTTCGCAGATCGGACCGACCACCTCGAACACCGCCGTGCCATTCGCTTCGTCGCGGCCCAGGTTGAAAATGCCGTGGTAGGCCTCGTACATCGCCGGACGCATCAGCGCGTTCATGCCGCCATCGCAGCCGACGCGGCGCACGCCGTCCTTCTCGACGACCTGCGTCGCGGTCAGCAGCAGCGCGCCGCTTTCGGCAACCAGGTAACGGCCCGGTTCGATCACCAGCCCGTAGCGCGGATACGCCGCCTTGATTTCCTCGAGCCCCGCGCGCCACAGCGGCAGGTCGAACTGCGGCGCTTCGGGCGTGTACGGGATCGGAAGGCCGCCGCCGATGTCGATGGTCTCGATCGTGCCGATGCCGTCGGCCAGTCCGGCCAGGTGCGCATAGACGCCGCGCCAGTGCTGCGGATCCTCGATACCGCTGCCCAGGTGCGCGTGCAGGCCGCTGATGCGCACGCCGAGCTTGCGCGCCTCCTCGACGAACGCATCGAAGCGTGTCATCGGCAGGCCGAACTTCGCCGCGACGCCGCCGGTCTTGACCTTCTCGTGGTGGCCTTCGCCGTGACCCAGGTCGATCCGCAGCCAGATGGTGCGGTTGCGGAATACCTCCGGCCAACGCTGCAGGGCTTCGATGTTGTCGAGCGTGACGATGATGCCGCGCTCGAACGCCGCTTCGTATTCGCGCCGCGGCGCGAAGCTTGGCGTGAACAGAACGCGGCTTGGCGTGATGTGCGGCAGCGTCGCGAAGACGTGCTCGAACTCGCCCTGCGACACGCATTCCAGACCGAAACCTTCGCCGACCAGCGTGCGCAGGATCTCCGGGTTCGGATTGGCCTTGATCGCATAGAAGCAGCGATCCACCGCGCTGGTCGCGCTGAGCGAACGCGCGCGGTCGCGCACCGTCGCCAGGTCGTAGACGTAACGCGGCGTGCCCTTGGCGGCAAGCGAAAGCAGCGCGTCGCGACCGCCGCGCCACCACGCCGGCGCACGTTGCGGCGCGCCGAAGGCGATCTCGCGCCAGCTCGGACCGAACACCGTCGCATCGCGCACGGGCATCGCGCGCGAGCGGATCAGTTCGGCGTGCAGGTGCGGCAGCAGGCCTTCGGCATCGGTTTCGTCGATGACGAACGTGAGGTTGAGATCGTTGGAGGACTGCGAGATCAGGTGCACGTGCTGGCGGCCGAACGTCGCCCAGATGTCGCTCAGGCGATGCAGCAGCGAACGCATGCCGCGACCGACCAGCGTGATCGCCGCGCACGGCGCGATGACCTTCACGCGGCAGATTTCTGCAAGGTCGGCGCTGAGCGCTTCGAGGACGTTGGTCGTCACCAGGTTTTCGCTGGGATCGAGCGAGACGGTGACGTTGGTTTCAGACGAACCGATCAGGTCGATCGACAGGCCGTGGCGCTTGAAGCGTTCGAACACGTCGGCGAGGAAGCCGACCTGCTGCCACATGCCGATGCTTTCCATCGACACCAGCACGATGCCGTTGCGACGGCTGATGGCCTTCACGCCGGGAACGGTCGCGGCGGTCGCGTCTATGCGCGTGCCGGGAAGTTCGGGGCGTTCGGTATCGAGGATCGCCATCGGCACGCCGGCATCGCGGCACGGTGCGATGGAACGCGGATGCAGCACCTTCGCGCCGGTGGTCGCGATTTCCTGCGCTTCGGCGTAATGCAGGCGCGTGAGCAGGCGCGCTTCCGGCACATCGCGCGGATTGGCGCTGAACATGCCGGGGACATCGGTCCAGATCTCCACGCGCTGCGCCTTCAGCAACGCGCCGAAATACGCCGCCGAAGTATCCGAGCCGCCGCGTCCGAGGATCGCCGTGCCGCCGTCGCCATGACGCGAGATGAAGCCCTGCGTGATCAGCGCCTTCGTCGGCTGCGTGCTGAAGCGTTCGCCGAAGCCCTCGCCGTCGAGACGGCAATTCACCGAAAGCCGCTGCGACCACGGGCTGGCGTTGGGCAGCGAGACCGCATCGAGCCAGTCGCGCGCATCGCACCAGCCGAAGTCCAGCCCCTGCGAACGCAGGTACGCCGCGCCCAGCGTGGACGAAAGCAGCTCGCCCTGCGCCAGCACTTCGGCCTGCCATTCCAGCGGACGCTGCGCGGCGCGCACGTCGGTACCCAGTGCCTGCAATGCGGCCAGGCGCTGGCCGAGCACGGCATCGGGATCCAGGTCCAGCTCGCTGCAGAACGCTCGATGGCGTTCGACCAGCGCGGCGATGCGCGCGTGCACGTCATCCCCGTTCGCGATCGCCTGCAATTCGTTGGTCACGCCCGAAAGCGCCGACACCACGACCAGCACGCGGACGCCCTCATCGGACATGCGTTTTCCGGCGAGGCGTCCGATGGTGTCCCAACGGTTCCGACGGGACACCGAGGTGCCGCCGAACTTGAGTACTACCCAGCGATTCGCTTCCGCCACTGCAACGGTTCCTTTGATGAGGTTCTGGAGTTGAGGAAATAAGGAGATGGAATGTGGTTGCCGCCGAAACCATGCCGGCGCAGGGCCGTCACGGAAACTAGAATGGCGCGCTTCCCAGGCAGGCTGGCCTGCATGAGCAGCCTGCATGGGCAGGTCCACGCGCCGTAAACTGCGCAATTCTAGTCGAATAATCCACTCGGACCCCCGCCGAATGACGCTTCGCCGCTACCTGCAACTGGATGTGTTCGCCGACCGGCCCGGCGCCGGCAACCCGCTGGCCGTGGTGCTCGACGCGCAGGGCCTGGACGACGCCCGCATGCAGGCCATCGCCCGCTGGACGCGCCTGCCCGAAACCACTTTCGTTTTCCCGCCGACGCAGCCCGGCGCGGCTTATCGCGTGCGCATGTTCAGCCCGCGCCGCGAAGTGCCCTTCGCCGGGCATCCGAGCGTGGGAACGGCGCACGTGGTGCTGGATGCGGGGCTGGCCGAGCTGGTCGACGGCCACATCGTGCAGGAAGGCGTGGTCGGCACGCTGCCGCTCGCCGTGGATGGCAGCGGACCGACGCGGACGATCGCGGTGCGCACGCCGCGCGCGCGGGTGGTCGAAGTGGCCGAAGCGGGCGATGCACGCCTGTCGGCGGCGTTGGCAGCGCTGGAACCGGGCGCGCTGCCGCCGGCCCTGATGGACGGCGGCCGGCGCTGGTGGCTGGCCGAAGTCGCCAGCGAATCCGCGCTGCGCGGCGCGACGCCGGACTGGGACGCCATCGCGCACCTGGCCGAAGCGACCGAAACGATGGGCCTGTGCGCCTTCGCCCGCGCCGATGCGGGCCGCGATTACGACCTCGTCGTACGCGCTTTCGTCGGCGCGCCGGCGCGGTTCGAAGATGCCGCTTCGGGCGCGGCCAACGCCACGCTCGCGGCGTGGCTGAAGCACAACGATGCGCTGCCGGGAAGCGGCGGCCGATACACCGTCAGCCAGGGCCGCGAAGTCGGCTTCGATGCGCGCCTGCAATTGCGCGTCGATGCGGACGGCGAGGTCTGGTCCGGCGGCCAGGTGTGCAACGTGGTGCGCGGGACGATCGATTGGCCGTGAGGCGACGCCTGTCGCCTCCTCGCCAGCAGCTCACTCCGGCGTGACATCCACCCGCACGCGGATGCGGTCGCCCGGATCGTAGTTCGTGCGCGTCGTGTACGTGCGTCCGGCGTATTCGTACGTCACGTCGTACGCACTCGCTTCGCGTTGACCGTTGCGCGAGGAGTAATAGCCGTCGCCTTCGTACACCGGATCGCACACGCGCACCGAGCCGACGCGCTCGCGCTGGCTCTGGTCGTAGATCTGCCGACCGGCCATGCCGCCGACGACCGAACCGATCGCCGAGGTCGCATAGCGCGCACTGCCGCCACCGACCTGGCTGCCGACCGCCGCACCGACGATGGTGCCGACGATCGTCGAGACCGTGCGCCCGGCCTGCGTGCCGCCGGACGGATAGCTACTGCCATTGCCGTAATAGCCATCGCCGCTGTAGCCGCCGTTCTGGTAGCCGTCGCCACCGACATAGGTCGGGCGCTCGTAGCAGCGCTGCTGCGGGGCGGAGGTTTCGTAGCGGTCGAAGACCGGATCGACGCGGACCACGCGGGCGTAATCGCTGCTACTGGTCGAGCCGTAACGCGGATGGGACTGGGCGTGCACCGTGCCGCTCGCGGCGGCGGCCAGCGCGAGGGAAGCGACGATCAGGCGGTTCATGAGGGAGGCTCCGGCGCCGAAGTGGCGTGGTCGCATCGTCCGGCGCGGGCGGGCAACGGGTGCTGAATCCAGGCCTTCACATGGCTCGGGCTGTGGGTATGTTCACCGCGCCGACAGCCACGCCGCCGCCTGCGTCGCGACCGCCGCCGCATCGCGCCCGAGTAGCGGCCCGACATGCCCGTTCGAGGCGACGCGCAACAGATCCGCGTTCCAGGCCTGGGCGAGTTCGGCGGTGATGCCGGGCGGGATGTCCTCGTCCTGAGCCGAGGCGATGCACAGCGTCGGGCAGTCCGGCGCATCCAGCAGCAGGCCCGCATGCGCCTGGCGCAGCACGGCACCGGATTCGTCGCGCCATTGGCGGAAGGCGAACAGCGCCGTGGCTTCGTCCGAATCCGGCAGCGCGCGACGGGTCGAAGCAAGGCGGGCATCGCGCCCCCAGGGCACGACATCGGGCCATTGGCGTGAAGGAAGCCATTCGGCCCACGGCGCCGGAGGGACCGGGTTCACCAGCACCAGCGCGTCGGCCGCGTCGGCGCAGGCCATCGCGAGCAGGCCGCCCAGGCTCGCGCCGATCACCGCGCGCGGGCGCGGCATGACGTCCAGCGCCGCACGCACCTGCGCGGCGTAGTCGTCGAAACCAGTGGCCGGCAACCCTTCACCGACGGGTTCGAGGTCCGGCGCATCGACCGCCAGGCCGTGGGCGGCGAACACGCGCCGCCACACGTTCCATTCCCAGCCGCCGCCGCCCGCGCCATGCACCAGCAGGGCATGGCGGATCCGCTGTGTCTCCATCAGGCCTGCAACGTGGCCTGCATCGTCACCGGCACCGACAGGGTGCGCGAGATCACGCAGCCGGCCTTGGCCGCCTCGGCGTACTGCTTGAACGCCGCCTCGTCCACGCCCGGCGCCTTCACCGTGACGATGAGGTTCACCCCGGTGATCGTCGGGCCCGGGTCCATGCCCGGCTCCATCGTCACCTCGGCGCGGGTCTGGATGGTTTCGGGCGCGACCCCGGCCTTGGTCATCACTGCCGACAGTGCCATCGAGAAGCAGCCGGCATGCGCGGTGGCCAGCAATTCCTCGGGATTGGTGCCTTTCTCGTCGCCGAAACGCGTCTTGAAAGAGTAATTCTGGTCCGAGAACAGGCCGCTCTGCGGAGTGCTCAGGGTGCCTTTTCCGCCCTGCAGATCGCCGTGCCAGACCGCCTCGGCAAAACGCTTGAACGCCATGTCGTTACTCCGTCGTGGGGTGAAAGAACGTGCAGCCTAGCGTGGGAGACGTTAGGCGCACATGCGCGAAGGGGCCCGGCGTGGGGCCGGCGTGAAATCCGTCGCGGTTGCCCGGTTCGCCCACTGCCTGCTTGACCACCCTCCCCCCTTGCGCGAGGCTTTTCGCTCCCGGCTTCCCGCCGGCACCCGCCATGACCGCCCGCCGAGCGCCCACGCGCAGGCGCAGCGCCGGACAGCCATGACGGCCTTCCCACCCTCACGGGAGAAGTCCGCTCATGTCCTACAGCACACAATCCATCCGCAACGTGGCCCTGGCAGGCCACCCCGGCGCCGGCAAAACCACGCTCTTCGAAGCCCTGCTGCAGGCCGGCGGCGCACTCCAGACGGCAGGCACGATCGAACGCGGCAACACGCTGTCCGACTTCGATCCGATCGAGAAACAGCGTGGCCACTCGATCGACATCGCGGTGGCGTCGATCGACCATTCGGCCGCGCCGAACGCGCCCGTCCACCTCAACCTCATCGACACCCCCGGCTATCCGGATTTCCGCGGACCCGCGCTGTCGGCGCTGGGGGCGGTGGAAACGCTGGCCGTCGTCGTAGACGCCGCGGCCGGCGTGGAATACGGCACGCGCCGGATGATGGAGTACGCACGCGGCCGCGGCCTGTGCCGGGCGATCATCGTCAACAAGATCGACCACGAAGGCGCCGCGCTCGGCGGCGTGCTGGCCGACCTGCGCGACACCTTCGGCCCCGAATGCCTGCCGCTCAACCTGCCCGCCGACGGCGGCAAGCGCGTGGTCGATTGCCTGCTCAATCCGCAGGGCGACAGCGACTTCGGTCCCGTCGCCGACTGGCACCAGAAGATCATCGACCAGATCGTCGAGATCAACGAAACCGTGATGGAGCATTACCTCGACGTCGGCGAGGAAGGCTTGTCGGGCGACGAACTGCACGATGCGTTCGAGCAATGCCTGCGCGAAGGCCATCTGGTGCCGGTGCTGTTCTGCTCCGCGCGCACGGGCGTGGGCGTGAACGAATTGCTGGACGCAGCGGAGCGCTGGTTCCCCAATCCCGCCGAGGCCAATGCGCCGCCGTTCGAGAAAGGCCCGGAGCGTGCGCGCATCCATGCCGTGCCCGATCCGAAGGCGCACGTGGTCGCCGATGTGTTCAAGATCGTCAACGATCCCTTCGTCGGGAAACTCGGCATTTTCCGCGTGCACCAGGGCACGGTGAAGAAGGACACGCAGCTGTTCGTCGACGACGGCAAGAAGCCGTTCAAGGTCGGCCATCTTTTCAAGCTGCGCGGCAAGGACCACGTCGAGATCGACCAGGCGATTCCCGGCGACATCGCCGCGGTGGCCAAGGTCGAGGAACTGCATTTCGATGCGGTGCTCCACGATAGCCACGACGAGGACCAGATCCGCCTGGCGCCGCTGGATTTTCCGCGGCCGATGTTCGGCCTCGCCGTGGAAGCGGCCAGCAAGGGCCAGGAGCAGAAGCTCTCCACCGCGCTGCACAAACTCGCGGAAGAAGATCCCTGCTTCGTCGTCGAACACGAAGCGGAAACCAACGAGACGGTGATCCGCGGTTTGTCCGACCTGCACCTGCGCATCAACCTGGAGCGATTGAAGGAACGCTACGGCGTGGAAGTGACCTCGCGTCCGCCGCGCATCGCGTATCGCGAAACGGTCAGCGGCAAGGCCGAAGGCCACCACCGCCACAAGAAGCAGACCGGCGGCGCGGGCCAGTTCGGCGAAGTCTTCCTGCGCATCGAGCCCCTGCCGCGCGGCGGCGGCTTCGAGTTCGTCGATGAGGTCAAGGGCGGCACGATTCCCGGCCAGTTCATGCCGGCGGTCGAGAAAGGCGTGCGGCAGGTGCTGAGCAGCGGCGCGCTGGCGGGTTATCCCATCCAGGACGTGCGCGTGATCGTGTACGACGGCAAGCACCATCCGGTGGACAGCAAGGAAGTCGCGTTCGTCGCCGCGGGCAAGAAGGCGTTCCTCGATGCGATCGGAAAAGCGCGTCCGCAGGTGCTCGAACCCATCGTCGAGCTGGAGGTCAACGCGCCCGAACAACATATGGGCGATGTCAGCGGCGGCCTGGCGAGCAAGCGCGCACGCATCAGCGGCACCGACAGCGTGCGCGGCAACGAGATCGTCGTGAAGGCGCAGGTCCCGCTGTCGGAGCTGGAAGGCTATGCAGCGGAACTGAAGTCCGTCACCGCCGGCCGCGGGCGTTATTCGCTGGATTTCAGCCACTACGAGCCGGTGCCGTCGAACGTGCAGCAGAAGCTGGTCGAGGCGTACAAGCCCAGGCACGAAGAGGACTGAGTCGGCCCGCGAAGGCCGGCACGCGGGCGACGCGATGCCGGCTTCACGCGCCTGTCGCCACTCTGTGCGCTCCGCCTCCGGGGAACGCCTGATGCGACCGTCGCGAAACGTGCTGCCGACCGTTGTGATGGTCGCCATGGGCCTGAGCCTGTCGGTGTTCGCGAACCTGCCGCTGTGGGCGCAAACCGCCCCCAGCGCCAGCCGCTCGATCCCCGCCTTTCCGCGCCCGGGCGGCTTTCCCGACCCCGCGTTCCGCGTGATCTATTCGCGCGCCGACGAGGCACCGCCGATGATGGTGCGCGTGGGCGAGAACCGCTTCGAACCGCTGTACCGCCGCACGCCCGACGGCGGTTATGCCCCGGCACGCGCGGCGGGGTATCGCATCGCGACGAGCTCGTGTCCGTCCAGAACCATCCCCGGTGGCGACTACCGTTCGCGCATGATCGACCTGGCCACCGCCGAGTGGGCCTACTTCGGCCTGCCCATCCTCGACATGGCGGTGGAACCGGCGGCGATCGTGCCGCGCGTGCCGCAGCCGTCGGGCGTGGTGGAGATCATCTCGCCGCAGAAGAACGCCTCCATCGGCGACCGCGTGCTGCGCCAGGCGCCGCGACTTGGCCTGATGGAAGACGACGACGCGGTAAGCGGCACCATCGCCGGTTACTGGGCTTCGACCGGAAGCGAGGAGGCGATGCGCGTGCAGAGCATCGTCAACTACGGCTGGCACGAAGCCGGCTGGGCGATGCCGTGGTCGGCGGCGTTCATTTCGTGGCTGGCGTGCGAGGCTGGATTGTCGACCGAGCAGTTCCGCCGCAGTGGCGGCCACATCGACTACGTGCGCGCCGCGGTGCGTGCGCGCGACGGGCAGGATCCGAACCACGCCTTCGTCGCCTACGACCTCACCGAGGCGATACCGGAAGCGGGCGACCTGCTGTGCACGTCGCGCGGCGCGAGTTCGTTCGCGTCCATCGCCGACGTCCGCGCCGGAAACAGTCCGTCGAACGCGCTGCATTGCGACGTGGTCGTGAAGACCGATCCCGAGCGCAACCGGTTGTTCGGGATCGGCGGCAACGTGAACCACGCGGTGACGCTGTCGGTGGTCGCCACGGATGCGAAGGGGCGGCCGCTGACGGACCAGGACATCATCGGCGCGCATCGCTGGTTCGCCGTGCTCAAGCCGCGCGCGACCGGCAAGCTCGCGCACGACCTGGACGGCACGCCGACCGTGCAGATGCTCTATCGCGACTACGCGCGCTATGCCGGTGCACGTCGCGGCCAGCCACCTGTGCCGGTGCAGGCGCGCGGGGCGAAGTCCTCGCCGTAGCGGCACGCGAAGCACGCGCCGCCGACACACAGTTCCACCAAGCGCATTCCCGCCTGCGACGCCCGCCGCGTAACCTGTGTACCCCGTCGCCCCACGCTCCGCCATGCACCTGTTCGATACCGCCACCCTGCTCGCCTACCTCGCCGCCGCCCTCGTGCTGGTACTGCTGCCCGGGCCGGGCACGGCGTGGATCCTCGCGCAGAGTTTCGCCGGTGGTACGAAGCGTGGAATCCAGGCAGGCCTGGGATTGGAAACCGCGACGCTCCTGCACGCCCTCGCGGCCGGCCTTGGCCTCTCGGCGCTGCTGGCGACCTCCGCGATGGCGTTCGAGTTCGTGAAGTATCTCGGCGCTGCGTATCTCGTCTGGCTCGGCATCAAGGCCTGGCGCAATGGCGAAACCGAATCGGCCCCGGCCGATACCGAAACGCCGAAGCCGCGCGCCTCGGGGCGCAGTGTGTACCTGCGTTCGGTGGTAACCGGCGTGCTCAACCCGAAGGTGGCGCTGTTCTTCCTCGCCTTCCTGCCGCAGTTCGTGCATCCCGAGCGCGGCTGGGTCTGGCTGCAGTTCCTGCTGCTGGGCGCGCTGCTGGCGGTGATCGGTTTCTGCAACGACCTGTTCCTGAGCTTCGCCGCCGGCCGCTTCGGCAAGCGCTTCGCCGGCGGCACCGGACGCTGGACGCAGCGCGCGACCGGCACGCTCTTCATCGGCCTGGGCCTGCGGCTCGCGATGCAGCAACGCGCGTGATCGGCCCGACAGCACGCCGGGCGGATCGTCACCCGGCGTGGACGAACGGGCGCTAGCATCGCCAGACGCCACAAACGCAACCGCGGTGTGTGGTGTTGTTCATGCGGCGCGGGTATCGTCCGGGCATCCCCGTGGAGCTTGAGATGGACCCGCGCCGCACTCTCCGAATCACGTTCGCCGCCTTCTTCGCCGCTTTCGTCCTGACGCTGCTGTCCGCCTGTTCGACGGTGGGCGCGCTGCTGGGCGACGACCTGCGATTCACGCCGATGCAGCTGCAGCATTCGCTGGATCGCAATTTCCCGAAGCATTACGACAAGCTCGGCGGGCTCGTCTCGCTGACGCTGATGAATCCGCGCCTGACGATTCCGCAGGACGGAAACCGCCTTCGCCTCGATTTCGACCTGGGCCTGGGCGCGCTGGGCAGCGACAGCAGCAAGTCGTCTGGCCATTTCGCGCTGACCAGCGCGCTGCGTTTCGATCCTTCCACGCGCGGCCTGCACCTGCAGGAACCGCGCATCGAGCAGGTCGACGTGCCCGCGCTCGGCGGCGCGATGAACGGCAGTGCGCGCGCGTTGCTCAACTCGTGGATGGCCGAGTACGCGCGTGAAGAGCCGGTCTATCGCCTCGACAACAGCCTGCTCGATCGCCTGGGTTCACGCCGCATCGGCACCACCGCAATCGAGAATGGCAACGTGGTCGTTCGACTGGATTGATGACGATGCCGCACTACCGCTCCATCCTCCTTCTCGCCTGCGTTGTCGCGCTGTCCGCGTGCGGCGGCGACAAATCGCGCGCATCCGGCGCCGCCGGTGGCGACACCGAAACATTGCCCGCGCCCGAAGGATCGCGCGGCAGCGTGACCGGAATGCCCGACGAACCGGGTCCGGGACAGATCGGCCCGCCCAAGCCCGAAGACACCGTGGTGCTGGATGCCGAAGGCAATCCGGTCCTGCCGGCCGATGCCACGCTCACCGACACGACGGCACCGGCTGATCCGAACGCACCGCCCATCGATCCAGCGACCGCGCCCGCCGAGCCCACACCGCAGGACGCCGTCGCCGTGATCCGCGATTACTACGCCGCGATCAACCGCCGCGATTTCGCGCAGGCGTTCGCGCTGTGGTCCGACGGTGGGCGTTCCAGCAACCAGACGCTGGAGCAGTTCACCGCGGGCTTCGCCGACACGACCGGCGTATCGGTCGAGATCATGGCCCCGAGTCGCGTCGATGCCGCCGCCGGATCGCGCTATGTCGAAGTGCCGGTCGCGCTGACCGCGACGCACGCCGACGGCCGCCAGCAGCGCTTCGTCGGCGCCTACACGCTGCGCCGCGCTGTGGTCGATGGCGCGACGGCCGACCAGCGCGCGTGGCGCATCGG
>Ga0209676_1002817_pt1 | contig 11501 bp, 11 predicted proteins | sample AraplaCvi_mLB_r2_FD_184282 | JGI IMG/M metagenome (GOLD analysis project Ga0209676, IMG submission 184282) | Arabidopsis root microbial communities from North Carolina, USA - plate scrape MF_Cvi_mLB_r2 (SPAdes) (version 2) | ecosystem: Host-associated > Plants > Roots > Endosphere | place: USA...
TCTCTGATTACCGCGACTAATGCACCTGCAACTGAATTTGGATTAGAGCGTGATGATACTTTTAATGAATCCACAATTATTCCTCCCCGTTTCGCGAATAGTGTTTACGCTCAACAACTCATGTCCCCCTTTTGGACCTCAAGTTATTGTCGATAGGTCATTTTATGCTCGACGAGAAGGAAATAGACTATTTTCATTTCTTATATATCAAAACAATCTAAAAAGACTGATAATTACTGAAAAAAAATTACTTTGTCATTGAAATAAAGGCGCCATAATAATTAACTTAGGGCTCCTTAGTAAAACGTAAAATGATTTCCGTTCCAGGCTACTCGCTTTCCTGTGGGCGAGCGTCGAGCCGCTTCCTCCGCTACGCTCCGTGCAGGGTCTCGCCTGTCTCGCTATCCCACGGGAGTCGAGTAGCCTTCCACTGCAATCAACAATAGTATAGAACTTTTATAAAATTTAAGTATTTTAAAAGTGAACCTTAATGGTTACTCTCTTCAGAATAGAAACTTAAAACAGTTAAGGTGATTGTATATATGTCGTTGCTGTCGCTTCGCTTTCGCACAAATAACGCATCTTGTTGAAGCTTGATTTTATCCCTATAAATTAGATTAACATGCCAGAAAATACATGCTAAATGAAGAGGTTGATTGTAGCGGAGACTGGGCGACTCCTTGGGGATTAGCGTCACAGATGAGACCCTGGAGCGAGCATCGCGAGTGAAGCGGCTCATCGGACGCCCCCAGGAAAGCGCCTAGTCGGAGCGGAAATCACCCCCTCGTTTTGCCAAAGAGTCATATTTTATTATGATGCTTTAATTTCATTGAATTAACAAATTTTCAAAACAAAAAACTATTGTGCATTTTTTCATACACAATAGTTTCTCTTCTTATGCTTGGAACGGATAATCTTCGTTTATATACACTCGCTCACAATGACGAGCTTTTCCTGTTTTATCATCAATGTCTACAAAGAAACCACTTAACACATCGCGTCCTTTTTTAGGCACTTCAAAACGAGATGGCATATTTGTTTGGAATTTATAAATGACACTTTCCTTTGTCATCCCTAAAATTTCATCGTATGGACCTGTCATACCAACGTCCGTAATATAAGCTGTTCCATTTGGATAAATACGTGCATCAGCTGTTTGCACATGTGTATGTGTACCAACTACTGCCGAGGCCTTTCCATCTAAATGCCATCCAAGCGCAATTTTTTCACTTGTCGCTTCTGCATGAAAATCCACGAATACAAGCGGTGACGTTTTATGCGCTTCTTCGATTAATTTCTCTGCCATCGCAAACGGATCCTCATGAGGAGGTAAAAACACTCGACCGTGTAAATTAATAACAGATAGTGTTACACCGTTTTTTGAAATTTGCACCATACCTTTACCTGGTGCATCACTTGAAAAGTTTGCAGGGCGTATTAAATAATCTGCATCATCTATAAAATCAAAAATATCTTTATTATCCCAAGTGTGATTGCCCATCGTAATAACATCTACACCCATTTGCAATAGGTCATTATAAATATTACGTGTAATTCCACGTCCTGCTGCCGCGTTTTCACCATTGGCAATAACAACGTCTGTGTTATATTTTTTCTTTAAGCGTGGTAAATACTTTTCCACTGCATCTCGGCCGATTGAACCTACAATATCCCCAATAAATAAAACTTTCATTTTCATAACCACTCTTTCATTAATTAGCACCTTATATTTTACCACCAATTCAAAGTCAAACGCAAAATTATGTCTATCATGTCCAGCCAACGTATTTAACAGGTGAATTTAAATGGTCTTGAAAAAGCAGGCGCTGATACTCTTTCTGATTGTCTATAAAAAAACCTGACAAGCTATTAGGTGCTTGTCAGGCGGACGTTGCTGATTTCTATTTTCTTGTATGATAATACTGGCTCTTATATTGTTCTTTGGGCAGAGCATAGTTATTCATAACAACGCCTAATATTTTCGCTTGTGCTACTAGTAAGGAATTTTTCGCTTTGACAATACTAGATTTCTCCACTACTCCAGTATTAACAATAAGTAGTACACCATCTGTTTTATTCGCCAAAATTTGTGCATCAGTCACAGAATTAACAGGTGGCGTATCAAAGAGGATTACATCATAATAAGCTATCATTTTTTCTATTAACGTATCCATCATTTCTGAAGAAAGAAGCTCTACAGGATTAGGTGGGATTGGTCCACTAGTGAGGACAAATAATCCTTCTATAGACGTTTCTTGTATCGCTTCGCTCAACGTGTCATTTTGTATCAATACACTTGATAGACCTGAAATATTAAGCAATTCAAATGTATAGTGGATAGCAGGTCTTCGCATATCAGCATCCACTAATAAAACTTTTTTACCTTCTTGAGCAAAAACAATCGCAATATTTGCTGCATTTGTTGTCTTTCCTTCACCAGGGATTGATGATGTCACTAAAATTGTTTTACACGATAAATTAGGGAGTGAAAATTTTAAATTTGTTCTAATTGTTCGAAACTGCTCAGAAATAATAGAAGTTGTGTGTACGTTAGTCAATAGTTTCCGTTGCATCATCGCTAATGCTTTCTTTTTTTTATTTTTCATTTTAAACATTATGTGACTCGTCCCCCTCTTCTAGTAGAGATAGATCCTCTTCCTTCTTTTATTGAACTTACGAATCCTAAGATCGGTAAATTTAATAGTTCTTCAATTTCCTGCTCTGTCTTTATTGTTGAATCGAAAAATTCTACACTAAATGCAATGCCTGTTCCTAAAAGTAGTCCAAGCAGACCAGAAATCGCAATATTTAGAATTTTTCTTGGTTTCACTGGTTGTGGGTCATCAGCTAACTTAGCTACTGAAAGAACATTGATATTATCTACGTTCATCAGTTTTTGAATATCTTCTTTAAAGACATCTATTATCGTATTGGCAATCTCCACCGCTCGTGCTGGTTTTTCATCAAGAATCTTTATAGAAACTACTTGTGATTGACTTTCATTATTGACCGTAATTTTTTCTGCTAATTGTTCAGGAGATACTTCTAATTTCAACTCTTCAATTACTTTTGATAGAATAGCTGGGCTTTTTATAATGACATTATACGTATTAATTAATTGTAAATCTGTCTCAATTGAATACGCACCCGTATACATTTGTTGTTGATCCGTATTTTTTTGGTTGATTAATATTTGAGTTTCAGCCTGATATACGGGTGTGATGACATAATAACTAACATAAGCAGCCAATGCCATCGCGATTACGATTATCGAAAGAATAAGAAGTATACGTTTTCGTAAGATTTTTATTATCGCCTTTACTTGAATAGAATTCTCCATCGAATATATCTCCTTCCCCTAAACTATCTAAATTTGTGTAATGGAGTGTGATATTCATAGTTAATTGTTATAGTAGCTAGTAAAATGAAATAATCAATTATATATTTATTATATAAATTTATGTTCTATGTTATTCCTAATACATCAAGTAATTCATTTTTTCCTCATAGATAAAAAAATGAAAAATGCTAGCGTAGATACAGCATTTTTTTTCAACAGTTGATAATAGAGCTTCTTTTTCAATGAAAAGTTTATTGGGTTTAACTCGAGAACATAAGGATAGTCATCAACAAAACTGACTATTTCTTCTTTAATCTCTTTTAATAAATAGAGCCCCTTATATGGGGAACTCTGCATGTGAAGTGTTAAATTTACTAAACCCGAAAATACATATCCATTAAAGCTAGTTTCAATGGATGTAAAAATATTTTCAGCTACTAATGTTTCACGAATACGTTCATAGATTACATCATATTTTTCTCGCTCATTCTTACGGTAGCTTCTCGTTAATGATTGCTGTGGTAACACATTGTAATGATAAAGCTGCTGAGGCACATAACAAATTGTCGTACTCTTTGTGATCGCTTTTGTTATGAATAAAACATCTTCAGAAAAATTTATATCCTCTTCAAAACGAATTCCAAATTGATCAAGAAAGGCTTTAGAATACAATTTGCAGCAAGCAAAACCGAAATGTTTTTCATGAAATTCAGTAAATAGTAAATGCAAACATTTCTGAGAGTCAAAAAGTTCATTTGCAGTCGACGGATAGTTCAGACGATTGCCTTCATTTTTTCCATCTACAAAAACATCACATTTAGCTATTTCAGTTTCTGTTTCTTGAATAGCACTATATAATCGTTCCAACATAGATGACTCTATCCAATCATCCGCATCGACAAACGTAACGTATTGACCTCTTGCCTCGTTAATCCCTATATTTCTTGCATGACTAACCCCACCGTTTGATTTATTATGAATGATTATTCGCTGATCTTGTAAGGCCAATTGATGTAAAATAGAAAGAGAATCGTCAGTACTGCCGTCATTAATCGCAATAATTTCGATTGGCTTTAAGGTTTGTTGGCAAATACTTGCTAGACATTTCTTTAAATACGGTGCTGCGTTATATACCGGTATAATAACAGTTACGAGGATTTCTGACCCCAAAATTTCACCCCTCCAGCTAGGCTGAGCATTTTCATTTTTCCAATTAAATAGTTTCGATCAGAAGTAGTAATTCCAAATACGAACAAAGATATACCGAAAATCATACTGTATAAGGCAATATACAGCGCTAGAATGTACCAAGTATTTGAAAGTGGGAAAACAATTAGTATGCCTTTCATTAAAAGAGACGCAATAACAATAGCTACGAAAATCTTACTAATGCGTATCCAAAATTTTTTAATAGTTAGTTGTATTTTTTTTACATAGTAAACATTCATAATAAATACATTCCCAATAAATAACGATACAGCGGTTATGATCGCTGTTCCAATAACCCCGAAAAAATAGATGGCAGGAATAGATAGTATAATATTTGTGCTAGCAAGTGTAATTAATAATACCGTTCGAAACTTAAACATGTTTTTTGCCTTTAACACACTCAGACCTATATTTTGAATTAAATCGACTGAAAAAGGCAACATGATGATCAGTACAATCGGATAAACGATTAAATATTCATCACCTATCCATAATGAGATAAAAGTTTTGCCAAATAAAAAAAAGCCACTTAGTACATATCCAAGAATCATTAGCTGAATGGCGCCAACATTGACAAATAACCGATTAATCTCCATTAGACCTTCCGGTTGTGTCACCAACATTGAAATCTTTGGCAAATACAAATCACTTATGGCAAGTGCTAGTGCCATAAAAATCATAATAAATTGTATAGCAATTGCATAAATAGCTACATCTCCCGTACCTTTCATAATCCCCAGTAATACTTGGTCAGTTTGCCAATAAATTTTATCCACTATGACTGTTACAAACAAAAAAAATGAATAGACAAATATTTCTTTTATAAGGCCTGGATTATAACCAGAAAAGATAAATCGTACTTTTAAAGTTTTCAAACAAATAATAGAATTTATTATTAATACACATACATTTAAGCTAGCTATAATATAAACCATCCCCACTGCATCAGCATCTTGTAACAAGAAAAATAGCATTAGTAACGGTTGTACTATTACTTTTATAAATGTAGTTAACTTAATCAGTATGAATTTTTCATAGGCTTGAAGTATTGAAGAGAAAACATTTAATGGAAATTGTAAAGAAAAGCTTACGGTCATCACCATCACCATTACTTTTGCCTTTTCGATTTGTAATGAAGATAAACTTTGTCCAAAAATTGTCTCGACTTGGAAATACACGAAACAACCAATGGCAAGTGTAAACACACCTATTATCGAAAAAAGTCGCAGAAAAAAGCCATTTAATCTAGCTTCCGTCTCCTTATCACCGACTACTCGATTATTAGAAATATAACGAATAATTGCATTCCCTAAACCAAAATCTAATATAGTTAAATATCCAACAAAAACTGTAATTAATGTATATAATCCGTATTCTTCTTGACCAAGAATTCGAATCATAATAGGGGTAAACACAATTGCTACTATAAAGGTACAAACAATAGATAAGTAAGAGAGAATAGCACCCATCCGAATTTCCTTCATTAGTCCACCTTGCCTCCACTTGTCCTTTTATAGATTACATTTTTACTCGAATATCTTTATACCATTTAATTTTTTACGTGTTTTATTTAACTGATCAAAAGCATTCGGTCCAAATAATTTATTGATAGCATATTTATAACGCATTACTTTTTTATGTCGTTTTTTTTGTTGCTCTGACAACCATGAACCATTAAAGTGATGGATTGTAAAAGTATTAACAGTTTGGTTAATCGTTCCTGATTCGAAGTCCTTGGCACAAAAATATTCAAATGGATATATGTGTAGATCGTCATCCAATTGCCTATGTTGGTTGGACTCTGTAAATCCATATATTTCTCTCGTTAGATCCGTAATGATAACAGTATTTGTTTGTTGACCTTGTTCCGTATAGAAGCTTTTATCTTCATAATAATCCAGCAGTAACTTAATCCATGGGTGCCCCTTTACAGCCCCCATTGTACCAGTTACACATGTATTACTATTTTCTCCGCCAGTAAATGCTTGATGAGATAAAAAAGGGTTTAACGATTGCACAACTTCTACATCTGAATCCAAGTAAATGCCACCTTGTGTATATAGTGCATATAACCTTACATAATCAGCTACATATGCATATTTTTTTGATTCGTAGGCTTCTTGTACAAATTGATTGGATTGAATATCAAATGATTTTTCATTCCATTCAATTAGTTCATAGTCAGGCATTAATTTTTTCCAGGAGGCAATACACGCTTCAACTACCTGCGGATACGGATTTTCGCCAAACCAACAGAAGTGAATTTTTTTAGGGATCATTATACAATTTCCTTTCTGTTATCCAAATAAATGAACGGCATATCACATATCAAACTATTCTATTACTAACTTGATAAACTCCATCAGTTTTACCCTATCTAGCAATAGGTTCCACTCTAAATAACTAACATCTGGTGTCACAAATTCAAAGCTATTTAAATTTGCCATCGTAAAGTTTGCTAAATTTCGGTGTAATTTAAAAAAGCGTCCTCGTGTTTTCCGTTCAAAATTGTTGACCCAAGGATAATCAGTCGTAACAATTTTCAAATCTAATGCGCAGTACTCAAGGAGCTTAGTTGAAGCTTGTAAATTGAAAGGGTACACATCAGGCATATAATTCAGCCCATATTCAGCTTTTGACGCTAGAAGAGGAACTTCATGATAAGGAAGTGATCCTGAAAAGATAATATTTTTATAGTTCTTGAAAGATTTATATAATTCATTTGTTGGATTTCCTATTAATAAAATCGTGTTATCCTTTAAAGTTGTCGTAAAAGGCTTTAGCGCATCGGCGGTACCTCTTTCGGTTCCCATTGCGCCGACATATACAAAATCGTATTCTTTTTTTGATGTTTTTATGAAAAAGTCTTTTGATATACCCATATCTCGATGAATTTTTGGAACATTGTCCTTCATCTTAAAATCCTTTTCCACAAGTTCATTCAAAAATACGCGACCATGTGGTTTAACATTACAAGTCTTTTTTACAAAATTTTTCAACATCGGAAAATGACCAGTTGATAACGAATTATATTCATGAATAATCTTTGTCTCTCTTGAATGTTTTTTTATATCTAAACCAGGAAATTTCCATATTAAATCTATATTGGTTTTTGGAATTTCATTTATCTCCGCTGTTAAAATGGTGATGGCTTCAATATTATCCTGCTGATTTAAATATGCTACATATGCTGAGATTTCTGGTAAAAATGATTTTCCGTTGTTGACAAATCCAATCTTCAAATAGATGATTCCCCCTTCTTACAACTGCTAATTTTCATTTAAAATGGTCTGTCTATTAATTTCACGTTTTATTCATATTTGAACTATTAAGTGAGAGTTTATGATGGGTAAATGAATTTCCGGAAAGAACAAATAAAACAATCATTATCGGTGTTGTATAAATAATAATTTCCGTCATTGAAAGTAAAATATAGGTGATAAGTATTAAAAATGGTAATAATTGCAGCATGTTCGTATACTTAACTTGTTTTTTAGCAAAAGAAAATGCGTTCCATACTAATGCTGCTACGAATAGTAGAAAAAATGTAACGGCCAACCAACCATACTCAGCTAGTAGGGCAATAAAGGTATTATGTGCATCCAATTGTCCAACATGATAATTTTCTCCATGGCCAAATAATGTGGAATCTTTTATGATGTTTTGCCAAATAGCCATTCGTCCATCAGATAAATCAGCCGATTTCCGCTGAAATTTCCCTACAATTTTTTGAACCGCTTCGTTTAGTAACGGAATTTTACTTAGACTAAAAATGAATGCCATACTTAGTACAAATAGAACCGTTACGAGTGCCCCCACTTTTCTAATACTTGAAGCGTTTTGAATAGCTAACAAGACCATACTCATTATGACAGCGGTTATTACTGTGATGGCAGCCGTTCTACTTTGAGTTAGTAAAATAATATAAAAAACAAAAATGAATAGGCTTACTAGAACTACGACAGGAACCTTTTTCGTAACTCCCTGAAAATATTGAATAGTCCCACCTAGTAATACAACCGCTAATAATGTCATGGCCAATCCCATCATGTTTGGGTTGCTATAAATTCCCGCAAATGCGTTGAAAACAACTCGATTCATGAAAAAAGATAAGAGTAAAATAATGAGATGCGAGAGACAAATACTAATAGCTAGCACATGTAAAGTAGCTGTTTGAAAAGAGTTATATATAATCGATAACCCTATATACATCGTTAGCATACATACAATATTCATAAGTGATTCCATATCAGAATTGGCTAAAGCACTTATTAGCCCACAAATAATAAATAAATAGAAAAATAAATCGCTCACATACATCCTGCGAATATTTGCGCTGCGATTATAAATAAAAAGGATGATCGGAAAGATGGAAAAAAAGACAGTAAAGTAAATTAGTATAGATATTTCATAAGATAATGCACTGGAGAGTAGTAATACACTCATACATATTGTTAGGATAAAAAACCGCACTTTCATCACCCTCACTATAGCTTCATTTCGTCTGTTATTTTGTGAAAAGATGCCACCATTTTCTTTCACTTATTACGATTGGCTCCGCAATTAATAGCTGCTTATTTTCTAAAATACGTTCATTGTTTTCAAGGAAAAGGTCGACCATATCCAGCTGTTTCATTTTCTCCAAGTAATCTAACCCAGCTTCGAAAAGTAATGGTAATGTAGATATATTATGGACGTCTGAACCATACGTCTGAACAAGTCTTGCTTCTATTAAATCCATTGCAAATTGTTGAATTTTTTTGCCAAAATGCCCCGCAATGCTACCTGCCGTAATTTGTGCTAATGCCCCATCACGAATGAATTGTTCAAGGAGTGCTACATTTTGTCGAATAGCTCCATTTCGCTCAGGATGTGCAATAATTGGTGTAATACCTGACGCTACTAATAACCTAATAATTTCTTTACAATAGAAAGGGATCTTTTCCGAAGGTAATTCCAGTAATAGATAGTTTGAGCTTGCCAACGTATGAAGCTGTTTAGATGTGATACACTCTAAAATATTTTCATTGATGCGCACTTCATGTCCAGGAAATAGTTTGATTGGCCATGCTCTTTTTTCTATTTCTAGCTGTAAAGTATGTACTTGATGTAATACATTTTCATATGGCACATCGTACATTGGGTGCTTGGCATGAGGGGTAGTAATAATGGCTGTTATACCTTGCATCACAGCATGTTCTAGTAATTGCAATGACTCTGAAAGTTGTTGTGGTCCATCGTCAACTCCGTATAATAAATGACTGTGAGTATCAACCATGCTCTATCATCCCCCTATTCCAATTCATCACCTAACTGTTTTTCACCAATTTAAATTTTATAAGTAGCAATTTTATTGCTGATAAATAAAGGTACTTATTGTATATATGCCTATTTTCACGATAAATATGACAGTAGCTACATACAACCAAGTTAAGAAAAATGTGCAAAAGCGCTGGAGAGGCCGAAGCAAAAGTAAACGCTCCACCACTTTTGCCCGAGGAAACGAAGCGACCTCGAGGTTGTGGCGCTTTAGCCAAGATCCTCGAGGTCGCTTTAGGTTATGTACAGGCAAAAAATCTATAGTTTTCTTAACTATAAAAAAACGTCTTTTACTCTATTTTGAGTAAAAGACGTTTTTTGTATGACAATTATTTTGCGTATTCTACGGCACGTGTTTCACGAATAACCGTTACTTTAATATGGCCTGGATAATCAAGTTCTTCTTCAATTCGCTTACGGATATCTCTCGCTAAGCGATGTGAAGCCAAGTCATCAATTTTTTCAGGTTGTACGATAATACGGATTTCACGACCAGCTTGAATTGCAAAGGATTTTTCTACACCATCATAGCTTTCGGAAATTTCCTCTAACTTTTCTAGTCTACGGATATAGTTTTCAAGCGTCTCACTTCGGGCACCTGGACGAGCTGCTGATAACGCATCAGCTGCAGCTACTAATACGGCAATAACAGATGTTGCTTCTGTATCACCATGGTGAGAAGCAATACTGTTTATAACGACCGGATGTTCTTTGTATTTTGTAGCTAATTCCACACCGATTTCGACGTGGCTACCTTCAACTTCATGGTCAATTGCTTTACCAATATCATGTAATAAGCCTGCACGGCGAGCTAATGCTACATCTTCACCAAGTTCAGCAGCAAGTAAGCCTGCTAAATATGCGACTTCAATTGAATGTTTTAGGACGTTTTGTCCATAGCTTGTACGGTATTTCATGCGGCCTAAAATCTTCATTAAATCTGGATGTAAGTTATGAATGCCAATTTCAAATGTTGTTTGCTCTCCTGTTTCGCGGATTTGTTCATCCACTTCACGACGAGCTTTTTCCACCATTTCCTCAATTCGAGCAGGGTGAATGCGGCCATCCTGTACAAGTTTTTCAAGTGCAAGTCGAGCCGTTTCACGACGAATTGGATCAAAGCCTGATAAAATAACTGCCTCTGGAGTATCATCAATAATTAAATCTATACCTGTTAACGTTTCCAAAGTTCGAATATTACGACCTTCACGACCAATAATACGACCTTTCATTTCATCATTTGGCAAGTTCACGACAGATACTGTTGTTTCTGCAACGTGATCTGCTGCAAAACGCTGCAGTGCCAGTGATAAAATTTCACGCGCTTTTTTATCTGACTCTTCCTTCGCACGTGTCTCAGCTTCCTTCGTCATCACAGCAATATCAGTTGCTAGCTCTTTTTCTACTTCTCCTAAGATAATAGCTTTTGCTTCATCTCTAGTTAAAGCCGAAACTCTTTCTAGCTCTGTTTTTTGCGAGGCAACGAGCTCGTCCACTTTGCTTTCCATCTGTTCAATATGCTGTTGTCTTTCGCTTAGAGCTTGTTCTTTACGCTCTAAACCTGCTTCTCTCTTATTTAGAGCATCATCTTTGCGATCAAGATTCTCTTCTCTTTGCAATAAACGGTTCTCTT
>Ga0209676_1002820_pt1 | contig 11497 bp, 8 predicted proteins | sample AraplaCvi_mLB_r2_FD_184282 | JGI IMG/M metagenome (GOLD analysis project Ga0209676, IMG submission 184282) | Arabidopsis root microbial communities from North Carolina, USA - plate scrape MF_Cvi_mLB_r2 (SPAdes) (version 2) | ecosystem: Host-associated > Plants > Roots > Endosphere | place: USA...
TCGCGTGATGACCCCGGCGTTCCCTGAACCGCGCCGTGGGCGATCTTGTTGTACGGCGACCGGACGATCCGGGCCGTGTCTGCGCTACGAAAGACGTGCGGGATAGAAGCCGTTTACTCGGACCGCGATGCGGTCCACGGCGGGCATACCTGGGAAACGTACCCTTGCGGGGAGGCAGCCGTGCGCTGAACGGGGCGGACTGTACGCGAAACCGCCCGGCCTTGCCAGCCGTGTAGGCTTTCCGGGCCGATGCGGTTCAGATGGACAACGGGGACGAACGATGGCGGAAGTGGGATCCAACGATCTGGTGAAGGTGGTGGCCCTGCTGGGCGCCGCCGTGGTCGCCGTGCCCGTGTTCAGGCGCCTGGGACTGGGCTCGGTACTGGGTTATCTGGCGGCGGGACTCGTGATCGGGCCGTTCGGGCTGGGCTGGTTCTCCGACCCTCAGGCGATCCTCCACGTGGCCGAGCTGGGCGTGGTGATGTTCCTGTTCGTCATCGGCCTCGAGATGCGCCCCTCGCACCTGTGGAGCCTGCGCCGGCAGATCTTCGGCCTGGGCACCCTCCAGATCGCCGTCTGCACCGCGGCGCTCACCGGCGTCGGCCTGCTCTTCGGCTATGCGCCAGTCGTCGCATTCATCGGTGCGATGGGCTTCGTGCTCACGTCCACCGCCATCGTCATGCAGCTGTTGTCCGAACGCGGCGACATCGCCCTGCCCCATGGCCAGAAGATCGTCTCGGTGCTGCTGTTCGAAGACCTGCTGATCGTGCCGCTGCTGGTGCTGGTGGCGCTGCTCTCGCCGGGCGAACCCAGCAGCGATGCCTCGCGCTGGGCGTCGATAGGCATCGCCGCCGGCGTGCTGGTCGCACTCCTCGCCGCCGGCATCTGGCTGCTCAATCCGCTGTTCCGCCTGCTGGCCGCCGCACGCGCGCGCGAAGTGATGACCGCAGCGGCCCTGCTCGTCGTGCTGGGTTCGGCGCTGCTGATGCAGCTGGGCGGACTGTCGATGGCGATGGGCGCGTTCCTGGCGGGCGTGCTGTTGTCGGAATCGACCTTCCGCCATCAACTCGAAGCGGACGTCGAACCATTCCGCGGCCTGCTGCTGGGCCTGTTCTTCCTGGGCGTGGGCATGGCGCTGGACCTGTCGGTGGTCCGCGAGAACTGGCTGCCCATCCTCGGCGCGGTGCTGGCGATGATGCTGGTCAAGGCGCTGTGCATCTACGCGGTCGCGCGGTTGACTGAATCGAGCCACCACGAGGCGCTCGATCGCGCCACGCTGATGGCGCAGGGCGGCGAATTCGCGTTCGTGCTGTATTCCACCGCGGCCGCCAGCGGCGTGATCGCCGCCGCGCAGAACGCCAACCTCACCGCGATCGTCGTGCTGTCGATGGCGCTGACGCCGCTGGTCGTGCTGGCGGTGCGCCCGTGGCTCAAGCGCCATGAAGAAAAGATCGACGATCTCGACGTCGCGCAAGGCCTGTCGGGCAGCGTTCTGATGATCGGCTTCGGCCGCTTCGGCCAGGTCGTGAGCCAGTCGCTGCTCGCGCGCGGCGTGGACGTGACGATCATCGACACCGACGTCGAGATGATCCGCAGCGCCGGCACGTTCGGCTTCAAGATCTATTACGGGGACGGCACGCGCCTGGACGTGCTGCGCGCCTCCGGCGCGGACAGCGCGCAGGTGATCGCCGTGTGCGTGGACAAGAAGGACGCCGCCAACCGCATCGTGGAACTGGTGAAGGCCGAGTTCGCGCAGGCGAAGCTGCTCGTGCGTTCATTCGACCGCGAGCATTCACTGGAGTTGATCAATGCCGGCGTCGACGTGCAGGTGCGCGAGACGTTCGAGTCGGCCATCCGGTTCGGCCACCACGCGCTGTGCCAGCTCGGCGTGCCGAAGGAAGACGCGCTGGAGATCGTGGAGGAAGTGCGCCGCCGCGACGCCGAACGCGTGCAGCTGGAGCTGTCCGAAGGCGTCATGGCGGGCACGCGCCTGATGATCGGCAATGTCGCGCCGGGACCGACGCCGACGCCGTTCACGCGTCCGCGCTCGGCCGCGACGCCGCTCACCGCGGAAACCGCGGAAGCCACGCAGGGGCGCAACGAGTAACGCAGGCGGGGAAGCGGACGCTTCCCTGCGGCCTCAGACGTCGAGCACCACGCCCGGCCGCGCCAGCGTGGCCTGCACGCCGAAGGTATCGCCAATCTCGCCCGCCAGCGCTTCGCGTGCGCGATCCTCACCGTGCACCAGCGCCAGCGGCGGATGCGCCGCGCCATCGTTTCCGGCGATGGCGCCGTACCACGCCATCAACCCGCGCTGGTCGGTATGCGCGGACAACCCTCCGACCGTATGCCGCTGCGCGTTCACGCGCACGTCCTGCCCGTGGATGCGCGCCCACTTCGCGCCGTCCACCAGCCTGCGTCCCAGCGTGCCCTCGGCCTGGTAACCAACGAACACAACGTGTGTCTGGCGACGGTCCAGCCGATGACGGAAGTGATGCAGGATGCGGCCGGCGTTGGCCATCCCCGACCCTGCAATCACGATCGCGCCGCGCTCGATGCGGTTGATCGCCATCGACTCCTCGCGCGTCTGGGTGAAGTGCAGGTTCGGCAAGCGGAACGGATTGGGCTTGTCGCGCCACACGCGCTGGGCGTCCTCATCGAACAGTTCCGCATGGCGGTCGTAGATCGACACGACCTTCGCCGCCATCGGGCTGTCGAGGAAGATGTGCCAGCGCGACAGATGCCATTGCTCCCAATGCCGCGCGAACCAGTACAGCAGTTCCTGGCTGCGTCCCACGGCGAAGGCGGGAATCAGTACGTTGCCGCCTTCGCGCCATGCCGCGTCGAGGATTTCGCCCAGTTCGCGGATGGTTTCGGCGCGATCGCGATGCAGGCGGTCGCCGTAGGTCGATTCCATCAGCACCAGATCGGCGCGATCGATCGTCGCCGGATCGCGCAGGATCGGCGTGCCCTTCGGCCCGAGATCGCCGGAGAACACCAGCTTGCGCCCGTCCGCCCACAGCTCCACGCTCGCCGACCCCAGGATGTGCCCCGCTTCGCGGAACGCGATGTCCACGCCGGGGAGGATCGTCGTGCGTGCGTCGTATGGCAGCGGACGCACCAGTTCCAGCGCGGCCGAAACGTCTTCGCGCGTGAACAGCGGCAACGCCTCGGGCTCGCCTGCACGACGATAGCGGTTGTGGCGTTCCGCGTCGCCTTCGGAAATGGACGCCGCATCCATCAGCATCACCGGCATCAGGTCGGCCGTGGCTTGCTGCGCGTAGATCGGCGCGCGGAATCCACGACGCACCAGCAGCGGCACGCGGCCGATGTGGTCGATGTGCGCGTGGCTGATGACGAGCGCATCGAGCGCCATGGGCTCGAAGGGGAACGGCTCGGCGTTGCGGCGTTCGGCTTCGGGACTGCCCTGGATCATTCCGCAGTCGAGCAGCACGCGCTGCCCGGCCGCTTCGACTTCATGCAGCGAGCCGGTGACTTCGCCGGCCGCTCCGTGGAAATGCACGCGCATGGGGATTCCTCCTCGATGCGCGCACCGTAGCAGACAAGGCCGTCAGCGCGGCGGCGGAACGATCCGCTCCTCGCGCACCACCGTGCCGTCGGCGCGAACGTCGCGGTACACCACGCTTTCGGCCGGGCGCGCATGATCGCGCGGCATTTCGCGCCATGCGGCGAGCAGGTCGACGTTCTGCTTCTCGATGGCTTCCAGACTGCGTGCGATGCGACGCAGCAGGCCCTTGATGCCGAACACGGCGAACGGCACGAGGATCCACAGGACGGCGAGGATCAGGCCGAAGATGAAGACGCAAAGGAAAAGGAACGAATTGGCGCCGTAAGCGGCATTGGCGACGGTGCTGTCCATCGTGCGCTCCGTTGTTGGTGACGACCACGAGTCTTCGCGAGGCCGCGTGATTCCAACGTGGAGCAGCGCGTGACACGCACGTGACGAATACATCATTGGCCAAGGTTCGTGAAGCTCGCGTTGCCAAGTCCGGTTCCGATGGTAAGCACGCCCCAGCGTCTGGCGCGAAGCATGCGCGGTCGCTCGCTCAGACCCTGTACGACCGCGTCGTTGTGCATCGCCACCGACGGCGCGCGCCCGGCGATGCGATCCAGCCGCCGTCCAAGTTCGCTGGGCAGATGGAACGGGGCTTCCCAGTCGCCCGGCAGGTTCTGAGCGCCCTGCGGGATGCTGCCATCGGGCTCGATCTGCCCGGGACACGCGATGCCGACGAATGGCGCGAGGCGCAGCCCCAGCGTGCGCGAGAACGCCGACAACCCATTGAGCATCGCGCCCAGCCGCGCGATCGCCTCGCCACGATCGGGATCGTCTTCGGCGTGACGCCATTGCATGCTTTCGATCACGCGTGCCTTCGACCCGTCTGCGGATTCGGACCAGCCCGGCTCGACGATGCCGCAACGGATGTTGGTGCCGCCCACGTCCACGGCGAGGAATGCGTCGAACCGCCGGAAACGCACCGGCAGCAGTTGCGTCCATCCGAGCAGCCCGCCCTCGTCGGGATCGTGCGCGATCACGCACAGCGTCACGCCGCTGCGTGCGCTGCGCAGCATGCGCTGCGCGCGCCGGATGGCGAGCTGGCCGAACTGGCTTTCGGGCAATCCGCCGCCGAGCACGATGCGCTTCACGTCGTGCCACGACGGCTGCGCACGAAAACACTGCACGACGTGTACGAGCCGGCGCGCGAACTCCTCCACCGCCAGGTGCGTCATGTGCGAGGCATCCGCGTCGCCGCCCACCAGCACCAGGTCGATGTCCTTCTTCGACAGCGCATCGCTGCGGGTGCGTCCGAATGGATCCTTGCCGGTGGCGTGCGCCTTGCGCACGGTGTCCAGCACGTGGCGGAACGCGGTCTGGCTGGCGCGATCGCCGAGGAAGCCACCGGCTCCTTCCGGGTCGGGAATGGCGAGGTTGTAGCTGTCGATGGTCAGCCCCCGCAGGCGCAATACGCCATGCAGGCTGCCGCCGCTCGTGCGTCGGGCTCGTGGGCTTGCGCGCGTGGATTTGCCGGGCATGCGAAAGAAAGGATTGCGGCGCCGACGCCATCTTCCCGTGCGCGCCGGGTACAACGCGTCAAAGCGACGCTCCGTCAGCTTTCGTAGCCCGGCTGAGGCGAAGCCGCACCCGGGTGCGCTTTGCTTGCCCGGGCTACGGATTCACTCCAGCGCGGACAGCGCCTGGCGGATATCCTGCGCACTCGACGGCCGCACCACGCGCGCGACCTCCTCGCCGTCGCGAAGCACGATCAACGTCGGCCACAGCTTGACGCGATACGAACGCCCGAGCGGACGCCCCGGCCCGTCTTCGACCTTCACGTGGCGCACGTCGTCCAGCGGCGCAAGCACCGCTTCTATGGCCGATTGCGCGCCGGTGCAGTAACCGCACCAGTTCGTGCCGAATTCCAGCACCGATGTACCCGCCCAGGCGTCGACATCGGCGCGGGCGGGTTCGTCGTCGGTATAGGTGCGCACGTATCCCATGACCGCGAAGCAGACGCGATGCGACGTTACTTCGCCGTGACGCCGGCCTTGTCGTCGGCCAGCGGACGCACGTACTGCACCAGGCTCACCAGCAGCTTGCCGGGTTCTTCCCACGGCACCATGTGCGAGGCGTGTTCGAACCACACGCCCTGCTTGTAGGGCGCCTTCACGGTTTTCAGCCACGCGTCGGTCGGTTCGGACGGCGTGGTGTAGTCGTGGCGCCCCATGAACATCAGCACGGGGATCGGGAATTCGCGGACGCCCGACATGTCCACCGCGAGGAACTCCGGCAGGATCCGCCCCAGTGTGAACACGTTGCCTTCGTCGACCGCGCAACGTTCGGCGTCGGTGTATTCCGGCGACAGCAGCGGCGCGCGGTAGAAGTACGTCGATTCGTCGCGATACGCGGTCAGCCCTCCGTAGTACTGCGCCCACTTGCGTGCGGCGATGATGCGTTCGCGCGTGATCGGCTTGTCGCCCGGATACGGCGCGATCGCCTCCATCTCGCGTACGGCCTCGGCGTTGCCCTTGGCCTTCGCCGTCGCCATCGCGAAGTCGAAGCTGATGCGCTCGTTCTCGCGCACGTTGATGACCTGGCCGACGCCGATGTACGCATGGAACAGGTCCGGACGCTTCAGCGCGGCCTGCATCGCGATGATGGTGCCCCAGCTGTGGCCCATCAGGATCAGCTTGCGCTTGCCGTATCGCGCGCGCACCTCGCCGGCCATCGCGATCACGTCGTCGACGTAGTTGGGGATGTGGATGGTGTCGGCGACCTTGGCTGCATCGTTGGCGACGAAGGTCTTGCCGGCGCCGCGCTGGTCGTAGGTCACCATCGTGAAGTATTCCTCCAGCGGACGCTGGAACTGCCACAGCGTGGGCGTTAGCGGCGATGCCGGGCCGCCGTGCACGAACAGGATGATGGGGTTGTCACGGTCCTGGCCGCGCACGTTCACCCACTGGTCGATGCCGTCGATGCGGGTCTTGTAGGACTCCTGCACGCCGTTGGGCGTTTCGATGCGGCCGAGGTCGGCGATGATCTTGCGCGCCGGCTCGTAGGCTGCGGTGTCCTTGCAGGCCTGCGCGTTTGCCGCGAAGGCGCTGGCGGACAGCGCGGCCACGACGAAAAGGCGTGTGAGCAGAACTCGCTTCATGAATGTCCCCTTTAACGATCGGCGGAGCTTGGGATCGCTCCAGCCTTGGCACAAGGGATACGTTCAGCGCGAAGGCGGTTGCGGCGCGATCGGAATGCTCGCGCGAGCCGTCCAGCCGCGGCCTGCGGCGGAACTTTGCCGGTCCGGGCGGTTCAAATCGTCCGGGAAACGCCAACCGCCGTTTCCGCCCACTCCCGTCAACGTGACCTTCGACACCCTCGGGTTGGGATAATCGGGGCTAATGTCGCCCGATGCCCCGCCAAGGGGTCTGTCCCAACTCCCATATGCCTGCCGGCTGGAGCCCTTTGTGAGCCTGAAGAAACCCCAAGTCCTCGTTCTGTCCCTGGCCGTCGCCGCCGCGCTGACCGCATGCGGCAAGAAGGAAGAACCCGCCGCGACGGCCGACGCCGCCAAGCCGGCCGACGCCACCGTCGAGTACAAGCTCGACGAAGCCAAGCTGCCGGGCGTGAACCGCTTCGCCGTCGGCGACCTGGACACCACCAAGAACGCATGCGACGACTTCGGCGGTTACGTCAACGGCAAGTGGCTCGCCGCCAACGCCATCCCGGGCGACCGCACCTCGTGGGGCGCGTTCGAGATGCTCGACGAGCGTTCCACCGGCGTGCAGCGCCAGCTGGCCGAACAGGCCGGCGCCGACAAGAACGCCAAGGGCGTGGAGAAGATCGTCGGCGACTTCTGGGCCACCGGCATGGACGCGGCGAAGATCAACGAACAGGGCATCAAGCCGATCCAGGGCAAGCTCGACGCGATCGCCGCGCTCGATTCGTCGGAGAAGATCGCCGACTACATCCGCACCAGCGCCGCCAAGGGTGAAAACTACCTGTTCGGCTTCGGCGCCGAAGCGGACTTCAAGGACTCCAAGAACAACATCGCCTACGCCTCGCAGGGCGGCCTGGGCCTGCCGGACAAGGAGTACTACACCAAGCCGGAAAACAAGGAGAAGCTGGACGCCTACCAGGCGCACATCGCCAAGGTGCTCGAGCTGTCGGGCGTTGCCGCCGCCGATGCCGCCAAGCAGGCGCAGGACGTGGTCGCGTTCGAAACCCGCCTGGCGAAGGTGTCCAAGTCGAGCGAGGAACTCTCGCGCGATGTCTCGCTGTACTACCACCCGGTGAGCCTGGCCGACGCCGACAAGCTGGCACCGAACTTCCCGTGGACGAAGTTCTTCGATTCGCAGGGCGTCGCCGCACCTGCGATGTTCTCGCTGTCGATCCCGGAATTCCACGCCGAAGTGAGCAAGATGCTGGCCGACGTGCCGGCCGGCCAGTGGCAGAGCTATCTGCGCTTCCACACCGTCGACAGCGCCTCGCCGTACCTGTCCGACGCCTTCGTGCAGGAAAACTTCAACTTCTACAACAAGACCATGCGTGGTCAGTCGGAGCTGAAGGAGCGCGGCAAGCGCGTGCTCGACACGATCGAGAACGAAGCCGGCGAAGCGATGGGCCAGATGTACGTGAAGGTCGCCTTCCCGGCCGAGTCGAAGGCACGCATGGAGGAGCTGGTGAAGAACCTCTCCGCCTCGCTCAAGACGCGCATCGAAGGCCTGGCCTGGATGTCGGACGAGACCAAGAAGAAGGCCGAAGAGAAGTGGGCCGCCTTCACGCCGAAGATCGGCTACCCGGACAAGTGGCGCGACTGGGCGGGTCTTGAGACCAATCGCGACAGCTACATCGGCAACGTGCTGGCCGCCAACGAGTTCAACTACAAGTGGAACCTGGGCAAGATCGGCAAGCCGGTCGACCGCACCGAATGGGGCATGCCGCCGCAGATGGTGAACGCCTACTACAACCCGCTGCAGAACGAGATCGTCTTCCCGGCCGCCATCCTGCAGCCGCCGTTCTTCGATCCCAACGCCGACGACGCCACCAACTACGGCGGCATCGGCGCGGTCATCGGCCACGAGATGACGCACGGTTACGACGACCAGGGCAGCCGCTTCGGACCGTCGGGCAACTTCGAGAACTGGTGGACGCCGGCCGACGCGAAGGGTTTCTCGGGCCGCACCGACAAGCTCGTGCAGCAGTTCAGCGGTTATGAGGCCGTCAAGGGCACGAACGTCAACGGCAAGCTGACGCTGGGCGAGAACATCGCCGACCTCGGCGGCCTGGCGACCGCCTACGACGCGATGAAGAAGGCGACCGAAGGCAAGGAAGATCCGAAGACCGATGGCCTGACGCGCGACCAGCGCTTCTTCCTCAACTGGGGCACCGTGTGGCGCCGCAACTTCAAGCCGGAAGAACTGCAGGTCCGCCTGAAGACCGACCCGCACGCACCGGCCAACTTCCGCGCGATCGGCGCGCCGTCGAACATGCCGGCCTTCGCCGCCGCGTTCGAATGCAAGCCGGGCCAGCCGATGGTGCGCGAAGGCGACAAGCAGGTCGTGATCTGGTGATCGCGCAAGCCACACCGTAAGACACGGCCGTACTCGTCGTCGGCCGCGCGAAGGCCCGGGTTTCCCCGGGCCTTCTTTTTTGCTCGAGCCCCGTGAGGACGGGCGCTCACGCACTCATTGCTAGACTCCGGCCACCCTGCCCTCCCCCAGGTACGGAGCTCGCCATGAACGTTAGCCCGCTCGCCTGCGCGCTGATCGTCTGCCTGATCGCCATGCCCCAAGCCGAAGCGCAGAAGAAGCGCGCGGCCAAGCCGAAGGCCCCGGCGGCGCCGACCGCTTGCAGCGACTTCTACGCCAATGCCAATGCCGACTGGCTGCGCAGCAATGCGACGCCGCCGGCGTCCGGTTCGACCTCCGCGCTGGAGCAGCTCACCGCCCGTTCGCGCCAGCAGCAGCTGGACCTGTTGGATTCCGCGTCGAAATCGCCGCAGAACAACGTGCAGAAACTGCTCGGCGATTTCTGGGCCAGCGGCCTGGACGAAGCGGCGGTGGAACGCGATGGCGCGCAGCCGATCGCGCCGCTGATCTCGCGCATCGACGCCATCAAGAACGCCAAGGACATCCCGCCCTCGATCGCCGCGCTGCACCAGGTGGGCATCCCGGTGGTGTTCAACTTCGGTGCGGACGTGGACCTGCAGGACCTGGGCCGCCACATCGGCTATTTCGCACAAGGCGGGCTCGGGCTTCCGGACCCGGCGTATTACACGCGCAGCGACGCCGACACGCAGGCGTTGATGGCGCGCTATCGCAACTACATCGAGAAGATCCTCGCGCTGACCGGCACGCCGGAAGCGCAGATCAAGGCCGACGCGCAGTCGGTGCTCGATCTTGAAACGCGCATCGCCACCGCATCGAAGTCGCTGGTGGACCTGCGCGATCCGCGCGCGAACTTCGCACCGGTGGATACCAAGGCCCTCGCCAAGCAGTACAAGCGATTGCAGCTGGGCGATTTCCTGAAAGTCCAGGGCGTCACCGACGACCGCGTGTCGATGGCCAATCCGCAGCTGTTCGCGCAGCTCGACAACCTCGTCGGCACTCTCAAGCCCGCGCAGTGGAAGGCGTACCTGCGCTGGCGCGTGGGCGACTCGATGGCGCCGTATCTGGCCAAGTCCTTCCGCGATGCGGAGTTCGAGTTCCGTGGCCGCGTGCTGCGTGGGCTCGCCGCGCCGCTCTCGCGTCCGCAACAGGTGCTCGACGCGATCACGCTCGCGGCCGGGCCGATGGTCGGCCACGAGTACGCGGCACGCTATTACTCGCCCGCGACCGACAAGCGCGCCGAGGACATGGCCGCGCAGATACGCGATGCGCTTGCGCAGGCACTCGACCGCGACACGCGTTTCAGCGCAGCCGCCAAGGCCGAAGCGAAGGCGAAGCTGGACAAGGTGAAGATCGAAGTCGGCACGCCCAATCGCGATCTCGATTACACGGTGCAACCGATGGGCCGCGGCAGCTTCGGTAGCAACATGCTGATCGCGTCCACGTGGCGACATCGCGAGGAGATGAAGCGCATCGGCCGCGGCAACGCCGACCGTCGCTGGGACGTGCTACCGCAGGATCCCTCCCTCGCATACGACATCACGCAGAACCGCCTGATCGTCACCGCCGCGATGCTGCAACCTCCGGTGCTCGATACGACGAAGGATGCCGCGTGGCTCTACGGTTCCTACGGCGCGCTGGTCGGCCATGAGCTGAGCCACGGTTTCGACAATCGCGGGCGCTACGTCGATGCGAAACAGGAACTGCGCGACTGGTGGACGCCGACCGAAGCCAGCGCGTGGGATGGCTTGAGCAAGCGCGTCGCGTCGCAGTATTCGGGCTTCGACTATCCCGAGCTGAAAGGCGTGAAGGTCAACGGTGCGCAGACGGCCGACGAGAACATCGCCGACCTTGCTGGCGTCGAACTGGCATGGGCGGCGTTCCAGAAGGCCGAGCCCGCGGCTGCGAACGCCGCACAGCAGTCGTTCTACAAGGGCTGGGCGTCGCTGTGGCCGCAGCGCATGACCGAGGAGATCGCACGCCAGCGCGCCGCCACCAGCGTGCACGCGCCGGGCCAGTGGCGAACGAACGGGCCGCTGCGCAACCAGGCGTCGTTCGGCCAGGCCAATGCCTGCAAGGCCGGCAACGCGATGCAGCTTGCGGCGGACCAGCAGATCCGGTTGTTCCCGTAACACCAGCGCGCACGGAAGCAATAAGGGCGACCGTGTGTGCGGTCGCCCTTCTCGTTCATGCCGGACGGATCAGCGCACCACGCGCATCCGCGGCGGTCCGCCCTTGCGCTTGAACGGCGGCTGCCCGCGCCAGTAACGGATCAGCAGCCAGCCGAACAGCATGCCGCCCAGGTGCGCGAAATGCGCCACGCCCGGCATCGTGTTGGTGATGCCCAGCAGCAGTTCGATCGCGCCGTAGACGATCA
>Ga0209676_1002821_pt1 | contig 11496 bp, 10 predicted proteins | sample AraplaCvi_mLB_r2_FD_184282 | JGI IMG/M metagenome (GOLD analysis project Ga0209676, IMG submission 184282) | Arabidopsis root microbial communities from North Carolina, USA - plate scrape MF_Cvi_mLB_r2 (SPAdes) (version 2) | ecosystem: Host-associated > Plants > Roots > Endosphere | place: USA...
CCTTGGGTAGTGAAGGGCGCGCTGGCGGTACGTCTGCCAAGGCCTCAAGAGGTCCATAATAGCAGCCATGCGAGTCCTTGGTATCGAATCTTCCTGCGATGAGACCGGCGTGGCGGTGTACGACACCTCCCTGGCCGGCCCTGACGCCCTGCGCGCCCATGCCGTTTACAGCCAGATCGCCCTTCACGCCGAATACGGCGGGGTGGTGCCCGAGCTGGCCAGCCGCGACCACGTGCGCAAACTGCTGCCGTTGATCCGCCAGACCCTGGCCGAGGCCGGGCTGGGCGTGAACGACATCGACGGGGTGGCCTACACCGCCGGCCCCGGGCTGGTCGGCGCGCTGCTGGTGGGGGCGGGCGTGGCGCGCTCGCTGGCCTGGGCGCTGGAGGTGCCGGCGGTGGGTGTCCACCATATGGAAGGCCACCTGCTGGCGCCGTTGATGGAAGACGACCCGCCGCAGGCCCCGTTCGTGGCCCTGCTGGTTTCTGGCGGGCATACCCAGCTGGTGGCGGTGGACCGGATCGGGCAGTACCGCCTGCTGGGCGAGACCCTGGACGATGCCGCCGGCGAGGCCTTCGACAAGACCGCCAAGTTGATGGGCCTGCCGTACCCGGGCGGCCCGCAGCTGGCCGCGCTGGCTGAACGCGGTACGCCTGGCAAATTCAAGTTCACCCGGCCGATGACCGACCGGCCTGGGCTGGATTTCAGCTTCTCCGGCCTCAAGACCCAGGTCCTGCTGGCCTGGCGCGACAGCGACCAGAGCGAGCAGACCCGCGCCGACATCGCCCGTGGCTTTGAAGACGCGGTGGTCGAGACCCTGGCGATCAAATGCGACCGCGCGCTGGATGCGGCCGGCACCGACGTCATCGTGGTAGCCGGTGGCGTGGGCGCCAACAAGCGCCTGCGCGCCAAGCTGCAGCAGATGGCCGAGCGCCGAGGTGGCCGCGCCTGCTTCCCGCGGCCCTCGCTGTGCACCGACAACGGCGCCATGATCGCCTTCGCCGGCGCCCTGCGCCTGGAAGCCGGCCAGCACAACCCGCCGCAGGTACAGGTCACGCCGCGCTGGGACATGGCGACGTTGCCGGCGGTGTAGCAGTCGGCGTCAGACCGGTCGATCCCGCAGCAGTGGCCTCACCCTATCGTGTCTGGCCATCCATGCCGCTGTGCGCGGGCAGCGCAGCTTCACTACTCGCTCGATGGCCGCATAGTCGTCGGCCAATGCCCTCCCGAAGATGGGTTCATGGTGCGCGATACGATTACGCAGACGCCGGATCTGCTCGAGATCACGGTGCATCTCAGCCCGGATCCCGTGCAATGGCATCCCGCGATCGGCGCCGGGAAATACCTGGCCCATGCAGCGGGACCAGAGGCGGGCGTCGAAGCGATGCGTGAACATTTTCTGCCAGAACACGAAGCTGAGCGTCGGGATGACGGTCGCCGTCGCGCTGCTGCGGGCTGCGGCGCGACGTAACTCCCTTCGTGGATCGTATCCGCCTGCAGGGCTGGGAAGGCTGTCTTCAAAGCCTTGAACCCATGGCCACCGCGGCCCATGGATTCGGGTAAGCGCATCGGATACGGCGTTGCGGGTCACCACCTCGCCAATGTGCAGCGGCACCAGAAACGCGGCGGAGATGCGTGCATTCCAGAGGTACAGTTCGAGTGGCGTGCACTGTGTGCTGCAGGTGACTGCACAATCGAATGTGCGTAGCCGTTCTTCCGACAAAGCACGTCTTACTGCGTCTTCCATATGCACACTGCTGGCCCCTCATGTCCGATGGGTGGAGGATGGAGTGGCAGGCGGTGCTGTGAACATCAGGGATCAGGAGGCTGTTGCGAGGTTGTCTCAATCGATCTGCGGAGCCTGATTGACTGTCTCTATTGAATCGACCGCAAGAGCGAAACTCGTCCCAATTCCAGTCAACAATGGTTGACGGCGTAGCGCCGCCCACGTAGTTTCTGCCTCACGCGCCACCGGGACTCGCGGATGGGTATCCCATCTCCACCCGGGGACAAGAGGTAAAGCAAAGGGCCCCGCGCGGGGCCCTTTGTCTATTTCGGCCCGCATTTCACATCGGGCGCCGTCAGGCACCGGTTCGAGGCACGTTCGGGGCCGTCCCGTTACCATGGTCGCCATCTTCTACGTGGCACTCCTATGGACAAGGTATTCATCGAAGGGCTCGAGATCGATGCCCTGATCGGGATCTACGACTGGGAACGGCGGATCCGCCAGACCCTGCGCTTCGATCTGGAAATGGGCTTTGACAACCGCAGGCCGGCGGCCAGCGACGATATCGCCGACACCCTGAACTACAAGGCCGTGAGCAAGCGCATCGAGCAGTTCGTGCGCGAATCCGACTTCGGCCTGGTTGAAACCCTGGCCGAGCGCATCGCCGAGATCGTGCTGCGCGAGTTCAACGTGCAGTGGCTGCGCCTGAAGCTGAGCAAGCCCGGCGCGGTGCGTGGTGCCAAGGCCGTGGGCGTGATCATCGAGCGCAGCGCCGCCTGAGGCACCGCTGCCCGGCACTGACCGCGCAGCTGTCGCACGGGCCGCGCCCCGGTCGCGCAGCTGTCGCAGGGGCCGCGCCCCGGTAGCGCCGACTGTCAGTCGGCCCTCGCAATACCAAGAGACCCCGTAAACGATGGTAGACGCCGTAATCGCCGTACAACTCCTGGAAAACCTGCAGGACACCCTCGAACCCTGGCCCTGGGCCTACACCACCATCGTGCTGTGCGCATTGGCGCTGGCCGCATGGCTGGCCAACTTCGTCACCAAGCGCATCCTGCTGCGTGGCCTGCGCCGGCTGGTCCGGCACCTGCCGGGCCACGGCGCCGGCAATGAAGGCGGCAGCAACCTGCGGGTGATCTCGCGGCTGGCCAACGTGGTGCCCAGCATGGTCATCGCCGCCGGCATCCGGATCGTGCCGGACCTGCCGCCGCAGCTGGTGGAATTCGTCATCGGCGCCTGCCGGGCCTGGGCGGTCCTGACCGTCGCGCTGGCGGTCTCGCACGCGCTGGATGCGGCCAACGAGCTGTACGAGCGCCGCCCCGATGCCCGCAACAAGCCGATCAAGGGCTACCTGCAGGTCGTGAAGATCGTGGTCTTCGTGGTTGCCGGCCTGTCCATCGTCGCCACCCTGCTGGGGGTCAAGCTGGGCCCGCTGGTGACCGGCCTGGGCGCGGCCACGGCGGTGTTGATGCTGATCTTCCAGGACACCATCCTGTCGCTGGTGGCCAGCGTGCAGATCAGCGGCGATGGCCGCGTGCGGCTGGGCGACTGGATCGAAATGCCCAGCCAGAACGCGGATGGCGATGTGATCGACATCGCCCTGCACACCATCACCGTGCAGAACTTCGACAAGACCATCACCACCATCCCGACCAAGAAGCTGGTCACCGAGTCGTTCAAGAACTGGCGCGGCATGCAGGAAGCCGGCGGACGCCGGATCAAGCGCGCGCTGTACCTGGACCAGCACAGCGTGGGGTTCGTCGACGAGGAGACGCTGGCGCGGCTGCAGCAGTTCGCGGTACTGGGCGACTACCTGCGCGACAAGCAGGCCGAACTGGCGCAGTGGAATACCGGGCTGCAGGCCAAGGGCATGGCCGCGGTCAATGCGCGCCGGGTTACCAACCTGGGCACATTCCGCGCCTATGTGGAGCGCTACCTGCGCCAGCATCCGGGCATCCATACGGATATGACGTTGCTGGTACGGCAGCTGCAGCCCACCACCGAAGGCCTGCCGCTGGAGGTGTACTGCTTCACCCGCACCACCGCCTGGGCCGGGTACGAAGGCATCCAGTCGGATGTGTTCGACCACCTGCTGGCGATCCTGCCAGCGTTCGGGCTGCGCGTTTTCCAGGCCTCCAGCGATGCCATGCTGATGGCCGCGCAGCAGCAGCGGGTCGCCGCGGAGTAAGCTCCTGTGCCTCCGGTGCTGCCTGGTCGGCACCGGAATTTCCCCTCGGGGATGAAAAATGAACGCCAAAATCCTCCACAAGGGGCTCGGGAACGCTAGAATCCCGGCCTTGTAAACGTTTTCATAAGGACCGCCGGTGGCCTCCGATCGCATCGAAACCCTCATTGCCCAGATGACCGTCGAAGAAAAGGTCGGCCAGCTGGGTGTGTTCGCGGACATGGTCCGGCCGTTCGCGCCGGACGTGAATCCCGAAGCCAACGTCAGCAACGCCGACCAGGTGCTGCAGCAGGTACGCGAAGGCAAGGTAGGCTCGCTGTTCAATGGCGTGGGCGTGGAAGCCGGCCGCCGCATCCAGCAGGTGGCACTGGAAGAAAGCCGCCTGCGCATTCCGGTGATCCTGGCCGCCGATGTCATCCATGGCATGCGCACCGTGTTCCCGATCCCGCTGGGTGAAGCGGCCAGCTTCGAACCCGACCTGGCCGAGCGCACCGCGCGTGCCACCGCCGTGGAAGCCACCGCGGCCGGCCTGCACTGGACCTACGCACCGGCCGTGGACATCGCCCGCGACCAGCGCTGGGGCCGCGGCGCCGAAGGCGCCGGCGAAGACGTGGTGCTGGGCTGTGCGTTCGCCGCCGCCCGCGTGCGCGGCTTCCAGGGCCCGGACCTGCGCGCGGCCGACGCGCTGCTGGCCACGCCCAAGCATTTCGCTGCCTACGGCGCGGTCATGGCCGGCATGGAATACAACATGGTGGACATCTCGCCGCAGACCCTGCGCGACGTGCACCTGCCGCCGTTCAAGGCCGCCTTTGAAGCCGGCGCGATCACCGTGATGTCGTCCTTCAACGACATCAACGGCGTGCCCGCCAGCGCCAACGCCGAACTGCTGACCGACATCCTGCGCGGCGAGTGGAACTTCCCGGGCGTGGTGATTTCCGATTACACCGCCGACATGGAGCTGGTCGCGCACGGCTACGCCGCCGACGACCGCGATGCCACCGCCAAGGCGTTCACCGCCGGCCTGGACCTGAGCATGCAGAGCGGCTTCTATGCCGTGCACCTGCCGGACCTGGTCGAGAGCGGCGAAGTGCCGATGGCCACGCTGGACGAGTCGGTGCGCCGCATCCTCAAGCTGAAGGAAGCGATCGGCCTGTTCGACGATCCGTACCGTTCGCTGGACCTGGCCCGCGAAGCCGACACCTCCTACCTGGCCGCGCACGATGAACTCTCGCGCGATGCCGCGCGCCGTTCCATCGTGCTGCTGAAGAACGACAACAACGTGCTGCCGCTGCGCAAGGCGGGGCAGAAGATCGCGCTGATCGGTCCGTTCGTGCAGGACCGCGACAACATCGAGGGCTGCTGGACGCTGTTCGGCGACAAGGACCGCTACGTCACCCTGGAAGCCGGCGTGCGCGCGGCGATCAGCGATGAAAGCCTGCTGGAGATCGTGCCGGGCTGCGACCTTGAAGCGGCCGTGCAGGACGGTATCGAACAGGCCGTGGCGGCCGCGCTGCGTGCGGACGTGGTGGTGCTGGCGCTGGGCGAGCCGCAGCGCTACAGCGGTGAAGCGCAGTCGCGCGTGGAAATCACCCTTCCGCCGGCGCAGCAGGCGCTGGCCGAAGCGGTGGCGATGACCGGCAAGCCGCTCGTCGTGCTGCTGCGCAATGGCCGCGCGCTGGCACTGCAGGGCGCGGTGCGCAATGCGCAGGCGGTGGCGGTCACCTGGTACCTGGGCACCCAGACCGGCCCGGCCGTGGCCGACGTGCTGTTCGGCGACTACAACCCGTCCGGGCGCCTGCCGGTCAGCTTCCCGCAGGTGTCGGGGCAGCAGCCGTTCTTCTACAACCACCCGCGTACCGGTCGCCCGGAGCTGCCGACGATGTCGGAGTTCAAGGCGCGCTGGCGCGAGATTCCGAACGCGCCGCTGTACCCGTTCGGGCACGGCCTGGGCTATACCACGTTCGACTACGGCGTACCGCAGCTGGGCAGTGCATCGCTGGGCTGGGACGACACCCTGGAGATCACCACCACCCTGACCAACACCGGCGCGGTGGCGGGCGAGGAAGTGGTGCAGCTGTACATCCACGACCGCGTGGCCAGCCGTGTGCGGCCGGTGCGCGAGTTGAAGGATTTCCGCAAGGTGGCGCTGCAGCCGGGCGAAAGCACCCAGGTGCGCTTCACCCTGGATCGCCACGCCCTGGGCTTCACCGGTCGTGACGGCGTGTTCCGTGCGGAGCCGGGTCAGTTCGACCTGTGGGTATGCGCCTCCTCGGCCAGCGGGGAGCCGGTCGTCTTCGAACTGCTGGCAAGCTGAGGTAACGCTCTGCAGGCCGACATGTCGTCCTGCGCACCGACGTAGAGCCGGGCTCTGCCCGGCAACCCGTCGACCCAACCGTCATCGGTGGCTGACACCGATGACGCTACGCTGCGGCTTTGCACCCCTGCGGAGCCGCCCATGCGCCTGATCACGATCCTGCTTCCCACCTTGATGCTGGCTGCCTGCAGCCAGCCAACGCCGCCGGCCGATGAGGCGGGCGCACCGTCGACTTCGCCGCCGGCCACCACGGCCACCGCAGCCGAAGATGCGCCGCAGGCCGGGCTGTCACCCGATGCAGTGGAGCCCAGCAGCGCGGCAACGCCGGATACCGCGCCGCCGGTGGCGGGCACGGATTCCGCCGCCACGCCGGCGAGCGCTGCGGATCAAAGCGAAGGCGGGGCGCGCGAACGCATCAACAAACTGCTCGGCGATGCCGACCAGTACGAGGCGGTGTTCAACGACCTGCAGCGCGGTGTCGCCGCGGGTGATCGTGCCGCCGTGGCGGGCCTGATGCGTTACCCCGTGCGGGTCACCATCGCCGGCAAGAACCAGAACGTCGCCGACGCCGCCGCGTTCCAGCGCGACTACGACAAGATCGTGACCCCGGCGCTGGCAAAGCTGATTGCCGAGCAGAAGTTCGACACCCTGTTCGTGAACTGGCAGGGCGTGATGCTGGGCCAGGGCGAGGTGTGGATCAACGGCAAGTGTCTGGACAAGGAATGCACGAAGACCGAGGTGAAGGTCAACAATATCGGGCAATGACGCATGCCTTCGTTGAAGGTCATGCGTTACCGGATGTTGATGGCGTATCGGCGGTCGTTTGGGAACCGACCCTACCCTCATTCCCGCCGCGCCACCGCATGCAACGCACATGCCGGCGCGCCACCGCATGCGCCGCAAATGCCGGCGCGTCACCGCATGCGCCGCATATGCCGGCACGCCACCGCATGCACCGCACATGCCGGCGCGTCACCGCATGCGCCGCATATGCCGGCACGCCACCGCATGCACCGCACATGCCGGCGCGCTGGTAGGGTCGCATCCCGATCGACCGCCGTGGAGTTACCCGCGTTCGGTAATGGCATGACCTTTGGCGGGGAAGGCCGGGCATCGCCCGGCGCTTCCCACCTGCATCACCCCTTCGGGGTGAGCTTCAACAGCTTGCCGTTGCTGCCATCTTCCAGCAGCCAGATCGCGCCGTCCGGGCCCTGTTCGACTTCGCGGATGCGCTCGCCCATCAGGAACCGTTCGGCTTCGCGCGCGGTGTCGCCTTCCAACGCCACCCGCACCAGCGAGGTGGACGACAGCCCGCCGATGAAACCGCTGCCCTGCCATTGCGGGAACAGCTTTCCGCTGTAGATGATGAAACCGGCCGGCGAGATCACCGGCGTCCAGGTCACCTTCGGTGCCTTGAACTCCGGGCGCGTTTTGTGGTCGGGAATGTCGCGGCCATCGTAATGGTTGCCGTTGGAGACGATCGGGTAGCCGTAGTTGGCGCCACGTTCGATCAGGTTCAACTCGTCGCCACCGGCAGGGCCCATCTCATGCACCCACAGTTTGCCGTTCGCGTCGAAGGCGATGCCCAGCGCGTTGCGGTGGCCCAGCGACCACACCTGTGCGGCCACGCCACCCTTCGAGGCAAACGGGTTGTCCGTCGGCACGCTGCCGTCGTCGTTGAGACGGATGATCTTGCCAAGGTTGCCGCCCATGTCCTGCGCCGGATCGAACTTCTGCCGTTCGCTGGAGGTGATCCACAGCTTGCCATCCGGGCCGAACGCCAGGCGATGGCCGTAGTGGCCCTTGCCCTCCACCTTCGGGGTCTGGCGCCAGATCACCTTGAAGTCTTCCAGCGTGCCGCTGCCATCGGCGGCCAGCACCAGCTTGGCGCGCCCCACTGCGGCACCGCGGGTGTCCTTCTCGCCTTCTTCGGCGTAGCTCAGGTACACCAGCTGGTTCTGCGCGAACTGCGGGTGCGGCAGCACGTCGCCGAAGCCGCCCTGGCCGCCGTACGCCACCTTCGGCACGCCGGTGATCTCCGCGCTCTTGCGCGTGGTCAGGTTGAAGTGCTTGAGCCTTCCTTCCTTCTCGGTCACCAGCAGGCTGCCGTCCGGCAGGAAGCTCATCGCCCAGGGCTGGTCGAAGCGGGCGAATTCGGTGGCGGTGAATGGCCATTGCGCCTTCTCCAGCGCGGGCGCGGCGGCCTTGGCCGGGGCATCGGCGGCAACGCAGGCGGTGGTGAACAGGGCCGGCGTGGCGGCGAGGGCAAGCGTGAGCAGCAGGCGGCGGGTCATGGGAAATCTCCAGAAGGGGACGCGAATGGCCAACCGATGTTGTACACCATGCCCATCAACGCGGCGTGGACCATAGGTCACCCCGCGGGGAGGACATCCCGCCGGGGCGCACACATGAAAACACCCGTGGCCTCGCCGCCACGGGTGCAGGGGGGTACGCGGATGTCTTGAGGTCAGGTGCCGCGCGGCACACCCCTGTCCAGGTGCGACTGGTGCAGGGCGGTGGACTCGTCCCAGCCGCGGCGGACCGCATTGCGGGCCTGCGCCCAAGTCAGCTTGCTGGTCGCCTGTTCACGCGCCCAGCGCGACTCCAGCTCGGCTTCCACCTGCTCGTAGGCTTCAATCACTTCATCGGCGCGGGTACGGGTGTGGCGCGAGCTGTAGCCGAGGTAGTAGGCCGGCTCGTAATCCTCGAATGCCAGGTTGCTGTCGTAGTACGGCTCAGCGCTGAAGCGCTCGCGCCAGTAATCCGAGACCGCTTCGCGCGGCACGCCGTCTTCCGGCACCCGGCCGGGAATCTGGTAGTCAGGGCTCATGTGTGGCTCCGGTTGGGTGAGGCTTCAACCTACCGTTGGGCCGGTTAACGCGGCGGGCGCGTGGGGTGAATGTCGGGTCAAGGGTGCGGGGTGGAGTGGGGCAGGGTCGGCGGCCATGGATGGCGATGACACGCATGGCGTGTCACTACGCGGGCAGCTGTAGAGACACGCCATGCGTGTCTGAACGCGGTGCCCGGCCGCTCGTCACCCTTCCTGTTTGCGCGGCACCAGATAGATCACCGCGCCCACCGCGAATGCGATCAGCGCCGCGGCGATGTTCTGCCAGCTCGCACTGGCGAACAGCGCCAGGCACAGCACCAGCGCCAGGATCGGAATCAACGGGCCGCCCGGCAGCTTCAATGCGCCGGGCCGGTCGCGGAAGCGGCGCGCCAGCACGATCACCGCGGCCGCCGTGCCGATGTAGGCGAACAGGCGCGTGGTCATCGACAGCAGCGCCAGCTGCACGAACGAACCGGACAAAGCCAGCACCAGCGCGATCACCCCCTGGGTGACGATCGCTGCGGCCGGCGTACGGAAGCGCGGGTGCACCTGGGCCAGGAACTTCGGCCCGTAGCCATCGCGTGCCAGCGCGAACAGGAAGCGCGGCCCCATCATCATCGTGTTGCTGTTGGTGCCCAGGATCGAAATCGTCGCGCCCACGGTGAGGATCAACGCCAGCGCCTCGCCACCGAACCCGGCCGCCGCATCGGCCAGCGGCGTGGCTGAATCGGCCAGCCCGGGCAGCGTGCCCTGCGCGATGAACTGCACCGCGCCGTAGATCACCGTCACCGTGATGATCATGGTGATCAAGGCAAACGGAATGTCACGGCGCGGGTTGCGGTACTCACCGGCAGCGGCCGGAATGTTTTCGAAACCGGCATAGGCATACAGCAGCAGCAGCGCCGCCTCGCCCATGCGCTGCAGGTCGTGCGGGTCCGGTCGCGTGCCGGAGAACGCCAGCTCGGTGTCCACGTAGAACGCGCCGATCGCCACGAACAGCAGCAGCGGCACCAGCTTGCCGACCACCAGCACCACCCCGGTGCGTGCGGCCGAGCGCACCCCGGCCACGTTCACCGCGGTCAGGAAGCCCAGCGACACCACGATCACCACCACCCGGCCCAGGTCGTGCCCGGCCCACGGCCAGAAGCGCGCCACCGCATCGGCCAGCGCGTTGCTCAACGCCGCCGCCGAACTGATGCGGGTCAGCCAGATCATCCAGCCGATCTCGAAGCCGGCAAAGCGTCCGAACGCCTCGCGCGCATACAGGTAGCTGCCGCCGGGCTCGTCGAAGTAACTGGCCGCCTGCGCGTAGCAGAGCACCAGCAGCGCCACCACGATGCCCGCGGCCACCACGCCCCACAGGCTGAAAGGACCCAGCAGCAGCACGGTGGCGGCCGGCAGCAGGTAGATGCCGCTGCCGATCACATCGTTGATCGACAGTCCGACGATCTGCCAGCGGCTGACCGCGCGTTCCAGCTGCGGTTCGGTCGGTGTGCTCATCGCGCCGCCTCTGAGCGCGGCGGCAGCGCCGGCAGTGCCCATGGACCTTGCAGGCGCTGGTACTGCGCGCGCGGCAGCAGCACGAAGATCGGCTTCTGCGCCGGGTCCAGCCACTTCAGCAGGGCACGCATGTGTTCGGGCTGCATCGCCGTGCAGCCGGCGGTGGCCTCGCCCGGCGTGCGCCACAGGTGGGCGAAGATGCAGCTGCCCTTGCCCGCTTTGCCGCCGGGGTTGTGCTCGATCACGAAGCCCTCGCGATAGCGCACGTCACCCTTGTTGTGCAGGTCCAGCCGCATCGGTTCGGTGGAGCCTTCCACCGCCTCCGCACCCACCACCTCGGCATCGACGATGCGGTTGTAGTACTTCGAATCCGGGACGTCCATGCAGTAGGAGCTGGCCAGCATCGGCTGGTAGGGCAGGGTGGTATCGGCCTTGGCGGCATACCCGAACGCAGTGCCCAGGAAGAACATGCCGGCCGGGCTGCGGCCGTCGCCTTCCTGCTTGATCGGGTCGCCGGGCTGCTGCGCACCTTCATCGGTCGGGTTGGGCCGCAGGCCCACGCCCCAGGCGCTGCCGTTGCGGCCCACCGCGACCGCGAACGGCGCCCCTTCCGCCTGCCAGCCCTTGGCATCGGCATACGTGTAGGCCTGCAGCGAACCCTGGGTGGCGTCCCAGCCATCGGTGGTGACCACGATCATCTGGCGGGTGTCCTGCACCAGCGGCACGGGCGGCGGGGCCAGCGCGGCAGCGGGCAGGGCGCTGGCAACCAGCACGACGGCAAGGGCGGAACGCAGCAGCGGCAGCATCGTGGTGGACTCCGGGAATCAGGTGTCGATCAGGTGTTCGATCCGTTCCAGGTTCACCCCGAGCTGGCGGTGGCGGTCCGGGTTGGCGTGGCAGAGCAGCACGAACACGAAGTCCAGCAGCGACTGCAAGGCAGA
>Ga0209676_1002825_pt1 | contig 11487 bp, 15 predicted proteins | sample AraplaCvi_mLB_r2_FD_184282 | JGI IMG/M metagenome (GOLD analysis project Ga0209676, IMG submission 184282) | Arabidopsis root microbial communities from North Carolina, USA - plate scrape MF_Cvi_mLB_r2 (SPAdes) (version 2) | ecosystem: Host-associated > Plants > Roots > Endosphere | place: USA...
GCATCGACTGCATCGCCTGACGCAGGGATTCGGCGGCCGAGGCGAAGTCGGCGGCCTCGCGGCGCGCGATCTCCTCGCGCAGCTCCGCCTCGCTGGCGCCGGTCAGGTCCGAGCTCTGGCCCGCCTGTTCCGACGGGTTCTGCGGCGTCTCGGGGGCCAGCTGGGTGATCACCGACATGCTGCCCGAGGACTTGGCCCCGTCATCGCCCAGCGAGGTCCCGCCCAGAATGCCGCCCGAGCCCGAGGTCGTCGACGACACGCTGGCCGGGGCGAAATATTCGGCAATGCCGCGCTTCTGTTCCGGATCGGTCGTGTTGATCAGCCACATCAGCAGGAAGAAGGCCATCATCGCGGTCACGAAGTCGGCGTAGGCCACCTTCCACGCGCCGCCGTGGTGGCCGTCATGGCCGCCCTTCTTGATCTTCTTGATGAGGATCGGACGATCGCTCATGGACATGGGGTACGGCCTTCGGACGGCGAAACTGACCGACCTTTGACGGAACAGGGTTAAGGCGACGTTTCCCATATTCTCTCAGGCCCGCACCGCCCTTGTTTTGAGGGGCGGGGGACCGTAGGTCGGGAGGGTGACGCTCGAACCGCCTCCGGAACACCCGACCGACGAGACCCTGGCCTACCGCCGGGCCCTGGGCTCGTTCGCGACCGGCGTCTGCGTGGTCACCGCCGACAGCCCCCAGGGGCCGCTGGGCCTGACCATCAACTCCTTCACCTCCGTCTCGCTGGAGCCGCGCCTGGTGCTGTGGTGCATCGACGAGCGGTCCGAGCGCTGGCCGGTCTTCGCCGCCGCCGAGCGATTCGCCGTCCATGTCCTGCCCGCCGACGACCGCGAGACCGCCGTGCGCTTCGCCCGCGGCGTCGCCCTGCTGGAGCCGGGCGAGTTCGAGCGCCGCGACGACGGCCCGCCCTGCCTGCCCGAGGCCCTGGCCCGGTTCGAGTGCGCGGTGCACGACCGCATCCAGATGGGCGACCACATGGTCGTCGTCGGCCGGGTCGAGGCCTTCTCGACCTCCGAGGGTCAGGCCCTGACCTTCTGGCGCGGGCGCTACGGATCGCTGGGAGCGGACGAATGAAGATCGGTTTCGCGGGTCTGGGCGTCATGGGCGCGCCCATGGCCCGGCATCTGGCCGCCGCCGGCCACGCCGTCACGGGCTACAACCGCTCGCCGGACAAGGCCCGCGCCTGGGCCGAAGCCCGCGGCGGAACCTTCGCCGCCACGGTCGTTGAGGCGGCCGCGGGCGCCGAGCTGTTCGTCCTGTGCGTCGGCAATGATGATGACGTCCGCCAGGTCGTCACCGAAGCCCTGCCGCATCTGGCGCCCGGCGCGGTCATCGTCGATCACACCACTACTTCGGCCAAGATCGCCCGCGAGATGGCGGCGCTGGCGGCGGGGCAGGGGGCCTTCTTCATCGACGCCCCGGTCTCCGGCGGCCAGGCGGGCGCCGAGAACGGCCAGCTCAGCGTCATGGCCGGCGGCGACGCCGACGCCCTGACGCGGGTCGAACCGGCGCTGATGAGCTACTCAAAGGCGGTCAAGCACATGGGCCCGTCGGGCGCCGGCCAGCTGACCAAGATGGCCAACCAGATCTGCATCGCCGGCGTGGTCCAGGGCCTGGCCGAGGCGGTCCATTTCGCCCAGACCGCCGGCCTGGACACCGACGCCGTCTACGACGCCATCTCCAAGGGCGCGGCCCAGTCCTGGCAAATGGACAACCGCTTCAAGACCATGGCCAAGGGCGAGTTCGAGTTCGGCTTCGCCGTCGACTGGATGCGCAAGGACCTGGGTCTGGTGCTGGACGAAGCCCGCGCCAACGGCAGCCATCTGTCGCTCACGGCCCTGGTCGACCAGTTCTATTCCGAGGTCCAGTCCATGGGCGGCGCCCGCTGGGACACCTCGAGCCTGGCCGCGCGGCTGCAGGATCGCAAGCCGCGCGGCTGAGCCCGTTCAGGGCGCCGGCACCACCACATAGGTGACGCCCGTGCCCAGATAGTGCGGCTGGTACCAGACGTTCGCGCAGTCGTAGTAGGTCAGCCCGCCGCGCACCACGGTGCTGCAGCCGTTCGGCAGCACATAGACCGTCGAGCCGATGGTGCTGCTGACGACCGCCGCCGTCGTGCCGACCACGACCCCCGCGGCCAGCGCGCCCCAGCAGCAGTCATCATCCCATCCCCACCAATAGGGTCCGGGCGGCGGAGGCGGCGGCGGTCCCGGCGGATGGGGTCCCGGTCCAGGGCCTGGCCCAGGCCCCGGAGGTCCCGGCGGATGAGGCCCGGGTCCAGGCCCAGGTCCGGGTCCGGGAGGTCCCGGCGGATGCGGACCAGGTCCCGGTCCAGGACCAGGCCCTGGCCCTGGCCCTGGAGGATGCGGTCCCGGTCCGGGTCCGGGCGGCGGATGGTGAATGCCCGCGCCGCCTTCGCCCAGCCGGGCGCCGCCGCCGGGGGCATGGATGCTCATCGCCGTACCGGCGTGGCTGAACCCGCCGCGCAGGCCAGGGCCGCCCAGTCGAGGACCGGCCTGAGCCAACGTTGGCGTCAGCGCCATCAGAAGCGCCGCGGCGGCGCAGGCGAGGGGGGATCGAAGACGCATCACGGGCCTCCTACTGGATCGTGGCCATGGCGATCGGCCGCGCGGCCGTCGGCGGGACATAGGTGAAGGTGGTCGAGGCGAACCGCGCCGATGGCGTCCAGTCCAGCAGGGCGGTGTAGCTGGGACGGCCCGGCTCATCCAATGTGGTGATCACGATCTTGGCCGGAAGCGCCTGTTCTGACTTGGGAATCCAGACCTGCCAAGCCAGGGCATCGGTTTCGAACAGATACTGTTCCGTCTCCACGTCGCCGATCCGCGCATCGCCGACCTTGACCGCGACCCGCAGAATATCTTCCGGCAGATCGACCACGCCCCAGGTGAAGATGTCGGCCAGCGGCAGGGCGATCCCGAACCGGTCATAGGCGTCGTCCAGCACGCCCTGAATCGTCGCGGGCGCCGCCGTCTGGGCGTAGAAGCCCCGGCGCGGCAGGGCCACGGTGAACTGGCTGCCGTCATACCAGAACTCACGCGTCATGCCGGCCGACCGGGCCTCAACATAGAAGGCGTCCGGCCGTCGCACGCGGTACAGATTGGTCCAGTCGATGGTGATCTTGGTGCCGTCGTCGTCGACGACTTCCTCGACCGAGGCCGTGGTACGCACCTCGAAACTGGTCAACATGCGCAAGGCGTTGCCCATGCGTCGCGCCGCCGCCACGGCGTCCGGATCGACGCTTCGGAGCGCGATCGCATCCGGGGGCTCGGCATCCTGCGCCAGAACCGGCGCCGCGGACGCCGCCATGACGCCGACGATCACCAGTGTCAGGATTTTGCGGGAAATCAGGGCCATGCGAACCTCCGTTGCACCGAATCCTGGCCGGTCCAGGCGCCACGGCCCATCGGGTCGAACCCGGAAACAACGTCAGGATCGATGCTGAGACGTCCTTTTGGCTATGCTTTGATTTCGCATAATATATCTTAGGCGCTAATCAGGTTGGACTGCCGGGATGGGGATCCGTCGGCCCCAGAAGCGCCTCACACCCCACTACTGCAGCCTCTCAACCGGCTCGCTTGACTCACTCATATCCGCACAGTTATGAAACGCACCCATAGCCCAACAGTTATGCGTTTTCATGACCCCCGACACCGACACCCTGTTCCGGACCCTCGCCGATCCCACGCGCCGCGCCCTGTTCGAGCGGCTGTGCCGGGATGGCGAACTGACGGTGGCGGCGCTGACGGCGCAGGCCGGGGTGTCGCAGCCGGCGGTGTCCAAGCATCTGGGCGTGCTGCGGCAGGCCGGGCTGGTGCGCGATCGGCCCGACGGCCGCCAGACCCACTACAGCGCCCAGCTGGACGCCCTGACCCCGCTCACCGACTGGACCGGCCGCATGAACGGCTTCTGGGAAAACCGCTTCGACAAGCTCGAAAACCTGCTCACGAGGATGGACCAATGACCGCTGCCGAAACCCGCTCCGTCATCGTCGAGCGCGAGTTCAAGGCCTCGCCCGACAAGCTGTGGCGCGCCCTGACCCAGCCGCATCTGATCGAGGAATGGCTGATGAAGAACGACTTCCAACCAAAGGTCGGCCACGGCTTTAATCTGCGCGGCGACTGGGGCGGCGTGCTGGACTGCGAGGTCTTGGCGGTCGAGCCGAACCGGACACTGGTCTACAGTTGGAATTTCGCCCACGACGATCCGGCCTTCAACCTGACCAGCGTGGTGACCTTCACCCTCACCCCCACGGCGGACGGCGTCCACCTGCGCATGGAACAGGCCGGCTTCCGCCCGGATCAGCCCCAGGCCTACGGCGGCGCCATGCACGGCTGGCGGCAGTTCCTGGACAATCTGGACCAGCTGCTGGCGCGTGAAGCCGAATGAGCGACAAGCCCGTCCTCCTGTCCGGCGACAATCCCCAAATCGCCAAGGGCCACGGCGATGCGCCGGTCCAGGCCTGGATCGACGCCATCCCGGGCTGGAAGAGCCCCCTCGCCCGCCGCCTCGACGCCCTGATCGTTCAGGCCGTGCCCGGCGTGCGCAAGGCGGTGAAGTGGAACTCGCCCCTCTACGGCATGGAGGACGGCCACTGGTTCCTGGGGATGCACGGCTTCACCCGCTACGTGAAGGTCAGCTTCTTTAACGGCGCGGAGCTGGACCCGCCCCCGCCGGGACCGTCCAAGCAGAAGCGGGTCCGCTATCTGGATATCCATGAGACCGACGCCCTCGATGAGGCCCAGTTCATCGACTGGGTGAAGCAGGCCGCCCGGTTGCCCGGCGAGAAGATGTGACAGGAGGACTGACCATGACCGCCAACAACGACACCGACGCCTCCACCCTGATCGACGGCCGGATCGCGGCGCTGGGTGACTGGCGCGGCGAAACGCTGGCCCGCGTCCGGGCCCTGATCCATGAGGCCGTGCCCGAGGTCGTGGAGACCTGGAAATGGCGCGGCGTGCCGGTGTGGGAGCACAACGGCATCCTGTGCACCGGCGAGACCTACAAGGCCGCGGTCAAGCTGACCTTCGCCAAGGGCGCCGCCCTCCCCGACCCGACCGGCCTGTTCAACTCCAGCCTCGAGGGCAATGTCCGGCGCGCCATCGACATCCCCCAGGGCGCGACGCTCGACGCCACGGCCTTCAAGGCCCTGATTCAGGCCGCTGTGGCCCTGAACAGCCAGAAGAAAACCAAGGCGAAATAAGCCCTTCCGCGATTTCTTCGCCCCGCGTGTCACACGGCGCGGCGCCGCCTCGTCCTTGCTTCCATAAGCCCGGCCATCCGGCCCGGGCGTGCATGGAGAAGCGAGATGAAGATCGTCGTCATCGGAGGCACCGGCCTCATCGGATCGCGTGTGGTGCAGGGCCTGCGGGATCGCGGCCATGAGGCGCTGGCCGCCTCGCCCAACACCGGCGTCAACACCCTCACCGGCGAAGGCCTGGCCGAGGCCCTGAGCGGCGCCCAGGTCGTGGTCGACGTGGCCAATTCGCCGTCGTTCGCCGACGACGCGGCCATGGACTTCTTCCGCACCGCCGGCGCCAACCTGCTGGCCGCCGAGGCCGTCGCGGGGGTCAGCCACCACATCGCCCTGTCGGTCGTCGGCACGGAGCGGCTGCAGGCCAGCGGCTATTTCCGCGCCAAGCTGGCGCAGGAAGACCTGATCCGCGCCGCGTCCACGCCCTGGACCATCCTGCGCTCGACCCAGTTCTTCCCCTTCATCACCGGCATCATCCAGTCGGGCAGCGTGGGCGATGAGGTCCACCTGCCCGCCGCACTGATCCAGCCGGTCTCGGCCGACGACGTGGCGGCGGCGCTGGTCGACCTGGCCCTGGGCGCGCCGGTCAACGGCGTGGTCGAGATCGCGGGACCGGAGGCCATCCGCCTGACCGACTTCGCCGAGGAGTATCTGAGCACGGTCGAGGACCGCCGCCCGGTCATCGCCGACCCCACCACCCTCTATTTTGGCGCGACTCTGAGGGACGACACCCTGACGCCGGGACCGAACCCGCTGTTGGGCTCCGAGACGCTCGAAGACTGGCTGCGCCAGTCGATCAGCGCCGACTGAGGGGACCGGTCATGAAACTCTATTACGCCCCCCTCGCCTGCAGCCTGGCCGACCACATCGCCCTGCGCGAAGCCGGCTTCACCTTCAATCTGGAACGGGTCGACCTGCGCACCCACAAGACCGAAGGCGGCGGCGACTTCCGCGCCATCAACCCCAAGGGCTACGTCCCGGCCCTGATCCTCGACGACGGCGAGATGATGACCGAGAATGTCGCCGTGCTGGACTGGATCGCCGGCCAGGCACCGGGACTCAGCCTGTCCGGACCGCTGGGCCGCACGCGGGTGCTGGAGGCGCTGACCTACATCACCACAGAGATCCACCGGGCCTTCAAGCCGATGTGGCACGGCGGAACTCCGGCGGAGAAGGCTACGGCGGCGGCCAGTGTCCAGACGTTGATGGCCCCGCTGGACGCCGCCTTGGCCGGTGATTTCCTGTTCGGAGACCACCCGACGGTGGCGGACTTCTATCTGTTCGTCATGCTGCTGTGGTGCGAGCGCTTCGGGGTTCAGACGCCTGATGGGCTGGCCGCCCTGCGCGACCGCCTCAAGGCCCGCCCCACCGTCCGCGCCGCCATGACCGTCGAGGGCTTGCTTTGAGATCTGCGGCGGGCGCGAATGGGCGCATGACGGGGAAACAGGAAGCCACCGACGTCTTCGAGGCGAACCGGACCCGCCTGGTCCGGATCGCCTACCGCATGCTCGGCTCCTTCGCGGAGGCCGAGGATGTGGTGCAGGAAGCGTGGATCCGCTGGCAGGGCGTGGACCAGGCGGAGGTGCGCCAGCCGGCGGCCTTCCTGGTCCGCACGGTCACCCGCCTGTCCCTGGATGTCATGAAGTCCGCCCGCGCCCGCCGCGAGGCCTATGTCGGCAACTGGCTGCCCGAGCCGGTGTTCGAGCCTGAAGAAAAAGCCCCGGCCCAGGACGAGCTGACCCTGACCCTGATGATGGCGCTGGAGCGGCTGTCGCCGCTGGAGCGCGCGGCCTTCCTGCTGCACGACGTCTTCGCCGCGCCGATGGACGAGATCGCCGCCGCCCTGGGCCGGGATGCGGCGGCGGTGCGCCAGCTCGCCGTCCGCGCCCGCAAGCACGTCCAGACCGCCCGTCCCCGTTATCCGGTCGCGCCCGAGGAAGGCGAGCGGATCGCCAAGGCCTTCTTCCACGCCACCAACAACGGCGACGTGGCGTCGCTGCGTACCCTGCTGGCCGACAGCGTCATCCTGACGGCCGACGGCGGCGGCAAGGCTCACGCCTGGCTGCGGCCCATCATCGGCATGGATCATCTTCTGCGCCTGTTCAGCGGCCTGTATCGCAAGCTCACCCTGCCCGCCGTCCTGGTCCGCTGGACCCGCATCGACGGCCTGCCGGGCTACATCAGCTACGAACGGGACGGCACGCTGCAGACCACGGCGCTGGAGATCGAGGACGGCCGCATCGTCGCCGTCTACATCACCCGCAACCCCGACAAACTGGCTAAGCTGGGCCTGCCGGGCTCAAGCACGGCGCTTCACTGACCGCCCGCATCAGCGTAGGCCTGTCCGTTCAGCGGAGTGAGAACATGGCGGGCCTGAAGGACAAACGCGGCTTCATCGACAAGGACCGGATCGACCTGTCCGAGCGGCAATCGGTCGAATACTGGATGAAGCGCTGGGGCGTGACCCGCGACCAGATCACTACGGCCCACCGCAAGGTCGGCCGCATGACCAAGGACATCGCGGCCGAGTTGGGCAAGAAGCGCTAGCTCGCCTTGCGGTACAGGGCGCGAATGGTGTCGAAGCCGGCGGTTTTCTCCGCCTCACCGCCGAACGCCCGGGTCGGGATGATGAAGGCGCTCCGGTTCCGGCCGGTGACGATCACGCCGCCGTCAGCGTCGGCCACAGACGCGATCTGGCTCCAGGCCATACGGCCCGTCTGTGGTCCGCGCGTATAGGACAGGCCCTCGGCGTCGAAGGTCAGGGTCCGCTCCTCGGGCCGGTATCGCAGCTGCGGCCAGACCACCATGAAGACGATCATCGCCACGCTGAGCCCGGCGCCGAACGTCAGGCCGGATAGGGCCGATCCCCCCACCTGGGCCAGAGCGAAGCTGCCGCACAGCAGGACGGCGGTGGCCAGATGGAACATCCACAGCCGCCGCTTCCAAGTCTCCATGTACCAGGCCCGCAGCTCCTCGCGGGTCAGGGCGTAGCGGACCGTCAGCATCACATGTGGATCATGCGGCCGTAGGCGTCGAGCTGCGCCTCGTGCATGGCTTCAGACATGGTCGGGTGCGGATAGACGATGCCGAACATGTCCTCCTCCGTCGCCTCCATGGTCATGGCGGTGACGTAGCCCTGGATCATCTCGGTGACCTCGGCGCCGATCATGTGGGCGCCGATCAGGGCGCCGGTCTTGGCGTCGAAGATGGTCTTCACGAAGCCCTCGACCTCGCCGGCGGCCACCGCCTTGCCGTTCACCCGGAACGGGAAGCGGCCGATCTTGACCTCACGCTTGGCTTCACGCGCGGCCTGTTCGGTGATCCCCACCGAGGCCACCTGCGGCTGGGTGTAGGTGCAGCCGGCGATGGGCGAGACGACGTTCGGGGTCTTGAAGCCAGCGATGTATTCGGCCGCGTGGATGCCCTCGTGCGAGGCCTTGTGCGCTAGCCAGGGCGCGCCGGCGCAGTCGCCGATGGCGAACAGCCCCTTCACATTGGTCTGGCAGTGGCTGTCGATCTTGATGTGGCCGCGGTCCAGTTCGACGCCCAGCGCCTCCAGGCCGATGCCGTCGGTGTTGGCGGTGATGCCCACGGCCGAGATGCAGACCTCGGCCTCCAGGCTTTCGGCCTTGCCGCCGACCTCGATGTCCACCTTCACGCCCGAGGCGGTCTTGTTGACCTTGGTCACCTTGGCGCCGACGCGGAACTTGATGCCGCGCTTCTCGAACGCCTTCTGGGCGGCCTTGGAGACCTCTTCGTCCTCGACCGGCATGATACGGTCAATCGCTTCCACCACGGTAACTTCCGCGCCCAAGGCGCGGTAGAAGCTGGCGAATTCCAGGCCGATCGCGCCCGAACCGATGACCACGAAAGTCTTGGGCAGCTTCTTCGGGGCCAGGGCCTCGCGGTAGGCCCAGATCTTGTCGCCATCGGCCTCGAGGCCGATCTGCGGCAGGGCGCGGGCGCGTGCGCCGACGGCCAGCATGACCGCCTTGGCCTCGACCGTGCGCGATCCGCCGGCCTTCAGGGCGACGACGACCTTGGGCGCGGCCGCGCCTTTCTCCAGCTTGGCGTCGCCCTCAATAACCTCGACCTTGTGCTTCTTCATCAGGAAGGTGACGCCCTTGTTCATCGTCGAGGCCACCCCGCGCGAGCGCTGGATGATGGCGTCGAAGTCGAACGACGCGCCCGAGGCGTCCAAGCCGTATTCCTTCAGGTGCGACAGGCTCTCGAACTTCTCGCCCGACTTCAGCAGCGCCTTGGTCGGGATACAGCCCCAGTTCAGGCAGATGCCGCCCAGCGCCTCGCGCTCCACGATGGCGACCTTCTGGCCCAGCTGCGACGCGCGGATGGCGGCGACATAGCCGCCCGGGCCCGAACCGATGATGATGAGGTCGAATTCAGCGGCCATGTCAGATCAGCTTCTCGATATCGGCCTTGATGGCCTTGGGTTCGACCTGGGGCGCGTAGCGGGCGACCACCCTGCCCTCCCGGTCGGTCAGGAATTTGGTGAAGTTCCACTTCACGTCGCGGCTGCCCAGCAGGCCCTTCTTTTGGCTGGTCAGCCAGTCGTAGAGCGGATGCCGGTGCGGGCCGTTGACCTCGATCTTGTCGAACATCGGAAAATCGACGCCGTAGGTCGTGGAGCAGAAGCTGGCGATCTCGTCCGCCTTGCCCGGCTCCTGCGCCCCGAACTGGTTGCAGGGAAAGCCCGGCACCTCGAACGGCCGGTCGCCCAGCTCACGGTGCAGCTCTTCCAGCCCCTGATACTGCGGGGTGAAGCCACAGCGCGAGGCGACGTTGACGATCAGCAGGGCCTTCCCCGCGAACCGGGACAGCGGGACCTCGGTCCCGTCGATGCCGGTGGCGGTGAAGTCATAGACCGAGGTCATGCCCTGCCCTCGCCTTACGCCAGCATCGTCACGGGATCTTCGATCAGCGGCTTGAACGCCTGCAGGAAGCGGGCGCCCGTCGCGCCGTCCACGACACGGTGATCGCAGGTCATGGTCACCGTCATCACGGTGGCCACGGCCAGCTGGCCGTTCTTGACGACCGGACGCTGCTCGCCCGCGCCGACGCTCATGATCGCGCCCTGCGGCTCGTTGATGATCGAGCTGAACTGCTTGATCCCGAACATGCCCAGGTTGGACACCGAGAAGGTGCCGCCCTGGAACTCTTCCGGCTTCAGCTTGCGGTCGCGGGCGCGCTTGGCCAGGTCCTTGGACTCGGTGGCGATCTGCGACAGCGACTTCAGCTCGGCCTTGCGGATGATCGGGGTGATCAGGCCGCCGTCGATCGCCACCGCCATCGCCACGTCGGCGTTGTGGTGCATAGCGATGCCTTCGGGCGTGTAGCTGGCGTTGGCGTCCGGCACGGCCTTCAGGGCCATGGCGGCGGCCTTGATGACGAAGTCGTTCACCGAGACCTTCACGCCGTCCTTCTCGAGCAGCGCATTGATCTTGGCGCGAGCCGCCAGCAGGGCGTCCAGCTCCACGTCGATGAACAGCGGGAAGTGCGGCACCTGCTGGATCGACTCGACCATGCGCCGGGCGATGGCCTTCTTCATCCCGTCCAGCGGGATCAGGTCATAGCTGCCGTCCGGGATGCCCATCTGGGCCAGCGACTGCACCGGACGCGAGGCGATTCCCGAAGCGGCGCCCGCGGCGGCCGAGGCCGGCTTGGCCCCGCCCTTGGGCGCGCCTTCGACGTCGCGCTTGACGATCCGGCCGTGCGGCCCCGAGCCCTTGATCGACGCCAGGTCCACGCCGTTCTGCGCGGCCAGGCGGCGCGCCAGCGGCGAGGCGAACAGGCGTCCGCCGTCAGCGGTCTTGGCGGCGGCCGGAGCCGGAGCGGCCTTGGGAGCCTCAACCTTGGCGGCCGGAGCAGCCTCGGCCTTCGGCGCCTCGGCGGCCTTCGGAGCATCGGCCTTCGGAGCCGGAGCAGCCGCGCCGCCCTCGTCCTTCAGGCGGGCGATGGGGGTGTTCACCTTCACGCCCTCGGTGCCTTCGGCGACCAGGATGTCGGTGATCTCGCCCTCGTCCACGGCCTCGACTTCCATCGTGGCCTTGTCGGTCTCGATCTCGGCGATCACGTCGCCCGCCTTGACCACGTCGCCGGCCTTGACGTGCCACTTGGTCAGGACGCCCTCCTCCATGGTCGGAGACAGGGCGGGCATCAGAATGTCGGTCATTGCACGCT
>Ga0209676_1002827_pt1 | contig 11479 bp, 9 predicted proteins | sample AraplaCvi_mLB_r2_FD_184282 | JGI IMG/M metagenome (GOLD analysis project Ga0209676, IMG submission 184282) | Arabidopsis root microbial communities from North Carolina, USA - plate scrape MF_Cvi_mLB_r2 (SPAdes) (version 2) | ecosystem: Host-associated > Plants > Roots > Endosphere | place: USA...
CACCAACGACGCGCAGTACCGCCTGCTCAAGGCGCTGGCCGGCGACAAGGGCCTGTTCACCTGCGTGGGCGACGACGACCAGTCCATCTACGCCTGGCGCGGCGCCAATCCGGACAACCTGCTGCAACTGGGCAAGGATTATCCGAAGCTGCAGATCATCAAGCTGGAACAGAACTACCGCTGTTCCAATCGCGTGCTGCGCGCGGCGAACGCGCTGATCGCGCACAACCCGCACGAGCATCCCAAGACGCTGTGGAGCGACCAGCCCGACGGCGAGCGCATCCGCGTGTGGGAATGCCGCGACAGCGCGCACGAAGCCGAGAAGGTCGCCGCCGAGATCCACTTCCTCGCGGCTGCGAAACAGGCGCCGTGGAGCGATTTCTGCATCCTGTTCCGCGGCAACTTCCAGAGTCGCGTGCTGGAGAAAGCGCTGCAGTTGCTGCGCGTGCCGTACCACCTGAGCGGCGGCACGGCGTTCCTCGAACGCGGCGAGGTGAAGGACGCGCTCTCGTGGCTGCGGCTGATCGCCAATCCGGACGACGACGCCGCGTTCCTGCGCGCCGTGCAGTCGCCCAAGCGCGAAGTCGGCGCGACCACGCTGGCCAGGCTCGCCGAACTCGCGCAGCAGGCCCACATGCCGATGTCGCGCGCGGCCGAGCAGATCGGCGTGCTCAAGCAGTTGCAGCCGCGTGCGGCGAACGCGCTCGACGGTTTCGTCAGCATCGTGCGCCACCTGCGCGGCGAGGCGTTCAAGATTTCGCCGGCGGAGCTGGTGCGCGTGCTTGCGGAGAAGAGCGGCCTGCTCGCGTCGATCCGCGCGCAATGCAAGGACGAGGCGAGTTTCCAGCGCCGCAAGGAAAACCTCGAAGAGCTGTCGGAATGGTTCGATGGCGGCAAGGGCTCGGGCCCGGGCGAACTCGCCGCGCAGCTCGCGCTGCTGTCGCACGCCGACAAGGGCGAAGCCGGCAACCAGGTACGCATGATGTCGCTGCACGCCGCCAAGGGCCTGGAGTTCCGCTACGTCTTCATCGTCGGCATGGAAGACGGCACGCTGCCGCATGAAATGGCGCTGGAGGAAGGCTCGCTGGAAGAAGAGCGCCGCCTGCTCTACGTCGGCATCACGCGCGCGAAGGAACAGCTGTGGCTGTCGCATTCGCGCGAGGCGTCCAAGTGGGGCGACAAGCTGCGCCTGAAGCCCAGCCGCTTCTTCGACGAACTGCCGGCGGCGGAGATCCAGCGCGACGGCGCCGATCCGGTCGCCGACGCGGCACGCAAGCAGGAACGTGCGGCGGCGGGATTCGCGGCGATCAAGGCATTGCTGGGCGAGTAACTCCATGAGGCGCGCGGATCGCTTTCGATCCTCGCGCGCGCGGCGCAGAATGCGTCCAGCTTTCGTGGAATGACGAACCACATGCATCTCCACCGCATCCACCACGTCGCGATCATCGCCTCCGACTACGCGCGTTCGAAGGATTTCTACACGCGCGTGCTCGGCCTGCGCATCGTCGCCGAGGCGTACCGCGAAGCGCGCGATTCGTGGAAGCTCGACCTTGCGCTGCCGGACGGCACGCAGATCGAGCTGTTTTCGTTTCCATCGCCGCCGCCGCGTCCGTCGCGACCGGAAGCGTGCGGGCTGCGTCATCTCGCGTTCGAAGTGACCGATGTGGCCGCCTGCGCGGCGGAACTGGAATCGCTTGGCGTCGCAGTGGAGCCGCTGCGCGTGGACGAATACACCGGCCGGCGCTTCACTTTCTTCGCCGATCCGGACGGATTGCCGATCGAACTCTACGAGAGCGCCGCGTGAGCTTCTCCATTCGTCCCGCCAGCGCGGCCGATCACGCACGCATCCTCGCGCTGAACCTCGAATCGGAAGAGATGCTCAGTCCGATGGATGCCTCGCGCCTGCGCGAACTCGATGCGATGGCCGCGTACCACCGCGTCGCGTGCGACGGCGACGAGGTCGTCGCGTTCCTGTTGGCGTTCCGCGAAGGCGTCGCCTACGACAGTCCCAACTACGTGTGGTTCGCGCAGCGCTACGCGCGCTTTTTGTACGTCGATCGCGTCGTCGTCGCCGGCACGCACCAGGGGCGAAAGCTCGGGCCGATGCTGTATCGCGACCTGTTCGACTTTGCGCGCGCGTCGGACGTCGACACCGTGACGTGCGAGTTCTACACCGTGCCACCGAACGAGGCATCGCGGCGTTTCCACGCGGCCTTCGGTTTCAGCGAAGTCGGTTCGCAATGGGTCGCCGACGGGCGCAAGCAGGTATCGCTGCAGGTAGCGCGCGCGTGAGGCGAATCGCCCGCCGGTGACACGGCGGCGCAGCATCCCTCGGCTAGAATCGCGCGTCCTTTCGAAGCCCGAACCGCCATGTCGCCTCGCGTCCTCACCCTGTCCGTCCTCGCCTGCGCGCTCGCGCTGGGTGCCTGCAAGCGCGCCGACACCCTGGCGCCCGGCGCGCCCGCGCCTGCAACCGCTCCGGCCACCTCGGCGAAGCCGACCGCGCCGGCCGATGACAACCTCAACGCCGTGCTGTGGGTGCAGACCAGCGCCGAATACCAGGCCGCGACCACGACCGTCTATCGCGCCGCGGCGGACAAGCTCGATGTCGCATTGAACGAAAAGAACTGGGACGCGCTGGTCACCGGTGAGCGCGGCAACCCATCCACCGGCCTGCCGGCGGCAGTGGTCATGGACGTGGACGAGACCGTGCTCGACAACTCGCCCTACCAGGCCCGCCTGGTCAGCCAGGGCAAGGAGTACGACGAGGTCACCTGGGACGCTTGGGTCGCCGAGAAGAAGGCCAAGGCGGTGCCGGGCGTGGTCGAGTTCGCCAAGGCCGCGAGCGCGAAGGGCGTGACGATCCTCTACCTCTCCAACCGCGCGGTGCACCTGAAGGACGCGACGATCGCCAACCTCAAGGCCGTCGGCATGCCGGTGAAGGACGACAGCGTGTTCCTCGGCCTGGGCACCGTGGTGGAAGGCTGCGAGCAGAACGGCAGCGAGAAGGACTGCCGTCGCCGCCTCGCCGGCCAGCAGTACCGCGTGCTGATGCAGTTCGGCGACCAGCTCGGCGACTTCGTGCAGGTGACGGCGAACACGCGCGACGGCCGCGCGCAGCTGCTGGACGAATACGGCGACTGGTTCGGGGAGCGCTGGTTCATGCTCCCCAACCCGACCTACGGCAACTGGGAGCCGGCGCTGTTCAACAACGACTGGGCCCAGCCGCGCGAAGCGCGCCGCGAGGCCAAGCGCGCGGCGTTGAACCTCGCGCCCTGATTCCGTTATTTGAATCAATGGGTTGCAGCTTGTTTCTTGAGAGGTTGCATTAGGTTTGGAGGGCAGGTAGTCTGCCCTCCGTCCGGCGCGAGCCGGAGCCATGCCACAACTCGAAGTCCTCCGGCCCCGGCCGGATTTGAAGGAGGCCCCCGGCCTCCTTTTTCTTCGCCCGCGCGCCCACGCCGGCGACGGACGGTTGGTCTTTCCTTCGCCAGAACACATCGCCGTGATCCCGGCTGCGCTTCGCTGTCCGGGCGGCACGATGCCGCTTGAACTGTGACGTCGGTTGCAATTCTCGGACGCCGACCGGGCAAAGCCCTTCAGGAAGCTTCAGCCCGGCCGATGGAGCGAACAGGCGAACTACGCGCATAGAGGCGCAAGGAAAGGCCATGAAGCGAGTCAGAGTCACGGTGGGCGCCGTGCTCTGCGCAATGGTGGTAACGGCGAATGCGCATGCGTCCGGCGGACGCATCTCGTTCACGGGCAGCGTGGTGACTCCCACCTGTGCTCCCGCCGCGATCCCAACCCCTGCACAGAACGTGCCGCAACACCTGCGCGTGAGTTGTCCGGGAATGTCGGTTCCCACGACCTACACCCTGCGGCTGGAACCCGCCGCTTCGCATGCACGTTCGCAACTGGTCGCGTACTACGACCAGTATGTGCGCGACGCCGGCGGCACGGCCGTGTGGGTCGCGACGCAAACCTACGATTGATCTGCGCGGCGTGCGTTGCGCGACGCACGTCCCATTTACGACCCCGAGGCGCCAGGCTTTAGCGCCTCGTGCGAATCGGGGTCATTGGTAGGTCATGGTGAAGGTCAGCGTGCCGCGCACGTTGCCCGCGGCGATCGCCGCGGTACTGGTGCGGTAGTACTGCACGTGGAACGGCAGCGACAGCGGGCCATCGGGCGTGGCGCCCATCGACTTCGCCGTATTGAACGGCACCGGCGCCGAGGCCGTCGCATCGAGCAGCTGGATGCCGACGTTGGTGGCGTTGCCGGTCGCCGCGGTGCGCGCGATGACACCGGTCGAGTTGTTGAAGGCGTTGGTCGTCGCGAACGAGATCGACGCGGTGGTGCCCGACTCGCACGTCAGGTTGATGTTGAAACGCGTGCGCCCCGCGACCGAGCCAATCGCGGCCGGCAGCAGCGCGGCGGTGCTGACCGGCGGCATCGCGACCGTCATGTTCTGCGATCCGGTGTCGACAGTGCAGCCGACGCGTCCCACGGTCGCGCCGCCGTTGAGCGTCAGCGCGGTGGACATCGGGCCGCTGCTGGGCGTGTAGCCGTACTCGTACCACCAGAACTGCATGAGCTGCACGCCCTGCAGCACGCCGGCCGTGACCGGGCCGGTCTTGATGAACTGCGCGGTGAAGGTCTGCGTCAGGCGGCCGGTCGAGCGCGGCACCGCGCCCATTTCGAAGCCCGCGGTGCTGCCCGGGCCGCAGCGGAGGCAGGCCGATGCCGACGCCTGGTCTTCCGTCGCGGTGAGCTTCAGGCCTATGCCGGGAATCGACGTGTCGAAGATGATGCCGTTCGCGCCGGTATCCATCGGGTCGCGGGGCGCCAGGTTGCCGGCCTGGATGAAGAGGTTGTTGCCGCCGTTGCTGGCGCTGGGGATGTTCGAGCAGTTGAACTGCACGCTCACCGAGACAGGCGTCCCCAGCAGCGTGCCGACGGGCGTGTTGGGCTGCACGGTCACGTTGCCCATCGTCAGGCTCGCGGCCGAACTGGTGGAGCAGTTGGACACGGCCGCCACGGCATGGCCGGGCATCGCCACCGTCACAGCGAGCAGCGCCAGCACCGCGATGCGCAGGAACCACGCGATCACCCCGCCGGGCGAGCGGGACAGGATGGCGGCGCAGAAGCGGGCGATGGGCGAGGTCATGTGCGGTCGCGTCGTGTCGATGGGCCGGCCGGTCACAGGCTGGCAGCGGCGAAGGTGACGGTGGGAATGCAGCGCGCCTCGACGGTCGGCAAATCCGCCGCGGTCTCGCCGGCCTTCGGCTGCGGCGTCTGGTACGTGAAGGTGCACTGCATCGGCTTGTCGGATTCGTTCCAGGTCAGCGAAACCGTGCCTTCGCGCGCCGCGCCACGCAGCAGCAGGCGGCCGCCCTGCGCGACGGTACCGAGCGCCTGGCCCTGCATGTCGGTGACTTCGGCGCCGAACGGCACCGGCCGGCCATCGTCCATGCGCACGCGCAGCATCAGCGCGCGACCGTACTGCGTTTCGTACTTCAGCATCGTCACGCCGCCGGCGCGCGGCGCGACGCGGGCGCTGGTCGACTGCAACTGCACGTCCAGCGGCAGGCCCTTGGGATCGAGCTCGACGGTGTTCATCGCGTACGGCGCGAGGTACGGCACGAGCGCGTAACCGAAGCGATCCACCTTGACGCCCGGCGCGTTGACCACGCGTGCGCCCTTGGCGTTCGGGGCCGAGACGATGGCGATGGTGTCCCCGGCCGACTGGCCGAGCGTGACGCCGCCGGGATGCGCCACGATCGTGCCGCTCAACCCAAGCGACGCCTGCGAGAACCCGTCGCCCTGCCCGTAGCTGGCGTTGGCGGCGCCGAAACCGGCGCGATAGCCGGCGTTGACGCTGCTGGAGGTGCCCGCATCGTCGTCGTGCGCGACGCTCGCGCCATAGGTGAACTGCGCATCGCGACCGGCCGTGCCGGCCAGGCTGAGCTGGGCCTGGTTGAGGCCGTCGGTGTCGTGCATCGCGCCGGCGGTGAGCATCGGCGCGCGCGGGCTGCCGCCCAGCGGCACGCTGACGTTGAGGAAGAACTGGTTGCTGAGCTGGCCGTTGAAATCGCGCACGCGATTGGCCGACACGCTGTAGTTGAACCAGCGGTAATGGTTGTTGTATCCGAGCTGGAACTGCAGGTCGGTGCCTTCGCGGGTCCAGTAGTCGCGCGCCGAGACGGTCGCGTAGACGGAACCGCCTGCGCTGCCCAGGCGCTGGTTGAGGTTGAGGTCGAAACGATTGCGCTGGCGATCCAGCGCGCTGCCGGTGCCGAAACGCGGATCGCGCTCGCCTTCCAGCGCGGCGCGCTGCTCCGGCGTCAGCACGCCGGGCAGCTCGTCGTTGTCGTCCAGGTTTTCGTCGACGTCGAAGCCCAGCGCCAGGTCGCGGGCGGCGAGCGCCTCGCGCAGGCTGTAGAAGCCGCTGGTGGAATAGCGGTACGACGCCAGACTGAAGGACGTACCCGAGTTCGGGAACATCTTGCTGTAGGTCGCACGCACGCTCTGGCCGGTCTGCGCGTGTTCCGTTGGCAGCTTCGTACGCGCAGCGGTGACATCGACCGCGAAAGCGCCCGCGCGCGTGTTGAGCGCGACGCCGCCGAGCGCCGAGACGTAACCCTCGGTGGTCACGCCGCCGCCGTAGCCGGTGATCATGTTGGTCAGGCCGCGCTGCAAGGTGGCCTGCACCATCACCGGCTCGTCGAGCGAAGCGTCGTCGCGCACGGCGCCGGCGACGACCGAGAAGCGCGTCGAGCCCGGACGCAGCTGCTGCGGCACGGCGGCGTACGGCACGGAGAACTGGCGCACGCGGCCATCGGCCTCGGTGACCGTGACATCCAGGTCGCCGCCGTAACCGGTGGCGAAGAGGTCGTCGATCAGGAACGGCCCTGGCGTGACCGTGGTTTCGTACAGCATCACGCCGTTCTGGCGGATGCTGACGCGCGCGTTGGTTTCGGCCACGCCCCGCACCGTCGGCGCGTAGCCGCGCTGCGACTCCGGCAGCATGCGGTCGTCGGTGGCGACCTGCACGCCGCGCACGCCGACGCTGTCGAACAGTTCGCCCGTGGTGTAGCTGTCGCCCAGCGTGAGCTGCGCGCGCCACGGCGTGATGTCGCGGCGCACGTACGTGGAGATGGACTGGTAGTGATGCGTGGACGGCACGTCGCCGACCGACGAGGTGCCGATGTAGGTGCCGTCGTGACGCAGCCGCCACGCGCCCAGGTTCAGGCCGGCATTGAGCCCGACGAACGTCGTGGTCTGTTCCACGCCGCCGCTGCGCGTGCGGTAGGCGTTCGCGTTGTAGCTCAGCAGGCCGGCGGTGACGCCCTGCTCCCACTGGTCGGGGCTGACGTAGCCGCGCGCGCGATAGCCCTGCCATGCCTGCGGCACGGTCACGTCCAGGCGCAGCTCGCCCTGGTCGTAGGTCGCGGTGGCGTCCGGGATCAGGTCCGACAGCGCGACGCAGCCGTCCTGCGCGGCGAGGCGCGCACGCGCGGCATCGTCGAGCTTGTCGGTCGGCAGGCCAAGCTTGTCGAGCATCTCGGCGGTGAAGCACGGCACGGCGCTGGCCTCGGCCTGCGGCGCTTCGAAGCGCACGTCGGCCGCGGCGCTCCACTGGCCGTCCAGGTAGAGGTCGACGCGATACACGCCGGGCATGATCACGTTGCCGCGCTCGAAGCGGGACAGGTCGACAGCCTGATCCGAGCCGCCGGCGAGCAGGGTCATGTCGAACTGCGCGTCCGCGGGAGCGGTCGGCGCCGCATGCGCGCCCGACCAGGCCAGCAGCGCGCAGGCGATCGCGGCCCCGAGCACGGCACGGCCCGGCACACGCCGAAGTGCCGGCGACAGCTGGCCGGCACGAAAGGTCACGGAGCGACGACGCCCGTGAAGGCGGAGGGGGCGCCGAAGTCGTTGATCGCGCTGAAGCGCACGGCGGCGCCGGCGGCCGGCGAGGTCGTCAGCCCGGTTACGCGCAGGCGCAGTTCGCCCTTCGGCTCGACCATGCCGGTCTCGGCGGTGTAGGCCTTGCCGCCCACGTCCACGCTCACTTCGTTGAAGGTGATGTAGTACGGGGTCGGGTTCTTCACCACGAGCACGGCGCCGTTGTCGGACACCGCGCGGAAGGTCACCAGGCCCGGGGCCTTGAGCGGATCGCCCTCCAGGCCGGCAGGACGGAAGAACAGCTTCAGGCGCGAACGCACCGCCAGCTGCATGTAGTTCTTGCCCTCGGCTTCGAGGTCGGCGGGCTTGGGCGGCACTTCCAGCACGTTGAGCCAGAACAGCGACTCGCGGTCGGCCGGAAGCGGCTCGCGGGTGTAGAGGATGCGCAGGCTCTGGTCGCGCTGCGGCTCCATGCGGAACATGGGCGGCGTGACGAGGAAAGGCGTGTCGACCGAATCGGGCGTCGCCTTGGGATCGCCGCGGTCGATCCACGCCTGCACCAGGGCCGGCAGGGTGTTGTCGTTGGTCAGGCGCAGGGTGACTTCGCCTTCCTTCGCGGGCAGCACGACGCGGGTGCCGCCGACCAGCACGTTGGCCTGGGCCACCGGGGCGAGGGTGCACGCTGCGAGCAGCGCCACGCACGCGGCGCGAATGAGGAGGTTCATGGGCGAAATCCTGGGAAGAAGGTCGGCCGGGGCCGAGGCGGGCGCGGCGACTGCCGCGCCCGCGATGCAGCACTACTGCTTAGTTGTAGACAACCGAGAACGTGACGTTCGAGGTGACCGCACCGGCGCCGGCGGCGGCACCGTTGGCGACGTACTGCGCGAAGTAGTTCAGGGTCGCGCCGTTGTTGGCGATGGCGACCTGCTGCGAGCTCTGCGAGCCGGCGGCGTTCTGCAGGCTGATCTTCGTGGCGTCGGCGTTAAGCAGGCTGACCTGCACGTTGGCCGCGCCGCCCGAGGTGGTGTTGCGCAGGTTGCCCGTCGCCGTGTCGATGGTCGGACCGGCTTCGAAGTAGGTCACGGCATTGTTGATGCCGGCGCTGCAGTTCGACAGGACGATCGCGAACGGCGTCGTGCCGGCGGTGCGGCCGTTGGCGTTCAGGGCCGCGGTCGAGACGGACGGCAGGGTCACGTTGATCGTGGCCGGGCTGTTGGCGCCGTTGATGCGGCAGGTCGTCGAGGTGACGGCGCCGGTGATGTTGATCGTGCCGTCGGCAGCGAAGGCCGGGGCGATGGAGACGAGGCCGGCGGCAGCGGCGGCGACGAGGAGGATCTTCTTCATGAGTGCTAAGCCCTTGGAGTGAATAAGGTCCGGCGCGTGGCAGGACGCTTGCGCCGGCGAAAATGCCGGGTCAGGGCTTGGAAAGCAGAATCTGTGCCAACGGTCTCAAAACGCGATTCGACCCGTTAGGAATGCGTGAAGCAGCTGATTCCGCCAATCCTGAACGAGATTTCGATCACATTTTCCGAAGCTGAAGACGCATTTGGACGGTTCGCGTCACTTTTTGACCCAAAGAATGTGACGCCATGCCGGTATTTCGACGCGCGCATCCACATTTCCAATCCGGGACGGCCTTGGCTTGCCGGCTTCCAGTCACGCCGCCAAGATGCCGCGAGCGACTTGGGGGAAGCCGCATCCACATGAGACCGATCACCCGCGCCACCGCCGCGCTGACGCTGCTGGCCGCCCTCATGGCGGGCGGGTGCCAGCGCGCGCCCGCGCCGGTGGTCGAGCCGACCCCGACCGAACCCACGCAGGCGGTCGAACAGCTGATCCGCGACCTGCGCCGCAACGACCTGGTGAGCTACTCGCGCCACGCCGTTCCGCCGGAGCTGCACGCCCGGCTCGACACCGCCTGGAACGAAGGCCGCACGCGCTGGCCGCTGACCGACCTCCCCCTCGACGACCGCCTGCCCGCCTTCATCGACGCGCTGTCCGCGCCCGGTGCGGAGAAGCAGCTGCTGACCGTCTACCGGCGTCAATTTTCCGGCGCGAACGCCGAGCTCCGCTCCGCTGCGGCCACGCTGGGACTGTTCGCGACGCAGTACCTGCGCGCGGAAGGCGATTACAGCGACGACGAACGCGCGCACTACGTGCAACTGGTGAGCGCGATCAGCCGCTGGGCGCAGAAGGCGCCGCTGGGCGACGTGCAACTCGCGCGCCAGACGATTCCCTCGCTGGTCGCCGGCGCCCGCCAGACGGGCCTGGCCGGCGGGCCGGACCGCTTCCGCCAGCTGGGCATGCGCCACAGCCTGGAGCGCATGGGTCCGTTCTTCGAGCGGATGAAGCGCGTGGTGAAGGTGTACGGGCTGGATGTCGATGCCGACCTCGCCACCGCGCGCGCCAGCCTGATCGCACGCGAGGGCGAGCGCGCCCGGATCCGCCTGCAGTACACGCTGGCCGGCAAGACGATCGAGGCCGAACTGGCGGTCGAACGACGCGACGGCCACTGGTACCTGACCGACGCCCTGCGCCACGCCGAGGCCGAAGCCGCGCGCTCGGCCAACGGCTCGGCCCCCAAGCCGGCGACCGACGAGAATGCGTCCGTCGCGGCCGCCGACAAGGCCACGCAACCGGCGCCACCGGCAGCCACGAACGCCCCGCCCGCCGCCACCGCGCCCTGAACGCGCAAGGCCGCAAGGGCATAATGCCCGCGATGCCGAACCAGACGCCCCTGCCTTTCCCGGACGCCGACAAGGACGCGACGACCGCCGCTTCGCCCGCCCGAGAGGACGCGGCGACATCCCAACCTGCCCCTGCGGACGGCGCCGAAGCACCGCGCGAGCCCGATGCCGCGCAGGCGTCCCGCCGCGAATCCGAACCGGAAACGGAACCCAACCCGGCCCAGGCCGAACTTCCTATCGAGGGCGCCGGCCACGTTCGCGATGACGACCGCGGTCGTCGCCCGGGCGGCCCGCGTCGTCCGTCCGTGCGTCGCCCGTGGTGGGCGAAGCTGCTCGGCCGGATCATGGCGCCGTGGGTGCAGGTCACCGTCGAACCACGCAATCCGGCGGCCGAGATCCCGGAGGAATGGAGCGGCCGCCCGGTCTGCTACGTGCTCGAGGACTACGGCCTGTCCAACGCGCTGATCCTCGAACGCGCCTGCCGCGAGGCCGGCCTGCCCTCGCCGCTGCAGCCGCTCCCGGGCGATCCGCTCAAGCGCAAACGCGCCTACCTCGCGCTGTCCCGCCGCAACGTCAACACGCTGACCCAGCTGCAGCAGTCGCTGGGCACCGCACCGCCGTCGCGCAAGACGCATTCGGGCTCGCTCGCGCACCTGCTCGACGCGCACCGCGCCGATCCGTCGATGGACGTACAGCTGGTGCCGGTGTCGATCTTCGTCGGCCGCGCGCCGGACAAGAACAGCGGCTGGTTCTCGGTGCTGTTCTCGGAAAACTGGACGCTGGTCGGCCGCTTCCGCCGCTTGCTGGCGATCGCGCTCAACGGTCGTGACACGCTGGTGCGCTTCGCCCCGCCGGTGAGCCTGCGCGCGATCGTCGACGAAGGCCTGCC
>Ga0209676_1002828_pt1 | contig 11474 bp, 13 predicted proteins | sample AraplaCvi_mLB_r2_FD_184282 | JGI IMG/M metagenome (GOLD analysis project Ga0209676, IMG submission 184282) | Arabidopsis root microbial communities from North Carolina, USA - plate scrape MF_Cvi_mLB_r2 (SPAdes) (version 2) | ecosystem: Host-associated > Plants > Roots > Endosphere | place: USA...
GTCCAGGCCCAGACCCCGGCCCCCGCGCCGGCGCCGGCCGCCGCGCCGCAACATCTGATGGTCGAGCAGGCGCGCGTCGAGGCGCACGAAGCCTTCCTCGCCGGCGACGCCCTGCGCGGCCGCGGCAGCGCCACCCCGGACGAAGCCGTCGCCGCCGCCTATGTCGCCGCCCGCTTCGCCGAATACGGCCTGAAGCCCGCGCCGGGCATGACCGGCTACCTCCAGACCGCCGGCGTCGTGCAGCGCCCGGCGACCCAGCCCAACCGCCGCCCCCGCTGGGACGTGGTCGCGCCTGAAGGCGCCGACCGGATCACCACCAACGCCATCGGCTGGCTCCAGGGCTCGGACTCGTCTGCGGGCGTGATCATGATCTCCGCCCACCTGGATCACCTCGGTGTCCGCGACGGCGTCATCATGCACGGCGCCAATGACGACGCCTCGGGCGTGGCCGCCGTGCTGGAACTGGCCCGCACCCTGGCTGCGGGGGAACAGCCGAAACGCTCCATCCTGTTCGTCTGCTACGGCGCCGAGGAAATGGGCCTGCTCGGCTCGCTCTGGTTCGCCCGAAATCCGCCGGTGCCGATCTCGGACATCGTCGCCAATCTCGAGATCGAGATGATCGGCCAGCAGGACCCGAACATGCCCGCCGGCATCATGATGATGACCGGGTTCGAGCGCTCCAACTTCGGCCCGACGCTGAAGGAACGCGGCGCCCTGATCGCGCCGGACATCTATCCGGACCAGCATTTCTTCGAGCGGTCGGACAACTACCAGCTGGCCCTGCAGGGCGTCGTCGCCCACACCATCTCGGGCTGGGCGACCATCCCCAGCTACCACACGGCCGACGACACCATCGCCAATCTGGACTTCCCCTTCATGACCCGGGCGATCCAGTCGTTGGTCGAGCCCATCCGCTGGATGGCCAGCGGCGAGTTCACCCCGGAATGGGTCGAGGGCGGCCGGCCCCAGCCGCGGCAGTAGGGTTCGCTCCCTTCTGCTATCGTCATCCCGGACAAGCGGTCGCGTAGCGGCCGCGCGATCCGGGACCCAGCGGCGCCGCGACGGCGGCGAAACACCGGTGCTCCCGACAGCTTCGCGCTCACGCGCGCCGCTGGGTCCCGGCCTTCGCCGGGATGACGATAGCGGTGAGGGTTCAGTGAATACCCAACGCCGCTTCCACCCGCGCCACCCACGCCGTGACGTTCGGATAGGCCTCCATCCCGAATCCGCCCTCGTGCGCCACCCGGGTGTAGGCCACCAGCGCCAGGTCCGCGAGGCTCACCGCCCCGCCGGCCAGCCACTCACGCCCCTCAAGCCCAGCCTCCATCCGCGCGAGCGCCGCGTGGCCACGCTCCATCAGCCGGGGCTCGATCTCATCCGCTGACTTGCCCGCCAGCACCCGCTGGAAACGGGCCACGGCGATATAGGGCTCGTGGCTGTACTGCTCCCAGAACAGCCATTCGAACATCCGGGCCCGGTCATAGGCATCGGCCGGGACCAGGGCGGTCCCCTCGCCCATGTGGACAAGTATGGCGTTCGACTGCGCCAGCGCCCGCCCGTCCTCCAATACAATCGTCGGCGTCTGCCCGGCGGGGTTCAGGGCCAGAAACTGTGGGGATCGGGTCACACCGGTTGTGACATCAGTTTCAACCCAGCGATAATCACGCCGCAGCCAATCGAGCAACCACTTGACCTTCAAACAGTTGCCCGACCGATTATCACCATAGACAGTAAGCATCGCGGCCCAGCAAAGAGTTTGTGATCTGCGAATACAGCTTACAGACTTGTCAGTGATCGCCAACCGCGATTCCGTTTAACCATCCCCAAGCCCCACTTATCCCCCGCTGATCCGGACAGGTGGTCGCACCTGGGGTCGCAAGTCTGGTTTTTGACACAATTGGAAACGAAAAGCCCCTCGCCGGACGCGTCAGGGGCCGGTGATTCCGTGAGTCTGTTCATGCTCGGCACTGCCGCCGCGTTCGCCCTTCTGTGGGCGATGGCCTTCCCCGCCCAGGCGGGCGTCACCGGTGACCCGGTCTCCTACGAAGCTGCGTCCGCGCAGTCGTGGGGCGCTGAAGAAACCGCCGCGACGACTGAAGGTTCCAACGACGGCGCCGTGGTCGAACTGACCGCCGAACAGCAGACCCTGATGGACGCCGACGCCCGCTGGAGCGCTTCGGCGCGCCTCTATCACGCGGGCGGTGGCGGCGCGACGGGCAACGACAGCCTCGGCTGCCGTCCGATCGCCATGCGCACCGTGGCCACCGATCCCCGCTACATTCCGCGCCGCACGCGCATGTTCATCCCCGAGACCGTGGGCATGCGCATGGCCGACGGCACGATCCACGACGGTTACTGGTACGCCTCCGACACCGGCGGCGCGATCAAGGGCCAGAAGATCGACCTCTATACCGGCCATGGCCGCGGTTCGATGCAGCAGGCCATGCGCCTGAACATGCGCACCCTGACCATCGTCGACGCCGGCCGCTTCGACGGCTGCCCGCCGGCCTGGGACGCGCCGCGCGCCCCCCTGATGGCCGCCTCGGCCCGCACGACCGGCGCCTCCAACTAAGGTTCGTCGAACCTAACGCCGATTTCATGTGACTCCCTGCTACACCTGTAACATGCTACAAATGTAGCAGCCTACAGGAGGTCGTGGTGATCGAGTCCCTGCCCCGCCGTGAGCGGGAAGTGTTCGAGGTTCTGTGCGGGCTGGAGACAGCCACCGCCAGCGCCGTGCGCGCCGCGCTCACCGACCCGCCCAGCGATTCCGCCGTCCGCACCCTGCTGGGCCGGCTGGTCGCCAAGGGGCTGGTGGTCCACCAGACCGTCAACCAGGCCTATGTCTATTCCCCCGCCCCCGCCGCCGCCTCGGTCGCCGAGGGCGCGATGCAGCGACTGGTCCGCACCTTCTTCGACGGCTCCGCCGCCAGCGCCGCGACCGCCCTGCTGGGCATGGCCGAGACGCTGAAGGATGAAGAGCTCGACGCCCTCCAGAAGGCCATCGACCAGGCCCGGGAGCGCGGACAATGACCGCCGCCCTCGCCCTGGACCTGGCCTGGAAGTCGGCGGTACTCGCCGCCCTCGTCCTTGCCGCCGCCGCCCTGCTGCGGTCTCGGCCCGCCGCCGAGCGTGTCGCCTTCCTGCGCCTCGGCATGGTGGCGGTCCTGGCCTTGCCCCTGCTGACGGTGCTGGTCCCCGCCCTGCGGGTCGAGGTTCCCGCTCTCGCGATGATGGAGCCCCCGCCGGTCGCCGGCCCGCTCCCGGACAGGGCGCCGATCCCCGGCCCCGTCCCGAACGTCGCGCCCGTCCCGGGCCCGCTCGCCGACGCCCTACCGGTTCAGACCGCCGCCCCCGCGCCCGCCCCGCGTCTCCCCCACGTCAGCCTCGTCGCCCTCCTCGCCGCTGTCTGGCTGGTCGGCGTCGCGGCCCTGCTGGCGCGCCTGCTCGGCGGGGTGGCGACCTTGGCCCTGTGGACCCGGCGGGCCAGGCCGGTGACCGATCCCCTGTGGCGCGCCGCGCTCGACCGCGCCGCCGTCGGCGCCCGGCGTCCCAAGCTGAAGGTCTCCACCCGCATCGCCTCGCCCCTGAGCTGGGGCTGGCCGCGCGGGATCATCCTGATCGACGAGACGACCCTCTCGCGCCCCGATCGCGCCGACGCCGTCCTGACGCATGAGATGGGCCACGTCCGGCATCACGACTGGCTGTTCCTGATGCTGTCCCACGCCCTGGTCGCCGTCCTGTGGTTCAACCCCTTCGTCTGGCGTCTGCGCATGGAGCTGGCGCGCCAGTCCGAGCAGGCCGCCGACGCCTGGGCCGTCCGCCGCATCAGCCGCACGGACTACGCCGGCGCCCTGGTCGCCATGGCCCGCAGCGCCCGTCCGCACGCCGCCCTCGGCATGGCGGGGCCGACGCCTAGCGACCTGGCCCGCCGCGTCGCCGCCGTGCTGGACGCCTCACGCGGCAAGGGCCGTCCCTGGGCCACCGGCGTCGCCGCCGTCGCCTGCCTGGGCATGGCCGGACCGCTGGCGGCGCTGGAGTGGTCGCCGTCCGCCACGGCCGCCGCCCTGCATCCCGCCGCCCCGGCGCCCCGCGCGGTCCCGACCACCGCCGCCGCCGTCGTCGCCCTCCTGCCCGCCGCCCTGGCCGACCCCGTCGCCGCGCCGCCCGCGAAGGACCTGAAGCCCGACGCGCTCGCCGCCCTGATCCGCCAGCGTGACCGGGGGCTGGAGATGTTCGAGGCCGGGGCACAGGCCATGGAGGCCGGTGTCGCCAACATGCGCAGGCAGGCCACGCTGATCCCCGATCAGGCCCAACGCGACGAACTGCTCCGTCAGGCCGTCGAGCTTCAGGGGCAGGCTGAGGCCCTGCGCGCCCAGGCCCGTGACTTCGCCGCCCGCGATCCCGCCACCCTGACGCCGATGACCGAGGAGGAGGACCGCCAGATGACCATCGAACTGGCCAACCTCCGCGCCGTCCCGCTGCAGATGAACCTGGAGATGAGCCGGAGCATGGACATGAACGTCCAGGCCGACGTGCAGGTGGACTTCCCCATGCCCATCCCCCTGCCCGCGCCCGTGTCTCCCCCTGAGCCGCCGCGTGAGCAGATCGCCGCCGGCCTACGGGAAGGGGCCCGTCAGATGCGCGCCGACGCCGCCAAAGCGGACGCCGACGCCCTTCGGATCGAGCAGGACCCATCCCTTCCCGAGGACATGGCCGACCACGCCGCCGATCTCCGAGGTCAGGCCGATGACCTGCGGGGCCAGGCCGACGACCTCGAACGGGAGGCCGACGACGTGATGTCCGACTGACCTGACCCCCGCCTTCTGACCGCCCTTCTGACCGACCTCGCCGACGCCGCTTCCACGTCGTGACGCCACCTCCTTGCCTGACGGCAGGACCTTCCCCCAAGAAACGGAGAGACCCGATGCGACCCTTCGCCATCGTTTGCGGGCTGCTGCTCGCCGCCTGCCCCGCCGCCGCCCTGGCCCACGACGCCCCCGCGCCCCAGGCCCGCTTCGCCTACGGCGACCTCAATCTGCGCCGCCCGGCGGATCAGGACGAACTGGTCGTCCGCGTCGCCCGCGCCGCCGCCGACTACTGCCGCGACCACGCCGAGGTCGTCACGCCCTACCACCGGCGCGCGGACCCGCGCTATTGCCCGGCGACCATGCGGGTCCAGCTGATGTGGGCCATGCCCCCGTCCGTCCGCGACGCCTACGACTCCGGCTGGCGGCGGCGGCCGTAAGGTCCGCGCTCAAGCAGCCCGGGACCGCGTCCCGGGCGGTAGCGCACTAAAACTTCCGCTTCCCGGACACCGTCTCGAAGAACATCCGCCAGTCGCCCATCAGGCTCCACAGCGGATACTTGAACGTCGCGGGCCGGTTCTTCTCGAAGAAGAAATGCCCGACCCAGGCGAAGCCGTAGCCGACCACCGGCATCAGCAGCAGCCACCACGGGTTCAGCGTCGCCACCGCCAGCACCACGATCCCGATCACCAGGGCGCTGCCCACGATGTGGATCCGCCGGCAGATCTGGTTCGAGTGCTCGTGGATGTAATACGGATAGAACTGGCTGAACGACTGGTAGCGTTCGCCGGGCGCGGGCTGGCTGGTCATGGCCGAAGGTTCCGCCCGGAACGGCGTGCGGTCAAGCGTTCACCATGCCTGTCAGGCCGCCGGTAAGGCCCGCCGCGCCATGCTGCGTCACTCACGGGAGCGCACCATGTCCGCCTTCGCCATCGCCGCCTCGGGCATTGCCGACGCCACCGCCCGCTTCGCCGCCAGCGCCGAGCGCACCGCCCGCGACCCGCTCCGCGACCTTGCGGGCGAAAGCGTCGAACGCCTCGAGTCCGAGATCGCGCTCAAGGCCAACGTCGCCGTCCTCAAGACCGCCGATGATATGTACGGCAGCCTTCTCGACATGATTGCGTGAGAGCCTAGCTCTCCTCGACCGCCGGCTCGGGCCCCAGCAGCCGCCGGATCGCCGGCCAGATCTTGGCCACCGCCGACAGGAAGCCGACCACCGTCGACACCCACTGGAAGGCGTTCCACACCCAGCCGAACAGGTCCCCGTCCCCGAACGCCTGGCTGATCGGAAACAGCAGCCGCGCCACCCCGATCTGGAAGGCGGCATAGGCCTGCGAATACTCAATCGAGCGGTCCACGAAGAAGGCGATGGCCACCGCCGCCGACACCGGCGCCCACAGTAGCGGCAAGGCCAGCACCACCGCCAGCACCACCACCGCCAGCTTGGTCCCCAGGGTCTCGCGCGACAGCAGGCTGGCCATCACGCCCCACCCCAGCCCCAGCGCCACCCCCAGCATCAGCGCCGGCAGCACTAGGTCCGTCGCGGACATCAGGTCGATGAACACGGCCCCCAGCCAGATCCCCACCCCCGACGCGAGGAAGGCCCCGACCCACAGGGCCGCGTACTGGCCCAGGCGGCGTTTCAGATGAGCCAGGCTGATCATGGCGAGTCTCCGGCGTGGTTAACCGCAGGATGACCGGTGTTACGGCGGCTGTCGATCCGCGCTATGTAAACCCCATCGCGCTCAAGCAGCGAGCGACCGCGTCGCGAGCGTTAGCGCACCAACAAGCGCTCAAGCAGCGAGGCGCCGCGCGCCGAGCGTTAGCGCCCCAAAGGAGAGAACCCCCATGAGCTTCCTCGACATCACCGTCATTCCTGTGAAGACCGCCGACAAGGACGCCTATCTCGCCCACTCCGCCGAGGTCTCGCCGCTGTTCCGCGAACACGGCGCCCTCGCGATCACCGAGACCTGGGGCGCGGACGTGCCGGACGGCAAGCTGACCGACTTCAAGCGCGCCGTCGCCCTCGAGGACGGCGAGACCGTCGCCGTCGGCTGGATCACCTGGCCCGACAAGGCCACCCGCGACGCCGGCTGGGAGGCCATGATGCAGGACCCGCGCATGGCCGACATGAAGCCCCCCTTCGACGGCAAGCGCATGATCTACGCCGGCTTCGACGTCATCGCGGAGAACTGACCCCAAAAGCTATCGTCATCCCGGACAAGCGCTCGCGCAGCGGGCGCGCGATCCGGGACCCAGCGGCGCGCGAGAGCGCGAACCTGTCGAGCGCTCGGCTGCCTCGTGCATCGCCTTCGGCGCCGCTGGGTCCCGGCCTTCGCCGGGAGGACGATAGCAATCTGGAGCGACGATACCGCTACCGTCACCAAGCGTGAACGGACGGCTGACACAGCCCCGCTATCGTCCGCCCATGCGCACCTTCCTCGCCCTCGCCGCCCTCGCCCTGACCGCCGCCCCGGCGTTGGCCCAACAGCCGCCCGCCGTCGCCCCCGAGGGCTACCGCCTGCTCTGGTCGGATGAGTTCGACATCCCCGGCGCGCCCGACCCGACGAAGTGGACCTACGACACCCACGCCAACCGCGGCGGCTGGTACAATAACGAACTTCAGTACTACGCCGCCGGCCGCCCCGAGAACGCCCGCGTCGAGGCCGGAAACCTGATCATCGAGGCCCGCCGCGAGACCCTCACCGGCCTGCCCGACCACGGCGGCCAGCATTACACCTCCGCCCGCCTCCTCAGCCGCACCGACAACAACCCCGGCCAGGAGGGCGGCTGGACCTACGGCCTGTTCGAAGCCCGGATGAAGCTGCCCTGCGCGCGCGGAACCTGGCCCGCCTTCTGGATGCTGCCCGACGACGCCGCCGCCTGGCCCAACGGCGGCGAGATCGACATCCTCGAGCACGTCGGCCACCAGCCCGGCTTCGTCCACGGCACCATCCACACCGGCGCCTTCAACCACGTCCGCCACACCGAGAAACAGGGCACGCTCCAGCTCCCCGACGCCTGCACCGCCTTCCACGTCTACCAGGCCCTGTGGACCCCCGAGGCCGTCGTCTTCTCCATCGACGACCAGCCCTATTTCACCTTCCGCAACGACGGCTCCGGCGACAGAACCCGCTGGCCCTTCGACGCCCCTTCCACCTCATCCTCAACCTCGCCGTCGGCGGCGACTGGGGCGGGGCGGAGGGCGTCGACGAGACGGCCTTCCCGCAGGCGATGCAGGTGGACTGGGTCAGGGTGTGGGGGGAGTGAGGGGGCGGCCTTCGACGCAGAGTTGACCTTAGAATGGACCGCTTGAGGCAGGCTCGTCCCAGTTGGACTCGGGTCTCAAGATATAGTCTAGACCTCCTGTTGGTCACAAAGCGCAACTCTCATCTCCTAACAAATGAAGGCTAAAACCTTCTCCCCGGCGGCGTCAGAGCACGACCGCCACAGACCCAAGGAGAGTAGAGCTATGTCTAACCCTGAAAACGCCACCATTGCGCCCGAACCGGCGCTGACCTGGTCCTCCGACGCGCCCAAGGGCGGTAAGGCGGTGATGAACCGCGTGCTGAAGGATGGAGCCAGCGTCCCCCTGTTCTTCGCACAGACTCTTATCTCGTCGCTGCGCGACGTGGGCTACAACAACACCACCTCGGCGATCTGCGAACACGTCGATAACGCCATCCAAGCCAAGGCGACCGAGGTCCGCATCTTCTTCCGCCAGACCGGTAAGAGGGGCGACACCGTGATCGATGTGGCCGTGTACGACAACGGCCAAGGCATGGCGCCGAACGTGCTGAAAGTGGCGACTTCCTTCGGCGGATCGATGAATTTCAACAACCGCGCCGGCATCGGCCGTTTCGGCATGGGCATGAAGACCGCCGCGCTCAGCATGAGCCCGGTCATGGACCTCTATTCCTGGCAGGCGCCGCGCACCTATTACAGCATGACGCTCGACGTGGATGCGATCGGCCGCGAGCGGGCCAACACCGTCGAACTGCCGGATCCGACCCTCATGACCGAGCTGCCCGACGAGGTAGCGGAGCTGTTCAGCAAGCCGCTCAGCTTCCCAGCCAGCGCCACCGAACAGTCCCTGATGGTCTCCAAGGGCGATGACCTCGACGACCGCTTAGACGGTCACGGCACGATCATCTATATGCCCGCCTGCGACCGGCTTACCTACGCCACGGCGCGCACCTTAGTGGAGCACGCCATGAAGGAGATGGCGCGCGTGTACCGCCGCGCGATCGAGGAAGGCCTCAAGCTCTACGTCAACAACCGTTTGGTGGAAGCCTTCGACCCCACCTACGCAATGGCAGGGGCCCGCCACGCCCGCTTCCTCGACATCCAGGAGAAGACCAGCAGGCTGATGTTCGCCAAGAAGATTCCGATCCCGCTGCGTGAGCACGGGTTGGAGACCGGCGATATCGTCATCCGCCTGTACCGCTTGCCAATCGAGCAATGGTCGACCCTTACTCGCAAGACACTGCGCAACGACCTGCAAGTGTTTAACGGCCTGACAGTGACTATGCTGCGTAACGACCGCGAGGTCTTCGCCGGCGCCATGCCCGACCTGACCACCCGCCACACCGTCACCCACTGGTATCGAGTGCAGATCGATTTCCCCGGCGAGCTGGATGAGGCCTTCGGCGTCGCGGCCAACAAGCAGGGCGTCCGCTTGAAGGGCTATGTGAAGGAGGCGATCAAGAAGGCGATCGGCGACGACATTACGACGATCAACGACGAGATTAAGCGCTATCAGGGTGCCCAAGCCAGCGCCCGCAAGGGCGCTCAACCAAGCGCCGCCGAAGCGCGGGCCACCGATGCTGACCTGCACCAGGCCAAGCCTCTGGAGCTGACGCCGGACGAAGAGGCTCAGGTTGAAGCCAACCTCAAGACCTTGGCCATTGCCCTTCGCCGTGATGGCGAAACCGATGAAGAAGCCTTCGAGCGTGTGAAGGCTTCAAAATACCTGATCGAGTTCAAGCACGATGAATATTGGCCGTTCTACCACGTCGAGCATCGTTATGGTCGGGTCATCCTGACCATCAACACCGCTCATCCGTTCTTCGAATACCTCTATGAGCCGCTGCGCAAACTAGGATCGGTGCAGGCCGGCGACGAGGAGGAAGGCGGCGTCGAACCTGTGGCCGAGGTCCCGGATGGCCCCCTGGTAGCGCTGGAACTGCTACTGCTGTCGCTCGGTCGGGCTCAGGCCCAGGTCACCGCCCAGAACGAAGACGCCCGCAAGATCCTAGAGACTCTGCGGCGGGAGTGGTCCGAAGCCTATCGCGTGCAACTGACCGCCTAAGAATGGTCCCCCGGTCTGCGCCTTGTCAGATCGGGGATCTTCTGGCGTATTAACCCTGAGCACAAGGTGCCGACCTACGGGTCCGACCGCTTCACCAGGACACAGCGTTCTTGGGGAAGATCCCGGACCTGACCGTCGGCGCCGCTCACCCCCCGCGGCGAACATCCGTCGCACAGACTTGGGAGACTAACCATGGCGGAACTTCCGCACCTGTGGGATGCCTACGCGTCCACGCAAGCACACCTCTCCAACCGCACCGCCGTTGGCGATCGATCTTGGGGCCTCGAAGCGGCCCTGAACCGGCTCGTCATGAATACGGCATCGGACCCGGCCCAGCTGGCGACCGTTCAGGCCAGCGCCGAACGCCGGTCTCGTTACGGCCGCGCCCTCGTGGCCCGCAACGCCGCAGCCGTGCACGGCGACGCCCCCTCTGCCGAGGCGCAGATGGAGGCCCGATCCGATCTGATGTTTCTCGGTCGTCACCTCTCTGCGCCGGACATGGCCAGCCTGCTGGCCGTGGGTATGGGCCATGCCGCCGCCCCTGACGCGGCGCGCCAGCGCCTCGCCCGAGCACGCCGCCGTGCGCGCATGCTTCTGATCAAGTAGATCCTAAGGCCAGAGCGCCTTCGGGCGCTCTGGCACCGGATCGGGACGTGACAATGGAAAACGCCTTAATCTCTTGACGATCTGGGCCTGCTCGACCCTGTTTCTTCCGGGGCTAGGCTAGCTACCGCCGGAGGCCTCACCGTCTGATTTCCGGAGCCTCGCCAAAGTCCGCTCACAGCGGAAAGTAGGTCTACCCCAACTCCCCCCGCGCCCTCAGAAACGCCAGCGCCGCCTCCCGCCCCCGCCGCATCCCATCCGGATCATCCACCTTCCCCAGCTTCCCGCTCAGGTCCGCATAGGCCAGGGCGGCCTTCAGGGCGGTGAGGGCCTTCTGGCTTTCGCCGCGCGCCATGGCGACGGCGGCGTGGTCCAGGCAGGCGTCCAGCGCCGCGCGGCGGTTGATGGGCGCGTCGTCCGCGTCCATCTCGCGGTCCGGCGCGACCGCCTCCACCGGCAGCTCATCGTCCAGCCGGTCGGCCTCGCGGTTGCGGGTCCAGCCCTCGCGCAGGGCCTTCTTCCTCAGATTGGCCAGGCTGACGTCGAACCGCTTCGCACAGGACGGGCCGGTCTCGCCGGCCAGATAGGCCTCACGCACCTTGGCCCAGACCTTGGGGCCGCGATATTTTCTCAGGCGATAGTGGTCCATGGGCGCAGCAAACCACGCCCCTGCGTCAGAATCGGACGTACCGGTCTTCCAAGTCGCCAAAGTCTCACGTCACCGTCGTCCAATTCCCCGCCGACCTGTCTCC
>Ga0209676_1002832_pt1 | contig 11471 bp, 10 predicted proteins | sample AraplaCvi_mLB_r2_FD_184282 | JGI IMG/M metagenome (GOLD analysis project Ga0209676, IMG submission 184282) | Arabidopsis root microbial communities from North Carolina, USA - plate scrape MF_Cvi_mLB_r2 (SPAdes) (version 2) | ecosystem: Host-associated > Plants > Roots > Endosphere | place: USA...
CGCTGGGCTGGAGGTACTGGCCGATGGTGATCATGTCGACGTCGTGCTCGCGCAGGTCGCGCAGCGTGCCCTGCACCTGCTCCATCGTCTCGCCCAGGCCCAGCATGATGCCGCTCTTGGTCGCGACGTCCGGGTGCTGCGCCTTGAACTTCTTCAGCAGCGTCAGCGACCACTGGTAATCGGCGCCCGGGCGCACGTTGCGGTACAGGTCCGGCACGGTCTCGACGTTGTGGTTGAACACGTCCGGCGGGCTGGCCGCCATGATCTCCAGCGCGCGCTCCATGCGGCCCTTGCCGCGGAAGTCGGGCGTGAGGATCTCGATGCGCGTGCGCGGGCTGTGCTCGCGGATCGCCGCGATGCAGTCGACGAAATGCTGGGCGCCGCCATCACGCAGGTCGTCGCGGTCGACGCTGGTGACGACCACGTATTTCAGGCCCATGTCGGCGACTGTGGTCGCTAGGCTGAGCGGTTCGGAGGCGTCCGGCGGCTTCGGGCGGCCGTGGGCCACGTCGCAGAAGCTGCAGCGGCGGGTGCAGACCTCGCCCAGAATCATGAACGTAGCGGTGCCGTGGCTGAAGCACTCGTGGATGTTCGGGCAGCTGGCTTCCTCGCACACCGTGACCAGACGGTTCTCGCGCAGCTTCGACTTGAGCTGCTGCACCGAATTGCCCGACGGGATGCGCACGCGGATCCAGGACGGCTTGCGCAGCACCGGCGCGTCGGCGAACTGCACCGGCGAGCGGGCGATCTTGTCGCCGGCGATCTGCTTCACGCCCGGCTGCAGCGACGGCGCGGCGTCGCCGCTCACGACCGAAAGCGGGATGGTCTTGGAAGCGGTCTCGGACATGGCGTGCGGGGATCTCTGGGGCGGCGCGGCGACGCGTCGCAAGGGGGTCAGAACGCCGGCGGCGGAGCCGCTTCGACGGCCAGCCCGAACTGGCGGGCGACGTGTTCGATCAGCACCGGCTTCACCGGCGCAAGCCCGGAAGGGCCGCCCAAGTCTAGCATCGAGGTCACCTGCAGCCCCTGATAGCCGCACGGGTTGATGCGCTGGAAGGGCTCCAGGTCCATCGCGATGTTGAACGCCAGGCCGTGGAAGGTGCAGCCGCGGCGGACGCGGATGCCCAGCGCGCCGATCTTCGCCCCGTTCACGTACACGCCCGGGGCGCCGTCGCGCCGCTGCGCGTGGATGTTCCAGTCGGCCAGGGTGTCGATCATGGCCTGCTCGATGCGGTGGACGTATTCCTTGACGCCGATCTTCAGGCGCTTCAGGTCGAGCAGCGGGTACAGCACGATCTGGCCGGGGCCGTGGTAGGTCACCTGGCCGCCGCGATCGACGTGGACCACCGGGATATCGCCGGGGAACAGCACGTGTTCGTCCTTGCCCGCCTGGCCCAGGGTGAACACCGGGTCGTGTTCGACCAGCCACAACTCGTCGGGCGTGTCGACCGTGCGCGCGTCGGTGAAGGCCTGCATGGCGTGCCAGACCGGTTCGTAAGCGCGGCGACCGAGGTCGCGCAGCTGCGTCGGGGGCAGCGGGCGAAGCGGCTCGGGCGCGACGACGGGCTCGCTCAGAGCGTCCACTTCACTTCCGGGTGTTCGCGCAGCACCTGGTGCGCCAGGTCGTACTGTGCGCGGTCCTGCGCGCGGAAGGTGATCCGCACCGAGACGTAACGGCCGTTGCTGGAGAGCTTCCAGCTGACGGTTTCCTGGACCACTTCGATGCCCGCGTCGAGCAGCAGCGTCGGCAGCACCGTTTCCAGGTCCTTCTCGGCGGCGCCCATTGCGCTCAGCTCGAACGTACCTGGGAACTGGAAGCCGTGCTCGGGGTTGTCGGATTTGATTTCCATGGGCGGATTATCGGGGCGGAGGCAGGCGAACCCAACCCCGTGCCTCCCCGCAGCGCCCGCTGACAGCACCCCCGGGCGGGCGCTAGGCTGACTGCGGCCAAGGGGGCCACGGGGAACCTTCATGAAGAACCTTCCAGACGCGGCGCGATGGGCTCCGCTCCACCGCCGCGCGATCGCGATCCTGATCATGGCGTCCTTCGCCGCGCCTGCCGCCGCGCAGGACGCCCGGATGGTGGCGCAGGCGATGCGCGACTACGCCGCGGTCGTTGGCGGCGTCCACCTCAACGAGCGTTGCCATTTCCTCGATCCCGGGAAAACGGCCGCATTCGGAGAGCAGATGCAGGCGATTCGCACCGCCTTGTTCCTTGACGAGCGCTCGCAACGCATGGCGGGGCTGCTCGAGGACGCCGCGCGCGAAGAGGCCGCTTCGGACAAGTACGCAGCCTGCGACGACGCCGCGAAGCTGATCGTGGATGCCTCGTCGACGCACGCGCACAACTGGAGCACGGAGATCGCGAAGTTGCAGGCGGCGGGAATCCGGTAAGCGGTCGCCCTGTCGTTGAAGGCGCCCAAACGCAGAAGGCCGGCTTGCGCCGGCCTTCTTCGTGTCGCGGGATGCGGAGTTGCCGCGGGTGTTACTCCGACTCCCACCACATCCAGAACTCGTCCCACAGGCGCTTGAAGAAGCCGCCCTGCTCGACCGCGTTGAGCGCGACCAGCGGGCGCTCCGACACGACCTTGCCATCGAGCGTGACCTTCACCGTGCCGATCTTCTGGCCCTTGGCGATCGGCGCGACGAGTTGCTTGGGCACGTCCATCATCGGCTTGAGCTGGTTGTACTTGCCGCGCTGCACGGTGACCAGCAGCGGTTCGGCGACGCCCAGCTGCACTTCATCCGACGCGCCCTTCCACACCTTCTGCTTGGCGATGGCCTTGCCGGCGTCGTAGAGGTTGTGCGTCTCGAAGAAACGGAAGCCCCAGTTCAGCAGTGCCTGCGAATCCACGGCGCGCTGGTTCTCGCTGCTGGAGCCCATGACGACCGAGATCAGGCGCTGGTCGCCGCGCTTGGCCGAGGCCATCAGGCAGTAGCCGGCGCCGGAGTGGTGGCCGGTCTTGATGCCGTCCACCGACGGGTCGCGCCACAGCAGCAGGTTGCGGTTCGGCTGGGTGATGGGGCCGACCGTGAATTCCTTGATCTTGTTGTACGAGTACGCGACCGGGTAGTCGTGCACCAGCGCGCGGCCGAGCAGTGCCAGGTCGTGCGCGGTCGAGTAATGCTCCGGATCGGACAGGCCGGTCGGGTTCACCCAATGCGTGTTCTTCAGGCCGATGCGCTGCGCGTACTGGTTCATCAGCGCGGCGAAGGCGTCGGTGCTGCCGGCGACGTGCTCGGCCAGCGCGATGGCGGCGTCGTTGCCCGACTGCACCACCATGCCCTTTTCCATTTCCAGCAGCGGCGCGGTCTTGTTGACCTCGAAACCGGAGTAGCTGCCGTCGGTGCCGGCGCCGCCGACGCGCCAGGCGTTCTCGGTCATCATCACCTGATCGTCGCCCTTGACCTTGCCGGCGGCCATTTCGGCGGCGATGACGTAGCTGGTCATCACCTTGGTGATGCTGGCCGGTTCCAGGCGCTGGTCGTAGTTCTCGCCGGCCAGGACGTTGCCGCTGGCGGCGTCCATCAGCACCCATGCGCTGGCGGTGATCGCCGGCGGCGGCGGAACCGGCAGCGATTCGCTGGCGGCCGGCAGCTGCGTGCGGGGCGTCGTCGGGGTGGTCTGGGCGATGGCAAGGCCAGCCACGAGGGTCGTGGTGGCCGCGAGGACGGCGGCTCTGGCGAGAGCGGGGACTTTCATCTTGAGAACGGCTCCGGGTGCCGGCGCGGACCGGCGATTGGCAAAGGGTGGGACGAATTCTAGTCGCGGACGCGCTGCGGCTGGCCGAATCCCAGACCCGCAATGCGCTGTGCAAGTTCCGTGGCCTGTGCGGCCTGGAGCGGTCCGACGCGCAGACGCCATACGGTCTGGCCGTTGGCGCTGGCGTCGCTGATCTGGGCGCCGTCGATTCCGGCGGCCCGCAGGCGGCCCAGGGCGCGGTCGGCGTTGTCGCGGGCGGTGAAGCTGGCGACCTGGAAGACGACGGCCTCGCCGCCCACGGGGACGCTTGGAACCGGAAGGGGCGAGGGAACGACCGGGGGCGTGCCCGCGCTGGCCACGACGACGGCCTGGGCGGACTTGCCGGACTGGCTGGCCATCGGCGTCGGCTTGCCAGTGGCGATGCGCACGCCGGGCGGGAGGATGCTCGCCGGGGGCGCAGTCGGCGGACGCTCGGCTGCGCTGGCGGAGGCGACCGGGATCGCGGCGACCAGGCGGTCCATCGCGCTCGGCGGCTTCGCGGGCGCGGTTGGCGGCGCGACCGGCTGGGGCTTGCCCGCATAGACCGGCGCATCGTCGCCCGGCGTCAGCGCGCGCACTTCGACGTTGCCGGTGCCGCGCGCGGTGATGCCCAGCTTCACGGCGGCGGCGTAGCTCAGGTCGATCACGCGGCCGTCGTGGAACGGGCCACGATCGTTGACGCGAACCACCACCGACTTGCCGTTGTCGAGGTTGGTCACCCGCGCGAAGCTCGGCAGTGGCAGCGTCTTGTGCGCGGCGGTGAAGGCGTACATGTCGTACACCTCCAGGTTCGACGTGCGCCGCCCGTGGAACTTCTGCCCGTAATACGACGCGGTGCCGCGCTCGACGTATCCCTTCGGGTTGTCGAGCACCTTGTAGGTCTTGCCGAGCACCGCATAGCTGGGGCGATTGCCCACGGCCGAGCGCGGCTCGTTGGTGACTTCGGGTTCGGGAATCGCGTCGACGTCGGGAACGTAATCGGGCGTGCTGTCCTTCACGCCCGGCTTGTAAAGGCCGCCGGCGGTGTAGTGGCCGCGCGTGCCGGGATCTTCCTGCGCGGGCGCGTAGGGGGATTTCTTCTTCCCGCCGGGCAGCGGCGCGTGGTGCACGCCACCGCGATCGGGCGCCGCGACCGGCTGCGACGCGGATTTCTTCGGCGAACTCGCACACGCCGCAAGGGTGAGCACCGCCACCGCCAGGAGCGTCCGGGCAGCGACGATGCGCAGGGCAGCCAGGCGCGTCATGCGGCCGGTTGCCCCGTGGGCGCGGTGGCGACACCCGCGTCGCCGCGGCCGGCGATGGCCTGGCTCAGCTCGTACACCGCCATCGCGTAGTGCTTGGAGATGTTGTATCGGGTGATCGCGTAGAAGTTGCGGAAACCGAACCAGTATTCCGGGCCACTCGTGCCGTCGAGCATCACCACCGTGGCGTGCTCGCCGGTCGGCGTCACCGGCGTGAGCGGGCGGAAACCGCGCGTGGCCAGTTCGTCCATCGTGTACAGCGGGTCCAGGCTTTCCGGTTCGATCGGCTGCGCGTTGGCGGCCGCATTGGCACGCACCGTCACCGGGCCGCCGCGCTCCCAGCCGCCCTTCTTCGCGAAGTAGTTGGCGATGGAGGCGAAGACATCATCGAGGTCGTTGAACAGGTCGCGCTTGCCGTCGCCGTTGCCGTCGACCGCGAACTCGCGGTAGCTGGACGGCATGAACTGGCCCCAGCCCATCGCGCCGGCATAGCTGCCCTTGAGCGCGGTGATGTCCAGTCCGGTTTCCTTGCCCAGCGCGAACAGCTGCGCGAGTTCGCCGCGGAAGAAGGCTTCGCGACGGTTCTCGCGATCGGCCTTGGCCGGGTCGCCGCTGCGCGGATACGCGAAGGCGAGCGTGTACAGCGCGTCGAGCACCGGATAGGAACCGGTGTTGCGGCCGTAATTGGTTTCCACCCCGATGATGGAGACGATCACTTCGGCCGGCACGCCGTACTTCGCTTCGGCGCGTGCGAGTTCGTCGCGATGTTCGGCGAGGAACGCACGGCCGCCGTCGATGCGCGCCTGCGTGATGAAGATCGGCCGGTAGTCGCGCCAGGGCTTGGCTTCGGCCGGTTTGGACATCGCGGCGATGATGCTGTCGCGGATTTCGGCCTTCGCGAGCACCGATTCGATGTACGCCGGATCGATGCCGTACTGGGCGGCGGTCTCACGCACGAACGCGGCGCGCGCGGCGTCCAGCGGCTGCCGCACGACAGGATCGGGCAACGCAGGCGTGCCCGGCACGTGTCGCGGCTTCGCGGCAGCGGGAGCGGATGCGGTCGGGGCTTGCGGCGCGGGCGCCTGGGTCTGGGTGGCGCAACCGGCCAACGCGGCAACAATCGCGCTGATCGCGGCGCTACGAGTGAAGTGGCGTCGGGTCATCGCCGCGAGGGTAGCACGCGTTCCACGCGGCAAAAACCGCGTGTTCAGGCTCGACGGGGGTGGCAGTCAGGTTCGTTCCGGAGCGCGGGAAAAAGGATTGCAACCTGCAGCCCGAGGCTTCAGCGCGCGTACACCGGCCGGTGCGCCCGCACCGCCATGACCACGCCCAGTCCCGCCAGCAGCGAGACGGCCGAGGTGCCGCCGTAGCTCAGCAGTGGCATCGGCACGCCGACCACCGGCAGCAGGCCGGAGATCATGCCGCCGTTGACGATCACGTACACGCAGAACGCCAGGCCCAGGGCGCCGGCGATCAGGCGCGAATAGCCGTCGCGGGCTTCGGAGGCGATCCACAGGCAGCGGCCGATCACGAACAGGTACAGCGCGAGCACGGTCCCCACGCCGATCCAGCCGAACTCCTCGCTGAGTACGGCGAAGATGAAGTCGGTGGTGTGTTCGGGCAGGTAGTTCAGGTGCGACTGCGAGCCCTGCCCCCAGCCCTTGCCGGTGAGGCCGCCGGCGCCGATGGCGATCTTCGACTGGATGATGTTCCAGCCGGTGCCCAGCGGGTCGGATTCGGGGTTGAGGAAGGTCAGGATGCGGTCCTTCTGGTACGGCCGCAGCAGCCAGAACCACGCGACGGGAGCGACCGCTGCCACGGCGCCGAAGGCCATGCCGAACCACCACCACGGCAGGCCCGCCAGATACAGCGCGAACGCGCCGCTGGTCGCCACCAGCATCGCGGTGCCGAAGTCGGGCTGCAGCAGGATCAGCCCGGTCGGCACGGCGATGAGCAGCCCCGCCATCAGCACCGTGCGGAAGCGTGGCGGCAACGCCTGACGGTCGAGGTACCAGGCCACCATCATCGGCAGGCTCAGCTTGAGCAGCTCCGCCGGCTGCACGTAAACCACGCCGAGGTTGATCCAGTGCCGCCCGTGCTTGCCGGTGCCGATCAGCAGCACCAGCACCAGCGGCAGCAGCGAGGCGGCGAAGACGAACGGCGTCCAGTTGCGCAGCTGGTTCGGCGGCACGCGCGAGAGCGCCCACATCACGCCCAGCCCGGCGACGAAGAACGCGCCCTGACGCACGACCAGCCCCAAGGCGTGGTCGGCGGCGCTGTAGAGCACCGCCAGGCCGATCACCATCAGCGCGAGCAACGCGCCCAGCAGCGGCAGGTCGAGCGTGCGCGCGAAGCGTACCAGCAGGTCGAACAGCCAGCGCAGGATCTGCCTCATCGTGCGGGCTCCTGCGGCTTAGGCTCTTCCCTTCTCCCGCTTGCGGGAGAAGGTGCCCGGAGGGCGGATGAGGACGGGGGCGCCGGTGGAGCCTGAGTTGATGTCGCAGGCTGGCTTGCGGCCGCTTCGCTCGCCCTCACCGCGCCCCCTCTCCCGCCAGCGGGAGAGGGGCTAGCCGCAGCTGCGGGCGGAGGCGTCGGCAGGATCGGCGTCACCGGCGCGCCCTGCGCCGCCGCGGCCGCCACGATCGGCGCCGCATGCGGCTGCGCCGGCCGGGTGTATTTCGGATCGGTCGGCACCGGCTCGGGCATCTTGCCCAGCAGCCATGCGTCGAAGATCTTGCGCGCGATCGGCGCCGCCGTGCTGCCGCCGAAGCCGCCGTGTTCGACCGAGATGGCGACCACGATGGTCGGGTTGTCCGCCGGCGCGTAACCGACGAACAGCGCCTGGTGGCGCAGGTGGTACGGCAGCGAGTGCGGATCGAAACTCTGGCTGCCCTTGCGGCTGATCTTCTGCGCGGTGCCGGTCTTGCCGGCCATCATGTAGGGCGCGCCGATGGCCATGGCGCGACCGGTGCCGCCCGCGCCATGAATCGTCTGGATCATGCCTTCCTGCACAGCTCGCAGGTTGCTCGGACTATCGGTAATGCGCGAGGGCTGCGGCTGCGACAACGGCAGCCACGGCGTGTCGTAGCCGTCGCGACGCTCGGCGACCAGGTGCGGGCGCACCAGGTTGCCGCCGTTGGCGATGGCAGCCGTGCCGCGCACGAGCTGCAGCGTCGTGGCGATCCAGTAGCCCTGTCCGATGCCGGCGTTGACCGTTTCACCGGCGTACCACGGCTCCTTGCTGCGCGTGCGCTTCCACTGCGGCGACGGCACCACGCCCTTGTTCTCGCCGGCCAGGTCGATGCCGGTCTTGTCGCCGAATCCATACTTGCGCATGTATTGGTCGAAGCGCTCGATGCCCATGTCATAGGCGAGCTTGTAGTAGTAGAAGTTCACCGACGCGGCGATCGACTTGCGCAGGTCCGTCCAGCCGGCGCCGCCGTGGGCGTCGCGCCAGCCGCGCTTCTGTCCGGGGATGTAGAACGTGCCGGTCGAGAACACCTTGTATTCGGGTGTGCGCAGGCCGCTGTCCAGGCCCGCCAGGCCGATCAGCGGCTTCACCGTCGAACCCGGCGGGCCGCCGCCGAGCACGTTTCGGTTGAACAGCGGGCGCGACGGGTTGTCCATCAGCGCGCGGTAATCCACGTTGGAGATGCCGTTGACGAAGAGGTTGGTGTCGTAGCCCGGCAGGCTGACCATGGCGAGGATCTCGCCGGTGCGTGGGTCCATCGCGATGGCCGAACCGTCCATGTCGCCGAACGCGGTCACCATCGCCTGCTGGAGGTCGAGGTCGATGCTCAGGCGCAGGTCGGCGCCCGGCGTCGCCGGCACGTGGCCGACCTGGCGCATGGGCCGGCCGTCGACGTTGGTTTCGATCTGCTCGTAGCCGACCTTGCCGCGCAGCGCTTCTTCGTAATAGCGCTCCAGCCCGGTCTTGCCGATGTGCGTGAGCGCCGCGCCGCCTTCGCCGAGCTCCTTCAGGTCCTGCGCGTCGATGCGGCCGACGTAGCCGATCACGTGCGACAGCAGGTCGCCGTACGGATAACGCCGGTTGAGGTACGGCACCAGGTCCACGCCCGGATAGCGCCAGCGATCGACCGCGAAGCGCGCGGCCTCTTCCTCTGTGACGCGCAGCTTCAGCGTGATCGGCTTGTAGCCGCGGGTGGCGCGGCGTTCGTCCTCGAAGCGGGCGATGTCTTCCGGCGACACGGCGATGATCTTCGCCAGTTCCGGCAGCCAGGTCTCGCTCTTGCCAGCTTCGAACGGCGTCACCTCGATGCGGTAGGCCGGCACGTTGTCGGCCAGCACGCGGCCCTTGCGGTCCAGGATCAGCCCGCGCCCCGGCACCACCGGGCGCAGCTTGATGCGGTTGGCTTCCGAGCGCGTGGCGTAGTCGTCGTGCTCCCACACTTGCAGGCGGAAATACCAGAACCCCAATCCCGCCAGCGCCAGCATCACGCAGGCGAAGGCGAAGGCGGAGCGCAGTCGGAACTGGTTGGCTTCGGCGGCGCTGTTCTTCAGGACGCGGCGGCGCGGGCCCATCTCAGCGCGTCCTCCAGCGACCGTGGCGGAGCGAATCCAGCGCGACGTACGCCAGCGGCCACAGCACCATACCGGTCACCGGCGAGGCCCAGTGCAGCGGGTGCAGCGGCGCCATGCCCACGGCGATGCGGATCGCCGCGGTGACGATGCAGTCGTTGAGCAGCAGGCCGCCGATCGCCATCGCCTGCTGCGAGACGGGGAAGAAACGCAGCCGCGCGCGGAATCGCTGCAGGATGTAGGCCATCACCACCAGCCGCAGCGCCTGTTCGCCGAACACGCTGCCGGTGACCAGGTCTCCCAGCAGGCCGATGACGAACGCCATGCCCAGGCCGACGTGGTCGGGGTCTTCGATCACCCAGTAGGCCAGCACCAGTGCCAGCCAGTACGGGCGCAGCGGCTGCACCGGCGGCGGCAGCGGAATCAGCATCAGCAGCAGCGCCACCACGATGCTGATCGGCAACACCCATTGCGGACGGGAGCGCGTCATCGGCGGACCTCCGGCGGCGTGGGCGTGGTGGACGGCGGCGTCGCCGAAGGCTTGGGCGCCGCGGCTGCGGGCGCCTGGCCCTGTGCCGCAGGGGTGTTGGCGGGCGCGCGGCTCGCAGGCGTGCTGGCCGCCGGCTTCGTGGCGCCGACGGCCGCTGCATTGGCGGTGGAACCCGCGCCCTGCCGGGCCGGCGAAGCGGCACTCGTCGAAGCCGCAGCGCCAGGGGCGCCAGCGGTCGGCGTCGCGCCGGCTGCGGCCGTGTCCGACGGCGCGAAGGCCGTCGCAGCCGGCAGCGGATTGGGCATCGACAGCAACACCAGCACCTCGCGACCGCGATCCAGCTGCGCGGCCGGCGTCACTTCGCCGACCAGGAACGCACGGCTGTCGTCGGGCTTGAGCGAGGCGATCTTGCCGACCGGGAAGCCCGGCGCGAAGCGGCCGCCGAGTCCGGAGGTGACCAGCACATCGCCGACTTTCACGTCGCTGGACAGCGGCACGCTGGTCAGGCGCAGCTTGTCGCTGCGGCCTTCGCCGTAGACCACCAGCCGTACGCCGTTGCGCGCGACGGCCACCGGCACCGCGTGCGAAGGATCGGTCAGCAGCAGCACGTTGGCGTACATCGGCGTGACGGCGATGACCTGCCCGAGCAGGCCATTGGCGTCGATCACGTTCTGCCCGACCTGCACGCGTTCGCGCGCGCCGGCATTGAGGACCAGCCGCTGCCGCGCCGGGTCCAGGTCGATGTCGAGCACCGGCGCGAGCACCACGTCGAGGTTGCCCGTTTGCGCCGCATCGAGCAGGCCGCGCAGGCGCGCGTTGTCGGCGGCCAGCGTGGCCAGCCGCGCCATGCGCGCCTGGTTGAGCATGAGGTCGTTGCGCAGGCGCCGGTTCTCGGCGGTGAGCTGGGTGAGCGTGCCGGCGTCCTCGCGGACGCGGTCGACCACCTGCCCCGGCCAGCCGGCGACCATCCACAGCGGCTGTACCAGCAGCGTGACCTGTCGGCGACCCTGGGCGAGCCAGCCGCCGCGGTGGTCGAGCACGATCAGCACCACCGCCAACGCGAGGTAGGCGAGCAGCTTGAGCGTGCCGGCCACGTCGCCGGGGCGTGCGGAGGTCGGTGGGCCGGCGTAAGTGGGCATCGGGGCCGGAAGAGGCGGATCAGGTGTGGGACTTCGACATTCGCGGCCGGTCGGGATTCCCCTTCGGCAGGCCGCGATGCAGGTTCATGCCGGGACATGTCGGCCCGGGGCTTCGGTGCGCGAATACCCCGTGCCGGTGCCCGGTTTCGATCATTCCGGCGCGAAAAACTCGTTGCCGTGCATGTCGACCAGCTCCAGCGCGCGGCCACCGCCGCGGGCGACGCAGGTCAGCGGGTCGTCGGCGACCTGCACGTGCAGGCCGGTTTCCTCGCTGATCAGGCGGTCCAGGTCGCGCAGCAGCGCGCCGCCGCCGGTCAGGA
>Ga0209676_1002836_pt1 | contig 11460 bp, 10 predicted proteins | sample AraplaCvi_mLB_r2_FD_184282 | JGI IMG/M metagenome (GOLD analysis project Ga0209676, IMG submission 184282) | Arabidopsis root microbial communities from North Carolina, USA - plate scrape MF_Cvi_mLB_r2 (SPAdes) (version 2) | ecosystem: Host-associated > Plants > Roots > Endosphere | place: USA...
TAGTCGGGGTCCTCACGCAGCGCCGAGCGCAGCGCTTCGTTGAAGCCGTGCGTGTCGCGGTGCACCTCGCGCTGGTTGATCAGGCACTTCTGCGAGGTGTGCACGAATTCGATCGGATCCTCGACAGAGAGGATGTGGCCGTATTCGTTCTTGTTGATGAAGTCGATCATCGCCGCGAGCGTGGTCGACTTGCCCGAACCGGTCGGGCCGGTGACCAGGATCAGGCCCTGCGGCTGCTGGATGAGCTCGCGGAAGATCGGCGGGCAGCCCAGGTCGTCGAGCGTGAGCACTTCCGACGGAATCGTACGGAAGACCGCACCGGCACCGCGGTTCTGGTTGAACGCGTTGACGCGGAAGCGCGCGAGGCCGGGAATCTCGAACGAGAAGTCGACCTCGAGGAATTCTTCATAGTCGCGACGCTGCTTGTCCGACATGATGTCGTACACCAGCGCGTGGACCTGCTTGTGGTCCAGCGCCGGGATGTTGATGCGCCGGACGTCGCCGTCCACGCGGATCATCGGCGGCAGGCCGGCGGACAGATGCAGGTCGGATGCTTTGTTCTTGACTGAGAACGCCAGAAGTTCGGCGATATCCATGCGTGCTCCCCTGCACTTCTGGAGTGAAACGGTGGAACGGAACTACCCCTGAACCGCAGTATAGCCCTGACCCCTCGCCCCATTTCCAGCACTTTCTACGGGAACTGAGACGTGCGCGCGCGCGCCCTTCAAGACATCCTGCTCCAGCTCAAGAACGCGGCGGCCGGCAGCGGTCGGCCAGAGCCGCGCCTGCTCGCAGTCAGCAAGACCCAGGATGCGACGGCCGTCGCGGAACTGGCCGACGCCGGCCAGCGGGCCTTCGGCGAGAACTACGTCCAGGAGGCCATCGGCAAGGCGGCGGCCCTCGCCGGGCGCGGGCTGGAATGGCACCTCATCGGCCACCTCCAGTCCAACAAGGCAAAAGAGGCCGCAGGGCTGTTCGACTGGGTCCAGACCGTGGACCGCCCCAAGCTGGTGGAGGCCCTGGCCCGGCACCGCGCCGACGACCGCCCGCCGCTGAACGTGCTGGTCCAGGTGAACATCGACGACGAGTCCAGCAAGCACGGCTGCCAGCCGGGCGACGTGCCCGCCCTGGCGCAGGCCATCGCCGCGCAGTCGCGCCTGTGCCTGCGCGGGCTGATGGTCATTCCGACGCCCCATCCCGACCCCGAGCAGCGCCGCGATGCCTTCCGCCGCACGCATGCGCTGTTCGATGCGCTGCGCGCGGGGCATCCGAGCGTGGACACGCTGTCGATGGGCATGAGCGAGGACTACGCCATCGCCATTGCCGAAGGCGCGACGATGGTGCGGATCGGCACGGCGCTGTTCGGGGCGCGTCCACCAAAGGCCGCGTAACCGGGCGCCGGTCGGGCGTCCGCGCGCCGGTTGCTATCCTTTGCCCATGCCCAACGCCCCCACATCGAATCCCACCGTCGCCTTCATCGGCGGCGGCAACATGGCCCGCAGCCTGATCGGCGGCCTCGTGGCGCGCGGCCGGGCGGCCGACGCGATCCGCGTCGCCGAGCCCGTCGCCGCGCTGCGTGATGCCCTGAACCACGACTTCGGCGTCGCCTGCTCCGAGGACGCCACCGTGGCGGCCGAACGCGCCGACGTCTGGGTGCTTGCGGTCAAACCGCAGGTGATGCGCGAGGTCTGCACGTCCCTGGTTCCCCTCGCGCAGGCAAGGCGCCCGCTCGTGGTGTCGATCGCCGCGGGCATCACCACCGCGCAACTCGATCGCTGGCTCGGCGGCTCGATGCCCGTAGTGCGCGCGATGCCGAATACGCCCGCTTTGCTCGGCGCCGGCATTACCGGCCTGTTCGCCAACGCGCGCACCTCCGGTGCGCAGCGCGATGACGCCGACTCACTGCTCGATGCGGTGGGCCCGACGGTGTGGATCGACGAAGAATCGACGATGGACGCGGTCACCGCAGTGTCCGGCAGCGGACCGGCCTACGTCTTCCTGCTCGCCGAGGCGATGCAGGCGGCCGGCATCGCGCAGGGCCTGTCGCCCGAGGCGGCGCGTGCGCTGGTGCAGCAAACGCTGCTCGGCGCGGCGACGATGCTGGTGACGCAGGACGAACCGGCCGACGTGCTGCGAACGCGGGTCACCTCGCCCGGCGGCACCACGCAGGCCGCGATCGAAACCTTCGAAGCCGGCGGCTTCCGCGCGCTGGTCGATCGCGCCATCGGTGCCGCCACCGAGCGCGGCCGCCAGCTGTCCGCCGCCAACGACTGACCGGAGCGAACCATGCGCTTTCCCAGCACGCGCCACGTCCTCACGCTGTCCCTGATGTGTATTGCCCTCGCCGCCTGCGGCGGAAGCGCGCCGCCTGCGCCGCCCGCATCGCCCGGCGCCGCAGGCGCTACGCAGGAAGCCGTCAGCCGCATCGGCGACGTCACGATCCGCGCATCCGCGATTCCGACTTCAACGTTGAGCGAGGCGGTCGCGCGCCAGTACGGCATCACGCGCGACAAAGACACGGTGATGCTGCTGGTCGGCGTGCGCCAGGGCGAAAGCGCGCAGGAAACCGCGCTTCCGGCGAACATCGTCGCCACCGCCAGCGACCTTCGCGGCCGCAAGCACGTCATCGAGATGCGCGAGCTGCGCAGCGGCGATCTGCTCGACTACGTCGGCACGGTGGATGTCTCGCCGCCGGACACGTTGCGCTTCGACGTGCAGGTCACACGCGAGAACGGCGCGACGTCGCAGATGCAGTTCACGCGGGATTTCTATCCGCAGTGAGCTGCATCGGGATGGGGCACGCAAGCCGGCCGTCGTTCTGGTGCAGTCGGGTCAAGTGCCGTTGTAGCCCGGGGATGGCGGACCTGAATGCGCTTCGCTACTGGAGCGGCCGCTCCGCCCAGCGCCGGATCACCTTCGCGATCTCGCCAACGCCGTCGGTCAGCGCCGCCGGCCCCGGCTGCAGGATGATCGGCGACTTGATCTCGTGCATCTCGCCATCGCGCACCGCCGGAATCGCGTCCCAGCCCGGTCGCGATGCGACCTTCTCCGGGCGGAATTTCTTTCCGCACCACGAGCCCAGGATGATGTCCGGCGCGCGCCGTACCACTTCGGCCGGGTCTTCGAGGATGCGGTGCTTGGCCAGCGATTGCGCCGCACGCTCCGGAAAGATGTCGTCGCCTCCGGCGATGCGCACAAGCTGCGCGACCCACTGGATGCCGCTGATCAGCGGCTCGTCCCATTCCTCGAAATACACCTTCGGCCGCCGCGACAGCGTTGCGGCCTGCGCGAGGATGTCGTCCAGGCCGCGCTGCAGTTCGTCCGCGTACGCGTTCGCGCGATCGCCCGCGCCCACCAGCGCGCCGAGGCGCCGGACATAGTCGACGATGCCATCCACGCTGCGGTGGTTGCTGATCCACACTTCGATGCCGTGGCGGATCAGCTCACTGGCGATCTCGGCCTGGATGTCGGAAAAGCCGATGACGAAATCGGGCTTCAACTTCAGGATCTCGCCGATCTTCGCGCTGGTGAACGCACTGACCTTCGGCTTCTCCCTGCGCGCGACGGACGGGCGCACGGTGAAGCCGCTGATGCCGACGATGCGGTCCTGCTCGCCCAGCGCGTACAGCGTTTCGGTGGGCTCCTCGGTGAGGCAGACGATGCGGCGCGGGCCGCGCGTCGCGACGCCGCCTGCGCTCACGGGAACAGCATCCGGCGATGCCAGTCGCCGGCGACGTCGCGCTCGTAGGCCTGGCGTTCGTGCAGACGGAAGTTCGCGCCGTACCAGAATTCAATCGTGTCCGGCTTCACGCGCAGGCCAGTCCAGCGCGGCGGACGCGGAACGTCGCGGCCTGCGAACTCGCGTTCTGCCTGCGCGAGGCGTTCTTCGAACTGTTCGCGCGAATCCAGCGTCTCGGACTGCTTCGACGCCCACGCGCCAAGCTGGCTGCCGCGCGGACGCGAGGCGAAGTACGCATCGGCTTCCGCGTCTCCGACGATTTCCACCGGGCCTTCGATGCGCACCTGCACGCCCTCACGCACGCGTGGCCAATGGAACAGCAGCGCGGCGTGCGGATTGGCCTGCAGCTCGCGGCCTTTGCGGCCATCCAGGTGCGTGTAGAACACGAACCCGCGCGCGTCGTGCGCCTTGAGCAGCACCGTGCGCGCGGATGGGCGCGCGCCGAGGCTTGCGGTGGCAAGTGTCATGGCGGTGCGGTCGGGCTCGCCGGCACGCTGCGCTTCGTCGAACAGCGCATCGAACGTGGCGAGGGCTTCTTTCAGCAGGTCGGGCGTATCCATTGCGCTATTGTGGGCCGATGCCGCCCCGTGTGCACCCCGCCGCCGGATTCGACGATGCGCTGGTGGCCCGCGCGCTCGACGACGCGCTGCGTCCGGGCGTGCGCGTGTACGGGATCTGCGGCCTGCAGGGCTCGGGCAAGTCGACGCTCGCCTCGCAGATCGCCGCACTGGCGCGTTCACGCGGCCTGCGCGTGGCGGTGCTGTCGGTGGACGATGTCTATATCGGCCGGGGTGAACGCCAGCGGCTGGCGCGACGGGTCCATCCGCTGCTGGCCACCCGCGGTCCGCCGGGCACGCACGACGTGACGCTGGGGTGCGTGACGCTCGATGCATTGCGCGAAGGCATGCCCGTGGCGCTGCCGCGGTTCGACAAACTCGCCGATACGCGCCTGCCGCCGTCGCGATGGCGTCGCATCGATGCCGTGGACCTCACGCTGTTCGAGGGCTGGTTCCTGAGCACGCCGCCGCAGGACGCAGCCGGACTGCGCGAGCCGATCAACGCCGTCGAACGCGACGAGGACGCCGACGGCACGTGGCGGCGTTACTGCAATGACGCGCTGGCACGCGACTATCCCGCGCTGTGGTCGCGCATCGACCGGCTGCTGTTCCTGCAACCGCCGGGTTTCGAGACCGTGCCGCAATGGCGTTGGCAGCAGGAGCAGGCGATGCAGGCGCGCCGCAGCGGATCGCGTGGCATGGACCGTGCCGATGTCGGGCGTTTCGTGCAGCTGTTCGAGCGCGTGAGCCGGCAGGCACTGCGCACGCTGCCGGGAATCGCCGACTGGACACTGCCGCTGGACGCGCGACGGCGCCCGGTGGGCGGAGGCAGCCTTTAGAATCGGGGGATGAACCCCGCATCGAACCTCGTCCTCGTCGGCCCCATGGGCGCAGGCAAGACCTGCGTCGGACGCCGCCTGGCCGAACGCTACGGGCTGCGCCTGGTCGATGCCGACCACGAGATCGAACGCCTCGCCGGCGCGAGCATCAACACGATCTTCGAGATCGAAGGCGAAGCCGCGTTCCGCGCACGGGAAAGCGCCGTGCTGGCGACGTTGCTGGCGCACGACGGCATCGTGCTTTCCACCGGTGGCGGCGCGGTGCTCGATCCCGACAACCGTCGTCGCATGCGCGAACGCGGCTTCGTCGTGTACCTGATGGTGAGCGTGGAGCAGCAGCTCGCCCGACTGGCGCGCGATCGCAGCCGGCCGCTGCTGGCGCGCGGCGATCGCGAGCAGGTGCTGCGCGATCTGTCGGCGAAGCGCGCGCCGTTGTACGCGGAAGTAGCCGATTTCGTATTCGACACCGACGCCTGGGACAGCGCTGCCGGCGCCGACGTGCTGGCCGGCGAACTCGACACGCGCTGGCAGCGCGTGACCGACACGCCCGCTTCATCCGCGTCGGCGGGACAATGCGACCAGACGCCCCACGACGATGGAACGCCGGCCGGCGCTTCATCCGACACACTGGAATTCCCATGAGCACCATGCGCACGGTCAAGGTCGATGGCGAGGCGCGCTACGACATCTGCATCGGGCCGAACCTCCTTGGCGATTCGGCACTGTTCGCGCATGCGATGCGCGGACGCCATGCGCTGATCGTCAGCGACGGCAATGTCGCGCCGATCTACGCCGACCGCGTCGAAGCCACGCTGCGCACCGCGCGGCCGACGATGACGATCGCCTGCTTCGTCATCCCGCCGGGCGAACAGGAGAAGACGATGGCGCGCTTCTGCCAGGCGCTGGACGCGCTGGCGGAACTGGGCGCCACGCGCGACGCGACGGTGATCGCGCTGGGCGGCGGCGTGGTGGGCGACCTGGCCGGTTTCGCCGCGGCGTGCTGGATGCGCGGCATCGACGTGGTACAGCTTCCGACGACGCTGCTGGCGATGGTGGATTCCTCCGTCGGCGGCAAGACCGCGGTGGATCTTCCAGCAGGAAAGAACCTGGTCGGCGCGTTCCATCCGCCGCGCGCGGTGATCGCCGACACCGCCTCGCTGCGCACGCTGCCCGAACGCGAACTGCGCGCGGGCCTGGCCGAAGTGGTGAAGTACGGCGCGATCTTCGACGCCGAATTCCTGGCGTGGCTTGAACACCACGCTGAAGCGCTGCTGGCCGGCGACGATGCGGCGCTGTCGGATGCCATCGCGCGTTCCTGCCACTACAAGGCCGAAGTGGTTTCGCGCGATCCCTACGAACATGGCGAGCGCGCGCTGCTCAACTTCGGCCACACCTTCGGGCACGCGATCGAGGCCGAGCAGGGCTATGCCGGCGCCGACAGCCACGCGCTCAACCACGGCGAAGCGGTGGCGGTGGGCATGGTGCTGGCGGCGCGTTTGTCGGCCGCGCTCGGCCTGGCACCGGCGTCGGACACGCACCGGTTGCAGGCGCTGCTGCAGCGTTTCGGCTTGCCTACGGTGATCCCGGCCGGCCTGGAAGCCGAGGCGTTGCTGGCCCGCATGCGCCTGGACAAGAAGGCCGACGCCGCCGGCCTGCGCTTCGTGCTTTGGGAGCGCGCGGGGCTGGCGAAGATCGTCTCCGGCGTGCCGGACGAGCGGGTCCTGGACGTGCTTCGGGGCCGTTGACGGGCGCTCGCCTGCGGCGGCTCGTACAATACGGCGCCATGCGACTGCTCCTGCAACAACGGCCCGACGGCCGCGAAGCGCCCCGCTTCGTACAACTGATGCTGCAGCCCGACCTGCTGGGCGGCTGGACGCTGGTGCGCGAAAGCGGGCAGATCGGCGGACGCAGCACGCTGCGGCGCGAGCAGTTCCTCGACCAGGCCAGCGCGATGGCCGCGCTGGAATCGGCGCGCGACCAGCAACTCAAGCGCGGCTTCCAGCTGATGTTCGTGCAGGGCGCCGACGCGCCCAGATAGTCGCCTCGCCGCAACGGTCCGGTGCGCCAAGGTGCCGGTCGAACGCGGCGCCAGCCGGGATAATCGCGCCCGGTGTCCACCATTCCCCTGTCCGCCCCGTAGGGCGCACGCGTTCTTGAGGATCCACGATGACCGCCACGCCCCCGAAGAACGACCGTTTCCTGCGCGCCCTGCGGCGCGAGCCCGTCGACCGCACGCCGGTGTGGCTGATGCGACAGGCCGGTCGTTACCTGCCGGAGTACCGCGCCACGCGCGCCGCGGCCGGCAGCTTCCTGGGCATGGCGAAGAATCCGGAACTGGCCTGCGAAGTGACGCTGCAACCGCTGCGCCGCTTCCCGCTGGACGCGGCAATCCTGTTCTCCGACATCCTCACCGTGCCCGACGCGATGGGCCTGGGCCTGTATTTCGTTGAAGGCGAAGGCCCGAAGTTCGAGCGTCCGGTGCGCACGCACGAGGACATCGCGAAACTCGCCGTGCCCGACATGGACCGCGAGCTGCGCTACGTCACCGACGCGGTGCGCACGATCCGTCGGGAACTCGACAACGCCGTGCCGCTGATCGGCTTCTCCGGCAGCCCGTGGACGCTGGCGTGCTACATGATCGAAGGCGGCGGCAGCGAGAACTTCTCGAAGGTGAAGGCGCTGGCGCTCAACGATCCGGCGGCGATGCATCGCCTGCTCGAGGTCGTGAGCGACGCCGTCATCGCCTACCTGGATGCGCAGCGCCAGGCCGGCGCGCAGGCGTTGCAGGTGTTCGACACCTGGGGCGGCGTGCTGTCGCCGTCGATGTACCGCGAGTTCTCGCTGCGCTACCTGTCGAAGATCGCGCAGGCACTGCCGCGTGGCGAGGACAAGACGCCGCTGATCCTGTTCGGCAAGGGCAACGGCGCGTACCTGGAAGAGCTGGCGGCGACGGGCGCCGAGGGTGTCGGCATCGACTGGACCGTGGGCCTGGGCGATGCCGCACGTCGCACCGGCGGCAAGGTCGCGCTGCAGGGCAACCTCGATCCGGTGACGCTGTACGCGCAGCCTGACGCGATCCGCCGCGAAGTCGGCCGCGCCCTGGACGATTACGCGGCTGGCAATGGCGGCTCGCGCGAAGGCCACGTCTTCAACCTCGGCCACGGCATGTCGCCGGACATGAGCCCCGACCACGTCGCGGCGCTGGTGTCGGCGGTGCATGAGTTGAGTGCGCGGTAAGCGGTGTCCGTAAGCCGCGGGCCCGGGTCCCGGCTTCGGCCGGGATGACGGAACAAAGCCCTAAGCCATCTCCACCCGCGGCACGCTGGCCAGCAGCGCCGCCAGCATCGCGCCGGTCACCGGCTTGCGCAGGAATCCCTGGAAACCCGCTGCCATCGCCTGCGGCTCGGCGTCGGCGTCGGCGCGCGCGGTGATCGCCAGCATCGGCCCATCGAACCCCTGGGCCCGCAGGTGTGCCGCAAGCGCCAGCCCATCCATGCCCGGCAGGTCCAGGTCCAGCAGCGCGGCATCGAACGTGCCCGTCGCCGCCTCGGCCAACGCAGCCAATGCATGCGCGACGTGGGTGGTGCGATGCCCCTGCGCCCGCAGCAGGCCACAGATCACTTCCGCCACCGTCGGGTCGTCCTCCACCAGCAGCAACGTCAACGGGGCGCCTCGCGAAGCGAGCAGCGCCTCGACGCCGTCGTTCGCGTTCGGCGCTGCCGCGTGCGGCAACGGCAGCACGACGATGAAGCGCGCGCCTTCTCCCGGCGCACTTTCCACTTCGATGGAACCGCCCATTTCCGCCGTGAGTTCCTGCGAGATCGCCAACCCCAGTCCGCTGCCGCCGTAACGCGCGGCGGTGCGCGCGCCGTCGGCCTGCTCGAAGCGGCGGAACAGGCGTGCCTGTTGTTCGCGCGTGAGTCCCGGGCCGGTATCGATCACCTCAAGGCGCACGCCGCGCGGCGACAGCGCGGACACATGCAGTTCGACCGAACCGCGGTCGGTGAACTTGATCGCGTTGGCGAGCAGGTTCAACAGGATCTGGCACACGCGGTTGGCATCGCCGCGCATGCCAGCGGGTGCGTCTTCGTCCACGCTCACGCGAAACGCCAGGCCGCGCTGCTTCGCCAGCGGCGCCATCAGCGTGGTGGCGTCGTCCACCACGGTGCGCAGGTCGAAGGGCTCGTCGGCCAGTTCCAGGCGTCCGGATTCGATGCGCGCCAGGTCCAGTGCGTCGTTGACCAGGCGCAGCAGATGGCGGCCGGCGCGACGGATCGATTCGACGTGGCTGCGCTGCTGCCGGTCCAGCGGCGTGTCCAGCAGCAGTTCGCTCATGCCCAGCACGCCGGTCATCGGCGTGCGCACCTCATGGCCCAGCGTGGCGAGGAAACGCGTCTTGGCGAGCGAGCCCTGCTTGGCGATCTCGCGTTCGCGTTCCGACAACTGCCACGCGTGGCGGCGCTTGAGGCGACGCCGGTAAGCATCGGCGCTCCACCAGCCGATGACGATGATCAGGCCGGCGAAGGCGACGATGGCGGCCCACGTCTGCCACCACGGCGGCTTCGCGGTGACGATGAGGGTCTGCGGCGGCGACCAGACGTTGTCGGCCGCGCGCGCGGTGATCTGCAATGCGTAATCGCCGGGTGTGAGCTGGGAATAGATGCGCTCGCCGGTGGCATCGACGTCGACCCAGTCGGTTTCGTAACCGACCAGCCGGAAGCGGAAGGCGTGGTTGCGCGCGTCGTTGAACGAAAGCAGTCGCGCAACCACGCGCAGGTCGCGGTCGCCGGGTTCGAGCACGATCGGCTTCGAGGCATCCAGCACCGTGCGCACGTCGCCACGACTCACGTCCAGGCTCTGCACCAGCAGGCGCGGCGGGTCCACCACGGGGTGCACATCGCCGGGCGCGAACATCACCAGCCCATCAGGCGACCCCACCAGCAGGCGGTCGCGCGCATGCGTCATCACCGGCCGGTTCGGGAATTCCTGGTTCGACAGGCCGTCGCGCACGCTGTAGACGCGAACGGCGCGACGCTTGGGATCGATGCGCAACAGACCACGCACCGTGGTGGCCCACACCACTCCCTCATCGTCCACTTCCACGCCGTTGAGCGCGACGTCCGGCATGCCCGCAAAGCGATCCAGCCGCTCCACGCGCGTGAGCTTGTCGCCGTCCCAGCGATAAGCCTCCAGCACGCCCAGGCGGGCGATCCAGACGCGATCGCGCTTCTCCACCGCGAAGCTGAGGATGGTGCCGGCCGGTGCGCCGGGGACCGGGACGAATCGGCGCGCGGTGTAGTCCCACTGCGACAGGCCGTCCGACCAGGCCAGCCACAGCGCGCCGTTGGGGCCGGCGCCGATCTGCTGGACGGTGCCGCCCGCCGGCGGGCCGCGCAGGTCGCCGGGCGTGATCGATTCGACGCGCGTGCCGTCGGGCGTGCGCGCCTGCACTTCGCCTCCCTGCCCGGCGGTCCACACCAGCCCATCAGGCGTCTGCGCCAGGTGGCTGGTGCCGCCTGGGATCGGATCGCCTGGATCATCGGCCTTCCACCGGCGCATCTGGCCGTTGCGCGGATCCAGCCGGACCAGGCCGTCGTGATAGCTCACCCACACGTAGCCGGCGCGACCTTCGAGCACGGAGTAAAGCGTGTATCCCTCGCTGAAATCGCGCGCCACGTGCTCGACCACGCCGGTACGCGGGTCGAAGCGATCCAGCACGCCTCCGGTGCCCACCAGCCACATGCTGCCGTCCTTGCCGGGCGCGATGCCGCTGACGCTCGCGTTGCCGAGCGAGGCCGCATCGTCCAGCCGGCGCGAGTACAGCGCGAACTGCCGCCAGTTCGCCGGCAGGTACCACAGCCCGTTGCCTGCGCTGCCGAACCACACGCCGCCCTCGCGATCCTCCAGCGAGGAGGTCCACGACGGCCGCACCATGCCCTGCGAGGCCGCGCTGAAGAGCGGGACGTTCTGGAGCCGGCCGTTCTGCTCGATGCCCATGCCCTGCGGCGTGTCGAACCAGTACTGCCCGGCGCGATCCCGTACCAGGATGTCCAGCACCGTCGCATCACTGCCCAGGCCGCGGAACGGCGCGGCATCGAAACGACCGTCCGGCCGCCGGATGCCGACCCCGCGCGGCGTGCCGAACCACAGCGTGCCGTCGGTCTGCACGCCAATGGAGTTGATGACGGACGAGGCGAAGGCCGCCTGCGGGATGCGGTCGAAGTTGCGGCCGTTCCAGCGCACGGCGCCGTCGCGCGTGGCGACCCAGAGATCGCCCTTCGGCGTGGCGCGAAGCTGGCTGACTTCCAGGCTCGGCAGGCTGTGC
>Ga0209676_1002837_pt1 | contig 11459 bp, 11 predicted proteins | sample AraplaCvi_mLB_r2_FD_184282 | JGI IMG/M metagenome (GOLD analysis project Ga0209676, IMG submission 184282) | Arabidopsis root microbial communities from North Carolina, USA - plate scrape MF_Cvi_mLB_r2 (SPAdes) (version 2) | ecosystem: Host-associated > Plants > Roots > Endosphere | place: USA...
AGGCCCGCGAACAGGCCCAGGTAGGCATTGGCGGCGGAGAGGATCACCGCCAGCACGACGGCCAGCAGGACAGCTCGGAAGGTCAATTGCGGCGTCGCGGGCGAGGCCATCGGCAGCTCCAGGAGGACTCGGGTGGATCGAGCGGTCCCGGATCATCGCATTGGCTGCCGTGGCCTGTAAAAACTCCGCGGCAAATGGACAGGACGCGGCAATTTGCGGCGGTGCAGCGATACGTGGGGGTATCGCGTGGCAGGTCGACTGGGGCCACCTTCGTCATCGCGCGGGATGACGATGCGGCCGCGAAGCCCGACGGGCGATCGTCGAAGGGTGCCGGTGCAGCCTCGCGTGGACACATCGCGGCCCTCGAACGACTCGCGGCGCCCCTCGCGCGGGTCGGCGCGAGCCTCGGATGGCCAGAGGAGCACCCTCGCACAGCTGCGGCGTAGCCTCGCAAGGCCGCACGACACCCACGTCAGGCTTGCCCGCGCCTTCGCGGGGGCATCGCGCCGCTCGCGAGGCTGCCGCGCTGCCACGGCCTGCGAGAAAGTCGCAGCGCGCGGCTGTGTGGCTGCCCCGCGAGGGCACGGTGGTCCCCTACGCAGGCTGGCGCGCATTCGATCGAACCTGCGCCGGTCTGCGCGCGAGGAGGCGATACAGTCCGCAGGATCCTTCCCGCGGGCGCGCTCCGCCGTCGCTCCTATACTCCCGACCGACTCACCGCGGAGCCCTGCGTGGCCGCCATCGACCTGCCGCACCACCACGTCGACGACGTCGCCCGCGATCCGCGCGACGAGCTCTTCGGCCACCCCAAGGGCGTCTACGTCTGCTTCTTCACCGAGATGTGGGAGCGTTTTTCGTTCTACGGGATGAAGGCGCTGCTGCTGCTCTACCTGCTCCAGCACCACCGCTTCGGCGACGGGCCGGGACTCGACGTGCTCGGCGCCTACGGCGGTCTCGTCTACTGCCTGCCGGTCGTCGGCGGGTTGCTCGCCGATCGTTATCTCGGCATGCGCAAGGCGGTGGTATTCGGCGGACTGCTGCTCGTCGCGGGACATCTGGGCATGGCGGTGGAAGGCCATGCCGCGACTGTCAGCGGCGGCAACGTCGTGCGCGACGAGGGCGCGCTGCGCGTGTTCTACCTTTCGCTCGCGCTGATCATCGTCGGCGTCGGCTTCCTCAAGCCGAACATCTCCACCATCGTCGGGCGCCTGTATCCGGAAAACGATCCGCGCCGCGACTCGGGCTTCTCGCTGTTCTACGCCGGCATCAACCTGGGCGCGCTGTTCTCCGCGCTGGTGTGCGGCTATCTGGGGCAGACGCTCGGCTGGAAGTGGGGCTTCGGTGCGGCGGGCATCGGCATGCTGCTCGGGCTGGCGCAGTTTTTGTGGGGACAGAAGTACCTGCACGGCCATGCCGAACCGCCGGATCCCGCACGCCTGCGCGAACGCGTGTGCGGCCTGCCGCGCGAATGGGCGATCTACCTCGGCGCGGTGCTCGCGCTGGTGCCGCTGGCGGCGCTGATGTGGGCCGTCGCGAATGGACGCTTCGCGCTCGGCGGCGAGATCTCGCTCGCATTGATCCTGATGTTGCTGGTGATGCTCGCGGTGCTGGCGTGGTTCGCCTGGTTCCTCAAGGCGCGCTGCACGCGCGAACAGCGCCACCGCATGCTCGCGCTGATGGCACTGATCTTCATGGCGCTGGTGTATTTCACGCTGTACGAGCAGACCTACGGTTCGTGGGTGACCTTCACCGATCGTCTGCTGACGAAGGATGTGTTTCCCTCGCTGGTCATTCGCGAAGGCACGCCTTGGCCGTGGTCGACGGTCTCGCTGGTGCTCGCGCCGATGGCGTTCGTCGCGGCGGCCACGCTGTCAGATCGCAGGCCGGATTCCTCGATGCCGAAGCTGCTGTTCGCCGGCGCGATCGTGCTGATGCTCGTGTTCCTGCTGCGCGACTGCGTGGTACTGCCGCAGACGGCGGGATCGCTGACGTACCTCGGCGCATTGTTCCTGGTGTTGCTCGCGCCGGTGTTCGCGCGGCTGTGGGACGGACTCGACCGTCGCGGACTGGATCCGTCGAAGCCGGCGAAATCCGCGCTGGGACTGTTGTTCGCCGGATTGAGTTTCGTGCCGATGGCGTGGGCCGCGCAGCACGCCGGCGAAACAGGACAACTCGCGAGCGTGTGGTGGCTGGTGCTGGCCTATCTCGTCCTGGAAATCGGCGAGATGTGCCTGGCGCCGGTCGGCCTCGCCGCGGTGACGCAGCTGTCGGTAAGAAGCGTCATGAGCCTGATGATGGGCACGTGGTTCCTCGCCACGGCGTTCTCGGAAACGCTGGCCGCGCTGTTCGGCAAGCTCGCCGCGATCGACGTACCCGAAGGCACTGCGCTGGACTTCGCAGCCGCTGGCGACAAGTACGCCAACCTCTTCTGGCTGATGACGGGAATCGGTATCGGCTGGGCGGTGCTTGCCTTCGTCGCCGCGCCACTGTTGCGACGGCTGATGCACGGCATCAAGTGATCGCACGAATGAAAACGGCGCCCGGAGGCGCCGCTTTCATGTGTTTCCGATGACGCCTACTTCGCGGTCTTCGCGTCGCCTGCGCCACCCGCCGCCGCCAGCGAACCGCCGAGGCTGCGCGAGAGGAACGCGAGCAGGCGAGTGTAGAACTCCTGCTTGTGTTCCTCGGTGTAGAAGCCGTGCGCTTCGGTGTCGTAATAGAGCGTTTCGACAGGAACGCCCGCCTTGCGCAGCGCCGATTCCATCATGCGGCTGTGCTCGATCGGCGCAACGCGGTCCTTGCCGCCCGCGGCCAGGAACACCGGCACCTTGATGCGATCGGCCAGACGGTTCGGCGAGACGTCGCCGAGCTTGGACGGATCGCCTACCCATTCGCGCAGCCAGTTGCCCGAACGGCGACTGTCGCGCGTGTCGTCGGCGATCATCTTTGGCAGGTCGTACACGCCGACGTAACCGGCGGCGCACTTGTAGAGGTCGGGCTCCTTCGCTACGCCCATGAGCGAGGCGTATCCACCGTAGCTCGCGCCGTACAGGCAGATGCGGCCCTTGTCGGCAACGCCTTCGGCGATGGCCCAGCGCGTGGCATCGGTGAGGTCGTCTTGCATGCGACCGCCCCACTGGCGCGCGCCTGCGCTGATGTACGACTTGCCGTAGCCGGACGAGCCGCGATAGTTGAGCTGCAGCACCGCATAGCCCGCCGCCGAGAGCAGCTGCGCTTCCGAATCGAAGCCCCAGTAATCCTGCACATCGATCGGGCCGCCATGCGGCATCACCACCAGCGGAAGATTCTTGCCGTTGCTGCCGTTGGGCGTGGTGAGGAAGCCGTGGAGCGTCATCCCGTCACGCGCCTTGAATTCGATCGGCATCGCGGTCGCCTGCTTTTCCGGATCGAACCACTCCCGCTTGGCGAGCACGTGCGCGGCCTTCTTCGCCTGCGTATCGAAGAGGTAGAAATCGCCCGGGTTCTGGTCGCTGAAGACCTGCACCAGCGCGAGCGCGCCGTCGTTCGTCTGCGACGTGATCACGACGCCCTGCCCTGCGAACGCGGCTTCCAGGCTCTTCTGCAGGTGAGCCTCGGGCGCGCCCTTGTCGAAGAAGGCCGAATGCGGACGGCCGTCGGCGAAGTAGGCGCCGATCGGCACCCGGGTGTTGTTCCGGTAGATGATGCGCGAGGGGTCTGCCTTCTCGTCGCGCAGCACCTGCGTGCGCTTCCGGGTGGCCAGGTCCATGGCGACGATCGCATCGGGTCCGCGCGCCTGCTCGACCTGGAGATACACCGTCTGGTCGTCGGTAGAAAAGCCGATCGGCACCTCGAACAGGCCTTCCTTTTCGATGGTCAGCAGATCCCACTCGGCGCCATCGCCCGTGCGGTAGTAGAGGCGGCGGATGTTGTCGGAGTTGGAGCCCCACGTGAAGCGGACCACGCCTTGGTTGTCGGCGGCGAAGCGGGCATTGCGCATTGGTGCGATCGCGACGCGCTTCATCCGCCCGGTGAAGGCATCGATGCGCTCGGCGCTCGAATGTGGATCGTCCGAGTACGGTTGCGCCGAAATCAGCGCCGAGCGGCCATCGCCCACCGGCGTCGGGATCAGGTACGCCCAGATGCGGTCGTTGCCTTTCTTCGGTTTGATCGTCGTGCCCAGGCCGCCGTCCTGCGTGCGGTAGCCGACCAGCATTTCGGCCTTGCCGCCGTCCGCGTTCATCGCGAACAGTTCGCCGGTAAGCTGCGGCTCGTCGAGCGAGCCGAACTTCTCGGCGGCGCTCAATATCACGCGTTCCGGTCCGACCCATTCGAAGTCGGCGATGTAGTTGTCGCGCGGCATCTTGAACGTGCCGGTGAGTTTGTTCGTGCCGCGCTCGATGACGGCCAGGACGCTTCGATCCTCCAGCGGAATCGTCGCGGCGAGGTACTGCCCGCCTGGCGAGATCTTCAGGTCGGTGAACTGATCCCTGCGGACGTAGGCCGATACGTCGACTCCGTCGGCCACGGCGTTGAACGACAGCGCCGCGAGCGCGGCGAGCAGAAGTTTCTTCATTGTCCCCTTCCCTAGTGTGAGCCGCCGGGCTCCCCCCCGGCGACGGCACAAGACTACCTCGCCCCATGTGGCTGGACGAGTAGGCGGAACAAGCAGGAGGCGTCAGGCCAGCGTTCGTGCCAGCGCGTCGCGCCAGTCCGGCAAGTCCAGTGCGTACTCCTCACGCAGCCGCGTGGTGTCGAGCACCGAGTACGTGGGACGGACCGCGCGGGTGGGGTAGTCGGCGGTGGCGATGGGGGTGACGATCGGGCGACGGGCAATCAGGCCACGCTCCGACGCCTCATCGAAGATCGCCTCGGCGAAGCCGTGCCATGTGGTCTGACCACTGGCGACGAGATGCCGGATGCCAGACTCGGCAATACCCTTGCGCAGCACGCCCGCGGTCACATCGGCGATCAGCCATGCGGGCGTCGGACAGCCATGCTGGTCGGCGACCACGCGCAGCTCGCCCCGCTCGGCGCCGACACGCAGCATCGTGCGCAGGAAATTGTGACCGTGCAGGCCATACACCCAAGCGGTCCGAAGGATCAGATGTCGTGCACCGCTAGCGTTGATCGCCAGTTCGCCATCGCGCTTGCTGCGCCCGTACACGCCCAGAGGATCGGTCGCATCGTCCTCACGGTATGGGCGCGAACCGCGACCGTTGAACACGTAGTCGGTCGAGTAATGAACCAGCGACGCGCCACATGCGACGGCGGCTTCCGCGAGGCGGCCCGGCGCCAGGGCATTAATGCGGAAAGCGGCCTCCACGTCGTCTTCGGCGCGATCGACCGCGGTGTATGCCGCGGCGTTGACGATGACGTCGGGGCGTACGCGCGCGACCAGCGACGAGATGGCATCCAGATCGGCGAGGTCGAGCGCTTCGCAGCCCGTCTCATCGTCAAGGCGCCCGTTTCGCGTCGTCGCGATCACTTCGCCCAGCGGCGCAAGGGAGCGGCGAAGCGCGTCCCCGGTCTGGCCGTTCGCACCTACGAGCAGCACCCTCATTTCGGCTACCTCATTCTGGGTAGACAGGCAGGCGGTCTTCGGGAATCTCGTCCAGGAACGGTGCGCGTGCATCTTTGTCGGACAGCGTGACGTCGGACACGGGCCAGTCGACCGCCAGCGTCGCGTCGTTCCAGGCAATGGCGGCATCGGCCGCGGCGTCATACGTTTCCGTGCAGAGGTACGTGAACATCGCGCGCTCACTGAGTGTCACAAAACCGTGCGCGAAGCCTTCGGGAATCCAAAGTTGGCGCTTGTTGTCCGCACTCAACACGACTCCGGTCCAACGGCCGAATGTGGGAGAACCCCGCCGGACGTCAACTGCGACGTCCCATACCTCTCCGTCCACCACCGAGACCAATTTCCCTTGAGGCTTAGGCCATTGATAGTGCAATCCACGCAACACCCCGCGGCGCGATGAGGATACATTGCCTTGCACGAAACGTGGCTGGAGACCGCTCGCAACGAGCTTGTCGTGGTTGAAGGATTCGAAGAAGAATCCTCGGTCGTCGCCATAGACGCGCGGTTCGATCAGAACACAGCCAGGAAGGCCGGTCTCGACCACCCTCACGGCACCCGTCCCCGATCTGCCAAGCTCAACAGGTACTGGCCGTAGCCACTTTTCTCCAGCGGGCGAGCAAGTACCTCAAGCTGCCCCTCGTCGATCCAGCCATTATTCCAAGCGATCTCTTCCGGGCAACACACGCGCAAGCCCTGGCGTGCTTCGATAGTTTCGATGTAGTTCGACGCCTCAAGCAGTGATCGGTGCGTGCCGGTATCCAACCATGCGTAGCCCCGACCGAGTTGCTCCAAATGCAGGGAGCCTTCGTCGAGATAGCGGAGATTGAGATCCGTGATTTCCAGTTCACCACGTGCCGACGGCTTGAGTTGCGCGGCAAAGTCGCTTGCCCGACCGTCGTAAAAATAGAGGCCGGTCACCGCATAGTTGGATCGCGGCGCGATCGGCTTTTCTTCGAGCCGAACGACTTTGCCGCTGGCGTCTACGTCGGCCACGCCGTAACGCTCCGGATCCCGCACCCAATAGCCGAACACCGTTGCGCCCGAAGATCGTTCGTCGGCACGGCGGAGCATTGAGGTCAGGCCGGGACCGTGGAAAATGTTGTCACCAAGGACCAGGCAACTCGGTCCACCTGCAAGAAACTCGCGTCCGATCAGGTATGCCTGCGCGAGTCCGTCAGGACTGGGCTGCACGGCGTACTCGATGCGCATGCCCCACTGAGAACCATCGCCGAGCAGCGCCTTGAACAATGCCTGCTCGTGCGGCGTGTTGATGACGAGTACTTCCCGGATGCCGGCGAGCATGAGCACGCTCAGCGGGTAGTAGATCATCGGCTTGTCGTACACCGGCAGCAACTGCTTGCTGATGCCCTTGGTGATGGGATACAGGCGCGTGCCGCTACCGCCTGCCAGGATGATGCCCTTGCGGTTCATTCGCTTTCCTTAGCCCTGTCCGATGCGCTCAAGTCGATAGCTGCCGTCCATCACACGCTTCACCCAGGACTGGTTCTGGAGGTACCAGTCCACGGTAAGCGCGATCCCCTGCTCGAAGGTCACCATCGGCGCCCATCCCAGTTCGTCCTTGAGCTTGGAGGCGTCGATCGCGTAGCGGCGATCGTGTCCAGGTCGATCGGCGACGAACGTGATGAGGGACTCGCGCGCGCGACCATCGGGAAGAGGCTGCCGCGCGTCCAGCAGGTTGCAGATCGTCTGCACGACCTCCAGGTTCCGGCGCTCGGCATCACCGCCGACGTTGTAGGTCTCGCCGACGCGACCGCCTTCCAGGACGCGGCGGATCGCTGCACAGTGATCGCCGACATAGAGCCAATCACGCACGTTGCGACCATCGCCGTACACCGGCAGCGGCTCGCCGGCCAGCGCACGGGCGATAATCAGCGGAATGAGCTTTTCGGGGAATTGGTACTGCCCGTAATTGTTCGAGCAGTTCGTCGTCAACACCGGCAAGCCGTACGTGTGATGGAACGCGCGCACCAAGTGATCCGATGCCGCCTTGGACGCCGAGTATGGCGAGTTCGGCGCGTAGGGGGTGTCCTCGGTGAACTTGCCGGTCTCGCCGAGCGTGCCGTAAACCTCGTCCGTCGAAATGTGCAGGAAACGGAAGGCGTCGCGCCCGGGGCCGTCGAGCGACTTCCAGTAGTCGCGTGTCCTCTCCAGCAGGCTGAGCGTTCCCACGACATTCGTCTGCACGAACGCCGCCGGGCCATCGATCGACCGGTCGACGTGGCTCTCCGCCGCGAAATTGATCACGGCGTCGGGGCGATGCTCCTTCAGCAGTCGCTCGACGAGCGCGGCATCACCGATGTCGCCGTGGACGAACACATGCCGCGGATCGTTCTCCAGCGAGGCAAGCGTATCGACGTTGCCTGCGTACGTGAGCACATCGAGGTTCACGACCTTGATGTTGCGCTGGACTGCGTCCAGCACGAAATTGCCACCGATGAAGCCGGCGCCGCCTGTCACTAACCACGTAGCCACTGAAACTCCTTTCAGATCTCATGAGCGCGAGACACGAAGTGGCTCAAAACGGAATGTCGTCGTCCGCGAAGTCGTCGTTGAAGCTGCTCGACTTGGCCGGGGGCGCCTCGCGACGCGGGGCCGATTCCTGGCGTGCCGGCGGACGCGACGAACGCTCGCCACCGCCACCGCCGCGGTATTCACTGCGGCTACCGCCGCCACCCTCGCCGCCCGGACGACCGCCGAGCATCTGCATCTCGTCGGCGATGATGTCGGTGGAGTAACGCTCCACGCCGTCCTGGCCGGTGTACTTGTCGTAGCGGATCGAGCCTTCGACGTAGACCTGGCTGCCCTTGCGCAGGTATTCGCCGGCGATCTCGCCGAGCTTTCCGAAGAAGGTCACCCGGTGCCACTCGGTGCGCTCCTGGGTGTTGCCGTCACGGTCCTTGCGCACGCTGGTCGTCGCCAGGCGGGCCTTGGTGACGGCCATGCCGCCCTGGGTGTACTTGGTTTCGGGATCGTCGCCCAGGTTGCCGACCAGGATCACCTTGTTGATGCCGCGTGCCATGGGAGTGCCTTCCCCTTTTATGTGTGCTTCGTCTGGAGGCCGGGCACGAAAGCGCGATGCGGGCGTGCCGGCAGGGGAAGCATCATAACAGCCGCCCGTCGTCCGCCACCGAGGCGAAACCAGGACGCGGCCGTGGGGAATCACATGCGCGTCAGGTCGCCGAAGCGGCAGGCGAAGGCGAGGAACATGCTGGCCCGGATGTCGGATTCCGGCTCCCCCGTGCGTAGGGCATACCGCTCGCAGGCGTGGCTGAACAGGTCGGCCAGCAAGGCGCCGAAATCCGAGGGCTCGCCCTCGATGGCGGGGCACACGCTCATGGCGAGGCTGCGGTCTACCGCCCAGAGCCGAAGCAGTTCGAACGAGGCCGGATCGTCGTTCGCGGCCACGGGCATGGCCAGCGCCTCGCGTGCGAGGAGCTTCTCCTGGCTCTTGCGCCGGATGGGGCGGCCGGCCATCAGACGTTCGCTCCGCCGATGGTCGACGAGCGTGGCGGACCGAGGCGCCGCAGCACTTCGTCAAGCTCCATGTCGAGGTCCTGGCACGCGGATCCGACACGACGCGTCGCCCCGGCGAGATAACGATCCAGCGCCTGCGCCACGGCATCGATCAGCGCCTCGCGACACGCGCCGCTGAGGCCGCGCAGGCTGCGCTCGATCACGTCGACGTGCCGCAAACCGGGCCACTGCGGAACGGCCACCGGGGATATCGCGTCGGCGGCGGCATTGGGTCGTGTGCTCATGGGCGTTCCGTGGCGGTGGCGATGCGGGAATCGAAACCACAGGTTGGAACCCTCCACCGGACGGGACCATCGGAACTGTCCGAAAAATCCTCGCCGCGAATGCGCCCGTATAATCCAGAGCCCCTCACACGCGGTTCGCCCATGCCACCCAGTCCGACGACGACCCCGGCCGTCCCCGACCTGGCCACCATCCAGGCCCTGGCCCGTCAGGACATGGCGGCGGTGGACGCGCTGATCCGGCGCCGACTGGCTTCGGACGTGGTGCTGATCAACCAGGTCGCCGAGTACATCGTCGGCGCGGGCGGCAAGCGCCTGCGACCGATGCTGCTGTTGCTGGCGAACGGAGCGCTGGGCGGCAGCAGCGGGTGCGGTGTCGGCGAGCACGCGCACCAGCTGGCCGCGGTGGTGGAGTTCATCCACACCGCGACGCTGCTGCACGACGACGTCGTCGACGAATCCGATCTGCGCCGCGGCCGCAAGACGGCCAATGCGGTGTGGGGCAACGCGGCCAGCGTGCTGGTCGGCGATTTCCTGTACTCGCGCAGCTTCCAGCTGATGGTCGAGCTGGAACGCATGGCCGTCATGCAGATTCTGGCCGACACCACCAACCGCATCGCCGAAGGCGAGGTATTGCAGCTGCTGCACGTGCGCAATCCGGACACCGACGAAGCCGCCTACCTGCGCGTGATCGAACGCAAGACCGCCGTGCTGTTCGCCGCCGCAACGCGCCTGGGTGCGCTGCTGGCCGACGCGGACGAAGCCACGTGCGACGCGTTGCACGACTACGGCATGAACCTCGGCTACGCGTTCCAGATCGCCGACGACGTGCTCGACTATGCCTCCGACGCCGCGACGCTCGGCAAGAACCTCGGCGACGACCTCGCCGAAGGCAAGGCGACGCTGCCGCTCATCCACGCGATCGCGCACAGCGACGATTCCACGCGTGCGCGCCTGCGCCACGCGGTCGAACACGGCGACACCGACGCGATGCCCGACGTACTGGCGGCGATCCACGCCACCGGCGGCCTCGATTACAGCCGCCGTCGCGCGCAGGAGTACGCGCAGGCCGCCGAGCACGCGCTCGATGGCCTGGACGAGAACGACTACACGCTCGCACTGCGCGGGCTGGCGCGTTATGCGGTCAGTCGTGACCACTGAGCCTATGCGCTCCGCGCAGGGCACCATCACCGCAGAAGACTATTTGCACGCGCAGCGTCTCCACGGCGCACGCATGCGCGGGTGGCTTTATGGCGGCGGTATTGCGGCGCTGCTGAGCGGTGGAGTGCTTCTGTGGACGCTTGGCGTGACGCGCGAAGGAATCATGCTGTTGTGCGGGGCCGTCGGCGGCTTACTCGCGCACTCCCTCACATGGCACCTGTACGTCCCGTTCAAGGTGCGACGCCTCCATCGCCAGACGAAGGCGTTCGCCCATGCATTCCTGTACGAATGGGACGACGAGGGGGTACGCGCCAGCAGTTCGCAGGGCGAAGCTAGGCGCGCGTGGACGGATTACCTCAAGTACCGGGAAGACGATCGCACATTCCTGCTGTACCACTCTGACAACATGTTCGAGATGTTGCCCAAACGCTGGTTCGCCAGCGCATCGCAGGTAGACGACCTGCGTCGCCAGTTGCGGAGCCTCCGCCGCACCTAGTGCGCGAGCGGATCGATTCGCGTGAGGCGAATGCTCGCGCCAATCAACGACCTCAGGCGATTCCCAGCCCCGGAATCGTGCTGATCATCTCCGGATCGAAACCCGCGAGTTCGGCGAAGTGGCGCCCGCGCGCCACGTAATCGCGATAGGCACCGAAACTCGGCGCACCTGGCGACAGCAGCACGACGCCCTCCCCGCCCAGCGCCGCGCGCGCCTGCGCCATCGCGTCGGCCAGATCGACCGCTTCACCAAGCACGAAGCGGCCCTGCGCCGCGACCGGCTCCAGCAGCGCGTGGATGCGCGGCCCGTTCTGGCCCATCGTGACGATCGCCACCGGCGCATGCGTGCGCATCGCGGCGGCGAAGTCTTCCCACGGCAGGCCGCGATCGTGCCCGCCGACAAGGATCGCGACACGGCGCGACGCGAAGCAGTCCAGCGCCGCGAGACTCGCATGCGGCGTCGTGCA
>Ga0209676_1002841_pt1 | contig 11447 bp, 10 predicted proteins | sample AraplaCvi_mLB_r2_FD_184282 | JGI IMG/M metagenome (GOLD analysis project Ga0209676, IMG submission 184282) | Arabidopsis root microbial communities from North Carolina, USA - plate scrape MF_Cvi_mLB_r2 (SPAdes) (version 2) | ecosystem: Host-associated > Plants > Roots > Endosphere | place: USA...
AGGAGGAAAGCTCTCAGGGTGCGCTTGCCGTGCTCGGCCGCCGGTCGGTCCTGCTCGGGCTGCTGATCACCGTGCTCAGCTGGGTCGGCGTGTTTGCGGGCTTCACCTATATCGCGCCGATCCTGACCCAGATCACCGGCTTTTCGGAAGCCGCCGTCTCGCCGATCCTGCTCGTCTTCGGCGGCGGACTGGTGATCGGCAACCTGGCCGGCGGCTGGCTGGCCGACCGCCATCTGGTGCCGACCGTCGTGGCATCCCTCGTCGCCCTGTCGGTGGCGCTGCTGGCAATGACGGCGGCGATCCACCAGCCGGTGCTTGCCGTCGTCGCCATCGGCCTGTTCGGCGCAGCCGCCTTCGCCACCGTCTCGCCGCTGCAGATGTGGGTGCTGCAGAAGGCGGAAGGGGCGGGCCAGGGTCTCGCCTCCTCCTTCAACATCGCCGCCTTCAACCTCGGCAATGCGATCGGCGCGTGGCTGGGCGGCATGGTCATCGACCATGGCCCGGGTCTCGGCTCGGTCACGCTGGTCGCCGGCCTGGTGCCGCTCGCCGCACTTGCCGTCGCCCTCTTCGCCATCCGGCTGGACAGGCGCGAGGCTGTCGCAGGCGACGCGTCCGCCCTCTCCTGCCCCGCCGAATAACCGTCCAACCAAGGATCACGACAATGGAATATCGCAATCTCGGCGCATCCGGCCTCAAGGTGCCGGTGCTCAGCTTCGGAGCCGGCACGTTCGGCGGCTCCGGCCCGTTGTTCAGCCACTGGGGCACGACCGATGTGGAGGAGGCCCGCCGCCTCGTCGATATCTGCCTCGACGCCGGCGTCACCCTGTTCGACACCGCCGATGTCTATTCGAACGGCGCCTCGGAAGAGGTGTTGGGTCAGGCGATCAAAGGCCGGCGCAACGACGTGCTGATTTCCACCAAGGCCAGCCTGCCGACCGGCGACGGGCCGAATGACTGGGGCTCCTCGCGCTCGCGCCTGATCGGCGCGGTGGAGGCAGCTCTCAAGCGGCTCGGTACCGACCATATCGACATTTTCCAGCTGCATGCCTTCGACGCCTCGACGTCGGTGGAGGAGGTCGTCTCGACGCTCGACCGGCTCGTGCAGGACGGCAAGCTGCGTTATGTCGGCGTCTCGAATTTCTCCGGCTGGCAGATCATGAAGTCGCTGGCGGCCGCCGAAAAGCACGGAATGACCCGCTATGTGGCCAACCAGGTCTATTATTCGCTGGTCGGCCGCGATTACGAATGGGACCTGATGCCGCTCGGCAAGGACCAGGGGCTCGGCGCGCTGGTCTGGAGCCCGCTCGGCTGGGGCCGGCTTACCGGCAAGATCAGCCGCGGCAAGCCGCTTCCGGCGGGCAGCCGCCTTCATCAGACGGCCGATTTCGGCCCGCCGGTCGAAGACGAACTGCTCTACCGGGTGGTCGATGCGCTGGAAGGCGTGGCGGAGGAGACCGGCAGAACCGTGCCGCAGGTGGCGATCAACTGGCTTATCGGCCGGCCGACCGTTTCCTCGGTGATCATAGGTGCCCGCAACGAGGAGCAGCTTCGCCAGAACCTCGGGGCCGTCGGCTGGTCGCTGACGAAGGAGCAGGTCGCAAGGCTCGATGCGGCAAGCGCGGTGACCGCGCCCTACCCGCATTTCCCCTATCGGCGGCAGGAGGGTTTTGCCCGCCTCAACCCGCCCATCGCCGGCTGATACCCCCGAAAACTCGGGTGGTTGATCCGTCACAGAATCGGTCCATGTAATAGGGGCCCCATTTTGCCCGGCGCCATTTTAAGCAATTTGGCCCGGGCTTTTCCGAAGGAGTTCGATATGTTCACAGTCAGCGCCAACGGCGCCAACATCCCTGCCCTCGGTTTCGGCACGTTCCGCATGCCCGACGAGGACGTCGCCCGCGTGTTGCCGGAGGCCCTGAAGCTCGGCTTTCGCCATGTCGATACCGCGCAGATCTACAAGAACGAGGCGGCGGTCGGCGACGTGCTGTCCAAGTCCGGCGTCCCGCGCGCCGACATCTTTCTGACCACCAAGGTGTGGGTGGACCGTGTCGGCCATGATGCCTTCATCGCCTCGGTCGACGAGAGCCTGGCCAAGCTGAAGACCGATTACGTCGATCTCCTCCTCCTCCACTGGCCGCAGAGCGAAATGCCGCTCGCCGACCGCATGGGCGCACTGAACGCGCTCAAAAAGGCCGGCAAGGTCAGAAATATCGGCGTCTCGAACTTCTCCACCGCGCTGATCGCCGAGGCGGTCAAACTCTCCGACGCGCCGCTCGCCACCAATCAGGTCGAATACCACCCCTATCTCGACCAGACCAAGGTTCTCGGCGAGGTGCGCAAACATGGCATGTCGCTGACCTCCTATTACCTGATGGCGAACGGCGCGGTGCCGGGCGACCCGGTGCTGAAGGATATCGGCTCCAGGCACGGCAAGACCGCCGCGCAGGTGGCATTGCGCTGGGCGATCCAGCAGAAGGACGTCATCGCGCTCTCCAAGACCGCAACCGTCTCCCGCCTGCCGGAAAATTTCGACGTTTTCGATTTCGCCCTGTCGGAAGACGAGATGTTGGCGATCCACAAGCTCGCCAGGCCGACCGGCCGCATCGTCAACCCGGGGCATCTGGCCCCGGAATGGGATGTTTGACGTTTTTTGAGGAAGCCGACACGATGCGCCGGAGATCTCCGGCGCATTTTTCGTTTCAGCGGAAGGCCATCAAAGCCAGCCCTTGCGCTTGAAGTAGAGATACGGCAGGGCCATCGAGACGATCATCATGGCGATCGCCATGTGGTAGCCGTAGGTCCATTGCAGTTCCGGCTGATTGGCGAAGTTCATGCCATAGATCGAGGCGACCAGGGTCGGCGGCAGGAACACGACCGAGGCGACCGAGAAGATCTTGATGATCTGGTTCTGTTCAAGGTTGATCAGCCCGAGCGTCGCATCCAGCAGGAAATTGATCTTGCCGGACAGGAAGGCCGAGTGGTCGCCGAGCGAGGTGGCGTCCCGCTGCAGCAGTTTCAGGCGCTGGCGCAGTTCCTTGGTCAGCTTGCGGTCGACACCGTCGAGCGCTGCGTAATAGGCAACCACCCGGGAAACGCTGACGAGGCTTTCGCGGACGACGGTGATGAACTCACCCTTCTGGCCGACCTCGCGGATGAGGTCCTGCAGGTCGCGGGTCTTCTTGTTGGCCTTAGCGGCCTTGGCGGAAAACACTTCCTGGGAAATCTGGTCGATCTCGGTGCCGAGCCGTTCCAGCGTGTCGGCCATGCGGTCGATGATCGCCTCGATAATCCCGGTCATGATCAGCTCGCCGTTACCGCAATGCAGGCCGGTACCGTTCGGCTTGCGGGCGCGCGCCATGAATGCGTCGAACGGGCGCGGCTCGGCATAACGCACGGTCACCAGCACCTGGCCCTTGACGATGAAGGTGACCGGCACCTTGCGCGGCGTGCCGGCATCCGGCCGGGTCAGCACCGTCATGGTCATGAACTCGGCGCCGTCCTCCTGGTAGAGGCGGGCGGAAAGCTCGATATCCTCCATCTCGTCCATGGTCGGCACGGTGATGCCGAGACGCTCGCCGACGGCGCGCTCTTCCTCCGGCGTGGGGCTGAGGAGGTCGTACCAGACGACGGCCGGCGTGGCGGGAACGGGCATTGCCGCATCCGGGACGTCGGACACCGGCTGCGCCGCGGCAAGCGCCGGCACATCGGAAGCGACGGAAACAAGGCGATCAAGGTCGTAGGCATGGATGCGCAGCATGACGGCTCCTTTTCGGACCATCGGTCCCTTCGGAGCGCGCATCCTTATCGAGAAGGACTAGAGCCCCGCAGAGACGGGTCGGTATGATGACGTCGAACTTCGACTGTCGGGGTTCATCTCAATTGTCCTTTGAAAGAAGGACGCCCGGACAGGCGTCACTCGGGTGTTCAGATGTGCCCTAAATGCCGAAAAGTCAATGGCTTTTCTGTCGCGGTCACGGGCTTGGCAGATTAACAATTGGAAAGGTTGGCTTCAGCCCGAAGAGACCGGATGATGGGGCGGAAGGTTGGCCAGCCTACGACAAACCACACGATCGACCCGGTCATCTCGTGACACGGAAATCGACCGGCTTTTCCGCGAGTGCTGCCGGCCTTCGCTCCACGCCGGAAACCGAAGCGCCGGGCGGGCCGTGCCGGAAACGCTCAAGCATTTGCGATAGGCCGGCGGCTGGTCCCGCAATCAAGGCAAGGACGGATCCATCCGGCTCATTGCGGACCCAACCGGTCAAACCCAGCCGTTCTGCCTCTTCCCGCGTCCAGGCACGGAAACCGACGCCTTGTACCCTTCCCGTTATCCGCACCATGGCGGCCTCGTCATCAGAGGACATGGTAACCTCCCATCCGCAACGACACTGACATGGAGAATGCGAAACGCTCGACAAGCCCGCAAGGTGCCAATTGGCCCGTAGACCGGTCTCGTCGGCTTTGGATCCAACAAAAAAACCGCCGGCCTCACGGCCAGCGGCTTGATGTGTCCGAAGGTGCCGATCAGACGAACTGCGACAGGCCGGGAACAGACGCGATCACCGCGTCGACCACTTCGTCGCCGGCATGTTCGCGGGCGACCGCCATGGTTTCCTTGGCAAGCCCGGTGATCTCGCCCATGCCGAGGCCCTGGGACATCAGCTGCTGGCCGAGCGCCATGACGCCGCCGCCGAAGCTCGCCATCAGGCCGCCGAGCAGACCGCCGCCGCCCGAACCTTCGCCGTTGAACTTGGCAACCAGTTCGGCAGCGCCGGGGATCGCCTCGATCATCCTGGCAACCGCGCCGTCATCGGCTTCGCGCTGCAGGAAACCGAGCATCATGCCGATCGCCTTTTCGGCGACGTCAGGGGCAATGCCGACATTTTCGGCAACGCGGGAAACCAGTTCGTTCATCAATCTCTCCTGAAGGTTTTGACGTTCACGTCAAGGTAATACACATAGTCTTTGCCGAAGCCAACAGGGAGCGTAGAGCATCTCCGGCTTCAGGCTTCGCCCGACGCCTCACCCACCGTGTCGGCCATGTAGGCGCCGCGGGCGCCGAGCGGCTTCGGCCTGCCTGTGGTCGAATCGCGGGCCGTCTGGTGTTCGAGCTCGGCGTTGATCTCCGCACCGACGATGACGATGATGACCGATATCCATGTCCAGACCATGAAACCGATCAGCGCGCCGAGCGTGCCGTAGGTGGCGTTGTAATCGGCAATATTCCCCAGATAGAAAGAAACTGCAATCGAGGCGGCGAGCCAGGCGACGGTCGAGAATGCCGCACCCCAGGTGAGCCATTTGAGTTTCGCCGGCTCGCGGCTCGGGCCGAAGCGGTAGAGCATCATGATGCCGCCCGCGACGAACAGCATCATGACCGGCCAGCGCACGAGGCGGATGATGATTTCGGTCCACCGGTCGAGCCAGAGATATTTGAGGACGGCTGGCACCACGCCCATCGCAAACAGGATGACGATCGCCAGAAGCAGCGCACCGAGGGTGAACAGAAGCGAGATGAGGTTGAGGCGGACGATGCCGCGCTTTTCCTCTTCCGCATAAGCGACGTTCATAGCCTCGAACAGCGCCTTCATGCCGTTGTTGGCGCTCCACAGCGCCAGCGCCAGGCCGCCGATCAGGGCGATCGACAGCGTCGCATTGCGCTCCGCGGTCAGCGCCCGCAGCTGGTCGAGAAAGATGTTCAGCGCATCCGCCGGCATGACCGAACTCAGGAAAGCTATCCGGTCGACGATCGATGCCGGGTCCGAGACGAAACCGTAGATCGATACCAAGGCGCTTGCTGCCGGAAACAGCGCCAGCAGAAGATAATAGGTGACGCCGGCGGCGATCAGCGTGATGCGGTCCTGCGCGAGGCTTCCATAAACCCGCCAGAAGACATCCTTCAGGCCGAGAGCTGGGATTTCCTGCGGGGCCTCCGCCTCGCGGCCCCTGTTCTTTTCCAATCCGGCCCTCGTTTCGCCGATCGCCATTCCTGCCCAGCCTCCCGTTGCGGGCGGGGCGCATCGATCTCGTTGCCGTTGCCCGGCGCCTCCGCACATCCTATAAGCAATTGCCAGAGAACGCGGTCAGGGAGCGCATAGTTGCATGGACGATACGGGAAAGCTCTTCATCGGCGGCAGCCGCAAGCCGGACGATTCGCTCAACAAGGCTGAATATCTGGAACTGAAGTTCGGCAACCGCCACGGCCTCGTCACCGGCGCCACCGGCACCGGCAAGACGGTGACCCTGCAGGTGCTCGCCGAAGGTTTTTCGAAGGCCGGCGTGCCGGTTTTCGCCGCCGATATCAAGGGTGACCTGTCCGGCATTGCCATGAAGGGCGAAGCGAAGGATTTTCTCCTCAAGCGCGCCGAGCAGATCGGTTTCCAGGACTATGATTTCGAACAGTTCCCAGTGATCTTCTGGGATCTGTTCGGCGAAAAGGGCCACAGGGTGCGCACCACCATCGCCGAGATGGGGCCGCTGCTTCTGTCGCGCCTGATGGACGCATCCGAGCCGCAGGAAGGCGTCATCAACATCGCCTTCAAGATCGCCGACAAGGCGAACCTGCCGCTGCTCGACCTCAAGGATTTCGCCTCGCTGCTGAACTACATGGGCGAGAATGCCAGCGAGCTGTCCAGCCAGTTCGGGCTGATCTCGAAGGCGTCCGTCGGTTCGATCCAGCGGGCGCTGCTGGTGCTCGAACAGCAGGGCGCCGAGCATTTCTTCGGCGAACCGGCACTGAAGATCACCGATATCATGCGCACCAACCCGAACAGTGGTTATGGGCAGATCTCGGTGCTCGCCGCCGACAAGCTGATGATGAACCCGCGGCTCTATGCGACCTTCCTGCTGTGGCTGCTCTCGGAACTGTTCGAGGAACTGCCGGAAGTGGGCGATCCGGAACAGCCGAAACTGGTGTTCTTCTTCGACGAGGCGCATCTGCTCTTCAACGACGCGCCGAAAGTGCTGACCGAGCGCGTCGAACAGGTCGTGCGGCTGATCCGCTCCAAGGGCGTCGGCGTCTATTTCGTCACCCAGAACCCGCTCGACGTGCCGGAAACCGTGCTCGCCCAGCTCGGCAACCGGGTGCAGCACGCGCTGCGCGCCTATACGCCGCGCGAGCAGAAGGCGGTGAAGACGGCGGCCGACACGTTCCGTCCCAACCCGGATTTCGACTGCGCCACCGCGATCACCAATCTCGGCACCGGCGAGGCGCTGGTCTCGACGCTCGAAGGCAAGGGTGCGCCGTCCATCGTGGAACGCACGCTGGTGCGCCCGCCGTCGGGCCGCATCGGCCCGCTCAGCGATCAGGAACGCCAGACGATCATGGACAAGAGCCCGGTGCTCGGCGTCTATGACGAGGACCTGGACCGGGAATCGGCCTTCGAAATCCTCGCCGGCCGCGCCAAGCAGGCCGCCGATGCCGCCGCCGCGAAAAAGGCGCAGGACGAGCTGCAGGCCGCCCCGCCGGCCGGCTCCGGCGAAACCACCGGCTGGACCCTGCCCGGCTTCGGCGACAAGGACGACGACCGCGACCGTGCGCAGCCGCGCCGCTCCGGCTACCAGCGCGAGACGATCATCGAGGCTGCGATGAAGAGCGTGACGCGGACCGTCGCAACCCAGGTGGGCCGGGCGATCGTGCGCGGGATTTTGGGTAGCTTGAAGCGGTAGGTCGGGAGACCGGAGGCGGTGGCGAGATCGTCCCGTCCGGTCGCTGACGATTGGCCGTTGTGGTCGCCATACCCCCCTCTACCCTGCCGGGCATCTCCCCCTCAAGGGGGGAGATCGGATGGGGCGCGGTCTCTGCCCCGATCACGGTCAAGACCTAGCGTTTGTACATGCTGTCGCCAAAGGCTGACGCTTTGGCCAAGGCAGATATGGTGCAGCCGGGCTTGCCTCCGGGCTCAAGAGGGAACGGAGAGCTGGCCTCTGGCCGATCTCCCCCCTTGAGGGGGAGATGCCCGGCAGGGCAGAGGGGGGTGCCCCAGGGCGCAACGAAACCCGTCGCCCCCAATCATCACCTTTTCCGCACAAACTCCGTCCTGAGCACCAGGCCCTTGATCGCGTCATGCCGGCAGTCGATTTCTTCCGGGTTTTCGGTCAGCCTGATCGACCTTATCACCGTGCCCTGCTTCAGGGTCTGGCCGGCGCCCTTGACCTTCAGGTCCTTGATGAGCGTGACGGAATCGCCGTCCTTCAGCACGTTGCCGGACGCGTCGCGCACCTCGATGATGCCTGCGCCGGCCGCAGCGGCCATTTCCGAAGCCGGGCGCCATTCACCCGTCGCTTCGTCATAGACGTATTCGTCGTCATCGCCTGCCATCGGCGTCTCTCCTGATATCGAAATTTCGCCGGTCGGCGGTGGCCGCTTATAGCAGCCGGACCGTTCCGGGCAAGCGTCGCCGCACCAGGCCCCGCCGCGATGTCGTCCGGTTGCATTCGCCCGGGCACGATGGTATTTCGCTTTCGTGCTTTTCAAGAGAAAGGAGGGTCACGTGCACAATTTCTATTTCCGGTACTACCGGACACGTGGTCCCGTCGACGCCCTGCAGATGCGTTTGCAGGGCTGACCAGAGGCCGTTTCTCTTAAAGCATCCCCTTCCTGGTCTGCCCTTCGTGGCCCGCAGCCCCGAGTTTCCGCTCGTGCACGCGCGCGATTTTCACAGACGCTGCAAGCAATTGCATCGGCAATAGCCGAGCAAGCACGCATCCTCGATGGCCGAGCGCCCGCGATGCCTGCGCCTGCAAGCCAGGACCAGAGAAAAACCATGAGCCTCATCAATCTCCGCAATCTGGGTATCACCCTCTCCAGCCCGCTGTTTTCCGGGCTTTACCTCACCGTCAATGCCGGCGACCGGATCGGCATCGTCGCGGCCAACGGGCGCGGCAAGTCGACGCTCCTGAAATGCATCGCCGGAACGCTCGATGCGAGCGAGGGCGAGATCACCAGAAGCCGCGGGCTGACCATCGGCATGGTGGAGCAGAACATGCCCTCCGCCCTGATGCAGGCGACGTTTCGCGATGCGGTGCTGCAGGCGCTGCCGGCCGACCGGATCGACAGCGAAAGCTGGCGCGCCGATGTGGCGCTCGAAGGCATGGAGGTGCCGGAGGACTTGCGCGAACGGCCGCTGGTTGCTCTCAGCGGCGGCTGGCAAAGGCTGGCGCTGATCGCGCGCGCCTGCGTGACGGAACCGGACGTGCTTGTGCTCGACGAGCCGACCAACCATCTCGACCTTGCCAAGATCGCGCTTCTGGAGGACTGGCTGAACGCCCTGCCCCGCGACACGCCGGTCATCCTGTCGAGCCATGACCGCGCCTTCCTCGACGCCGTGGCCAACCGGACGCTTTTCCTGCGGCCGGAGAATTCTCAGACCTTCTCCCTGCCCTATTCGAAGGCGCGGGCGGCGCTCGACGAAACGGACGCGGCGGATGCCAGACGCTATGATCGCGACATGAAGACGGCCGACCAGCTGCGCCGGCAGGCGGCGAAGCTGAAGAATATCGGCATCAATTCCGGCAGCGACCTGCTGGTGGTCAAGACGAAGCAGCTGAAGGAACGGGCCGAGAAGCTGGAGGACGCGGCCAGGCCCGCGCATCTGGAGCGTCCGGCTGGCGCCATCCGGCTCGCCAGCCGCGGCACCCATGCCAGGGTTCTGGTGACGCTGGAGGATATCGCGGTGACGGCGCCCGACGGCACGCTCCTGTTCAGGACCGGCAAACAGTTCATCTGCCAGGGCGACCGGATCGTGCTGCTCGGCCGCAACGGCGCCGGCAAGACGCGGCTGGTGACGATGCTGCGCCAGGCGATGTCCGAGCCTTCGGCGGCAATCGCCGGAATCCGGGCGACGCCGTCGCTGATCCTCGGTTACGGCGACCAGTCGCTCGCCGATCTCGACGACCGGCAGACGCCGCACGGCGCGATCATCCACCGCTTCGACATCGGAGACCAGAAGGCCCGTTCGCTGCTCGCCGGCATCGGCATCACGGTCGAGATGCAGGCAAGGCCGGTCGGGGCGCTTTCTGGCGGGCAGAAAGCCCGCCTCGGCCTTCTGGTGCTGCGGCTGCGGGAGCCGAATTTCTACCTGCTCGACGAGCCGACCAACCATCTCGACATCGACGGGCAGGAAGCGCTCGAAGGCGAACTGATGGCGCATCAGGCAAGCTGCCTGCTCGTCTCCCACGATCGCAGTTTCGTGCGCGCCGTCGGCACGCGGTTCTGGGTGATCGACCGAAAGAAGCTGATCGAGGTCGAGGGGCCGGAAGAGTTTTTCGCGGCGAGCCGTAACTGACGCGGTCAGGCGGGGACGTAGGTCAGCCTGATCACGTCCTCGCCGACGCGATCGGTGGACACAAGACGGAGCGGCGGCCGGGGACCGGCAAAAAACGGCTTTCCGTGGCCGAGCACGGCCGGGTGGAAATAGAGCCGATATTCATCGATGAGACCGAGGTCCGTCATGCTTTGCGCCAGATGCGGCCCGGACACGGAAAGCTCCCCGGCAAGCCGGGCCTTCAGGTCGCGGATCACCGTCTCGAGGTCATCACCGACAAGCGTGGCGTTGGGGCCGACCGATGTCAGCGAGCGCGACACGACCCATTTCGGCTGGCGCCGCCAGGCCGCCGCGAACTCGCGGTGTTCCGCACTCCACTCGGGACGGTCCTCGTCCCAGTAACGCATGGTCTCGTACATGCGGCGACCGTAGACACTGCCCGTCAGGTCGCGCACATGCTCCGTCCAGTGACGGAAGAGTTCGGGACCTGTCTGCATTTTCTCGTGGTCGACATAACCGTCGAGCGACAGGTTCATTCCAAAAACAAGCTTCGCCATCACGCCTCCTCAAGCAGCCTCGATCAACAGCACGGTCAATTCCTCCGGCATGTCGATCGCCAGGTCGCGCCCTCCCTCAACTAGTTGCTGATTGCAATTGGATCACTCTAGCAAACCGATCTCATTTTGCAATCAGTTTATCGAGGCGCGGAAACGGGCAGGCCCCCACCCTGCCGGGACATGCCCGGCATCTTTCGACACCTCGCATGCGCTTCGCAGTGAGGGCCCGCACCCGCCAAACGGTTGTTCCGGTTACTTCTTCCCGGTCAGCGCGAAGAAGGCGCCTTGCGGGTCAAGCGCCTGGACGATCCAGGAACCGCCGGGCACTTCCATCGGCCCGTGGACGACCTTGCCGCGCCCGCGGTCAGCCGGGCGATCGCGGCGTCGATCGAGTCGACGATGAAATAGTAGCACCAGCAGGGCACCGGCACTTCCGCCGGCTTGGTCATCATGCCGCCGATCGGCCGGCCGTTATGGGAGAAGATATGGTAGGTGCCCATCGGCCCCATGTCGAAATCATGGTCGAGCGTCCAGCCGAACATCTTGCCGTAGAAATCGAGCGCTTGCCTGCCGTTGCCGGCATAAAGCTCGCGCCAGCCGACATTGCCGACCGCATCCCAGGCGA
>Ga0209676_1002842_pt1 | contig 11444 bp, 4 predicted proteins | sample AraplaCvi_mLB_r2_FD_184282 | JGI IMG/M metagenome (GOLD analysis project Ga0209676, IMG submission 184282) | Arabidopsis root microbial communities from North Carolina, USA - plate scrape MF_Cvi_mLB_r2 (SPAdes) (version 2) | ecosystem: Host-associated > Plants > Roots > Endosphere | place: USA...
CCTGCCGTTCATGAACCGGGTGGGCGTGGTCTTCATCGCCTCGCTGCTGGCGGCGATCCTGGTCTCGCTGGTCGTGCCGCAGAAGGCCACGACCCTGCCGATCAGCTTCGCGGGCGTCAGCTACAAGACCACGATGGGCTTCAACATCGCCGCCTTCGGGGTCATCGCCTTCCTGATCGCCGTCTACGCCATCTGGTGGTGACGGCGGTCAGCGCGGGGTGAGCCGCACGGCCGCCCCGCCGCTGCCCTTCAGCTCAAGCGTCAGGACGTCGCCCGCCGCCACCATGCGGTCGGCGATTTCCACATCCGTGGGCGCCGCGCCGTCGGTGTAGCTGGTCGCCGTGAACCGGCCCGCGCCCAGGAAGTCCAGCGGCACGCGGACCGTCCGGCCCTGCTCATTGGTCATGGCGCCGACGTACCAGTCCCGACCGCTGCGCCGCGCCAGAACGACCGACTGGCCGATCTCGCCGGAGATGAAGCGGGTCTCGTCCCAGACGGTCGGGACCTGGCCGATGAAGGCGGTCTCCGGCTGGCCGGCATAGGCGTCGGGCGTATCGGCCACGACGGTCAGCGGGCTGTCGTAGACCACGAACATCGCCAGCCCGTGCGCCCGCGTCGTCATGACGGTCGGCAGCAGGAAGCGATGCTCGAACGTCTCGGGCGTCACATTGCGGAAGCCGCCGGGCGTGTAGTCGATCGGGCCGACCAGCATGCGGGTGTAGGTCAGGGTGACGTTGTGGGTCGCGGTCACCCGCGCCGACCACTTGTTGTACTCGGCGCCCAGCACGCCTTCCTGGGTCAGGAAGTTGGGATAGGTCCGCGCCAGCCCGGTCGGGTGGAAGGCGCCGTGCAGGTCCACCAGCAGATGGTGCTCGGCCGCCTGCGACAGGATGCGGTGGAACCAGTCGACCATCGGCTGGTCGTCGCGGTCCATGAAGTCGACCTTGATGCCCGCCACGCCCCAAGCCTGATATTGGTCCAGCGCCGCGTCGAACTGGGCGTCCAGCGCCTTCCAGTTCAGCCACAGCAGAACCCCGACTCCGCGCTCGCGGCCATAGGCGACCAGCTCCGGAATATCGATCTCGGGCACGGTCCGGGTCACGTCCACGCCGGGGCGGACAACCCCGCCCCCGCCCGCGCCGCGATACCAGCCCTCGTCAATCATGACGTATTGCAGGCCGTTGGCGGCGGCGAAGTCGATGAAGGCCTTGAAGGTGGCGGTGTTCATGCCCGCGTTCGGCACGCTCTCGATCAGGCCGCCGTTCCACCAGTCCCAGGCCGACTTGCCGGGCTTGACCCACGAGGCGTCGAAGTCCGGGCCGGGGCTCAGATCCGTCACCAGCGTCGACTCGATCAGGTCCCCCGCATGGTCGCCCACCATGATCACCCGCCACGGCGTCGTCAGGGGCGAACCCACCCGCGTGCGCGCCACCAGGGTCGGCGCATCCGGATGCGGCGCCAGCTTGGCCTGCACCCCCGGCTCGCCGTCGCCGCGTCCGGCCAGATAGAGGGCGGGGTAGTTGCGCAGGTCCGCCTCGGCCAAGGCGAAGGCGGGGCCGCCGGGCGCCGTCTCGCACACCAGCGGGGCGTCATAGGCGTTGTGGTCGCGGATGTGCGAGGCGGCGATGGGGTCGAACTCGCCCTCGTGCGCGCTGTTGAACCGGCCCAGGTTCAGGCCCCAGCAGGTGTAGTCTGCGGGGAAGGCGAACTGGGTGTTCTCGGCCTTCAGCCCCACGGCCTCCAGCCCGCCATCCGTCGGCACGACATAGCGCAGGGCCACGCCGCCGTCATAAGCGCGGAAGATCAGCCGCATCGTGCGGGTCGGGCGGCCGGCGGCCGGGGCCTCGCTCAGGTCCACCGTCATCTCGCGCCAGGCGTGGTCGATGCGTGAGGCCTTGCCGATCAGGTCATAGGCGTCGCGGCCCTGCCGTTCGCTCGTCCCGGTGACGGTCATGGCCCGCCCCAGCTGCCCGCCGATATCCAGGTCCAGCGTCAGCTGGGACGGCGCGATGATCGTGCGGCCCTCGCGCTGAACCGAATAGACCGGCATGCCGTCGGCCTGCTGGTCGAAGACGATGCGCAGGCGGCCGTCCGGCGAGTCCAGCACGCGCTCCTCCGCCTGGGCCGCGCCGGCGAACAGAAGGCCGAGGGCCGACCCGGCGATCAGCAGGCGACGAAGGGACATGCGAAACTCCGGGCTGTCGAACTCAGGGAAGGGGGGCGGCCTTGCAGTGTTTGTCGATGAACTGCTGGTGCGTCGGCATGGCCTGGACCGCATTGGCCAGAACCGCGCGCATGCGGGTCAGCTTCTGATCCAGCTCGTCGATCGGCATCTGATCGGCCATCGGGTCATGACCTCCGGGCGTGATGCCCTGGCCCAGCATGACGGCCACCCAGCTGGTGAAGGCGAACAGGTCCTCGCGCTTGCCCGAAACGCGGGCGCGGCTGCGGAACAGATCGACCCGGGCCTTCAGGCTGTCGGGGATGTCCATGGTGCGAACGTGGTTCCAGAAGGCCGAGTCGTCCCGCTGGGTCGCGTGATAGTGCAGGATCACGAAGTCGCGGGCGTGCTCGTACTCTTCCTGGATCAGCTGGTTGTACCGGTCGATGTCGGCCTGATCGAAGCCGCGGTCCGGGAAGAAGGACATCAGGGTCGTCACCCCCGACTGCACCAGATGGATGCTGGTCGACTCCAGCGGCTCGATGAAGCCTGAGGCCAGGCCCAGGCTGACCACATTCTTGTTCCACGCCTTCTTCCGGCGTCCGGTCACGAAGCGCAGCATGCGCGGCTCGGCCAGGGCCTTGCCGTCCAAGTTCTCCAGCAGACGCTCGCGGGCGGTGTCTTCATCCGTGAAGCTGCTGCAGAAGACGTGGCCGTTGCCGGTCCGGTTCTGCAGCTGGATCCGCCACTGCCAGCCAGCCTCGTGGGCGGTGGAGCGGGTGTAGAGCGTCGGGGCGCCGACAGCCTCGCACGGCACGGCGAAGGCGCGGTCCATGGGCAGCCACTGCGACCAGTCCTCGTACCCCGTCTTCAGCGCCTGTTCGATCAGCAGCCCGCGGAAGCCCGAGCAGTCGATGAACAGGTCGCCCTCCATCCGGCCGCCGTCATCCAGCTTCAGCGCCTCGACGAAGCCGGTCTCGGCGTTCAGCTCGACATCGACGATCTTGCGTTCGTGCCGACGCACGCCGCGCTCCATCGCCATCTCGCGCAGGAAGGCGCCGTACAAGCTGGCGTCGAAATGGAAGGCGTAGGCCATCCGCGACAGCACATTGCGCGGGTCGGTGGCCGGGCGGATGAACCGTCCCGCCTTCATCGCCGCCGTCGCCAGCGAATAGTCTTCCAGGCTGTGGGCCTCGCGCGCGTCGCGCAGGCGCAGCCAGTGATGGTGGAAGTCCACGCCCTCCAGGTCGGCGCCGTAGACGCCGAAGGGGTGCACATACTCATGGCCCAACCGTCCCCAGTTGCGGAACTGGATGCCCAGTTTGAAGGTCGCCTGGGTGCGGCGGACGAACTCGTCCTCGTCGATCCCCAGTTGGCGGTTCAGGGCGAGCAGGGGCGGGATGGTCGCCTCGCCGACGCCGACGGTCCCGATCTCGGGCGATTCGACCAGGTCGATGTCGCAATAGCCGGGCGACAGGCTGCGGGAGATCACGGTGGCCGCCATCCAGCCGGCGGTGCCCCCGCCGATGATGACGATTCTTCTGAGTCTGTTGTCCGACATGCCCGCCTCGCTCCCGACGGCCCTTCAGGGCTCTTGGTTCATATCTGGTAGCAGATTTACGGGTGAGAGACAGCGGGTCGGGCCGCAATGATGGTAGCGCTACCAGAAATTTGTTTTCTTTCCCTGAAACTTGTTGCATCCTTGAAATGCAGGCAGGTCCGCGAACCCGAATTCGCCCCTGTGACTGTGGGAGGTAACCCCTTCGTCAGGCGCCCGTAGAGCGTCGGCAGGGGGACAAACGGGGAGGAACCTGATGTCTCGATCGACTGGCGAGCGGCGGCTCGCGCTTCTGTGCGGCGTATCCATTCTGTCGCTGGGCGCGATGGCGCTTCCGACGCTGGCGATGGCGCAGGACGCCCCGGCCCAACAAGACCCGCAGACCGAAGAGGACTCCTCGGATCTGGGCGAGGTCGTGGTCACCGGCATTCGCGCCAGCCTGGCCTCGGCCCAATCGATCAAGCAGAACTCCGAGCAGTTCGTTGACTCCATCACCGCCGTGGACATCGGGCGCCTGCCTGACGTGAACGTCGCCGAGGCGCTGCAGCGCGTGTCCGGCGTGCAGATCACCCGCAACTACGGCGAAGGCTCGGGCATCGCGATCCGCGGCCTGACCAATGTCCGTTCAGAGCTGAACGGCCGCGACATCTTCTCGGCCTCCGGCGGCCGCGGCCTGAGCTGGGAAGAGGTCGGCGCCGACCTGCTGTCCGGCGTGGACGTCTACAAGAACCCGTCCGCCGAAATGATCGAAGGCGGTCTGGGCGGCACGATCAACCTGCGCACCCGCCTGCCGTTCGACGCGCGCGGTCGCGTCATCTCGGCCAGCGCCTCGGGCACCCACTACGACTTGGCCAACGACAGCGGCTATTCGGCCTCCTTCCTGGTGAGCGACCGTTGGGACACCTCCGCCGGCGAGTTCGGCGCCCTGCTGAACATGTCGTACGGCGAGACCGCCTTCCGCCAGGACCTGGCGGTGGTCGAGCCCTATCTGGCCCGCACCGACGTCCCCGGCTTCGTGGGGACCGAGATCGCCGTTCCGAACGGCGGCGGCTTCAAGGTCGGCTTCGGCGACCGCGAGCGCTTCAGCGCGGCCCTGGCCCTGCAATGGCGTCCGAACGACACCACCGAATTCTACCTGCAGGCCCTGCGCACCGACTACAGCTTCCGCGACAACGGCATCTCGTTCTTCGCCTATGGCGGCAACGGCACGCCGCTGGCCCTGGCGCCCGGCGCGGTGTTCACCGTCGAGGATGGCCTGGCCACCTCGGGCTCGTTCATCAATCCTGGCGTGGACGCGGTCACCTTCTCGACCGGCCGCGAGACCGACACCACCGACATCTCCGTCGGCGGCAAATGGCAGGTCACCGACCGCCTGAAGGTCACCGCCGACCTGCAGTACATCGACTCCAACGTCTATCAGGAGACGATGAACCTGACGGCCAGCGTCCTGACCAACACGTCGGGTCCGGTCGACTGGGGCAATGGCGGCGCGCCGATGTTCCCGGGCAACTACGTCTTCAACTTTGACACCACCACCGACATCCCGTCGTTCGAGGCGACCGGCAACTACTACGCCGATCTGGCCAATTACGGCCTGACCGCGGTGCTGCCGTACCGCGAGCTGAACGACGCGGACAGCTGGGCCGGCCGGGTCGATCTGCAATGGGACTTCGATGACGGCAGCGTGCTGCGCGACTTCCGCGCCGGCGTCCGTGTCACGGACCGTTCGGCGATCAACCGCTCGACCACCTACGGCACCTGGACGGCGGTCGGAACGACCTGCTCGAACTGGTCCAGCCCGAGCGGCTGTTTCCGTCTGAGCGACTTCCCCGACGCGGCGCGCCAGTCGCCCTACACCCGCTCGCTGCTGGGCGGAGCGGGCTCGAACGTCTTCGGCGACGTCTGGATGTGGGGCCTGGATCAGGTCCGCGATCCGCAGGCCGTCTTCGACATGCTGGGCGCCGCGCCGATCAACCAGAGCGTCAGCTTCCGCGACTTCGACGATCCCGCGGCCCAGACCTCGAACATCTCGGAAACGACCGCAGCGGCCTACGGCGTGTTGCGCTTCGGCGCGACCTCGTTCGGCTATGACTGGGACGGCAATTTCGGCATCCGCGTGGTGCAGACCGACTCCTCGTCGGACGGCTTCCAGACGATCAGCTATCGCGACCCGGCGTTTGTGCCGGTCCCGGGCGGTCCCGGCGCGCCGACGCTCACCATCGTCACCCCGATCGTGGGCGAGCAGAGCTACACCGAGGTCCTGCCCAGCCTGAACCTGCGCCTGCATCTGTCGCCTGAACTGCAGCTGCGCTTCGCGGCCTCGCGGAACATGGCCCGTCCGGACTTCGGCCAGCTGAATGCGACCTTCTCGATCAGCCCGTCCTATCTGCCGGGCGACACCTCGCCGACCCCGGCGCCGGGTGTTCCGGGCACGGGGACGGCCACCGGCAACCCGAACCTGAAGCCGCAGATGGTCAACGCCTTCGACGCCTCGATCGAGTACTATTTCTCGAACGTCGGCTTCGTCTACGCGACCATCTTCCGCAAGGACATCGAGGACCTGTTCTTCACCAACACCTTCCTGGAGACCTACAACCTCCCGGGCATCGGCAACGTCGACTTCAACATCCAGCGTCTCGACAACGTGGATGAAGGCAAGCTGCAGGGCTTCGAGATCGGCGGTCAGCGCTTCTTCGACTTCCTGCCGTCGCCGTTCGACGGACTGGGCGTCCAGGCCAACTACACCTTCATCGACTCCAACGCCTCGACCATCGCGGCGAACGCCCAGACCGGCGGGGACGAGATCACGGTGCCGATCCAAGGCCTGTCCGAGAACAGCTACAACCTGGTCCTGCTGTACGAGAAGTACGGGTTCAACGCCCGCCTCGCCTACAACTGGCGTGACGACTACCTGCAGACGACCCAGGGCGTCGGCACCGGCCAGCTGCCGATCTTCGGCGGCGCCTACGGCGTGCTGGACGGCTCGATCACCTATGACGTCAATGAGCAGGTGGCGATCACCTTCGATGCGCAGAACATCCTGAACCAGGAGTTCAAGACGTATCAGATCGTCGAGAACCGCTATCGCGACTATCAGGTCGATGACCGGCGGTTCAGCGTACGGCTGCGCGTCCGCTACTGATCGCGTACGCATGACGACCGGGCGCCGCCTGACCGGCGGCGCCCGGTTTTCGTTTCGGGAGAGGGAGAGGCCGTCGATGGGCTGGACGAAGGTTGCGAAGCGGATCGGCGCGGGCCTGGGGGTGATGATCGCCCTGACGGCGGCGGGCGCGGTTCAGGCCCAGTCCTCCATTCCTCGCATGGCCACCCAGGACGGGCGTCACGCCCTGATCGTCGATGGCGCGCCGTTCACGATCCTGGGCGCCCAGGTCAACAACTCCTCCAATTATCCGGCCCCGCTGGCCGAGGCCTGGGAGGCCATCGACTACATCGGCGCCAATACGGTGCAGGTGCCGATCGCGTGGGAGCAGATCGAGCCGGTCGAGGGGCAGTTCGACTTTTCCTTCGTCGATCATGTGATCGAAGAAGCGCGCATGCACGACAAGCGGCTGGTGCTGCTGTGGTTCGCCACCTGGAAGAACACCGGCCCGGCCTATGCGCCCGCCTGGGTGAAGACCGACCGCGCCCGTTTCCCCCACCTGATCCAGGAGGACGGGACAGAGAGCTACGCCCTGTCGCCGCATTCGGCCGAAGCACTGGCGGCCGACAGCCGCGCCTTCGCCCGGCTGATGCGTCATATCCGCCAGATCGACGAGCGCCAGCGCACCGTCATCATGGTGCAGCCGGAGAATGAGACCGGCACCTACCGCACCGTCCGCGACTTCTCCCCGACCGCAGAGGCCCTGTTCCAGGGCCCGGTCCCGCAGCCGCTGCTGGACCGTCTGAACCTGCGCCCCGGCACCTGGACCCAGGTGTTCGGCGACAAGGCGGGCGAGACCTTCATGGCCTGGGCCGTCGCCAGCTACGTCGGCCACGTGGCCGCGGCCGGCAAGGCGGAGTATCCGCTGCCGATGTACGCCAACGCCTCGCTGGCCGACCCGTTCGAGCGGCCGGCGCCGGGCAGCTACGCGTCCGGCGGGCCGGTCTGGTCGATGATCGAGGTGTGGCAGGCGGCGGCGCCGTCGCTGGATCTGTTGGCGCCGGATATCTATGACCGCCCGTCAGTGCGCTGGGAGCGGCACCTGGACCGTTATGCGCGCCCGGACAACGCCCTGTTCGTGGCCGAGATCGGCAACGACCAGCCCTATGCGCGGGTGCTGTTCTCGACCTTGGGCCGCGGCGGCATCGGCTTCTCGCCCTTCGGCATCGATTACACCGGCTACGCCAACTTCCCGCTGGGCGCCAAGGAGGTCACCGAGGAGACGCTGACCCCGTTCCGCGACGCCTACCGCCTGATCGCGCCATGGCAGCGCGTCTGGGCCAGGGCCGCCTATGAGGGCAAGGTCTGGGGCCTGGCCGAGCCGGACGACCGGACGGCCCAGACCATCGACATGGGCGACTGGACCGCGACGGTGACCTATCAGCAGTGGCAGTTCGGCCAGACCGGCGCGACCTGGTTCGGCGAGTTGCCCAAGCCGGAAGCGACGATCGCGCCCAACGGCGGCGTCCTGATCGCGCAACTGACGCCCGGCGAGTTCTTCGTCACCGCCCATCACGCCCGCGTCGAGCTGGTGCCCAAGGATCCGACCGCGCGGGTGATGATCCTGCGCTACGAGGAAGGCCATTTCGACGCCGAGAACCGCTGGGTGTTTGAACGGATCTGGAACGGCGACCAGACCGACTACGGCCTGAACTTCACCGACCGACCGCGCCTGCTGCGCGTGGTCACCGCGACCTACTGACCGACACGATACGAGTGAGCCCCATGACCCACGCCCGTCTCCTGAAGTCCGCCGCGATGGCGCTGGTTCTGGCCGCGGGGGCGCCGATGGCGGCTCTGGCGACGCCGGTGCAGGCCGTCTCCACCGACCGCGTCCAGCGCCTGCCCGACGGCGTGATCGTCATCCCGTCGAGCGGAGAGGCGAGGGCGGTCCGGCTCCAGGTCTACGGCCCGCGCACCATCCGCGTCACCGCCTCGCCGGACGACAGCTTCGAGGCGCCGCCCAGCCTGATGGTCACGGCGACGCCCCAGACCACCGGCTTCGAGGTCGAGCAGCGCGCCGACGTCGTTCTGGTGAAGGCCGCCGAGGTCACGGCCGAGGTCACCCTGGCCACCGGCGCCGTTCGCTTCCTGGACCCGGCCGGTCAGGTCATCCTGGCCGAGCGCGTCGATGGCCGCGAGATCGCCCCGGTGACCATCGAGGACCAGACCGGCTCGCACCGCTACAACACCGTCCGCCAGGTGTTCGAGCCCGGCGCCGACGACGCCTTCTATGGTCTGGGCCAGCACCAGCAGGGCGTCGCCAACTATCGCGGCCACGATGTCGAACTGGCCCAGCACAACATCGACGTGGGCATCCCCTTCGTCGCCTCGACCGGCGGCTACGGCCTGCTGTGGGACAACAACTCCATCACCCGCTTCGGCGACCCGCGTGAATATGGGATGCTGGACCAGCGCCTGATCCTGCGCGACGCGACCGGCCGCTTCGGCGGTCTGACGGCCAGCTATTTCCAGGACGGCGTCCTGAAGGTTCAGCGCCAGGAACACGAGATCAACTACGAGTTCATCCGTGACCAGCAGCGCTGGCCGGAAGGCTTCAAGCTGCAGCCCAACCAGCCGACACAGGTCGGCGACATGGGCCGCTCGGGCCAGGAAGGCGTCACCGTCACCTGGGAAGGCACCATCGAGACCCCGCACGCCGGCGTGCACAAGTTCAAGCTCTACTCGTCCAACTACGCCCGGGTCTGGGTCGACGGCGAGCTGCGCATCGACCGCTGGCGCCAGAATTGGAACCCGTGGAACCACGACTTCGACGTCGAGCTTCCGGCCAACCGTCAGGTGTCGATCAAGGTCGAATGGATACCCGGCGACGGCTACATCGCCCTGCGCCACCTCGATCCGCAGGCCGAGCAGGACCAACAGGCCCTGTCGCTGTGGTCCCAGGCCGGGACGGACCTCGACTACTACTTCATCCGCGGCGAGAACTTGGATCAGGTCCAGGCCGGCTACCGCGGCCTGACCGGCAAGGCCGTCCTGCTTCCCCGCTGGGCCTACGGCTTCTGGCAGAGCCGCCAGCGCTACAACACCCAGGCCGAGGTCGTGGACACCGTCCGCCGCTATCGCGAGCTGGGCCTGCCGATCGATAACGTGGTGCAGGACTGGTTCTACTGGCCGGAAAACGCCTGGGGTTCGCACCAGTTCGACAGCGCTCGCTTCCCCGATCCGACGCAGATGGTGCGCGACGTTCACGACATGAACGCCAACATCATCATCTCCGTCTGGCCGAAATTCTACCCGACGACCCAGCACTACAAGGAGCTGGAAGCCATCGGCGGCATGTATACGCGCAACGTCGACATGGGCGCGCGCGACTGGGTCGGACCGGGCTACGCCAACAGCTTCTATGACGCCTATCTGCCCGCCGCGCGCGACCTGTACTGGCGCCAGATGTCGGACAGCTTCAAGGGTATGGGCTTCGACGGCTGGTGGCTGGATTCGGTCGAGCCGGACATGCACTCCAACCTCGACATCCCCGAGCGCACCCTGCGCGCCGGTCCCACCGCCGCCGGTCCGGGCGCCCTGGTCTTCAACTCCTATCCGCTGGTCAATGCTCAAGGCGTCTACGAGCATTTCCGCGCCGAACAACCGGATACCCGCACCTACATCCTGACCCGCTCGGCCTGGGGCGGCCTGCAACGCACCGGCTCGACCCTGTGGTCGGGCGACGTGGTCGCGCGCTGGGATGATCTGGGCGAACAGATTTCGGCGGGCGTCAACGCGGGCCTGTCGGGCCTGCCCAACTGGACCCACGACATCGGCGGCTTCGCGGTCGAGGCGCGCTATTCCAATCCGGCCGGCATGACGCCCGAGAACAAGGCCGAGTGGGAAGAGCTGAACCTGCGCTGGTTCCAGTTCGGCGCCTTCTCGCCGATCTTCCGCTCGCACGGCGAGTTCCCGCTGCGCGAGGTCTACAACCTGGCTGAGCCGGGCACCGATCTGTACACGGCCTTCGGCGACCAGATGCGCCTGCGCTATCGCCTGATGCCCTACATCTACACCCTGGCCGGCGACACCTGGCACCGGGACGCCACCATCATGCGTGGCCTGGCGATGGACTTCGCCGCCGACCGCCGGGTGCTGGACATCAACGATCAGTACCTGCTGGGGCCGTCCCTGATGGTCGCGCCGGTGCACGACTACCAGGCTCGCGATCGCAAGGTCTACTTCCCGGCCGGCGCCGACTGGTACGACCTCTACACCGGCCGCAAGCAGTCGGGCGGGCGCGAGGCCACCGTCGAGGCGCCGCTGGAGCGCATCCCGGTCTTCGTCCGCGCGGGCTCCATCCTGCCCACGGGTCCGGAGGTCCACTACACCGCCGAGAACCTGAACGGCCCCATCACCCTGACCGTCTATCAGGGCGCGGACGGCAGCTTCGATCTCTACGACGACGCGGGCACGACCTACGGCTACGAGCGGGGTGAGTTCTCGCGCATTCCGCTGCGCTGGGACCAGCGTTCGGGCGTGCTGACCATCGGAGCCCGCGAGGGTTCCTATCCGGGCATGGCCGCCAGCCGCACCTTCCGCGTCCGCTTCATCAACGGCGC
>Ga0209676_1002843_pt1 | contig 11440 bp, 11 predicted proteins | sample AraplaCvi_mLB_r2_FD_184282 | JGI IMG/M metagenome (GOLD analysis project Ga0209676, IMG submission 184282) | Arabidopsis root microbial communities from North Carolina, USA - plate scrape MF_Cvi_mLB_r2 (SPAdes) (version 2) | ecosystem: Host-associated > Plants > Roots > Endosphere | place: USA...
GGCGTGATCTCGCCCTTCAACTTTCCGCTCATCCTCACGCTTCGCACGGTGGCGCCGGCCCTCGCGGCGGGCAACGGCGTGGTGGTCAAGCCAGACTCGCGCACGCCGGTGAGCGGCGGCTTCATGATCGCCCGCGTGTTCGAAGTGGCGGGCCTGCCGGCCGGCCTGCTGCAGGTGCTGCCCGGCGACGCCGCCGCCGGTGAAGCCCTGGTGACCGACGCGCACGTGCCGATGATCGCCTTCACCGGCTCGCCCGCCGTGGGCCGGCGCATCGGCGAGCTGGCGGGGCGGCACCTGAAGAAGGTGACGCTGGAGCTCGGCGGCGCCAACTCGCTGATCGTCCTGGACGATGCCGACCTGGACATCGCCGCCAGCAACGCGGCCTGGGGTGCCTACCTGCACCAGGGGCAGATCTGCATGGCGACCAACCGCATCCTCGTGCACGAGCGCATCGCCCCCGCGTTCACGCAGCGGCTGGTCGCGAAGGCGCAGCACCTGCCGGTGGGCGACGGCGCGAGCGGGCAGGTGGCGCTCGGGCCGCTGATCGACGCGAAGCAGCGCGACCGCGTGCATGCCATCGTGCAGGACAGCATCGCCGCCGGTGCGCAACTGCTCGCCGGTGGCGTCAGCGAGGGCCTCTTCTACAAGCCGACGGTGCTGGCGGGCGTGAAGGCCGGCATGCGGGTGTACGACGAGGAGGTGTTCGGCCCTGTCGCCAACATCATCACCTTCGAGACCGACGATGAAGCGGTGGCGCTGGCCAACGACAACCAGGGCAGCCTCGCATCCGCCGTGATCTCCCCCTCGATCGGACGGGCCATGGCGATCGCCGCGCGACTGAACTCCGGCATGGTCCACATCAACGACCAGACCGTCAACGACGAGTGCGTCAATCCCTTCGGCGGCCCCGGCATCGCCGGCAACGGCAGCAGCGTGGGCGGCCCGGCCGACTGGGAGGAATACACCCAGTGGCAGTGGCTGAGCATCAAGCAGGCGCCGCATCCCTATCCGTTCTGAGCGTGCCGTCGACCAATTCCACAAGGAGACATTTCATGCAGCTTCAAGGAAAAACCATCGTCGTCACGGGCGCCTCGTCGGGCATCGGTGCCGAGGTCGCGCGTGTGGCCCGCTTCGCGGGTGCCCGCGTCGTCGGCATGGACCGCAACGACCCGAGCCTCACGCTCGACGGCTTCGTCAAGGCCGACCTGAGTTCCGCCGCCACCATCGACGCGGCCGTGGCCCAGCTGCCGGAACGTTTCGATGCGCTGTGCAACATCGCCGGCGTGCCCGGCACGGCGCCGGCCGGGCTGGTGGCCGACGTCAACTACCTGGGGCTGCGGCATTTGACCGAGCAGGCGCTGCCGCGCATTGCGCGCGGCGGTGCCATCGTCAATGTGGCGTCCATCCTCGGTGCCGAGTGGCCGCAGCGACTGGAGGCCCACAAAGCGTTGGCCGAAGCCCGAGGCTTCGAGGCCGGCGCCCAGTGGCTGCGCGACCATCCCGTGCCTCAGCAGACCTGCTACCAGTACTTCAAGGAGGCGCTGATCGTCTGGAGTGCCACGCTGTCACAGCAGTGGTTCCTGACGCACGGCGTGCGCATAAACTGCGTCGCGCCAGGCCCGGTCTTCACGCCGATCCTGGGCGACTTCGTGAGCATGCTGGGCCAGGAGCGGGTGCAGGCCGATGCGCACCGCATGCTGCGGCCCGGTTTCGCCGACGAGATCGCGCCGGTGATCGCATGGTTGTGCAGCGACGAGGCGCGCTGGATCAGCGGCGTCAACATCCCCGTCGACGGCGGCCTGGCATCGACCTACATCTGATGCGAGACGACTGGCCGGGCCCTGGCCCCGACGGGGTGCCCGTGCCCGCCGCCTCGCGCCCTGGCGGCCGCGCCGTGCATGGCGCACGCTGACCTTTTGCGGATGCTAGAGATGGAAAAAACTGACGTTCTTGTGACGACGATCGAAATGGCGCGCGCCGGCCTGGGCTTCAATCCCCCTGACGCCCTCGACTGCATCTCCGACCTGATCGGCCAGGAGGATCCGGAGGATGCGAGCCATGACAGAAACGTCGAAAGACTGCTTCGGCTGGGGGCCTGCATCTGGAGCCTGAGGCAGGCCCTCCTGGCACCGGGCCCCGCCGGGACCAGGGAAGCAGCAGGGTGGTCCCGCTGATCAGGGGTTCGCCGATGCGGTTCGGGGAGTGAAGACGGGAAGCGCGGCTGCATCAGCGGCACTTTGCGTCGTAGCCGACGACGTTCGGAAGATCCTTCTCGCCTGCGGTGATGACCGACAGCGCACCGGCCGTGCCGGCATAGCTGAAGCTGCAGTAGGCGAGGCCCGTGCCCGCGCAGGACTCGACCTCGACGATGCCGCGCTTGATCAAGCCCGCCTGGCGCGATTCGCCGTCCGGCTTCACGCGCACCGGCTTCCAGCCCTTGTCGGCCAGCGCCTTGCGCGCCTTGTCGATCGGCATGCCGTAGACGTTCGGCACGACGGCCTTTCCCTTGCAGACGGACTCCTCGTCGGCCAACCTGCCCAGGCGCACAGTGCCGTCGGCCTCGACGCGCAGGTCGCCCACCGGCGAGCCGACGATGTCGCCGTCCCACACCCGCACGGCACTGCCTTCCAGGGGCGTCAGGTTGCCGATGGCCGTGTCCTCGGCCGACTTGCCATAGGCCAGTGCAACGAGCCTGTCGCCGTCGAACACCCCGACGTTGCCCTGCGTGATGTTGCATGTGCCGCTGGTTCCCGCCTCCAGTTGGCCGGCGAAACCGACGGCGCGATAGGAACCCAGCGGCAGATCCGCCATCACTGCCCAGCCTTGCGCTGCCACCGCCTTGGCCGCGGCCGATTTCGGCTGGATCACGAAAGATGGGCAGCCGCCTCGGTCGCTGGCGCTGCCGCCGGCCCTGGGCAAGCTGGTGATCGCCCTCATCCGGATGTCCTTCAACTCGGAAATCACGCGCGGCGCGGGCGCATTCGCTGACGAATTCGGTTGCGCAGCCGCCGGCAGCGAAAACGCGAGGCCGAGCGTGATCGCCGCCCCCCAAGCGGCAGGTGTATCGACGAGATTCAGAAAAAAGTGTGACAGCATGGCGAGAGATTCGGAGCAAGCAGATTTCAAAGCGTGGCCAGCGCCATGATCGTCGAAGCGTAGCGGGCATGGCGATGACCAGTTTCCACCCGATGTAGATGCAATTGCACCTGGCGCCCGCAGCGCGGGAGCCGCGCCGATCGGCGATGATTCCTGGGTCATGAGAAGAGAGCTCGTCGCTATGGATTCGCTGGATGCCGTCCCTGTCTTCAGATTTGCCACCGCCGACTATCCCGAACGGGACCGATTTCATCTCTGGGTCAAGGACAACCTGTGCGACTGCAGGTTCGAGGATGACGGTTGCGGCGCGTTCAACGCCGAGGCCACCGGCGCCGCGCTCGGTCCGCTGGTCATCTCGGGGCGGCGCTGGCCCAGGCGGCCGCGGCCGTTGACCTATGCGGTCCATCGCAATGCAAGGCGCATCCGGCTGGACGGCCAGGAGTCCTTTCGCTTCACGCTGCTGCTCGGTGGGCAGGTGACCCGCCGCGCCATGGGGCCGGATTCCGTCAAGAGACCTGGCGATCTCTTCTTCTACGACGTCGCGCAGGCCAACGATTGCATGGTCGAAGCCGGTGACGTGATCAGCGTCGTGGTGCCCCGGCATCTCCTGCCTGGATCCGCCGCGCTTGTGCACGACCAGACACTCAGGAGCGGCATCGGCCGCCTGCTGGGCGACCAGCTGCTGTCGCTGTTTCGCAATCTCCCCACCTTGCAGCAGAAGGACGTGCCCAGCGTCGTCCAGTCGACGTTGCTGCTGATGGCCGCCGCCGTTTCACCGACTGCCGAGGCAATCCACGAGGCCAGCAGTCCCATCCGCCGGGTGCTGCTCGAACGGATCCGGCACTACATCGACGCGCACTTGCTCGAGCCCGATCTGACGCCCGAGCGGATCTGCCGGGAGGTCGGTGTGTCGCGGGCCAAGCTCTACCAGCTGTTCGAGGAAGAGGGCGGGATCATGCGGCAGATCCGGCGCAGGCGACTGCGCCATGCCTACCACGTGCTCAGCGATCCGCAACGACAGGATGTGCGGATTGCGGAGATCGCCTGGAGCCACGGCTTCTCGGACGAGAAGTATTTCTATCGCCTCTTCAAGGCCGAGTTCGGCCACACGCCGAAGGAGACGTCGCAGCGTCGCGCCAATCCCGTCTTCCTGCCGTACGGTCGCCTCCCGTCGGACGCGGGGAGCAACCTTTCCGGATGGACGCTGCCATTCGGTGTGCTCAACGATTGATCGGAGGCGTTGGGACGGGGAAGCCGCCGACCGCAAGGCATCGTCATGGCACTTTTCATGACGGCGCCGACGGCCAGCGCCCACCCGGCATCGGTGTTGGTACCCGTCAGTCGCTCGGACGCTAATGGTGAGCGGAACCGGGGCGTTGTGCATCGCGCTCCTTCCTGCGGCGTTCCAGCAGCCTTACCTTGCGCATGCTCGGTGCGTCGACCGGGGTGTAGACGACGAGCCGCATGTCTGGCGACTCCTCGACCATGAAGGAGCTCTGCTCCAGTTCCATCCGGCCGACGCCGCGCACCTCGAAGCGCTTGGTCCGGTCGGTGCGCATGCTGACGTCATGATCGGGCCACCACTGCCTGAACTCGGTGCTGGCGATCTGCAGGCGCTCGATCAATGCCAGGAAGGCCGGGTCGTCGCGATGCCGCCCGAATTCGACACGAAAGCGCGCGAGCATCGCGCGCGCATCGGTTTCCCATTGCGGTATCGCCGCGCGATGCGCCGGGCTCGCGAACACCAGCCACAGCATGTTCCTGTCTTCGGGCGCGATGGCCGAGAGATCGCCGAACACGGCCGAGAGCGCGCCGTTCCAGGCAATCACGTGCATCGAGGCGGTGGCAAGGTACGCGGGCCCGGTGACCGCATCGAGCATGCGGCGCAGGTGCGGCGTGACCGCCAGCGAGGGACCGGGCACGATCGGCGGCGGGCGGTTGTGCGCCAGCGTGAAAAGATGTGCACGCTCGGTCGCATCGAGCTTCAGCGCCTGGGCGATGCGATCGAGGAAATGTGCCGACACCTCGATCTCGCGTGCCTGCTCCAGCCACGTGTACCAGGCGAGGCCGACGCCCGCGAGGTGGCAGACCTCCTCGCGCCGCAAGCCCGGCGTGCGCCGCCTCGCCGTTGTCGGCAGGCCGACTTCCGCGGGCTGCAAACGCTCGCGGCGGCTGCGCAGGAACGCGGCCACTTCGGCACGCGCCTGGGGGCTGGACGGGTGGGTCATTGCGCGAGGCTGGTGGTTCCTATACCTGGATAACTTCCTGTCTTGTCGAGGGATATTAGGCGCTCTACGCTGGGTTTTTCAACCGACGAAGGAACACCCGATGACCTCCATCGCCCGTACGAGGGAACGCTTTCTGGACTTTCGCAGCCGGCTCTACGGCCGGCACGACCTCACGGCCGTCGACGACCATCTGCATCCGGATTTCTCGAGCCACAGCGCCAATGTCCGTCCTTTGCTGGAGGCGGCCCGATCGAGCGGCGGACGGCACGTCGATGTGCGGCCCGCGTACAAGGAATTCGTGAAAACCTTCTACGTCGGCTTGCCCGACCTCAGACCGGTGCGCCAGGAGGTCATGGTCGAAGACGAAGGCCTCATGGCGATGACGCGGTGGGAGGCGACGCACACCGGCGTCTTCTTCGGCGTGCCAGCCACCGGCAAGGCGCTGCATTTCTCGACGGCGGATCGCTATCGCCTGCAAGACGGACTATTGGTCGAACACTGGGATGTGGTGGATGCGCAGGAGGCGTGGTTCGCGCTCGGCATCGTCGTTCGCTCTGGGGCTGGTGAGGTGTGAAGAGCCTGCGGCCGAAGCGGCGCCTTCGCACGCCCCCCGTTGGAGTGCGTCGGGTCAGGTTGCAGTCTCGGTAAATTCCTACATCCAGTGCGAGAGGGCGGTCCAGAAAATTCATGGATGCTCAGAACTCTGCTTTGCATTGTGGCGAGTCCGGTCATTGCACTCGCCGTGATGGTCTTCGGTCTGCTGGCGGCGCTGGCCCATCTCGTCGCCATGCCCGCGCTGTATCTCTGGGAACGCCGACTTGAGCGAAATCCTCTGGGAGGGACGTATGAGTCGACCCCTGCTTCTGGCCGACACGCCTCGAGGGACGGCCCTGGGACCGACGAGCTTCGCACGACATCTCGAGCTGCCCAGGAATGATGGGCATCGCGCGGCAGCAACCCAGGTTTCCCATCCCCTTTCGCGTGTCACTCTCGCGATGACATCAAGCGCAGCCTGTCACCCGGCAGCCCTGCTGCAGCAACGGCGCGTGCTGTTGTCGCCGCGTCTCGGTCCGCGATGTCCGGCAGTCCGGTGACGCCCCGGGGCCGGCGAGGCATGCCCGTCGGGGGCGAATCCGTGGTGGAAATCTGGGGCCGAATTCGCATAGCGCATAGCGCATGCCCGCAGAGCCGCCTCGTCCTCTGGGTGAGGCGGGATGGATGAGTGCGGGGCCTCTTGATTTGCAAGGGTCTTTGTGCGAGTGTTCTTAAATCGGCTCTGGAGGAAACACCATGCGCCTGGCGGCGTTCTTGGAAGTGGCTCGGGACAACATCCTCAAGGAAGCAGTCGCCTTCGCGCAAAGCCTCCCGGCGCTTCGCGAGCTTGAAGAACAGACGCTGCGTGATCACCTCCCGCAGCTGCTCGAAACGATTTCAGAGGACCTGCGCACAGCCCAGAGTAGATCGGAATCGATCTTGAAGTCGCAGGGGCACGCCCCGGCGCCCTCAACTGAGACATCCGCGCAAACGCACGGTTTGATGCGCGCTCAGCGCGGAATCACGATCGAGCAATTGGTGGCGGAGTTTCGCGCGCTGCGCTCGTCGATTCTTCGCTTGTGGGCTGAAGCCTATCCCCCAGGGCCGCAGGCCATCAACGACATCACACGCTTCAATGAAGCGATCGATACGGCCGTTGCGGAGTCCGTGCATTTCTTTGCACAGGAGCGGGAGCGGTGGCGCCAGCTTTTTCTCGGCGTGCTGGGTCACGACCTGCGGGGCCCGCTCAACACCATCGGGCTGACGGTGGAACTGATCCGCATCGGCGGCGCTTTGCCCGATGCGCAGACGACCATGCTAAAGCGGGGCGTCACGCGAATGGCAACGCTTCTGGACTCCCTTCTGGAGTACAACAGGGTCGGCCTCGGAGCAGGGATGTCATTGCAGTACTCGCAGTCCGACTTGGTGGCGGCATGTGCCGAGGAAATCGAGCTGCTGGCTGCTGCCAACCCGCGGACACGAATCAACTTCGAAGCATGTGGGAGCGTGCAGGCCTTCTGTGATTCGTCCCGCATCAGAGAGGCGCTGGCAAACCTCGTTTCCAATGCCATCAAGCACGGTACGCCCGCCGAACCGCCGACGGTGCGGCTCGACGCGGACGACGATCGGGTGCCTCTCGGTGATCAATGCGGGATCGATACCCGAGAACGAGATCGAAGGACTCTTCGAGCCTCTGCGTCAGCGCGATACACCCTCTGCGAAGGCGGAGCGGACCCATCTTGGGCTGGGCCTTTTCATTGCCAGGCAGATCGCCAGAGCGCATGGCGGTGAGGTCACGGGGTCCTCCTCTGGAGGACAAGTGAAATTCGCCATTGAAATCCCCAGGTTCGAGCCGCCATCCAGGAGTGTGCCGCGGCCCGTGCACGGAGCGAACGACTCTCCGCCCGAAAGGAGGGGCTAGGCAAAGACCTGGCAGCGCATCATGGCTTGGGTTCGGTGCTGCACGACATTCTTCCTGGTGGACGCAAGCGGGAACAGCATCTCTTCAGTCCGGCCTGCATGTCGGATTCATCCGACGAAGGCCAATGCGCTTGTGGAGGCAGACTGGCGCCGGATCCAGGACCTTGTAATCCATGCCGCTTCGACTACTTGCTGACCTCGAAAGGGCCAGCCTCCCCCTGACGATTACCGATCCAGATGCGATCCGGCAAGTGGAAATGCTGCGCGCGGCTTTGCTCGTGAGGGCGGATCTCCGGAAATCGGACGAGAAATCACCGTATTCCTCGGCCGTCGTCATCCAGATCACGCCTACGGGTTACAGCGTGCTTGCGCGGATGGAAGCCAAGAAGAGAGGCGAATAGTTCTCGGACGCCGCGGCCAGCGAACACTTTCCGAGCGGCAATCTAGCCGAGGCATTCAGCCGTGCGTCTTCGTCGAACGACCATGCTCATCCAGCGCAGGGCACCGCGACGCGACGCACCTCTGGGCAGATCGACAACAGGCACAGTCAGGATCGGTCACATCGGGCCTTGAAGGCCCACTCGCACAGTTGAGATACGCCCCTGCGCATCGGCGGCCTGAGATCGGAGATTGCTTCTACGAGCAGACGAATCGTTCTCGGCATCGGAGAACCCTGACGCAAGGAAGAAAGTGAGTCCTGTGTTTGAACGGCTGCTTCCGGATCTTTCCCTACCCGGCAGCTTGGGCCCTTTGCGCCGACGATCTGTCCAGCTACATTCGGCCACGACCGTCGTTCACCGCTCCGGCAAAATTCGGCTGCAAGAAGCCCCTTGAAGGCCTTCAGCAAGAAGGCTCTCGGTGGCACTGCGCCCTCAGAAGGAGTTCTCCGCCGATGACTTGGTCACTGTTCTATCGCTTCGACAACGGGGTGCCCACGGACTTTCACGAACTGCGCCAATTCGGCAATTCGCTGTGGGCCGCGAACGGCAAGGTGCACACCATGGGGCACTCCATGGTCGCCGAGTTCGCAAATCCCGAAGCCGCAAAGGAAGCCCTCGCGCAGCGAAGCAACGAGATCGAAGCGCAAGGCTACGAGCGAGTACGCCACGGCATACACGATACCGCTCGAATCGACTTCCCCTTGCTCACCGCAGAGATTCGCGAAGGTGCTCGCCACACCTTCCAGGCCATCCGCGCGGCCCATCCTGACAAGACCATCCGCCTTTTCGCGCTTTACAGCGATGACGGTGCGATGACCATCGTCCATGCTGCCAGCGATCTCTCCCTGGGTGCTCCGGGCGACATGGACGATGAAAGCGAGGTCTGGAGTTCCGCCGAATGGCCCTACACGGAGGGCGGTGAGTTTCTCGACATTGCTTACCGCATGATCCTGGCATGCCATCGCAGCGACTTGCCTTGCGACGTTGAATTCGACGTCCTGCGTGCGGGTCTCTTCGAGGCCTGCATTGCCGCGATGGAACAACTTGACCGTGAAGGTTTCTTCGGCACTGGCGAGGCGCGTGAAGAGGTTGTGCTGCTATGCCAAATCGAGGGCAACGAGGACATGGAAGGCTCGATCGGCAGACTGAACACTTCGCGTGTGGTGGGTCGGCTCGAACGCTGGATCAAGCTTTGCCAATCAGCTTAGATTGGGAGCCTGGCGGATTGCTGGATAGACCCGAGGCTTCGCCTGAGGGATTGCTTTAAGAAGTTTCCAGGGACTGCCCATTCAGGATGGAGTCGCGCCCCACCCAAGTCGGCCAAGACCAGCCGTACCCTTGCATCTCTAGAAGAAGATGAGCCGTGTGACCATTTCTACAGCACCGTGCGACCCGACTGCCTCACTGGTGAGCGAAGTCCGGCGAATCACGAATCTCGGTGTGCTCGACGTACGGGACCGACTTTCGACCGGAAAGCCGCTGTTCGACCAAGAGCTTTTGGGAAACCGAGTGGAAGACGTTTTTGCCAAGGCGCGAGCGCTGCTTGCGGCGCTGGAGAGTAGCGGACATCAACCTCTTGTCAGCGAAGCGGGTCGGCCAATCACGCCCCAGATTCTGCGGAACATCTTCCTAGCTTCCGAGGAGGACGTTGAGGTTCACCGCCGGCTCGATGACCTCGGGCATGCCTAGCGATAGGTGGAACACGGCCACATGCAGTCATTCTGCCAATTGCCATCCAATTGCCAATCGTCCCGAGACTGGCTGTTCGCGGCCATGCCAATCTAGAAGCCTTCGAGAATGCCTCCATCAACTGAAGCCCTGCAACGGCTGAGCGACTTCGTTTCTGGCAAAACCCCAGCGCCTGAGTTCGAGCAGCAGCTCTACAACGATCCGGACATTGAAACGTTGCTCTCGGCAGAGAACGCTCCTCGATTTTGTCAAACGGGAACGACGCTTTTCCACTATCTGATCGGACTCGACTTCAGCGACCCAGGCGACGTGCTCAGTGCACAGGACGTATTGGTCTCGTTGCTCCAGAAGCACGGAATGAAGACAGCGCCGGCCGGGGGGCCAACGGCGGAGTATGCGCTGCTGCTCGGTGCCCAGCCGCGCTGGCTCGACGCGGACGTCAAGTTCCTTGCCTCGCTGCTCGAAGCCGCGCCAAGCCTGCCTTCCAAACAGAGAAAGGCATGGCTGCGTCAGAGAATCCTGGAACTGTTCAAGTATGTGAACCAGCCCCCGCGCTGGTTGCAGTCTCCAGCGTGGCCCATCGGAGATGCCGGCCCTTTGGTCTTCCTGGGGCAGTTTCCTGTCGCCGACTACTTTCATGATGAGGCGGCGGTCTATGTTTTCCATGACCCGGCGAAGAACGCGTTCACGACATTCGTTCAGCGCTGCTGAGCTTGCGACATGAGGGCAATCACCAAGATGCCTACTCGCGGCCGGACTGCCGCCGTGAATTGCCAACAACAAGCCAGAACGTCCCCGTATTCGGCTGACGCACACCCGTTCACCGACAGTCCGGCCAATCGATCGCAATACTCCACCAGGAGGTCCCTCAGGACGCGTAGCGTCCTCGCGGGACGTTGGCCGCGTGGTCGGATGACATAGGCGCCTGCCGGGGTGGGCCTCATGAGCACGAGGTGAAGTTCAGGGAGCAGGCGGCCTGGACGCCAACCGAGATGCCCAGCAGCGTGAATGCGGTCGCGCCTTGCAGGGCGAGTCGCTTCATCACGCGATGGCACGAATGACCACGCCCGGCGGCTGCGTCGGATGCACGCGTGACCCCGTTCGTTCTTTTGAATTCGGATGCATTGCGTTGTGCGGCAATGCGGGAACGAGCGTAACGACATGCTCGATGAAGCAATCCCATGGCCTTTTCTGGCTTCTGTGATGCCCATCGAAAGAATTACTTTGATGACCGGGAAGTACTGCACGCACTGCTGCCTGTGGTCGATGCGCAGCTTGCCGCGGCCGTCCGGCGAGCAGGCCTTTCCGTGGCCGGTCCGCGCGTCCAGCGGCGGGTGATCACTCAATCCATCGAAATAGGAAGGGATTTCCATAATGGAAATAGTTTCCATAAACTTCCTATGATCACCCCCGGTCAGTCCTGCCGCAGCGGACACGGGCCGGCCAGCATCGGCAGAGCGCTCGCACTCTGCGCCATCGATCAGAACGAGGAGACACCCTTGGAACTTGCCAAATCATTGACTCTCAGGCTCG
>Ga0209676_1002845_pt1 | contig 11436 bp, 3 predicted proteins | sample AraplaCvi_mLB_r2_FD_184282 | JGI IMG/M metagenome (GOLD analysis project Ga0209676, IMG submission 184282) | Arabidopsis root microbial communities from North Carolina, USA - plate scrape MF_Cvi_mLB_r2 (SPAdes) (version 2) | ecosystem: Host-associated > Plants > Roots > Endosphere | place: USA...
TCGAAGCCATGCAGGAACGGCAAGTCACCCTCGAAGGCCAGCCATTGCCGATCGCGCAACCCTTCATGGTGCTCGCCACGCAAAACCCGATCGAACAGGAAGGCACTTACCCGCTGCCGGAAGCCGAACTGGATCGCTTCATGCTCAAGGTGCGCATGGATTATCCGGACGCCGAGCAAGAGCTGAACATGGTCCGTCAGGTCAGCCGCTCGACCCGGGCCGACATGCTCGATGTCCAACCCATGCGCACCTTGTTGCAGGCCAGGGATGTGCTGGCCCTGCAACGCATTGCCAGCGACCTGGCGCTGGACGATCAGGTGCTCGATTACGCCGTGCGCCTGGCCCGCTCCACCCGCAGCTGGCCAGGCCTGACCCTCGGCGCCGGCCCGCGCGCGTCCATCGCGCTGGTGCGGTGTGCCCGTGCCCGTGCGCTGCTGCGCGGCGGGGAGTTCGTGATTCCGGACGACATCAAGGGTTGCGCCCTGGCCGTGTTGCGTCATCGTGTGCGCATCGCACCGGAGCTGGACATCGAAGGGCTGGATGTCGATCAGGTGCTCCGGCAGATGCTTGACCAAGTACCGGCGCCGCGGCAGTGAAACCCTCGCGCCTGCTATTGATCTGGTTAACCTCGCTACTGGCCATCGGCATCGTGCTCGGCAGTCTGCAGGCACTGGAGCTGGCGATGCCAACGACTGTCACGCAGATCAATTGGGGACTGCTCCTGGCATTGCTGCTCCTGGCCCTGCTCGATGCCTTTCGGCTGAAGCGACTGCCCTCGCCCCGGCTGAGCCGTGAGATACCCGGCAGTCTGGCCCTCGGTCGCTGGAGCGATGTGCAACTGATCCTTGAGCACGACTTTTCACAACCGCTGAACGTACAGATCTTCGACCATGTCCCCTCGGGCCTGGACTTCGAACACCTGCCGCTGATTGTCGAATTGCAACCGGGCCAGCACAGCCGAATCGACTACCGGCTACGTCCGCTCAAACGCGGGTACTTCAGTTTTGAGCACTGCGACATCAATCTGCCGAGCCCATTGGGTTTGTGGTCCGACAAACGCATTCTCGATGTCGCGGACCACACCCGCGCCTATCCCGACTTCGCCCGCCTCTATGGCGGTCAGCTACTGGCTGTGGATAACTGGCTCAGCCAGCTCGGCGTACGTCAACGCCAGCGTCGTGGCCTGGGTCTGGAGTTTCATCAGCTACGGGAATTTCGCGAAGGCGACAGCCTGCGCCAGATCGACTGGAAAGCCACCGCCCGACAGCGCACACCGATTGCCCGGGAGTATCAGGACGAGCGCGACCAGCAGATCATCTTCATGCTCGACTGCGGCCGACACATGCGCAGCCAGGACGGCGAGCTGTCGCACTTCGACCATGCACTCAATGCCTGCTTGCTACTCAGCTACGTCGCGCTACGCCAGGGCGACGCGGTGGGCCTGAGTACCTTTGCCAGCGAGCAGCCGCACTACCTTGCGCCGGTAAAAGGCACCAGCCACCTGAACACACTGCTCAATAGCGTCTATGACTTGAACAGCAGTCAACGCAGCGCCGACTACCAAGCCGCTGCTACCCAATTGCTGGCACGACAAAAACGCCGGGCGCTGGTGGTGCTGGTGACCAACCTGCGCGAAGAGGACGACGATGAGTTGCTCCCGGCGGTCAAGCGCCTGAGCCAGCAACACCAGGTGCTGGTCGCGAGCCTGCGCGAGGACGTGCTCGACACCCTGCGTCACTCACCGGTACAGACCTTGCCCGAGGCACTGGCCTATTGCGGGACCGTGGACTACCTCAATGCACGCGCCGAACTCCATGAGCGCTTGAACGCTCATGGAGTATTGGTGATGGATGTGCGGCCCGGGGATCTGGGGGCCGAGTTGGTGACAAGGTACCTGCAGTGGAAGCGTGCCGGTGCGGCATAACTGACGCCTTGCAGGAACCGGCAAGCCGGGCTCCTGCGAAAAGCGATGTGTACACCTAGCCGACATAGACCCTGTCATCAACCTGGACACAGCGTGTCCGCAACGGGGCAAGATGCAGTTGTACGTCAATGTCAGTTATCCGTAAGCCGCTTGATCCTAACAAACTTGAACCATGCAGCTGGACCTCAACGTCCATATCAGCCTCCACGACCCCAAACTTATAAGGATCTAAGGGATTCCAATCTGCTTGAGGCTGATCCGGAATTTTGCCGCTAAGATCAATTTCATCTTGTAAGCCGGTGGTGGTCTTGATGATCACCTTTGAGTTGAGACCGTCATTATAGTTTTCATATTGAAAACTCAGTCGATACTCGACGTTTGTCAGTTGAGCCGTGGTCAGCGGAGCCGTATAGAATGTCTGAGTCACGGCCGCTTCGCCATTCATTATCAGATAAAAACCATAGTCCGGATCCGCATTTACCCGGGCAATTCCCTTGCCATTGAAATGCGTCCAGTGGGTCTTCCAGTTGGAGGAAAACCTGCCGTCCTTGATCAGGTTGCGTCCTTGAATTTCATCTAAGTTCATAATGCGTTCACACCTCTGTTTATCGATGACACCTGAGCAGACACACCGTCCCCCAGGCACTCCACGCCCATAACCGTCCCGGGCGGCCTTACCTCAATCATCCAACCTGGCGATCACCGCGTCCGTGTAAGCCGTGCCACCAGCCTTGGCCAGATAACGCACTTGCACGATGATGTCCGTGAGGCTGTCAATCAGGGCTTTTTGTTGTTCTGACGTATGCCGCGGGAAATGCAGTTGCCATCTCGAAACGGCCCCTGTGCCTTCAAACGGCAGGTAGCGTTCATCGCCGAACATCAACTGATGCAGGCCGGCATCATCCAGGCCGCTGCTGATGCCCACTTGCTGATGACTACGCAGGTTGAGCAGGATGTCGACCGGCGGCATCTGGTTGCCATCGCCATACAAGTAATCAAGCGAGTCCACATTGGCCTTGAGCACCGTGGTACTGCCGGTTTGCGTCAGGGTTGCGCGTACATCCTGGTAAGGCCCCAACACCACGGGCAAGGACAGGGCCACCGTGGTGATCTGGCGGCAGTAATGGCCGGGGTAATCGCTGTCGAACAGCTTCTGCGACAACTCGAAATCAAGCTTGCCCTTGTCGAGTTCGATTAATACCTCCGTCCAGGTTTTAGCGGGCGTGAACTGTCCCTTCTCGAACAGCTGGCGCAGGGAAATGGTCTTGGTGAGTTCCAGGCGTCGCTCGTTGCGATTGAGGAAGTCCCGTTCGAGACGCATCAGGTCGAGCAGCATCGATTCACCGGCGCTCAAGCCATGACGGTTGTCCATCCAGACATTGGGGCGAATGACGCGAGTGTCGAAGTCGCCCATTTCGTACTGCCAACTGGCTTCGGCGCTCAGGCACAAACCGACCACGGCGTCATAGGCCTGGAAGTACAGCGTGGCCATCTGGCTGAGCAGCCAGCGGTAGAGCTCGACGTTGGTGGCGCGGGTTTTGTAGAAGGAATAGAGCTCTTGGGCCTGTTCGTTGGCTTTTTGGGTTTGTTCAAGGCTGGCTCGTGCGGCCTTGAGTGTGTAATCGTGGGCTTTGAGCTGTTCGTCGATGACCCGTAGCTCACTATTGGCCTGGGCTTCGGCGAAGCTCCATTCCTCGACTCGGCGCAGGTAAGAAGAAGCTCGCTGGCTCATCTCGCTCGCCTGTAACAGAACGTCCCCGGCGAAGTTCGCGATCGTCGATACATTCTCAAGTGTGCTCCCAGGTTCCCCACCACCATTTGCCATGCCAATAATACGGGGAAGAATATTCGCAACTGCGGAAGCGACTAATGGAACCCCCGCCGCCAAATGTAGGCCTTTGCCCGCCAATGCAAGCGAGTCCCCCAGAATTTCCGGAAGCAGCATCCCGTTGTCGTTAAGATCTTGGTAATATTTGGCGCGTTCTTGAATTATTTTCTGACTTTCTTTCAACGCCGCTTCCGACGCCTCCAACTGCTTGATCGTCTCCTCCTGAATGATCTTGGCATGCCCGCCCAAGGCGATCACATGACTTTGCTGCAATTCTTCCAGTTGCCCGCGGTCACGGGATTCCATCAACTGACGAACCTCGCGACCAAAGCCGATAAGCGTCTGCACCGCGTTCTGTGCGGTGGACAGCATGGTGCGGAACCGATAGTGCGGAATGTTCAACCAGCCACCGGCACTGCGCGCCGCCCCCGAAGATCCCCCCGCCTGGGCCCGCAGCAAATCCAGCGGGTTGGTCGGTGGCGCATACAACGCCAGTGACATGGGTTTACCGTCGATGGTCAGGTTATGCCGCATGTTCCACAGGCACTCCTCGATGTACTTCCAGATGCCCAGCAACTGGTCGTTGGTGGGCGGACGGAACTCATCCAGCTTCAGAATTTCGAAGTCCGGCTCGCCCTCTACCCTGGCGGGCAGGTTCGCGACATTGACCTCCAGAGACTGAGCGAACGTCACGAGTGACGAACTGCCGGACGCCGCCCTGGATGTGATGATCCCGTCGGCAGATTTCGGCACCCAATGGCTCATCGCCTTGGCGGTGGGAGCATTGCCCATCAGTGACAGCGCACGCACGTATTGCAGTTTCGCCGCGGTCAGGCTGTCACGGGTCAGGCGCCGATAGAGTGAATCGGCATGGGCAATGATGCAGCGCACATAGGCGACAAAAATGGTTTTGCGGTAGTGGATGCGATTGGAAAAGGCGATCGCGTCGGGGTCCACCAACCCCATCGCTTCAAAACCAATATCGCCTTTTTCCCGCAACGGTCGGCACAACCAATAGCGATCAGCGTCATCGTGCGGTTCACGAATATGCGGGTTGAAAATGTACTGATACCAGCGCTGGGATTCATGGTACTCGCGCGTCTCGCACAGTCGATGGGCGATCAGGAACGGCAGATGGAAGAACAACTCCCAGTAAAAGGTGCCGTGAGCGCTGTTGAAGTCGATGGGGGCCGTCGCTGGTGTAACACCCGGTGGTGAAGGCTCATGAGTGTTTTGAGTATTCCAGGACAGTATCTCGTCGATGGACAGGGCGGCTTTAGCTACCAGTTCGGGGCCAAACAAGGAGTTGAGACGTATATAATTGAATTGCACTCCCAAAGAAGTAATATTCAGAAACTGCGCGCCGGTGGGTTGTTTGCTGATCAGCGGTACGTTGCTTACATTGGGAGTTTGTTTGATGGTGATGTCATAACGGTCCCGACCCAACTTACCGTCCGGATTTTCGCCCCATACAACACTCAGTTTTTTACCGACGGGGTTACCCGTCCAGGTATATTCTATCCATGGAGTTTGGAACCAGCCGTTTAATGTGCTCTGTGACTCCCAGCGGCCTGGTAAAACTGAATTGCCATCCATAATCTTAAGAGCCAACGCCGCTATTTCTTTGTATCTCGACAATACAAGTCTGTTTTCAGCACCATTAAATTGAAAATACTTTCCTTTCGCCAACAAAGTAAAGCCTGCCCCCGTAGCTACAGAGGAGCGCGCACGCAACCAAAGCGCCGCTAGCTGCTCGCTTGAAAGAACAATTTGTTTAGCAATATAAAACTCACCACTATCTTCTGGAATCTCATCTTCCGTAAATGAAACTATCACTACAGGCTTGCCACCTGCATCATCCAAACATACTTCGAACCCATGAAAATCCCCAAAATCCGCATAAGCCTCAACACGAACATCAATACCCCTCGCACTTTCTTTTGTCACTTTAAAAGTATATCTCGCACCCGGCGAAGCAATTATCTCTTTAACAAAAGACAGCTCATCCAATAAAAAAGCATTTAACGAAAGATCACAGACACCCTGCACCCGCAAAACATTGACAACTTCAAGCGCATTCGAAGTCAAATTTTGCCGACTGCTTAGATTTACATTCAAAGAAATGAACTTACTTAACTCACCGTCCCGCGTCTGATCAATTGCAGCAACGCCCGTAGGCGGCAACCGCTCCTGAGTCAACACCACCCGCTCGGTGGACAAAAGCTTATGCTGCAATCCGTAATGATTGGCAAAACGCCCATTGGCCAACACTTTAAGCGTGACAATGTTGGGCGGCTGCGGCTCAAACAAGGCATTGCACGCGGCAAAGATCCAGCCATGTTCGTAATCATCCGCTGCGGTTGCGGCTTGCTGACTCGTGGGCAAATCCGTGGTGGTGAAACACACCGCCAACAGATCATCGACATCCGGTTTAGCGCCAGCGTAGGTCACGGCAACCAAACGCGCGGACTCCACCGAAACTTTGGCGAACTCCTTTTTCCCAAGGAGGGATGGCGTCGACCAGATTCCGTTAACGGCAAGGTAAGAGAGCTTGACTTCAACTTGCCAAGTCCCCTCGACAACCACTTCATTGCCGTCGTTGTCCTTCTCCTTGGTGTCCTGGGCTTTGATCCCCTCAACCTGAACCACCATCAAGCGACCGGCGAAAAACACCGGCCGGATCGCCAGTACGGTCGGCGCACCGGGAATACCGATGGGTTTCCACTCAGTCCAGGCCGCCGGGTTCAGAAACTCACTTCCGGCATTTAACTCAACGTGAGCCTTGCGCCAGAAATAACCAAAGGGCTGAACCCGTTGCCGGCCGATGAAGTAGTAATCGGCATTTTTGAAGTTCGTACCCTTTGCAGTCCCAGCGCCATCGAAACTGTTGATGTAAGCCGAGATCAAATCGAGGTTGCACACTTCTTCAAACTGTTTCAGGTGCTCGTAAAGCGCCATTTGCACCGATGCTTCGTTGAGGCTCGCTTGGCCGAGGTTGTTTTCCAGTTCCTGGAAGGATTCCGACTTATTGAGGCGTAGTGTTGGGTTGATGTAATTTTCCGGGTAATCCAGAAGCATCTGGTATCCGGCCCAGTCACTGATGTTGCAATAACGCTGGTGCCAGGCTTGCAGTTCTTCCTTTGAAAACAACTCTGTGTAGCCCGGTTCCATTCCGCTGTAGATGGCACCGATGTATTGCTGCGCACAAGCGATCGCCTCTGCCAGCCGCGCCGTTTCCAACTCCTGACCGACCTGGCTGTCCATCAACAGGTAACGATACAGGTCATCGGGCGATGTCAGTTTCAGCTTATCCTCTTCTTCTCGAGCTTCGTCTTCTTTGGGCGCCACTTGTCCCAGGTAGAAGTCTGCCAGTGCCATACAACGAGTTTCTTCTAACGTGCCGATAATTGACTTGTTCATTGTTTTCTCCTGTGCACGGAAACCAGAACACTTAAGGAACGAATACTAAAATAATCGAGATGCGCAGCATTGCCCTGCAGCAAAGACCAGCTACCAAAGCAAACCAGCAAAACTTTAAAGAATTAAAACAAACCAAATAAATCTCAGTCGACTACATTCAACTTAAACGGATTTGAAGCACCATCATACAACCATGGAGATTTCAATACCCCATCTTGAAAAAAGCCCGCATTTATATTGTATGTACCGACCCCTACATTCGGCTTCAACTGTATCCGCCAGCGTCCGTCCTTATCCACCATTCCTTGGGCATAAATAGTTGTCGAGTCTCCCGTTTTTACCACTCGAACTTCCAAACCGGGTAAACCCACGCCTTCAAACCAGGAACTACGTTTAAAGTTGACAGCTACATTACGGATAAGAACAGGTCTGATAATCGGCACTTTGCCAACATAGTCGTCCCTCACGGTAATCCGCACATCCGTCGCCCATGCTTCGGTCGTATCAATATGCCGCTGCTTCACCGAAATCACATGTGGCCCTACCGATAGCGGCTCAGAAACTCTGACGGACCACTTCCCGTCATCCCCCACACTGGTACGTGCCAACAAGGATCCTTCGCGGCCTTCGAATACATAAATTTGTGCCGAAGAGCTGCCTATACCAGCAAGCCAGGACTGAGTTTCAATTACGTCGTTTTCAGCGGGGTACAACACCACCGGCGGCGGTGCATCCAGCCGCCCTGGCAACACCAGGCGCTGATCGAGGCGATTGCAGTAGAAGGTCAAATCGAATGCACCGTTGCGCAGGTCCCTGCAGTCGATTTCCCAGACAAGCGACTGTTTATCCCCGATCAAGACGTAGGCCCCGGTGGCCGGCTTAAAGATCATACCCAGGCCTTTGGCGGAGAAGTCGCCCGTCCAGGCCAGCATCGCCCGGGCATCCTTGAGGTCTACCGATGCTGGCAGGTCGATTTCGAGCCTGTAGGTCCGACCGCGGATAAATTGCAGAGGCAACGTTGCTGCAACGACATTGGAACCGGTATCGGTCAATGTGTAGCTCCACTGAATGGCCGGAACAACTTTGAGATCGAACGTTTGTGGTTGCTCCGGGTCACTCTTAAGTGTGGCAGTCACCACATAATCACCTTTTGCATCTGCCTCGAATGGAAAAGTCGAACGCCCCAGCGCATCGGTGGAAATGTCGACCTTAGTCAGGAATTCGCCAGACTTTTCCACCTTCCACTCAATCGGACTATTGGCTATCACTCGTGACTGGTTGTTCGCTTCCTCCCGGACGGTGACCCAGAGCAAGGTCGGCGTACCCGAGCCTGCTACCGGGTACGTGTAGTCGGTAGACTTGCCGTGGATCACTGCCGCGCGAGCCACGTAAACATCAAGTTGTTGTTCGTTCATGGGAACCAGGACAGGTTTATTGTTTTCACTTCGTGGGACGCCCTTGGCGGAGTACTTCTGATTTCCGGCAATTGCTGGGGTCAGAGTGAACTCGGCGATGCCTTCTGCCGACGTCATACGTGTTCCGAGTGCTGTCTCCCCCTCGAAGAAGGTGACTTCCACGTCCTTCGACGGCTGTTTACCCAAACCTACAACAAGGCATCTGAGTACCAATGGTTGCCCGACAACAGCCATCGAAGCCACCTCCAGAAGCTTGATCGAAGGGCTGTCGACAAACGTAATGTTGTTGATGAGCAGTGATTCCTTGTTGCTGTAACTCGCCATTAGGCTCGCGTTCTCCACTGGCTCCATGCTCCTGACCCTGGTATGGGCAATGCCTTGTTCGTCGGTCATGACCACCAGTGGATCGGCAACCACACCTTTGCCGGCGAACGTCACGGAACGACCTCTGCCTGGGTTCAAGCGCTCGTCGAGAAGCTGCACATGCACAGGGAAGTACGCTTGTCCGCCCGCCAGGAAGGCATCGTCGGGATCCTGCGTACTGTCGAGGCTGAACTGCAGTGTTAACTCGTCGCAATCGATCAGAATCTTCGGCGCATAGACCGTTTGCGCCAGACCATAGGTACCTTTCACCTGCACGGCCCCCATCCATGGCCCTTTCTCAGGCTTGAAGCGGATCACTGCGCGCCCCTCATGATCAGTGACGGAAACCGAATCCATCAGCCCTGGGCGATCACTGCTCCAGGTCACGGTGACGTTCGGCAGCACCTGGTTGGTCAGGTCGCGCAACGTCAACTCAATCAGTGCGACCTGATCCGGCGCATTGGCGATCAGGGTGTCGTTGATGCACCTGATGTCGTGGGTCACGCTCTGGCCAATTTCGCCGAATGTCTGCGACTGGCCCTGTACGGCGGACTCGGACAGGCATTCCACGACATGCTCGGCCGCACTTCGACAGGCAAACTTGTCGCTGTCCGGGGTGAGCGCGCCCAGGCCGATAATGGCCTTGGCATCCAGCCCGCTATTGGCCGCCAGCCCGCGGATGCGAATCACGGCGTCGAGGGTGACCAGGTCGCACACCACCGGCATCGATGGGTTAAGGTAGAGAATGCACTCCAGCACTTCCCGTACGCCCCACTTCACCACCTCTGCCAGTTTGCTCGCTGCCGAATCGCGAATCAGGCGCAGATCCTCCGGCGTCAGATAGGTCGGCAAGGCGTTTACCAGCTCCAGATACTGCAACAGCTTTTCGGCAGGCTGCCCGGTGTAAGTCACTACCCGCTGGAACAGGGTCAGGTAATACAACGAACCGAGGGACAGGTCTTGCGCGTGCCGCAGGCCAAGCCATTGCCAGTTCCGGCGGGTGGTCAGGGCGACCAGCATCGCTGAACTGAGCGCCAGTTTTTGCACAATGTCTGCGCGCCGTACCAGGTGTGCCAGCAGGTTCAGCACCTCATCGCCGACATTGACCTTGTCCGACCCTGAAGTCACCGCTTCCAGCGCACGCGTGGTTTCCAGGAGCAAAATGTGGACGCCGCCGTTGTCAACCCATTTGAGCAACGGCAGCACCAGATCCTGAGACAGGCTCAGGTACACCGACAAGCTCTCCTGAACCACCGCGCTCTGGGCGTCCCGGGCCTGTAGCAGCAAGGCCAGAATCACCTCGCAAGTTCGCTCGAAGTCCTTCTGCGCAATATTCGCCGAGGTGACTGCCGCCTCGACTTCCCCCCGTGCCCAGCGCTCGTATTCGTCCGTTTCGCCGGTCGGAGTCAACACCAGGCCATCCAGATCGACCACCTCTTCGAGCAGTTCCAGCCACCCTGAGTAATCACTGTTATGGGCGGGCACACCCGCCGCCCGTAGCGCCTCTTCAGAGAGGCGCACCGGTTGCAGACGCTTGTGCAACTCCTGCAATAGCGTCGCGTCCGCTGGCGTTGCCATCGGCGGTGCAATCAACGGGGTCACATGCTGGATCAGCCAGGACACGCTCAGTTCATTTTCCCGGCACCATAGAACACAGGATTGCGCGGCATGCATCACACTCAAAATGTCGCCGTTACTGCTGGCGCCACTGACCCGCAAGTAGGATTCGCCCAGCACTCGCTGCAACAGTTCGCTGCCACCCTTGTCACTGAATGCCTCCAGCAACGCCCCCAACTCGATAGCGCTGATACCGAGAAAGGAGGCCAGCAGCACATGACGATACAGGGACGACAGAATGGGCAGGCTGCAGGTTAACTGGTCCTCCAGGTTGTGACTCTTGGCCACGAACCGCGCGAGGTACCGCCACGATTCCTGATTGATACCCAGACTGGTGCAGATATGGTCGATGATGCGTTTGTCGGCGCGGGTCTGCGGGTCGATCGAGAAGGGCGCGTCATCCACTTGCAAAGGCGTATCGAAGAGTGCCTGGGCATTGAAGATCCGGTCGAACTGCGAAGGCTCTTCACCTCGCCCATAGGGGGAAATTTCGTCGATCAACGCCGCAAATTGCTCGGCCGAGCACTTGAAGCGCAGGCGAAATTCCTGGAACAGACCGATGGCTCGCAGGCTGTTGTTGGTGATCCTCAAAGGTGTTGTCGTTAACGACTGCCCAGAGCGTTGAGAATCCTTTATATCGGACCTTCGCTCTGCACGGATCGCGGCGATGACCAGGCGATCGGTTTGATCCGGCGGCAATTTCAACCAGCGGCTCAGGCGCAGCATCCGGTTCATGCGTTCAAAGCGGTTGTGGGTGCTGTTGGTGAATTGGCGTGTACCAGTGACCGGCACGCTCAGGTCCATCGCAGCGGTTTCACCGTCATTGATGAACACTGAGCCGAATATTTTGGCTGAGGCGGTGGGGGCTA
>Ga0209676_1002846_pt1 | contig 11428 bp, 9 predicted proteins | sample AraplaCvi_mLB_r2_FD_184282 | JGI IMG/M metagenome (GOLD analysis project Ga0209676, IMG submission 184282) | Arabidopsis root microbial communities from North Carolina, USA - plate scrape MF_Cvi_mLB_r2 (SPAdes) (version 2) | ecosystem: Host-associated > Plants > Roots > Endosphere | place: USA...
AATCGAACCAACTATACAACGAGCTACTTGAAAAAGAGATACTACCTGAAATTGAACGAGAAAGCGAAGATGAATTAACGCTAGAAGAGCTAGCTCAAACGGTCGAAAAAGTAGATGAAGTGATTTCTGAATATGATCGAAAAATTGAGGATTCATCAGATGTAGCAGAACGAAAGGCTTTAAGAACGGAACGGAAATTCCCAAAGCAAGCTCGCAAACAATTAATCGACTATATTGAACGCAAACTAAAATATCAAAGAGACTTCGAAATCTTTAACGTACGAAATAGTTATTCGAAAACAGACCCGGATGCGACATTTATGCGTATGAAAGATGACTATATGAAAAATGGTCAATTGAAGGCAGGTTATAACATACAAGTGGCTACAGAAGGTCAGTATGCGCTTGCCTACAGCATTTTTCCGAACCCAACGGATACACGTACATTAATCCCATTTTTAGATGAAATCGAACAACATTATTTTAAGTTACCAAAACACATCGTCGCAGATGCCGGATATGGCAGTGAACAAAATTATGATAATATCCTTTCGAATCGTAAGCGAGAAGCCTTAATCACTCACAACATGTATTTAAAAGAACAGAAGAAAAAGTATAAGCAAAACGAATTCAATACAGCAAACTGGGATTATGATAACGAATATGATCGATACACTTGCCCAAACCAACAACAGCTTGTATTAAAATATCGTACCACGAAAAAGGATAAGTATGATTTCACGCGTGAATTTAAGGTATACGAATGTGAAGACTGTTCCGGATGCCCCCTCCGTTCATTATGTACAAAAGCCAAAGAAGGAAATAATCGTAAGTTAATAGTGAATGAGAAGTGGGAACAACAAAAAGAATATGTGAGAGTAAAGCTTTCAGAAGAAAAAACAAGTACCATTTATCGTCAACGCAAAATTGACGTGGAACCAGTTTTTGGATTCTTGAAGGCTAATTTGCGTTTCACTCGATTTTCTGTACGAGGGAAATCGAAGGTTGAAAACGAGATGGGCCTCGCATTAATGGCTGTGAATTTAAGAAAATTCACAGCCGTTAGCTAAGAGCTATATGGAGACAACATAAAAAATAGAGAAATCCGAATTTGAATTCATTCAAATTCGGATTTCTCACTAATTGAAGCTAGTTATGTCCCAGCCTCTTTTTCTTTTTGTTCCAGCCTCTTTTTGTATACTTTTGCTATTCGCATATACTTGTACTATTGTAGCTTTTGAATAAAGTTCGATTAAAAGTAAGTTGCAAACACTGATTTTATACATATAGAAATCAACTGTTTTGAAACAAAGTTTGATCAAAACAGCTGGTTCTTTATTTATCTCGTTGATTTTTATAATAAAAATTGATTATTTCTGGATGCGAATCTTCAATTAAAGCACCCCGTTAGCCATCCATGAAGCGCAAAAATCAGCTCTTCACCACAAAAAATGAAAGATAATTAAGTTCTTTCATGGGAGTTGAAGAAGAACAGAGACGCTTATTAAACAAACGCGCCCGATTGTGGAAATAGTTTATCTTTTCCCCTTAACTTACCTTCCACGCAGGGGCATTCTTTTTATAGAATCCCTCGTACACTTTGAATAACAAAAAACCTAAAAAACAACTTATCGTATTTAATAAAATATCATCTATATCGAAAGACCCTAAATATGCAAAAAACTGAATGCACTCTATGCTTACTATCAGCAATAAACAAGTGGACATAGTCTTAATTATTTTTCTTTGCGAGCGGAAAACCATCGGGATTAGAAAGCCCATTGGAATAAACGGAATGATATTACCTACGATATTTACAAAGGCGACGCCAATACTCAAATCACTAAGGTAAGTTTCAATTGTCTGGAATGGAACTAAATTATAATTTGAACCTCCCTCGGTTCTTCTCATAATATTCATTTGTATTGTACTGATAGTATGATATATGTTTCCATTAAACTTGACCACCACAAAATTTATTACCATTAATATGTAAATGACAAAGGTGATTTTCCAATAATTTTTGTTCAACTTAAACACCTCATAATTGTAAAAAGCATAAAAAACCCTCCTAACAAAGATTCAATTATCCCCTTAATATTACCATAAAACATAACCTCTTTATTGCACTAACCTCCCTCTATAAATATTGATGTATCAACGGTTTCCACCATTTCGTGATGAAGAAAAAATATTTTTCCACTTGATTTATGAACAGTATTTTTAATTTATAGTTATAATTTACAATCCGAGTGTACGCTTCGCTAAAACTAATGGAAATCATTAGCTTTTTAATCCACTATGTGATGCACAATGGATCTCTGCGATACTTATGACGACGTACCCTCCCATATCTCTTAGCGTCATTTGCGCTTACATTCCTTCGTTCGGTCTATTCATAAGGCAGAGGCCTGCTATGCTGCACCGGAGACTCATAGTCTGAGTTTAGTTATTTTGCTGGCTTCTCCGTGTCATCCTTTTTTTATAGTTCGATGAAAGAATTGATTACGCTGCCTCTGCGAGACAGTAGAGGTCATTCATCATATGTTGCTCGTTAAAAAAGACTTTCTTTTTGCATATGCCATGTAATACCTTCAGTAATTTACCACAGAGTATCACCATTGACTGCTTTCCCCTTAAGGGATTCTGTTGTCGCGTTGTGTAGTATTTATGAAGCTGTTTGAATGCTTCATTATGACGAATTAGCGGTACTATTACTTTAAATAAAGTGTTTCTAAGCTTCTTTCGTCCTCGTTTAGAGATATGTTTTTGTCCCTTATGTTGACCAGACGAGCTTTCACGTAATGTTAATCCCGCTAGTTTAATAAGTTGGCGTGGATTTTCATAAAGTGAGAAACTTCCTACTTCTGATAGTAAATCAACTATTGTCGCATCTCCTAAACCAGGAACTGAAGCCAGTATTTCATATTCCATTGTCGTTTGTACCATTTCTGCTAATTGATTATTTATAGTTTCAATTTCGGCTTCTAATAACCGATACTGACGTAAGAGCGTGGCGATTTCATGTTGGGCCATCTGTGTTCCTTCTGTCAGTCCGATAGAGTTTTTCGCGGCTTCAATAAGAAGCTTGGCTTTCGGTAACTGTGGGGCTCTCATTCCCTTTACCTGTCGGTAAAGAAAGACCAGCTCGTCAGCTGTTTTCTCTTTAATATCTTTTGGTAATGGCGTCATTTCTAGTGTTGCAAGTGCCATCTTCCCGAAATTAGGAAAAACTTGAGTAAACTCAGGAAAGTAGCGATCAAGCCAACGAATGATTCGGTTTTTGATACTAGCCAAATCCTCCGTCAATTTTGAACGAAGAGTAGGACCAATACGAAGCTCAGCTTCAATGTCTTTCAATATACGTGGATAGCTGAAACGTCCATCCTTTAATAAGCGAGCGATGACTAGTGCATCTTTTTTATCGTGCTTTGTCGGTAAGTTATCATCTAGTTCTTTCGAACGTCTTACGTGCATTGGATTCACCATGACAAGTGGGATTCCGTATTGATCTAAGAAATAGGCTAAGTTCATCCAGTAGTGGCCTGTAGGCTCAATCCCTATTATTACTTCAGTTTTATTAGCTTCCTTCATCGTTTGAAGGATCTTTCCATACAAGTTTTCAAAGCCTTCTTTCGATTGATGTACGGCAAAAGCCTTTTCTATTACTCGCCCGCGTTCATCGACAAAGCATGCGTAATGAATATGCTTGGCAATATCCATGCCAACGACGAGTGTATTTTCAGTAACTTGATTAATTTTATTATTCCATTTAAAATGCATAAAGGAGTCCTCCTTGTTTGATGATGGGTCAATGGTCGTTGACACTCATGCATCATACTAGAGGGCTCCTTTTCTTTCAAGACCTCGAACATCCTTCAAACAGGAATGCTGCACCGTTAGCACAATAAAAAAAGAGCTGTCTAAAACAGCTCAATGATCTTCAAGTAAAGCACCCGTTAGCCATCCATGTAGGGCAAAAACCAGCGATACACCACAGAGAATGAAAGATTATTTCGTTCTTTCATGGGAGTTTAATAGTGGGGGATACAATGAAGCTTTTGGATAGGTAAATTAAAGGAAACTTTCATCTTAAATCATCCTTTAAAGGCTGTTATTGCTATTGTTATTCAGAAAGCCATTTAGCAGCCTCTTTGGCATAATAGGTAACAATTAAGTCAGCACCCGCGCGTTTCATGGATAGAAGCGCTTCTAGGACAGTTTCCTTTTCATTTACCCATCCATTGGCAGATGCGGCTTTGATTAGTGAATACTCTCCGCTAGTATTATATGCTACTATCGGAAGTGTAAAATGGTTTTTTAAATCCCGTACAATATCTAAATAAGACATGGAAGGTTTTACAATTAAAAAGTCTGCACCCTCTGATACATCGGACTCAGCTTCTCGAAACGCTTCTAAACGATTGGCTGGATCCATTTGATAAGTTTTACGATCTCCAAATTGTGGTGTAGATTCAGCTGCATAACGAAAAGGTCCGTAAAAAGCCGAAGCATATTTTACTGCGTATGACATAATCGGTATGTTTTCAAATCCTGCTTGATTTAATCCTTGACGGATAGCAGCAACAAAACCATCCATCATGTTGGACGGAGCGATGATGTCTGCCCCTGCTAAGGCTTGACTAACAGCTGTTTTGGCCAACAATTCAAGTGAAGCATCATTTACAATCATTTCTCCTTCTACCACCACACCGCAATGTCCATGGCTAGTGTATTCGCATAAGCATGTATCTGCAATAACGACTAGTTCAGGGAAGTTTTTCTTGATTTGGCGAATCGCCTTTTGTACAATCCCATGATCATGATATGCTTGAGAACCAACTCCATCTTTTATAGTCGGTATGCCAAAAACCATTATAGAGCGAATGCCTAACTCTGATATTTCCTGCATTTCTTCATCTAATAACAATAATGGAATTTGATCTATACCGGGCATCGATTGAATAGGATTTCTCTTTATTTCGTCCTCCACAACAAAAATCGGATAAATTAAATCTTCTTTATTTAAATGATTTTCACGAACTAAAGATCGTAACCCGACTGATGTGCGCAATCGGCGATGGCGATTGAAATTTAATTTATTCATAAGACACTTTTCCCTCTTTCTTTGTGTTTGAATAGCCAAGCTTTAATATGCTGGGTTTAAATGAAAGACCAACAAGCAAAATAACGATAATTGTAGCTACTGCATTTAAAATCGTAAGCGATTGAGACAAGTTGAAAAACAAATTCAACAGGCCGACCCCAACAATTGGGAATATGAATCCTGAGTAGGATGCGAAATAATAAGCTGAAATTATCTTTGAGCGATCTTCAGGTTTTGAGGCAATTCCTGTCAACTGCAGGCTTGCTTGGAATGACCATCCTCCACCGATAGCTTGAATGAAGATTCCCATCCAAAGAAGTACGATATTTGTTGATACCCCCGCAATAACCATTAACCATGCGCCAATCAATTGAAGGATGATGCCAATTCGTATCCGAATGACTGGTCGCTGTGGGCAGGATATCCGTTGCGCTAATCCTCCGCCACCAAGAAGAAGTAAAATTAACAACCCCGAAATTGAAAGGTTGGAAGTGTGAAGAACGGTTTTAACATATGTGGGAATTATCGATATAACGATTCCGTTAAGCGAAAAAACGATAAACCCAGTTAATCCAATAAACGACCAAAAATCAAAACTAATATTTTCTGGGATAGATATTTTTATTCGCAATGGTTCTTTTTTATTTTCCAATATATGGTTTTCGGGTGTAGACAATAGGGAAATAGCTGCACTTATTAGCAACAGTAAAAGGGTTACAAATGGGAACCGAAGTTGTTGGAAGTGGATATATTGAATAATCAATCCACTGATTGCGGGTCCGACGCCAAATCCAACCATGACACCCATGCTAGATAAAGTTAATGCCCTAGAAGTCATTTCTTTAGGACTTTGCTTTAGCAACAAAGTAGTCGCTGTACCCATAAAAAGACCGAACCCAATACCTTCTAATATTCTTGAAAGATAAAGCTGCCAATCATTAGTGCCTATAATAAATAAGATGGTTGAAATAATGGAAGAAATAATACCAATCATGGTTATTTTCTTTAAACCATACACAATTCCCATTTGTCCCGCCGCTAATAATGATGGTAAAAGAAATACAGCATAAACGGCAAACAGCAAGGTGATTTCTAGATTGCTTAAGTGAAATTGTTCCTGATACATAGGGAAAATTGGCGTAGAGAATGTAGTCCCAATTGCCATAATAAAAATTACCCACAACATTCTTTTCATAATTGATTACCTCTCCAGTTTTATATGTGAATTTGGAAAATGGAAGTCAAGAGTCTCTTTTTTTATACTTACCTGATGCGGTTAGGTATTTACTACTCAGAGATGACCTTAATAATATATAATGGAGACAAAATAACAGCTAGAGAATAATGCATCATAGGATTGGTTCTCCTACCTTAACTACGAAAAGTAATAAACTTGTACTCGATGCTAAAACGGAGGATGTTAAGAAATATGGATACGACACGAAACAAACAATTAGGAGAATTTCTAAAAACAAGGCGGGCAAGGATCAATCCTGAAATGGTAGGATTACCTTCAGTAGGTAGAAGGCGTACAGCAGGGTTGAGGCGTGAAGAAGTGGCTCAATTAGCTGGTATAAGCGTAGATTGGTACACTTGGTTAGAACAAGGTCGGAACATTCATGTATCCACTCAGGTATTAGAAGATGTTGCTAGAGTTTTGCAATTGAGTATTAATGAAAAAAGACATATGTTTTTGTTAGCCGAACAAGCCATTCCAATTGGAAGTATTGAAAATAAATTTCAAATAAGTTCATCACTGCAATATTTTCTTGACTACCAGAATCCAATTCCAGCTTATGTGACAAATTCAAGATGGGACTTTGTTGCTTGGAACCAAGCTGCATGCAAAGTTTTTGGAGATTATAATAAAATGTCAGAACTAGAACGTAACTCTGTCTGGCGTATTTTCACATCATCTTATATGATGAATCTCTTGGACCAATGGGAAGAACATGCACGAAGAAGATTGGCTCAATTTCGAGATTCTCACGGTAAATATATAGATGACCCGTGGTGGAATGAGATGATTGATAAACTCTCAGAAAAGAGTGTGAAATTTAGAGAATGGTGGCCGCAGTATGAGGTTATGGGTGCTCCTGAAGGGAAAAAGGTTCTCCACCATCCTCAAGTCGGAGAATTGATTCTCGACAATATTTCTTTTCAGGTTAGTGACTCGCCTGATTTGTTAGTTACTGTGCATTTGGCTAAAACGAAGGCGACATTTGAAAAGCTACAAAAATTGTTGAAATAATACAAGTAGTCCTTATACCATTAAAGGGCACAATTGTTACAAATCAAAAGCCTAATTCCCTGATAAAATATAAAGAGAACTTAGGTTTTTTATTTGTGGTACATACTTATGACAGGAGTCAATTGTCAATAATCAACACTTCTGTTTGCTAAACAGAAAATATAGCTTAAATTTCGTCTAAGTATAACAAATATTCTTGTTAAACTAATCTGCTCCGTTAGCCATCCATGAAGTGCAAAAAGCAGCACTTCACCACAGAAAATGAAAGATGATTAAGTTCTTTCATGGGAGTTCAATAAGAATTAAACAACTTAAAAAGATTCTTTGTTTCCTACATTTGGAGTACCGAACGCCAACAAAGGAATCTTTTTGAATACATAAAACCAATGCTATATTCATAACTTTTCTTTCATTGAAAACCTCCAAAAAGGCTTAGGAATAACGCCTAAGCCTTTCAATCTTTTATGATTGTGTAACGATTAATTTAAAATCGTCAAAAGATGATAAAGTAGTTATCAATTCTTATTCCAATCTATCGATGTAGCTTTAGAATAAGGAACAATAGAACCATCCCTATATTAGAGAGACTGAAGAAAGAACTGACTACGTTTCTTTAGTATGATATTTCTCTCTTTTTGCTCTCCAAGTGATGTACCCGATACATGAAAGAGCCACAATAATTGGAATCGCGATAAAAGAGCCGATGAAAGGATAAGCCGCTAGGCATAGCATACAAGATATCGCAGCTAACACCTTACCCAAAACATTTGTAATCAACTTAACTCCTGCTGCTGTACCAACAACATAGGTGGCGATCGCTAAAGAGTTAGGAATAAACACTAGCTGGTCTAATTCAATGTGAAAAATAAAACTTAACAATAAACCTATTACTGCAATCGATCCCACTAATAAAACTGCACGACTAGGGGTTGAATATTTTTTATTGATGTTATCCAACCATGAGGGTGCCAGGCGTTCATGAGATAAGGAATAACCTAACCGACTCATACTCGCAACAAAAGCATTGTTTGTTCCTAAACATATAACAAACGCAAGAATTGCTGTTACCCAAGCACCATTTACCCCTGCCACTTTTTCCACAACTTGGGCTATTGCTGCATTATTCATAGCCTGATTTACGGTTTGCTCCTCTGTTGAATAGGAATCTGTACCAATCACAGCTAAAGCAATGCCTATGTACAATACACCGATTATAACAATAGCTCCCCATGTCGATCGCATGATGTTTTGTTTTCTTGGATTTTTAAATTCAGGTGCCAGGTTAGATATAGCCTCCCATCCAAAAAATGACCAAAAAATGAGCATTGCTGATTGACCAATGGGAATGATGCTGTCGTTTGTGATATGCGGTGTTATGCTCTCGGAATCGATAAATGGAAAAGCTAGCACTGATGTACTCAATAAAATAAAAAAAGTAAGCCCAGCCAAACTCAATTGAACTTTCCCACTTGTTTGTAGTCCCACATAGTTTCCGATTACCGCTATAATAAGTAATACGCCTGCGATGATATATGCAGAAAAATGTGGCAAGTTGAATGCAAATGCTATATAAGTCCCTCCTGTTAATGAAACAATGATTTGTCCAACACTTCCTGCAATGAAAAAAAACCATCCAGAGAGAGCACCTGCATAATGCCCAAAAGCTTTATTCGCAAAAGTTAAAATGCCTCCCGAACTAGGAAAATCGATAGAAAGAAAGGCAAATGTACAAGCTAATGGAATGCTAAGAAGCACCATGATCATCCATGAAACTAATGCATTTGAACCCGCTATACCTGCTGTCATGCCGGGCAATATTAAAATTCCTGATCCTAAAACAGCTCCGACATATAGTGCAATACCTTGTGAAACCGAAATAGTTTGCTTCAATGATTGCGACAATGTAATCATCTCCTTAATATTCAAGTACAATTACATTATAGAAGGTTAATTCTTCTTATTATATAAACTAATGAATAATTTAAGCTCTTCACACTTTACAATTTGCATAAATAACAATAGAATTACATGCAATTACGTAAAGGAGAGATAGAAATGGATGATATTGACCGCAAATTAATAGAATTGCTTCAGGAGGATGGCAGAATAACAATTATTCAATTATCGAAAAAGTTGAATCTTAGTCGCCCAAGTGTAAATGAACGGTTACGTCGATTACAAGAAAATGGGGTCATTCAAGGTTTTACAGCACGCGTTTCCCCTGAGAACATTGGAAAAAGTACACTTGTGATCATTCAAATAGGAAATCTGAAAATAGAGTGCCACCGATTTGAAGAAATGATTAAAGAAGAGACCGATATTCTAGAATGTCATAGGGTAACGGGAACAAATAGTTATTTTATAAAGGCGGCAGTTGCCTCGATGAAAGATTTAGAAGCTTTTGTAGATCGACTTATTCCTTTCGGACAATTAAATACATCTGTAGTACTTTCTTCACCTATACTTTATCGCCCTCTGCTCCCTGTCGAAGAAAGCTAAATTTCATTTTCTGTACGATTGATTTTTTCTAATCAAGTATAAACGAGTCCTGGTCATTTGTTTATATGCTTCCATTTGTGTTTTAGCAAGTAGTTTTATGTACTTGGTTTTTAATCCCATAAACTATACATAATAATACGAAAGGGGAAAAGTGATGGAATTTCGATTAGAATTATTCGTTGAAGATTTACAAAGGTCTATTAGTTTTTTTGAGGAAGTTATAGGTCTTACATTTCATAATAAGACCGAAGTTAGTGCTATTATTAAAATGGAGAATTTTTCTTTATTATTAACATCTGATAATGTTCTTAAGGAAAATCACTATTTTAAAAAAGACGGCTTAAGACCAAAAGGAAAAGGTGTTGAAGTAGTGATACTACTAGATAATATCGAACAAACATATCAACGTGTTCTAGATAAAAATTATCCAGTTGAATCAAGTCTTAAAATGCAATCTTGGGGAATGAAAGATTTTCGTATTATTGACCCTGATGGCTATTATCTGAGATTATCTTCGTATAAAGATTAGGAAAGAGACCAAGACAGCCCTTTTGATTTGCTCCCCTTAGATAAACAGATTTTATTTTTTAATCTGTTTACCTAATAGGGAGCATATCAGAACCTCCTCTTGTAATACAAAGAAGATTCTTTTGCTTCATTCCCTCGGAGTACCAAACGCTAACAAAAGAATCTTTTTGACTACATAAAACCAATGCTATATTCATAAAATTTCTTTCATTTAAAACCTCAAAAAAAGCTTAGGAACAACTCCTAAGCCTTTCTATTATTGAGTAATGCTTGATTAGAAATCAGATTTTTTAAATAGCTAATTTAAACAAACTCCATTCTAAAAAATATAAATCAAAATGGAGTTTAACCTTTTTTATTTAGTATTAGATTTTTAATAAAGTTTGATTATTTTTGTACTCCTTATTTCACTAAAGCACTCCGTTAGTTGAGTAAATTTATTACTTATTTGATTGCCATACCCCACCTGAACCCGGTGTAAAGCCACAGGTTTTATAAAAGTTAGTATTGTTTTCCTCATATGTTACCGTTACAATACCTAATCCATAACGTTCAGACTCTCGCAATAATACTTTTACCAAATTAACCCCGATTCCCTTTCCTTGATACTCTGGATGAACGATAATATCTTCCATATATCCATGTTCTAAGCCCATTCCACAAACATATCCAAAGGCAATCAGTTTATTATTTTCATTTCTAACCCCAGCCCAGAAATTACACCGTTCAAACAATTTCGGGTAATCTTCATCTCGTCTACCCCAGCCAACAAATTCTCTTAATTCTGGTACTTCATTATTAGATATTGGTATGTTGATGATAGCTTGATAGTTCATTTTATTCCACCTCCTAACTTACCTTCTAAATGCTAATTTCTATATGGTAAAGCCTTAACCCTTCTTCAACTAAACTGCCTCGTTCGTATTATAAGGTCAGCCAGATATTTCTGGTTGACCATTTTTTATATGGTTTTATTATAAGCAGTAGCCAGGGTAGAACGTAACTGCCCGTGGGGCTTGACCCCGTCAACTAAACCGTTCGCC
>Ga0209676_1002850_pt1 | contig 11413 bp, 11 predicted proteins | sample AraplaCvi_mLB_r2_FD_184282 | JGI IMG/M metagenome (GOLD analysis project Ga0209676, IMG submission 184282) | Arabidopsis root microbial communities from North Carolina, USA - plate scrape MF_Cvi_mLB_r2 (SPAdes) (version 2) | ecosystem: Host-associated > Plants > Roots > Endosphere | place: USA...
ACCTCGAGCGACTGCACGCGCAGGTCGACTGCCTGCACCACGACGTTCTTCCGGAAATTCCAGAAGGCGTACGAACCCGCACCGACGACACGCGCGAGCTTGCCGTCGACGAACACGAGGCCCGCGAACTCCGCCGGCACCGGCAGCACGACCGCGACCTTCTCGAGCACGCCGAGCTGGCGCAGACGCGTCGCGACATCGGTCGGCACATCCGGCTCGTCCTGCAGCGCTAGCGTGCGGACCTCGATCGCGATCGGGCCCTTCCAGTACAACCGGCGCGAACCCGGCGCGAGGATTTCCTCCAGGCGGCCGTTCTTCGCGACCAGGCCGACCTCATTCACGCCGATGTCGGCGAGCACGAAGGTTTCAGCCAGGCGCGTGCCCAGCGCATCGATCAGCGCGTTCTCGTCGCTGCCGAGGTATTCGGCGCGAAGCGCGATGTTGTGCACCTTCACCTCGACCGCGCCGAACGGGTCGAACCACTTGTGCACGCCCGGCGCCATGACGCCTTCGAATTGACGGTTGCGATACACCAGGCCGCGCTCGCCGTCGCCGATCACGACCTTCTTGGTCCAGAACATCGGAATGTCCTCCTTGTTGTTGGCTCTGATGTTTCGATCCGCTTGGGGCGCGAGGGATCGGTCGTCGCGTTTGATTGGCGTCCGGCGAAAGCGCCGCGACGCAGGAAAAAGTTGGAAACGCCCCCGACGCCGAATCCGCGGAGCACGTCGCGCTCGATGCATTCGATTCGATGGCGACATGGATCGCGTCGCAGGCCGACATCGCCTGCGAACGGACCCGTGCAGCCAGCGCACGCATGCGCGAGGGCGACGGCCCGGCGGATCCACCGCTGCGATACTCCGATCGCATCCGCATGAAGCCGGATGCGACACGGAACGCCGCAAGAGGCGTTTCCGATGAAGGGACTTTCGTCCCGATGTAACGACGTGAAAGGTCGTTTGGAGCGGGAATCGAACCCGCGACTCTCAGGCTTTGGACCTGATGCTCTAACCAACTGAGCTATCCAGTGGTGGACAAGCCGGAATCGAACCGGCGGCCGATGGCGTGCGCCATTGCTCTACCTCTGAGCTACTGTCCCAGCACGACGCACCGCAAAGGCATCCCCGGCATACGCCACGGCAGTACCGCGCGCACCGGGCAGGCGCGGCTTCCGCCGCGAACCTGCGCCGCTGTGGACGTTTCGCGTGATGCGTCGTTCATTGGCGTCGCGAACCACCGCAAGCGATGTGCCGTGACGTCAATCCTGTGTGCGAATGCAACCGCCCGCCGCCCGCGCCGAAGCATCCAGGCGCAGCGCTGATGCGCTCACGGCATTCCCTTCATCGAAACCAGCATGTTCCGGATGCTTCGGGATGCGCGATGCACTCGCGTTTGTGATTGTTTGAAATGCCTTGAAAACGGGCCTTTGCGAACGCCGAAAAGAAAACGCCCCCGGGTGGTGAACCCGAGGGCGTTCGCGTGGCCTCGGGAGATCGGGGTGACCGACCTCCCGTGTGCAGGAGATCAGTCGATGGGCTTGCCTTCGTCGCGCAGTCGCGGCGCGAACGCGCACAGACCGCGGCCGTTGGGCTGCAGTGCGTGGCGCTTGGCGATGTGGGCGGCGGCGTTCATGGAAATCGACTGACCCGAAAAGTGTGTGGTGCAACGAAGGTCGCGCAAGTTACGCATTCGTAAAAACGAATGCAAGACCGTTCGTCGGGAAATGAACGGTCGCATGCAATGCAACCAGCAAATCAACATCGCCGAATCAACGCAACAACGGCGCGAGCTGCGTCCACACGTGATCGCGCAGTTTGGGTTGCGCGCTCGCGACCGGATGCAGGTTGTCGTCCTGGAACGCGGTGCGATCGGTCGCGATGGGTTCCAGCAGGAACGGCAGCAATGCGATGCCGTGCTGCTTCGCCAGCGCGCTGTAGTTGTCGCTGAAACCCTGCGTGTATTCGCGACCGAGGTTCGGCGGCATGCGCATGCCGATCAGCAGCACCTTCGCGCCGCTCTTCTTCGATGCGGTGATCATGCGGTCGAGATTCGCGCGCGACTGCGTCAGCGGCAATCCACGCAGGCCGTCGTTCGCGCCGAGTTCGATCACCACCACGGCCGGCTTGTTGCGCTTGAGTTCGCCGTCGATGCGCGACGCACCACCGGCCGTGGTTTCACCGCTGATGCTCGCGTTCACCACGCGCCAGCCGGGCTTGGTCTTCGCGATGCGGTCCGCTGTAAGCGACACCCAGCCCTGCGATGCGGCGAGCCCGTAACCGGCGGACAGCGAATCGCCCATCACCAGCACCGTGCGCGCCGGCTGCGCGGCGGGCGCGGCTTTCGCGGCCTGTGCCGCCGCCGGAAACGCAACCGCCAGCATCAGCGACGCCGCCACGACCCAGCCGATGGCACATTGCACGGGGTGCGAAAGGCGCGCATATCCCGAGAGGACGGCGCCGGAACCGCCAATGATGGCCTTCTTAAAGAACATTTAATCCGCGCTCCCAATGATGGTCACAGGAATGTACCGCCCCACGATGAACGAGAAGAGCATAAGGACGAACATGGCCGATTCCATCGCACCGCGCACGCAGGCACAAGCGGCGCTTCAGGTCGCCGCGCTCGGCAAGCGCGTGATGCTGCCGTCGGGCGAACTGGTGATCCTGGACGATGTGTCCTTCGACATCGCGCCGGGCGACACGGTGGCGATCGTCGGTGCATCCGGCTCGGGCAAGAGCACGCTGCTGTCGCTGCTGGCGGGGCTGGATACGCCGAGCAGCGGTCGCGTGGTGCTCGACGGCGAAACGCTGTCGACGCTGGATGAAGACGGACGCGCGCGCGTGCGCGGCGAGAAGGTCGGCTTCGTGTTCCAGAACTTCCAGCTGCTTCCGTCGCTCACCGCGCTGGAGAACGTGATGTTGCCGCTCGAACTGCGCGGCGATCGCGAGGTCGACGCGCCTGCTCGCGCGATCCTGGAGAAGGTCGGCCTCGGCCAGCGCCTGAACCATTACCCGCGCCAGCTGTCCGGCGGCGAACAGCAGCGCGTCGCGCTCGCGCGCGCGTTCGTCACGCGGCCCTCGCTCCTGTTCGCCGACGAGCCCACCGGTAACCTCGACACGCACACGGGGCAGGCGATCATCGAACTGCTGTTCGAACTGAATGCGCAGGCCGGCACGACGCTGGTGCTGGTGACGCACGACGAACACCTCGCGTCGCGGTGCGGGCGCCTGCTGCGGCTGGACAGCGGCCGGCTGGTGGCGTCGTGAGTCGCACGTCCGGCAACACGTTCGCGCTAGCGTGGCGCCAGCTGCGCCGCGATCTCGCGGCCGGCGACGTACGCATCCTGATCGCAGCACTGGTGCTCGCGGTATTGGCCGTTACGGCGGTCGGTTTCGTTACCGATCGCGCCGAGCGCGCGCTGGCGATCGAGGCCAACCGACTGCTCGGCGGCGATGCCGTGGTGCGCGCCGATTCGCCCATCACCGGCACCGTGCGCGAGGCCGCCAACGCATCGCAACTGCAACGCACCGAAACCATCGAACTGCAGACGATGATCCGCGTCGGCGAGCGTCTGCAGCTCGGCGACCTGCGCGCGCTGGGCGAGGGCTTTCCGCTCCGTGGCGCGTTCCGCATCAACGGCAGCGATGGCGTCGAACGCGATGCCGGCAGCGTGCCCGCGCGCGGCACGATCTGGATGAGCCGTGCCGGCGCCGACACTCTCGGCGCGAAGCCTGGCGACCAGATCGCGCTGGGCGACGCGCAGTTCCGCCTTGCCGCGCTGGTCGTGCAGGAGCCGGACGCCGCGCTCGACTACTTCAACGTCGCGCCGAAGGTGTTCCTCAACCTCGCCGACGTGCCGTCCACGGGGCTGGTGCAGGAAGGCAGCCGCATCCGCTATCGCCTCGTCGTCGCGGGGCCTGCCGCCGCGGTGGAGACCTTCGTCGCGAAGGCGAAGCCGGCGCTCGGGCGCGGGCAGCGTCTGGAAACCATCGCCGACGCGCGTCCTGAAATCCGCTCCGCGCTCGATCGCGCCGGCCGTTTCCTCGGTCTCGCCGCGCTCGTCTCCGTCGTGCTCGCTGCGGTCGCCGTTGCGATGGCCGCGCGTCGTCACAGCGCACGGCATCTGAGCGGCACCGCAGTGATGCGCTGTCTCGGCGCGAGCCAGCGGACGCTGGTCGGCATCCAGGTCGGCGAACTGCTGATGCTCGGCGTCATCGCCAGCACCATCGGCGTGCTGCTCGCGTTCGCGCTGCAGTGGGCGATCGGCGGCTGGCTCGCACAGGCGCTGAAGCTGTCGATTCCGCCCGCCGGCCTGATGCCCGCGCTGCAGGGTTACGGCGTGGGTCTGGTCGTGCTGATGGCGTTCGGTGCGCCGCCGGTGCTCGCGCTGCGCCGCGTGCCCGCGCTGCGCGTGCTGCGTCGCGACCTCGATCCCACCGAGCCGAGCGCGTGGCTGGTCGGCATCGCCGGCTTTGTCGGCCTCGCCGCGCTGTTGTGGTGGAAGGCCGGTTCGGCGGCGCTCGGTCTGTCGATGCTCGCCGGCATCGCCGCGACGCTCCTGGTGCTCGCGCTGCTGGCGTGGGGGCTGATCCTCGTCGTGCGCCGCGTGCGTTCGCGCCTGCGCGGCAGCCTGCGCTACGGTCTGGCGAACGTAAGCCGTCGCGCCGGCACGAGCATCGCGCAGGTGTCGGCGCTGGGGCTGGGCCTGATGGCGCTGCTGCTGCTCACCTTCGTGCGCACCGATCTCCTGGACCGCTGGCAGCTCGCGCTCGCCGCGGACGCGCCGAACCGATTCATCATCAACGTGCAGGACGACCAGGTCGACGCCGTACGCGCCTTCATCGCCGAGCAGGGCGTGGCCGCGCCGACGCTGTATCCGATGATCCGGGGCCGCCTCACCGCGCATAACGGCAAGCCGGTCACCGGAAAGGACTACGAAGCGCAGGGCGAGCGCGCGCAGCGTCTGGCCGAACGCGAGTTCAACCTGTCCGTCGCGGACCATCTTCGCGATGACAACCGCATCACCGAAGGCAAGTTCTGGACCGGCAAGCCTGCGAAACCCGAAGCCTCCGTCGAGGAGGAATTCGCCAAGCGCCTTGGCTGGAAGATCGGCGACCGCATCGCGTTCGACATCGCCGGCCAGCCGTTCGAAGCCACCATCACCAGCCTGCGCAGCGTGGAATGGGAGAGCTTCCGGCCGAACTTCTTCGTGATCGCCTCGCCCGGCTCGATGGACGGATTGCCCGCCAGCCACATCACCGCGGTGAGCGTGCCGCCCCAGCGCACGCGGTTCACAGCTGACCTGGTGGCGCGCTTCCCGAACCTGTCGGTCATCGACATCGACGCGGTGCTCAAGCAGGTGCGCAGCACGGCCGACCAAGTGTCCACGGTGGTGGAAGTGGTCTTCTACTTCTCGCTGGTCGCCGGGCTGCTGGTGCTGATGGCCGCGGTGAGCGCGAGCCAGGATGAGCGCCTGCTCGAAGGTGGCGTCATGCGCGCGATCGGCGGCAGCCGTCGCCAGCTGCGACTGGCGCAGGCGTCGGAGTTCATCGCGATCGGCCTGCTGTCCGGCCTGACGGCGGCGATTGCCGCGTCGCTACTGGCCGGCGTGGTCGCCACGCAGGTGTTCGACCTGCCCTGGAAAGCGGACTGGCGGATGGCAGCCGTCGGCGCTGTGGCCGGCGTGCTCGCGGCGCTGCTGGCCGGCATGTTCGCCACGCGACGCGTGCTGGACGCGCCGCCGTCGGTGACGTTGCGGGAATTGCAGGGCTGATTCGCATGCGGCCCCTCTCCGCAGAGAGGGGCCGGGCGGGTTACTGCATTACCGGCTGCGGGCGTGCGCTGAAACGACGCGCGTAATCGCGCTCCTCGACGACGCGGTCGACTTCTTCGGTGGCGAGCTCCGGCGCGCCGTAGACGGCGTAGGCGATCTCGCCGTCGCGTACCCCGATCTGGTGCAGGCGATAACGAGGGCGGCCGCCCCCGGTGTTCTCGGGGTAATGCAGCGGCGGCTCGGCGCCATCGATGTCCAGTTCGCTGTTGTCGACCGTACCGCCGACGAAGAGGGCGCGCATCGCGATTCTCCTTTGGGCTTTACACGATGGTGGCGCGCCGCGCGTTGAATCGGCATGAAGCCGAGGCCGGATGCGGCGTCGCACGCGGGTAGAATTGACGGCAATCACCCTTTCTCCATGCCCGGGACTGCCCATGCGCGCCGAAGACGGCGACGACGCACTGGAAACCCTGTTCCTGCCGTTCATCGACGGCACGCTCGCGTGGCCGCCCGACGGCGCGCTGTTCCTGCGTGCACGCGACGGCTGGCCGCTGCACCAGCGCGCCTGGCCCGGGCTGCGGTGCGAACAGAGCTTCCGCCCTGCCGCCGACGCGCTCGAGCGTTCGGGCGTGTCGCTGGCCGAGGAGGACGAGACCTCGCGCGTCCCGCTCGTGCTCGTCCTCCCGCCGCGCCAGCGCAACGAATCCCGCGCCTTGTTCGCACGTGCCATCGCGCGCTGCGCCCCCGGCGGACGCGTCGTCGCGTGCGTGCCCAACAACGAGGGTGCGAAGTCGGCCGAGGCGGACCTGGCGCGTATCGCGGGACCGGTGGGCAACCTGTCGAAGAACAAGTGCCGCGTGTTCTGGACCGCGCCACTTGAGGGCCCCGCCGATGCCGATCTCGCCGCGCAGTGGGCGCAGGCCGACGCACCGCGCCCCATCGCCGACGGCCGCTTCGTAAGCCGGCCGGGTGTGTTCGCGTGGGATCGCATCGATGCGGCTTCGCGCCTGCTGGCCGAGCACCTGCCGCACGATCTGGCGGGGCACGCGGCGGATCTGGGCGCGGGCTACGGCTACCTCAGCACCGAGCTGCTCGCGCGCTGCCCCGGCATCCGCGCGGTCGATCTGTACGAAGCGGAGCGTCGCGCGCTCGACCTCGCGCGCGTGAACCTCGCGCCGTTCGCCGAGCGCGTTGCACTGCAGTTCCACTGGCACGACGTCACGCGCGGCATCGATGGCCGCTTCGACGTGATCGTCTGCAATCCACCGTTTCACGCGCAGGGCCGCGGCGATCGCCCCGACATCGGCCGGCGCTTCATCGCCGTCGCCGCGCAGGCGCTGAAGCCCGGCGGGCGCCTGTGGCTGGTGGCGAACCGCCATCTTCCGTACGAAGCCGAGCTCGACGCGCATTTCGGCAACGTGCGCACGGTGGCGCAGGAAGGCGGATTCAAGATCGTGGATGCAATGAAATCGCGGGAAGGACGCACTGCATGAAGCTGGTCAAACTCATCGCCAACCTCGGTTACGGCAGCCGCAAGGACGTCGCGGCGATGTTCCGCGAAGGCCGCATCACCGATGTGCAGGGCGAAGTGCTGTACGCCGACGACAAGGTCGGCCACGACGCAATCCGCATCGACGGCGAACCGCTCGATCCGCCGGCCGGCATGACGCTGATGCTGCACAAGCCGATCGGCTACACGTGCTCGACCAAGGACCCGGGCCGCGTGATCTACGACCTGCTGCCGCTTCGCTTCCGCGCGCGTTCGCCGCTGCTGTCGAGCATCGGTCGGCTCGATCGCGACACCAGCGGCCTGCTGCTGATGACCGATGACGGCGCGCTGCTGCATCGCATCGTCTCGCCGAAGGCGAAGCTGGCGAAGGTGTACGAAGCGACGCTCGCGCACGATCTGCGCGGCGACGAGGGCGAGGTGTTCGCCAGCGGCACCTTGATGCTCGAATCGGAAAACACGCCGCTCGCGCCCGCCGCGCTGGAGGTGCATGACGCGCGCCACGCCGCATTGACGCTCACCGAAGGCCGCTATCACCAGGTGCGACGCATGTTTGCGGCCGTCGGCAACCATGTCGATGCGCTGCATCGCAGCCGCATCGGCGGCCTTTCGCTCGGCGACCTGCCTGCCGGCAAGTGGCGCATGCTCGATGCGGCAGACCTCAATGCGCTCTTCGGAGGCGCGGCATGACGCTGGACTTCACGCCCGCGGCGGTGCTGTTCGACATGGACGGCCTGATGATCGAAAGCGAACGCGCACTGCTGCAGTGCTGGCGCGAGGCGTCGCAGGAACTCGGGCTCGAGCTCGAGGATGCGCTGTGGCTGTCGTTCGTCGGGCTGTCCGATCGCGCCTGCCACGCTTTGCTTCTGGAACGCCTGGGTGACGAGGCACTGCTCAAGTCGCTGCTGCACGGCCTGCAGGTGCGTTACGACGCCCACGTGGAAGCGGGGCTGCCAGTAAAGGTCGGCGTGCTGGAACTGCTCGCGTTGCTGGAAGAACGCGGCATCCCGCGCGCGGTCGTCACGTCCACCCGCCGCGAGCGCGCGCTGCAGAAGCTCACCACCACCGGCCTGCTGCCGCACTTCCACGACGTCATCGCCGGCAACGAGGTGCAACACACCAAGCCCGCGCCCGACATTTACCTGCTCGCCGCGCAGCGCCTGGGCGTGCCGCCGTCGGAGTGCGTCGTGCTGGAGGACTCCGTGCCCGGCGTGCGCGCCGCCCTGGCGGCTGGCATGACGCCGATCCAGGTGCCGGACCTGGTGATCCCCGATGACGCCGTGCGTGCGCTCGGCCACCGCATCGTCGATTCGCTGGTGCATGCGCGGGCGTTGATCGAGCCGGCGCTGAGGTAAAGCCCTTATTCCATCAGCCGCTTCCACCCCTCGACACCCAGCTCCTCCAGCGTGGCGATATTCCGCTCCACGATCACATCCGGATCCGGGAATGCGGCCACCGCGCGATCGATGCTCGCCTCGCGCAGCAGGTGCAGCGTCGGGAACGGCGCGCGGTTGGTGTAGTTGCCCATCTCGTCGGGATACGTGCCGGCGAACTGGTACTGCGGATGGAAGCTCGCGACCTGGATCTCGCCTTCCAGTCCGAGCGCCGCGACGGCCGCGTCGGCGCGATCGAGGAAGTCGTTGTAGTCGAGGAAGTCCGTAAGCACGCGCGGATGCACCAGCAGCGTGGTGTCCACGGCCTGTGGGTCGGTTTGCGAAAGCAGCGACAGCTCCGCGGTCAGTTCGTCCAGCAGCGCCTCGGTCGTCGTCGCTTCGCTCAGTACGAAGCGCACCTGCTGCTTCACGTACACGGCTTTGGCGAACGGGCACAGGTTGAGCCCGATCACCGCGCGCTCCAGCCAGCGGCGGGTTTGCGCGATGGGGTTCTCGCCGCTCATGTCAGTCGCGGAAGTTTTCGAACTGCAGCGGTCGTTCGAACTCGACGCCGCGCAGCAGCGCGATGGCGGACTGCAGATCGTCGCGCTTCTTGCCCGTCACGCGCAGCTTGTCGCCGTTGATCTGGCTTTCGACCTTGAGCTTGGCGTCCTTGATCGACGCCTGGATCTTCTTGGCCAGTTCGCGCTCGATGCCCTGCTTGACGGTGATCTTCTGCCGGGCGCCGGCGAGATTGGTTTCCACGTCACCGAACTCCAGGCAGCGCACGTCGATGCCGCGGGCGATCAGTCGCGCACGCAGGATGTCGTTCATCTGCTTGAGCTGGAAATCGCTGGGCGCCGATTGCGTGATGGTCTGGTCTTCCAGCACGAACTTCGCGTCCACGCCCTTGAAATCGAAGCGGGTGCCAAGCTCGCGGTTGGCCTGGTCGACGGCGTTGGTGAGTTCGTGGCTGTCGACTTCGGAGACGATGTCGAAGGAAGGCATGGGCCGCTCCGGAGGGCGTTTCGGGGGCGCAAAGGGTAGCGCAGCGGGCGCGAAGCTGCAGCGTTGGAACGCTGTGTCGGCGCATGACGGCCGTTGGCGCACGGCGCGGAAACATCGGGCCGACTAGACTTTGCTGATTCGTCTTGAAGGAGCACCGCATGTCCACGCCCGCCTACGCCGCGCTGAGCGCGACCACGCCGCTTGCGCCGTTCACCATCGAGCGCCGCGAGCCAGGCCCGCGCGAAGTACTGATCGACATCCTTTACTGCGGCGTCTGCCACTCCGACATCCACCAGGCGCGCGACGGCTGGGGCGGCTCGGTGTTTCCGATGGTGCCGGGCCACGAGATCGTCGGCCGCATCGCCAAGCTCGGCAGCGAAGTCACCGCGTTCAAGCTCGGCGAGGCGGTCGGCGTCGGCTGTTTCGTCGATTCGTGCCGCCAGTGCCCCTCGTGCGAGGCCGGCGAGCAGCAGTACTGCGACTTCGGCATGACCGGTACCTACAACAGCTTCGAGCGCGACCACGCCGATCGTCGTCGCCAGGATCGCAGCCGCCCGACCTACGGTGGCTATTCCACGCAGATCACCGTGGACGCGGGTTACGTGCTGCGCATCCCCGAGTCGATTCCGCTCGATCGCGCCGCGCCGCTGCTGTGCGCGGGCATCACCACGTACTCGCCGCTCAAGCATTTCGGCGTGAAGCCGGGCGATCGCGTCGCCGTGGTCGGCCTCGGCGGCTTGGGGCACATGGGCGTGAAGCTCGCCGCCGCGCTGGGCGCGCACGTTACGGTACTGAGCACGTCCGAATCCAAGCGTGCCGATGCGCTCGCGCTGGGCGCGCAGGATTTCGCGGCTACGCGCGACGGCGAGGTGTTCAAGAAGCTCGCAGGCAGCTTCGACTACATCCTCGATACGGTATCGGCCGAGCACGACTACAACGCGTACCTCAACCTGCTCAAGCTCGACGGCACGATGGTGCTGCTCGGCCTGCCGGAAGCGCCGGAATCCGTGGCCGCCGGCGTACTGATCCGCAAGCGCCGCCGTCTGGCCGGCTCGATGATCGGCGGCATTGCCGAGACGCAGGAAATGCTGGATTTCTGCGCGGCGCACGGCGTGGCGTCGGATATCGAAGTGATCCGCATGGACCAGATCAACGAGGCGTACGAGCGCATGCTGAAGTCGGACGTGCGGTACCGGTTCGTGATCGATCTGGCGAGTTTGAAGGGCTGACCTGGTCTGCCGCGGTCTCCTCGCGTCATCCCGGCGAAAGCCGGGACCCAACCCCGTAGCGTCCGGGCACTCTCTCGACGGCTCCAACCTCACCGTCATCCCGGCGAAAGCCGGGATCCAGGCCCGCAACATCCGGGCACTCCGGCAGCGGTGAGCCACATCACCGTCATTCCAGCGAAAGCTGGAATCCATCTTACCGTTGCTCCTGCTCGTAATTCCCGCGAAGGCGGGCCGCTTCTGGGCCGCCGCATGGCGGCACCATCCATGGACTTTCCACGCTTTCCCCGTAGTCCGGCAAAGCAAAGAAGAATCACCCGCCAAGCTTCCGATCGCCTGCGGCGCTCGGGTCACTTTTCTTTGCTCGCACAAAGAAAAGTAACCCAAAGAAAGTGCGTACAAGTCCAACCCAGTCCTACGACCGGAAAGAAAAAGGGCGCGTTCGCGATTCGCCATCCATGGCTCAGCGCTCACCGCCGCACATCCTGTGCGGCGCCCTTCGGGGCTAGCGACGAATAGGCTGTTC
>Ga0209676_1002851_pt1 | contig 11412 bp, 15 predicted proteins | sample AraplaCvi_mLB_r2_FD_184282 | JGI IMG/M metagenome (GOLD analysis project Ga0209676, IMG submission 184282) | Arabidopsis root microbial communities from North Carolina, USA - plate scrape MF_Cvi_mLB_r2 (SPAdes) (version 2) | ecosystem: Host-associated > Plants > Roots > Endosphere | place: USA...
GCTGGCGATTTCGTCATGCGCCAAACGACCGGATGCAATTGTTCCGGCTGACATTCCGATGGCCGCTTACACCAACCTTACGTGTGAGCAACTCGGCCAGGAGATGATCAAGGAGCAGACGGCTCTTACCGCGGTTTCCAAGCAACAGCACGACGCGGCGACCGGCGATGCATTTGGCGTGTTCTTGATCGGCGTCCCGATGTCATCGACGTTTGGCGGCGACAAGGAGGGACAGGTCTCCGTCGCCAAGGGAAAGGTCAAGGCAATCCAATCCGCTATGATGAGCAAGGGTTGCAACACCGCGCCAGCAACCACAAAACCTGCGGTAGCCAAGCCTGCTACAAAGCAAACGGCTCCAGCCGCAACCCCCAAACCCAAAGCGGATTGAGTGGGTCGCGCTCATTTCCGGTAACAGGGGTCGCGATGCGGGATGCGGAGAGAGACAATAGGATCGTCGCAATGCGGGCGAGAGGTCGGCCCTTCGTTCCATCGCTGACGCTGAGGGGCTCAGCAAGAGCCGCTCGATCGCTATTCTGCGTCGTCATATGCATTGCATAACGGACCGGTCAGTTCCGAATGGAATGAGCGTTCGAACGGCCTGTTTCATAGAACACGCGACCGGGTTTTGGCCGGCCGATGAAAACGCGGCCGAGATCAGTTTGTGTCGGCTTGAGGTGATAAGAATGCCGGAAACCCGTCGATCCAGACTGGATGGATGTTGATAACTGGCTGCGGCGTGAGAGCGCCCTTTAAGAACCCAACGCAGGCGCCGCGCAGTGTGCAGCAGGCTTGAAGCATGGTGGCAGCGACGAGGTGCTCGGGGGGCTACTGCCCAACTACGATGTCAACTATTAGGGGCGTAGGTCCGCGATCCAGACGGGCACAACATCAAAGCAACGACTTACTGCGCAAAACAACTGTCAATGCAGGAGACAGATCGTGATCGATAAAACTGACGAGGGTCACAAACTTGTCTTGCGCGGATACAGGATCCGCTTTTATGCAGCTGGCCGGTCCCGAAGCGGGCACCTGTCGTTGCAACGCCGCATGACGAACCTTTCATTGTGGCAAGCGGGTCCGAGGGTGGCGAGCCCGTGGTCCTTTTCCAGGGATCGGCGCAAAATCGGCCAGCTCGCCAAGCCCCATGCCTCACCTATCTGAGAGTCCTATTGACGAGGAGGCAACGCCGCCCGGTACAGCAAGTATTCCAGGATCGATTTGCGCCCGCGCTTGAAATTGCACATGTGACACGCAAGGACCAAGTTATCGGGCTTGAATAGACCGCCCTCGACTCGCGGGATAATATGCTCCAGGGTAAAAAGCCTGCCAGGCTTTTCCCTAGTCAGCGGCGCGTGGCACCAAACGCAAAACGGCGGGTCCCGCTCGTAGATTTGCGTTCTGATCTTGTGCCGCTCGTCGGATGTGAGGAAGTCCCGACGAGCCTGCAGAGTTCGTTTTTTCCTCGGACACCGTCCCATGCGCCTCGCGCCGTCACACCAAAAGAATGCGCAATTGGGGCACGCCTGCCGCCGGTTGTCCACCCCGTTGCTCCCGTTTTTTTTGGTAGTTTGCCCGGAGCGTCTCGCTTGACGTCATTTTCAGGAGTCCGGCAACGGGGCGGCGGCGATATTGGCCGCGCCCTCCCACCAACGAAAGTCTCGTCCATGGAAGCGCCGCGGGCACTTGTCCTGATGGAGCCGCAACCGCGCGATATGCCCGCCGAGGCCGCCCAGCGGGGAGCGGCCCTGGCCGTTAATGAACTCCGGTCGCAGCTTCATCAATGCCCTGACGATGCTGTGCAAAAGCTCCACGCCTACTGGGCTTTGTCGCCGTCGCGCTCGACCGTGTAGACGGCAAAGCCGGGTTTTCTGATTTGGTCCGTTTCATGGTGGGTTCTCCCCATTGGTTTTCCGGCTGCGCCCATCGCGGCCGGTCGGGGAATTTCAACGGCCGCGACCCTGAGCCGAAGGCGGACGCGGGCAACGGCCACACGGGAGGGCAGCGAACGGACCGGGCAGCCGATTGCCGGCGGCAGGGGCCGGACGCATACCCCGACCGTTTCCGGCCGCGTGGCACAGCCGAACACGGGAGAACCATGAAACAGAGCAACCTTCGGCAAACCATGCCGGGCACCGGCGGACGAAGGCAATCTTGGGCAGATACCACCAATCGTCGCCATCGGCGCCGAAAGGCCGGGACGGTCTCCGCGTTACCCTGCTTGGGTCAGTTTTCGGTCATCTGGGCGGGGCTGCCGCAACATCCGTCGCGCCAACCCCGCCCAACCGGCCCCCCGGGGAGCCCTGCAAGCAGCGGCCTATATTGCCTAGGCGAGGGCCAATGGCGGTACCGTGAGCGATTTTGCCGGGAACGTCCGCTGTGGTCTCTCGGGACGCGCCTTTGGTTCTACAGGCTTCTCCCGTTCGTTGTTTTCGAGGATCGCCATCTCGATCAGGTAAGCGAGCAGCGATCTCCTCTCCTGCTTGTGGGAGAGCAGCAGAGCGGCTTCGAGATGTTCGGCGATATGCTCGTGATAGTCCATGGTCACCCTCCAGTCGGTATGGAAGGGCAGGCTTATTTAGCCATCGTGATTCCAGCGTGAATCCGATTGCCGCTGGGGCTTCCCATTAGCGGGCCACGGCCTCGATCAGGCGGATACGGCGCATGGTCGTGACCGGATAATCGTCCCTCAGAAACCAGCTCGGCTGGAACTCGGGCTCGATGCGTTTCAGGCGCTGGACGGCCTGCGCCAGCTCGTTGCCCATCCGCATCTGCGTGTAGAGGGCCACAAGATACCGCAGCGGGGCGACGAAGGAAGGGCGAAGGACCAGCGATGCCTCGGCATGGTCGATCGCGGATTCGTAGTCCCCCAAGGCCGCGGCCGACATGCAGCCGAAAAACTCGATAAACGCGCGCTGCTCGCTCGACGCCGCCAGGTTCAGCGCCATCAGTGCCGATCTGCGGCTGTCTTCCCGCTTGTCCAGCACCAGTTCCGTGTTCGACAGGATGGCGTACGTGAGCCCGTTCAAGGGGTCGATCCCGACAGCACGCTCGGCCAGACGAAGCGACGTGCGCGGGGATCCGGCACACAGATACTCGATATGGGCACCGATCGCCAAGGCGCTGGCACTGCCGGACGCTTGGCGGACCGCTTCCTGTGCCAAGGTCTCAAGTTCGACGTGATCGTCCAAAAAACCGCAGGAGCGGTGCTGAAAGTTCGCCATGTTGCGCAGGAACGCCCGCCACGCGAGATATTGCGGCCTGGGCTCCAAATCGTAGGCGAGCTGCAGGTAACGGTCGCCTTCGCGCAGGCTGGCTTTGTCGAACCGGAACAGCAGATTCCGGCCATGGCCGGCGAGCAAGGCGGCCGAGTTCTTCAGGCCAAGTTCCCCCTCCCGTTCCCGGAACGTCGTGAGCACGGCCTGGACGATCTCCCCGCAGACCACGAGAACACGGGCCTCATCGACGGCGGCATCCCCGGCCAGCGCAAAGCTGCGCGACCAATACCGTTTGCCGGTCGCGGGATGGGCGACAGTCACATACACCTGGGTTTGCGTCGCCCATGTCGTCGCCGCGACGGCGACGGAGAGGCCCGCGCGCAGATCGCGCCTCGGGGCGGACGATGCCGGAGATTGGGGGAGAATCTGGAAGCTGTCGAAGTCGAGCAGCGAGGTGGCGGTCAACGCTTCCAGGCTTCGGGTGATGACCTCGCTGCGCGGGTGCGCATCATTGCTGCAGTGGAAGAAGATAGCCGGATCGGCAGGACCGTGAGGTGCCGGTTTTAAAAGGTTTCTCGCGACGGGATCTTCCGAGAGAGCGGTTCGCCGGTTCCGGATCCACTCCTCGAATTCGGGGTCGGGGATATTGAGATCGGCGAAAACCTCGTTCTCGTCGTTCCCGTCATCGAGCCGGGCAGGGCGGTCATGGATCGCGATAAAGTGCTGCGGGTCGAGCGCGACGTTTTCACGGTCCGCCTTCAGGACCGCCGCATAGGGGCCCAGCGCCCGCCGGATCTCCACCAGGGTCTGACGAAGGCTGTCCGACCCTTTCTTGGCATCCCGGTCGCTCCAAAGCTTGTCCTGCAACCAGGCGCGGCTGCGGCAATGGTGCCGGGACAATGCCAGCAAGGCCAGAATGCCCCTCGCTTTCAAGCCTTTCGGGCTTCGGTCGATGCCTTGGGCATCGACCAGGTGAAACCGTCCAAAGATTTTCAGCGAAAGCATTCCGGTACTCCTCACGAACGGATCGTCATGAATGCCAGGCGTCACGCTTATCTGTCAAAAAGCTTGCCGGTGGTATCCCGCGCATCATCGGCTACGGCGTCAGCCGGAGCATTTGATGACAACGGCGCCATCAGCAGAGCCGCGCCCGTGGGCTTGAAGGGGTAGGGCGGAATGTCGGTGGTGGCGGAGGCCTCCTGCGGGAACTTGTCCTGCACCCAGATGCGGAAGGCCGCGATCCCCTTGGAGACCTGCTGGACGTAGTCAAGCGACTGGGTGTCCGGGACCGGCGACGCGCTGCCGATGTTGCGGAAATAGGCGGTGACCGCCTTGTCGTCATAAGGATCGTAAGGCACATCGGGCAGCAGCGCATCCGCCTGCCGCGCTTGCGGGCTGTTCGGCGGGACCGCGACGCCCCAGTCCTTTGCCCGCTGATGGCAGGTGATGCAGGCGGATTTGGGGTTGTCCACCGGGCCGTTGGCACGCCCGAACAGTCCCAGGTGTTGGCGCGGCAGGGCGAAGAATTTCGCGGCGACTGCGGGATTGACCCAGCTTTCCTTGGCGGTGGCCGCCGCCTCAAGGTAGGATTTCGCAATGAGGCCCGGATCGCTGCCCCAGATCAGCCCCACGGGAACAAGGCGCTGGTACGGATCGTCGCCCGGTTCCATCGCGTCATACATGAAGGTCCCGAAGAACCAGCCGTTGGGCGACCGCTTGTCCTTGACGGAGATGTCGAGTTGCAGGAGGCGCATCGTCATCGTGCTGCCGTCCTTGTTGGCGGCGACCGTCCATTCCTTCGAACCGGTCAGATAAGGCACCTGCGACGGGGTCGCCGACGAGAACAGCATCTTGGCCGACATGGCGCCCTCGGCAAAAGCGAACCCGCGCGTCTTCGGAAACGCCGGGTCACCCCAGATCTGACCGAAGCCGTAGCAGGCGACATCATTGTAAATGCCGACCGCGAAATTCTGCTCCCAGTCGACCTGCAAAGCGTGCAGCTCCTTCGGACGCGACCACCGCTCGCTGGTCATGCCGTGCAAGGGCTCGCGCAGCATGTAGAACCACGGCGCATCGCACCACCGCTCTTCCTTGTTGTCCTCGATCCGCCAGTCGATGTCCGGCCGGGCATTCACTTTGATCACGTAGGCGAGGATCGATTTCATATAGCCGGAAGGGTCCGCCATCGGATCGACCGCCAACCACGGCAGTTTCGTGTTGTCGGGCAGGGTCTGCGGAAAATCGTAATGGATTAGGAATTTCCGTTGCCCTTCCGCACCCTTGAGCGGCAGGCTGCTCGAGCAGTCGAAAAGGGCTTTCGCCGCGGCTTTGAAATTGCCGTCGGCAGGCTGGGGACATTCCGCCCATGCCCCGACCGCACCCAACAAAAAGAAAAGTATGCAAGAAACCAAGGTCTTCATTCGGCACCCCCGCCTGATAGATCATTCGATGTAAGACCAATCACTCCAAATTGTAAACACGTGTATCTTCAACCCTTGAGCTTGCCACCGGAAATTGTTGACAGAGATGGAAGCCGGATCGACAGAAGACACGCAAATCGGGTACCTGTTGAAGTCCTGTCTCCCGAAAATTGCAGGTTTTTGATGCCCTCCAGAGATAGCGCGACGAGGAAACTGCTGAGTGCTCGGATCAGGGCGGAGTTTGCCAAAAAGACGCCTGCACAGGCCACGCTGGCGATGTTGCGGGAGATCCACACGAGGCAAATGCTGGCAAACGCCGCGGTCTCTGATCCCCAGCAGCTCACATCGCCCGCTACGCCTTCCGCCCCCATGGAACGTGAAAACATGTGAGGTCAATGTAATTTCCAGTTGCATCGGGTTGCATCGCAGGTATCTTTATCGCAACGTGAGATTCCAGACGATCATGAGGTGGTCGCGATGCCCGGCAAGCAGCCCCAGGACATTGACGTTACCGTGGGAAAGAATATCCGCGAACTGCGGGAGCAAAAAGGCTGGAGCCGGATGGAACTGGCGCAGGCGCTGGCGATCACCGCGCAGCAGTTGAACAAATACGAAACGGGAACCAACCGCATCACCTCCAGCCGCCTCTGCCAGATATCGGTGCTTCTGAATGCGGACCTGAGTTCGCTTTTTGAGGGGACCGGTGTGGCCGTGGGGCAGGACGCTTCCATGCCGGCACTCAGTGCGGAAAGCCTGGCCATCGCTGAGGCTTACGAACGGGTCCGCTCTAGCGGTCTCCGTCAGGCGATTCATCAGTTCCTGGTCAGTCTCTGCGAAGATGACGGTCTGCTGGGAGGCATGGCTGAGCCCCCGGCAACGATTTCCGCGATGCCCTAAGGTCGCGGTGTAGAGAAAGCCGCTATCTCGGGTCATTTTTGGCGCCAATCCAGTGCATCGCGTCGCGCGCTCCATCCATCCCGCATCCGCGCCTCTTCCTCAAGGCGATGGTGCAGCTCCGGCTGTGGCTCCTGTGAAGCGGGGTCCCTCTCTGAGTGCTCTGCCGCCGGGTGGATTCGCTCTTCCACATGCTCCCTGAATGCGTTCAGCTGCTCGGCCTTGTACATTAAGTCTGTCTTGGCGTCGTAGAGGTCCTGGAGGCAGGTAATATTCGGCTCGGCATCGTAGTGGCCCGCGGTCTGGGCGTGGATTTGCCTCAGCTCCTTGTGAAGCCGACGAGGCATCCTTGTCCAGAAGATCCAAAGCCGCTCCGTTCGCCAGTTGGTGCTCTTTCGCCACTATTCCGACTTTCCGCCGTTCGCCGAACTCAAAGTGCCGCTCTTCGGCATCGTTCAGCAATCTCTCTCCGTAAGGGTACGGCGGCCCGGATGATGCGTCCGACCGAGCGCCCGTTACCCCGGCTGATGTTCTTCACATGTAGGTGGCATATGGCTACTCAACTGTCCCGGGCACAGATCCAGGGGACCGCCCTGGCACATTTGCCGATTTTCTTCGTTCCGCGTTTCGCGGCCAGTCAGAAACCCGCGCAACGCGCCCCTGCTTTTTACATGTTGGGGCGATGTCTAAGTGGCTGTTCGCGTTACTAAAGTGGCCGTTGCTAGTTTCAAAGGGAATAGATGAATGGGAGGCGGTTGTACCTCGGCCTGCCCTTAAATGGTCATCGAGCCTTGGTTCTTACACCGGGGCAGGGAGCGGCGCGCATCAAAAGTGCGGTGACCTATCAAAACTTATGATTGAAATTAACGCTGACCTTGTTAAGCCTTACGTATCGGGACGGGTCAACCATGGATGATTTGAAGAAGGTCATTGAGCACCTGCGCGGGCTTTTGGAGATGGTCAAACGCCATCCGAATCTGATGATGGTCGGGTATTTTCTGGCGATGGCCCTTGTCGAAGCCGAGGAGGAACTCGCTCGTCACGGCCATCGGACGCCCAATCCGTCACCCCCCAAGCGATGACTATGGATTTGCGTTTTGCGACGTATTCACCGCTAGCGGTCGCGCGTCATGGGACAGGCGACTCTTCCGGCACGAGCGCCTGAGAGGCTTTTGCCCGGTACCGCACATTGATGGTGATTGCATCCAGCGTGTTCTTGAGATGCACACACATAGTGCTTCTCGCTCATCTCCACGCTCGTCCTGCAGTTTTTCGCAATACGGTAGATGTCACGTAAGCGTCCAGTGAAGGACGCCGAACTCTCCATGACCTGATATCTCTCATGTTGCCGGAATTTGCTTTGAAGAATGGAAACCGGGCTGACATTGCAGCAGCACCCGATGGCCTTCCCCCGCAAGGATCTATGGGCGCGTAACATGATCACATGTCTCGAGGCGATGAGCGCAAGGGACGGGCGGCTGATCTATATCGCGGGGTTTGTCCTGGTGCGCCAGAAAACGGAATCGGCCAAAGGTGCCATGTTCTGACCCCTTCGGCGCGCTGGCCGCGGCGGCAACGGGAAGAAGCCCGGCCGTCGCCACTGCCGCCATACAGATGAAGTCCCTGCGTTTCATGATCGATATCCTTTCTGCCGCTGACGGACACGTCCGCGCGTGCTATGGTTTCACCATGGTACCGGGAGGTGCCCATGAGACGCACCTGGATTGTTGTCGCAGCATCCGTATTCGTCGCGTCCGGCGCAGATGCGCAGGAACGCCATCCGTTTCATGTCGCCAGGTTCGCCGACCATCGCACCATCAGCCTCTCCATTACGTCTTCGTCGACACCTGCGGACGCGACCTACGACTATGAGATCGACGTCGGCCTGACGGAGCTTTCGCCTGGTGGCGACGTCGTTTTCCTCGACCATGGAGCGCACGCCGTGCGGGTCAGATGCCAGCGGCCGGGGACCGTGAAGGTCGGCGACTTCGTGCACCTCGTTCCGCTGTCGCCGCAGTCCGGCGGCTGGATGCAGGACCTGTGGAAGGCCGTCTGCCTCCAGCCGACTTCCTGACGATGTGGGCCGCGCCGCGTAGGGACGGCGCGGCCGCTCGCATCACTTCGCCTGGGTGACGGTCAGCTTGCCGTTGACGCGGTCGGCGACGAACTGCACCTTCGCGCCTTCCTTGAGCTTGGCAAGGACAGCGTCGTCCTTGACTTCGAAGACCATGGTCATTGCAGGCATTTCGAGGTTCTTCAACTCCTCGTGGATCAAGGTGACCTTCTTGGCCTTGGCGTCGACCTTCTTCACGGTGCCGTTGGTGAACTCTTGGGCGAACGCGCCGGCTGCGGAGGAGAGGGCGATGGCGGCGGCGACGCCGATCTTTACGATGTTCTTCACGTTTGGGTTCCTTTCAGATTGCTCGGTCTTGTTACTTGGCAACGGCCACGTCGCCGTGCATTCCGGCGTCGTAGTGGCCGGGGACGAGGCAGGCGATCTTGAACACGCCGTCGTTCGTGAACTTCCAGACGATCTCGCCGGACTTGCCGGGCTTCAGCCGGATGGCGTTCGGGTCGTCGTGTTCCATTTCCGGGAACTTCTCCATGACGGCCTTGTGCTCCATGACCTTGTCTTCCTGATCGAGGACGAACTCGTGATCGAGCTCGCCTTCGTTCTTGATCGTGAAGCGGACGGTCTGGCCCTTGCGGACTTTGAAGTTGTTCGGGGTGAAGACCATCTTGCCGTCCGGGGTCTCCTTCATGGAAACGCGGATGGTCTGGGTGACCTTCGCCTTGTCGCCGAGTTCGCCGACCGCCATGGCCTCGCCGTGTCCACCCGCGTGGTTCCCCGAGGCGAGGGCGGGAGCTGCCAGTGCGGTCGCAAGCAGCAGGCCGATCATTGTCTTCTTCATGTGGTTTTCCTTCGTTGTTGTTGGGAAGCTTGTCGTCAGCCGTGGTTCGAGTGCTTCGACGGCGGCTGCGTCTTCGCGTCTTTCGCCTTGGTGGCGTCGGGCAGGGTGCCCGTCCACTCCCAGGCCTGCGTGCCGGGCGGGTTCTCGTACCAGCCCGGATCGGTGTAATCGCCCGCCGAGATGCCCTCGCGGACCTTCACCACGGAGAACATGCCGCCCATCTCGATGGGGCCGTGCGGACCCCAGCCGGTCATCATGGGGACGGTGTTCTCCGGGATCTCCATCGACATCTCGCCCATGTCGGCCATGCCTGCGGTGCCCATCGGCATGTATTCGGGGCGGAACTGTCGGATCTTCTTGGCGACCTCCTTCTTGTCGACCCCGATGAAGGTCGGGATCTCGTGGCCCATCGCGTTCATCGTATGGTGCGACTTGTGGCAGTGGACCGCCCAGTCGCCGACATACTTCGCGTCGAACTCGTAGGCGCGCATCGCCCCGACCGGAATGTCGATCGACACTTCCGGCCACCGCGCCTCGGGCCTGACCCAGCCGCCGTCGGTGCAGGTGACCTCGAAGTCGTAGCCGTGCATGTGGATCGGATGGTTGGTCATCGTCAGGTTGCCGACCCGGACCCGGACCTTGTCGTTCTTCGAGACGACCAGCGGGTCGATGCCGGGGAAGACGCGGCTGTTCCAGGTCCAGAGATTGAAGTCGGTCATCTCCATGACCCGAGGCACGTAGGAGCCGGGATCAATGTCGTAGGCGCTGAGGAGGAAGACGAAGTCCCTGTCGACGGGCATGAACTTCGGATCTTTCGGATGGACCACGAAGAAGCCCATCATGCCCATCGCCATCTGCACCATCTCGTCGGAGTGCGGGTGGTACATGAACGTGCCCGACTTCACGAGGTCGAACTCGTAGACGAAGGTCTTTCCAACCGGGATGTGCGGCTGCGATAAGCCGCCGACGCCGTCCATGCCCGGCGGCAGGATCATGCCGTGCCAGTGGACGGTCGTGTGCTCCGGCAGCTCGTTGGTGACGAAGATGCGCACCCTGTCGCCTTCGACCGCCTCGATGGTCGGACCCGGCGACTGGCCATTATAGCCCCACAGATAGGCGGTCATGCCTTCCGCCATCTCGCGTTCGACGGGTTCGGCGACGAGGTGAAATTCCTTGACCCCGTTGTTCATCCGGAACGGCAGCGTCCAGCCGTTCAGAGTGACGACGGGGTTGTAGTCCGGACCGACCGAGGGCCTGACGGGCGTCTGGGTGGCCGCGGAATCCATGAGGGCCGCTTCCGGCAGTCCCATATTGGAAGTCTGACCCCAGGACTGGGAGGAGACGAGGGCGGCGCCGGCCGCGCCCGCTCCGAGCAACTGTCTTCTGCTGAACATTTTAGCGTTCCTTTCTCAGTGACCGCCGGCCGCGGCAGGCTCGGCGGACGCAACCTCGGTTTCAGCCGCCGCAGACCCCGTGCTACCGCCATAGATGGCGGGCGCGAGGTTCGCCTCGGCGAGCCAGAAGTCGCGCTTCGCATTAACGGCGAGGATGGTGGACGTGATCTTGTCGCGCGTGTCGGAGATCAGTTCGAACGTGCTGGTGATCATGCCGTTGTAGTTGAGCATCGACTGCTGCTCGATTGCGCTGCGCAGCGGCAGCACGTTGTTCCGGTAATGCCGGGCGATGTCGTAGTTCGACCTGTAGGCGACATAGGCGGAACGCGCCTCCGAACGCACGTTGACCGCAAGCTGCGCCAACTGGTTGGCCGACCGCATGTATGCGAGTTCGCCCTTGCGCAGCCTTGCCTGACCGGAGTCGAAGATCGGGATCGTGAACTCGAGGGCTCCGGTCCGCGAGATGTCGGAAACGATCCTGCCGTCCTCCCGCTCTCGTTCCTTCTCCCAGGTGCCGACGAGCTCGATGTCCGTGACGATGCGGGTCGCGTTCGTCAGGTCGTAGGACTTCGCGGCC
>Ga0209676_1002853_pt1 | contig 11406 bp, 11 predicted proteins | sample AraplaCvi_mLB_r2_FD_184282 | JGI IMG/M metagenome (GOLD analysis project Ga0209676, IMG submission 184282) | Arabidopsis root microbial communities from North Carolina, USA - plate scrape MF_Cvi_mLB_r2 (SPAdes) (version 2) | ecosystem: Host-associated > Plants > Roots > Endosphere | place: USA...
CGAAGTTCTCGCGGGCCACCTGCGCGCCCTTCGGCCACAGGGTCTTGAAGCCGTCGAAATCGCGGACTTCGGCCGCTTCGCCAAGGAAGGCGAACGTGGCGTTGACGCGGTCCTCGATGGCCGACAGCTGCAGGCCGAACACGGCCTCGGCGTTGTCGAGGGCCAGGCGGTTGACCTGTGCGGCCGTGTCCGCGAACTGACGCGTCGCGGCGGCGAACTGTTCGTTGAACGGCTGGTACATGGTGTTCTCCTGGATCAATCCGGGGGAGGGAGGTCGGATTGTGCGTTGCAGCATAACGCAGGATTTGTTGCGGTGCAACAAGTTGCAGGACCGGGACTCAGGTCCCATTGGGGCGGCAGGGGACCGATGGCAGAATCGGGCTGCGGCGGGCTTGGCCGCGAAAGAATCGCCTACCAGGATGACCGGACGATGATGCAAGGCCCCAGCCACCCCACGTCGCGCCGTCGAGGAATCCTGGTGCGGCTGGCGCTCGGGATGGCGCTCGTGGCGGGCTCAGCCGGCCTGCCGGCGATGGCACAGGCGGGGGCGGCCACGGCCGGACCGCCCTGCGTCGGCCTGGTCCTGGGCGGCGGCGGGGCCCGGGGCTCCGCCCATGTTGGCGTGCTCAAGGTGCTCGAACGCGAGCGCATTCCCGTGTGCAAGGTCGCCGGTACCAGCATGGGCTCGATCGTCGGCGGCCTGTACGCCACCGGCTACACGCCGGCGGAAATGGAAGACCTGATCCGCACCATCGACTGGGCCGACATGTTCGTCGACGACCCGCCGCGCCCCGGCCAGCCGATGCGCCGCAAGGACGCCGACTTCCGTTACCTGCTCGATCTGGAAATCGGCTACGTCGACGGCCGCGTCGTGCTGCCGGTGGGCATCGTGCAGGGCCAGAAGCTGTTGATGCTGATGCGCCGGCTCACGCTGTCGACCTGGAACGTGCACGACTTCGACGCACTACCGATCCCGTTCCGCGCCGTCGCCGCCGATATCGTCACCGGCGACAAGGTGGTCTTCGAGGACGGCGACCTCGCGCTGGCGATCCGTTCGAGCATGTCCGTGCCGGGCGCATTCGCGCCGGTGCGCGTGGGCGACCGGTTGCTCGTGGACGGTGGCATGGTCGACAACGTGCCGGTGGATGTCGTGCGCAGCATGGGCGCCGACCGCCTGATCGTGGTCGACGTCGGCTCGCCATTGCACAAGGAAGACCAGCTGACCAATCCGCTGGTGATCATGGACCAGATGATCTCCGCGCTGATGACGCAGAAGACGGAGGCGACGCTCGCGACGCTGGGGTCCGATGACGTATTGATCCGTCCCGAACTGGGCGACATCACCGCCGCCGAATTCAATCGCGGCGAGGAAGCCATCGCCATCGGCGAGCGCGCGGCGGAAGCGGCGCTGCCGCGCCTGCGCGCGCTGTCGGTGGACGAGGCGACGTATGCGGCCTGGCGCGAGCGCCAGCGCATGCGCGCGTTCGATCCGAAACTGGTGGCGTTCCTCGACGTGGTCGAAGGCCGCTCGCCATCGGCCACGCGCGAGGTCGAACGCGCGGTCGCGCCGAACCTCGACCAGCCCTTCGATGTCGGCCGGCTCGAGAAGAACATCGGCACGGCCTACGGCGACGGACGCTTCCAGCAGATCGACTATCGCCTGGTCGAACGCAACGGCGAGCGCGGATTGCAGATCATCCCCGCGGAAAAGCCGTGGTCGGCCTTCGGCAAGCTGGGCTTCCAGCTCGACGACAACTTCAACGGCCGCAACAACTACATGGTCTCGGCGGAGCTGACGTTCAACGACGTCAACACGCTCGGTGCGGAATGGCGCAATGTCCTGCGGCTGGGGCGCATCACGGGCCTGCTGTCGGAGTTCTACCAGCCGCTCGGCCAGACCGGCGCGTTCTACGTCAAGCCCGCAGTGGAACTGCGCAACGAATCCTTCCCGCTGTGGGTCGAGGATGCGCAGCTGGCCGAATACCGCGTCAACCGCCGGCAGGTCGCGCTGGAGGCCGGCTACTCGCCGCAGCCGGAGTGGCGCATCAGTGCCGAACTGGTGGCTGGCCGCGACCGCGGCGACCTGCTCATCGGCAATCCCAACGACTTCACCACCAGCGAAGAGAAATATGCGGGCGTGTTCTACAACGCGACCTGGGACACGCTGGACAACATCAACTTCCCCACGCGCGGCCTGCGCGTGAGCGCGGACCTGGAGACCTACCACGACGCCGTCGGCGCCAACGTCGAAGGCGATGTCGCGCGTCTCACCGCCGACTGGGCGCAGGCGTGGGGCCGGTATCACCTGCTGCTGGGAGCCCACGTGACCAGCGCGCTGGAAAACGACAGCTTCTTCCAGACGCAGGGTTTCCTGGGCGGATTCCTCAACCTTTCCGGCTTCGACGAACGCGCGCTGTTCGGCACGCAGACGGCTCTGGCGCGCGCGGTGATGTACCGCCGCACCGGCAACACGAGCCGGTTGTTCTCGATGCCGATGTTCGTCGGTGCGAGCCTGGAAACCGGCAACGCGTGGGCGACGAAGGATGACGTGGACGCCGACGACCTGATCCTCGCGGGCAGCCTCTTCGTCGGCTTCAGCACGCCATTGGGGCCGATGTTCCTCGCGTACGGCGGCAACGACGCAGGCGAGCACTCGTGGTACCTGACGTTCGGCTCGTTGCTGCGGCCTGAGGTGAAGTGAGTGGTTTCTGGGAGCTTCGGGTGATTGCGGGGTGCAGGTCTGCGATGCGCGGGTGCTCTGGAATCAACGAGCCTGAAATCAACGAATCAGCGTCACTGTCATCCCGGCGAAAGCCGGGACCCAGGCTGGTCGCGTGTGGGCGCTCTGGAAGCCACGAATCAAGACCACCGTCATCCCGGCGGAGGTCGGGATCCAGGCTGATCGCGTGTGGGCGCTCTGGAATCCACGAAGCAATACCACCGTCATCCCGGCGAAAGCCGGGACCCAGGCTGGTCGCGTGTGGGCACTCTGGAAACGGCTAGTGCAAACGCAACTGCGTCGCTTCGGTGCGTAGTCGCTGCCATCCATGGCGTTACACAGCAGGCTTCGGATCGCCCGGCCCGTCCATCCATGGACGGTCGTTCGCGGCCGCGCGCGCCAGTGGCGCGCAAGCGCGGCCGCTCACCCCCTGTAATGACAGCCTGAGGTGCAGGTTTCGTGCACCACCACTTCCGACAGCAGGGGCACCGACGGCTTCAGGCGCTCCCAGATCCACACCGCCAGACGTTCGCTGGTCGGGTTTTCCAGGCCTTCGATGTCGTTGAGGTAGTGGTGGTCCAGCCGGTCGTACAGTGGCTTGAACGCCGCTTTCAGGTCGGCGAAATCCATCACCCAGCCGAAGTGGGGGTCGAGGTCGCCCTCGACGTGGATCTCGATGCGGAAGCTGTGCCCGTGCAGGCGCGCGCACTTGTGTCCTTCGGGGACGTTGGGCAGCCGGTGCGCGGCTTCGAGCGTGAAGGCCTTGAAGATTTTCATGCGCGCAGTGTACCGCCGGGCGCTCGGTGCCGCCCTGGCGGCAGGCAGGGTCCATGCACGCGAGCCCGATGAACGATTCGCGACTGCCTACACGCTGGATTCGCATCGGTGAACGCTCGCCCGGCGCGAATCGTCGCGATATCGCCGATTTCACGCGGCAATACGCATTCGCGCAGAAAGCTGTCGGCACCTTCAAGGGAGCCACGACATGAAGATCCGTACGAATACGACCCTGTTCGCTGCCGTGTTCGGCGCGGCCGCACTGATCGGTGCGCCGATGATGGCGCTCGCGCAGGACCGCACCCAGGCCGAGGCCGAAGAGGAAGGCGACTCCGCGCAGCCGGTCAATGACACCTGGATCACCACCAAGGTGAAGGCCGACCTGATGGCGACGTCCGACGTCCCGGGTACCGAGATCTCGGTCGACACGATGAACGGCGTGGTGAAGCTGTCCGGCACCGTCGACAGCAAGGCCAAGCACGACAAGGCCGTGTCGGTGGTCAAGGGCATCAAGGGCGTGAAGAGCGTCGATGCCAGCGCGCTGACCGTCGCCAAGGCGGGCAAGTAGCAGGCCGGCAAGTCGTAACCCCGGAACAGCAGGGCGGCCCGCAAGGGCGCAGTGAGCGACGAACGCCCGGGTGCCCGCACCCGGGCGTTCTGTCGCGGGAAGACAGGAGATCGCACCGTGGCCAAAGAGAAGAAGCCGACGTCCAATGCCGATGGCACCGCTGCGAAGCAGCGAAAGATCCAGGCGCAGGTCGAAACGAAGGAAGCCGCCACGAAGGCGGCATCGGGCAAGGCCGGCGAGGAGAAAGAGCCCGTGCAGGCCGGCACGCGCAAGCAGCCGGAGAATCCGCTGCCCGCGCAGCACCAGAAGAAACCCGGGCACGAGCACGAACTCGACCCGCGCCCGCGCTACGAGGCCCCCGACTACCAGGGCAGCGGCAAGCTGCAGGACAAGGTCGCCATCATCACCGGCGGCGATTCGGGCATCGGTCGCGCCGTGGCGGTGCTGTTCGCGCGCGAAGGCGCGGACGTGGCGATCGTCTACCTCAACGAACACGAGGACGCCGAACAGACGCGTGAGGCGATCGGCAGGGAAGGTCGCCGTTGCCTGCTCATTCCCGGCGACGTGAAGGACGCCCGATTCTGCGACGGCGCCGTCGCGGCCACCGTGCAGGCGTTCGGCAGGCTCGACGTGCTCGTCAACAACGCGGCCTTCCAGATGCACACGCAATCGCTGGAAGACCTCACCGACGAGCACCTGCAGGAAACGCTGCAGACCAACATCGCCGGCTACTTCCACATGGCGCGCGCTGCGTTGAAACACCTGCCGCGCGGTGGCTGCATCATCAACTCGGGTTCGGAAACCGGCCTGTTCGGTTCCAAACAGTTGCTGGACTACTCGGCCACGAAGGGCGCGATCCATGCGTTCACCAAGTCGCTGGCGAGCAACCTGCTGGAGCGCGGCATCCGCGTGAACGCCGTGGCGCCGGGACCGGTGTGGACGCCGCTCAATCCCGCCGACCGCTCCGCGAAGGAAGTGGCGAAATTCGGCGAATCCAGCGACATGGGGCGTCCCGCGCAGCCGGAGGAGATCTCCCCCGCGTACGTGTTCCTCGCCTCGCCGGTGTGCTCGTCGTACGTCAACGGAATCGTGCTGCCCGTGATGGGCGGGCCGTATGGATGAGCGCCGCGCTGCGTGCAACCGCGAACGACCCCGTCAACCGCGATGCGTCACCCGGTCTCTTCCGCCACCGCCTTCCGCTCCCGCAGTCGTGCCAGCGCCGCTTCCTCGCGCGCGCCCATGATCATCTCGGCCAGCCACTTCACCAGGATCGACTGGTAGGCCTTCTGCGCGGGCTTCTGCGAGAACGCATGGTCCGCGCCCTCGATCACGCGACGCGTCAGCGAGCGCGTGCGATGCAGCGCATTGGCGTAGTTGTCGATCACCGGATGCGGCACCACCGTGTCGTGTTCGGCGGCGACGAGAAGCGCATGGCCGCGGTACTCCGAGCAGGCGCGCAGCACGGCGTTGTCCTGCCAGTCCATGCGGCGCTGCCGATACGCCACCAGGTCGGTGTCGATGTGCAGCTGAAGCTTGGGCCGCTCCCATCCTTCATCCCGGTAGATGGCGGGCGAACGCAGCGCGAGCCAGCGCACCGGCCGTTGCGCCGTCATCAACGCGGCGAGGTAACCGCCGTAACTGATGCCGACCACCGCAATCGCGTCCGGGTCGACGTTCGGCCGCGCCGCGAGCCAGTCGTAGGCGGCAAGCAGGTCGGCGAGGTTCTGCGGGCGGTTCACCTTCTCCCAGTGCCGCGCGGTGCGCTCATGCCCGCGCAGGTCGAAGGTGAGGCAGACGCATCCGATACCCGCCGCTTCGCGTGCGCGGACGAGGTCGTGTTCCTGGCTTCCGCCCCAGCCGTGGACGAACAGCACGCCCGGCAGCTGGGAAGGCGGCGAGAGCACGGTGCCGCTGATGCGTTCGTGCTCGACCGCCAGCTCGATGGTTTCGAGGCTAACGTCCATGCGCATCTTCCTGCGCGTCGATCATCGCGTACTTCGTCATCGGCCCGACGTGCGGGTCATCGCCGCGGAACGACACCTGCGCGCCCAGCGGCGGGTCGACCAGTTCGTGCACTTCGTGCGTGGAGACGCTGACGCGCGACAGCAGCGGATCGCGATGCATCGCTTCCAGCGCAAGGACTTCCGCCGGCGTCGCGCCACCCACGCGCCACGATTGTTCGAGCACGCCGGTGCGCGGCATGCCGGACGGGTCCACGCCGAGCGCGACATCGTAGTTGCGCCGCGACGCGAAGAGCGCCGGATAGGCGTGCGAGACCTCGGCGTCGTAGCGGATCGCGCAACGCAGCACGCGACGTTCGGCTTCGTCGTCCAGCGTCGCCAGCAGATCGTTGAGATCGCCGCGGATGCAGGCAAGCGTCGAACCGCCGTACACCGGCAGGCCCGAGCGGCTGCGTTCGAGTCGCTGCATGCCGAAGTACGCGATGCGATGCGGGCCCACCGCGACCGTGCCGACGCTGTAGGTCTTCACCGGTTTGAGGTTGAGTTCGACCACCGCGCCGACGCGCGCCAGCGTTGGCGGGTCCAGATGCGCGAGTGCGGCGTCCAGCGATTTGCGTTCGGTCGCGACCGACTGGCCGAGCCCGCCGATGCCATCGGCGCGCTTGATCCGCGCTGGCAGGCCCTGTTCGAACAGCAACCGTGCCGCGCGCCCCACGTCTTCCACGCTGAACGCCGCGAAGCCCGGCAGGGTGACGTCGTCGAGCGCCAACCCGAGTGCGTCGAACCAGCCTTCCGGCTTCGTGCGCGCGCCTTCGACCAGCGGATGCGTGATCGTCTTGGTCGCCACGAACTCGTGCGGCACCACGCCGCCAAGCAGTTGGTGGGGGCCGGTGATGCCGAGCTCGCGCGCCTCCGAAAGCAGCAGCGTGACATCGGGCATGTAGAACGGCGATGTCTCGTAGCGAAGGTCATGCGCGTACACGCCGCCGTAATCGAAGCCGAGCAGCGCCGCCAGGCGTTCACCGATCCAGCGGCCGGTCGCCGCTTCGTGTTCGCTGCGATGCTCGCGTCGCAGCAGTTCGACCACGCAGCCGGCATCGCCCGCGCAAGGGGCGCGTCCGGTGTCGGGGGCGGTCGAGGTCCAGACGCCGCCGGCCGCCATCGTGCGGTCAGTCCGGCGCCTTGGCAGGCACGAATGGCGACACCGGATCGCTCGCCGGGAAGGTTTCTTCCAGCGCCTGGTCCTGGTTTTCGCTTTCGTGCTGCTTGCGCTTCTCGCGGTCGCGCGCGTCTTCGGGCTTGCCTGGCGACTTCTTGTCGTCCTGCAGCGGCGGGTCTTTGCGATCCTGCGACATGGCGGGCTCCGGGAATGCGTATCGGTGTTGCATCGACGATACGACCGCGCCCGGGTAACGCCGCGTGATGGTGTCGCACCGTGCGCCCGATCGTCGGAGCGCGCTGTTCACGTGGCTTTTCGCGCGGGCGGCGGATGGTTTCGTCGCGGCGATCGGCCGCGCCACGGCGCAGCCCGTATGGACTGGCACAGCAAGTTCGCCAAGAGCGCCGCGCGCTGGACCGGCAACGCCTCGTGCTTCGGCCTCGCGGTGCTGGTGGTGGTGGCGTGGCTGGTGAGCGGGCCGATGTTCGGCTTCAGCGACACCTGGCAGCTGGTCATCAATACCGGAACGACCATCATCACGTTCCTGATGGTGTTCCTGATCCAGAACACGCAGAACCGCGATACCGAGGCGATGCAGATCAAGCTCGACGAGCTCATCCGCGCGACGCGGCTCGCGGAGAACACGCTGCTGGACCTTGAAGAGCTCGACCAGGCCGAACTCGACCGCATGCGCAAGCGCTACGAGGAACTGGCGAAGCTGGCGCGCGACCACAGCGAAGCCAGGCGGCGCGATCCGGCGACGCGCGGGCACACGCGAAAACCGCATGCCGGACCGCCCGTGCAGCCGCACGACGATCCGGACGGGAAGACGCGCCCGCCCGATTGACGCGTGCGTTCAGCGCCAGGCGCTGCCGACCTGCACGTAGAGCGTTTCGTCTTCCGGTCCCCAGGCGTAATCCAGACCGGTGTAGAGGCCGAGCATGCTGGCGATCTTGTAACGCACGCCCGCTCCTTTCGCGACCTGGCTTGGCGCTTGCCCGAAATCATTGTGGCGACCCCACGTGCGACCCGCGCCGATGAAGCCGATCAGCGCCCAGCGCGGCGTGGTGTTCCAGCGAAGTTCGGTTTCCAGCGTGGCCGCGCGCGTGTCGGCGTAACGCGCCGAGCCCACGCCGCGCAGGTCGATGAAGGGCAGCCGGTAGAACGGGATGTCGCCGTTCGCCCAGCGGACGTCGGCGCGCGCGCCGAGCACGAACCGGTCGCCGCCCATCGGCAGGTACACGAAGGCGTGCGAACGCCAACTCTGGAACGTCGTGTCGCTGCCGATCGCGTCGTCGTAGAAGTTGCCATCGATCTGCCCCAGCCAACCGCTGTTGGGCGTGAACGAATTGTCGCGCTGGTCGTACTGCAGCGAGATGCCCAGGCCGGAGGTGGTCTGCGCGCGTTCCTTCGGCGTGAAGCGCAGTGCGTCGTCGGCGACATCGAAACTCAGGTCCAGGTCCATGTACGTCCACGACAGGCCGAGGAACAGGTTCTCATCGCCCAGCCTGCGCGCGATCTTCTGGAACGAGACCAGGCCGTCGGCGTTGTAGCCGATCGCCAGCGGTTCGGTGAACCGGCCCGGCGTGAAGAAGTCGAGGTTCACCGACGCCTTCGCCACGCCGCCGGTGTATCGCCAGCGATCGTCCTTGAAATGCAGCATCGCGCCGCCGCCGTAGGCGTACGTGCCGTTCTCGGTCTTCATCGCCATGCCGCCGAAGATGTTGGGCGGCACGAGTTGCTGTCGGCCGTCGGCCGTGGTGCGCGTCGTCGCCGCACCGGCGGGCCGGTGGAAGAACAGCGCGGCCAGTCCGCCGCCGTATCCGACCGCCGGATCGCTGACGATGATCGGCACGGGGAGGAATCCGCCCTTGCGTTCCAGCAACCAGCGCGACATGTCGAACTTGCCGTCCTGCGGATCGTGCAGCAGGGCGCGCATGCCGGGCTTCTTTTCGACGGGTTGCGCACCGGAAGGCGGCTGCGACTGCGCCATCGCCACGCCGCAGAACAACCCGCACGCAACGAACAGAACACGTCCCGGCCGGCGCATCAGTGCTCCGGCACCAGGAAGGTGACGACCAGGCGAACGCCCCAGTCGGGTCCGCCACGCGGTGAATCGGCGTAACCGCGCACGCCGCCGGCGAAGCTCAGTGTCTGCTTCCCGACGCGCGTGACCTTGGAGAACAGAACATTGACCGGCACCGTCCACTGGCTGTTTTCCCAGTCATACGTGGACTCCGAATTGAACGTGAGCGTGCGTCCACCGGGGAACTGCCGCGCGAAGAACGGCTGCAGGAAGGTGTTGCTGATGTCCGGATCGTTGGCGGAGCCGCCGAACGACCAGATGTGGTTGGCGAGCACGCCGACCGTCCAGTGTTTGCTTTGCCGCAGCACGAGCACGCTCGGGCCCGCGCCCCATTCGTCCACGCCGAGCATGTCGTTGCTGGCGGTGGGCAGCAGGAATACCGGCCCGGCGCCCCAGGTCACGCCACCGGCGGTGGGCTGCTTGGGCGAGAAGAAGAACGTGGGCGTGATGTTGCCCAGGCCGAACTGGCTGCCGGACTTCCCGGCGATGTCTTCCTGGTAGATGACCGGCGCGATCACGCGCGTGATGAGGTTCCAGTCCCGGGAAATGGAGGCTGGAATCACCGGCTGTATGTTCAGCGTCTGCTTCGTTCCGTCTTCGCTGCCGTAACCGAAGTCGGCGTTGTACTGCAGCGGGATGCTGATCATCGACGCGACGGGATTGGACAGCTTCTTCGCCAGTTCGTCGGCGCTTTCCTGTGCGGGTGCTACCGGTGCCGCCACCGTGGCGATGAGGAAAACGAAGAACACGTGCGCGCGGTGCATGCCTGAACCTCCTTGTCCCGGATCAGAAGGCGACGGTCGCCGTCACCATCAGCGGATCGCCTTCGAGGCGGCGTGTCACGTCGAACTCCTTCAGCCAACGTGCGGCGAACTCCACCTGCCCGCCGTCCCACTTCTTCGTGTAGTCGACGATGGGGCCCAGCGCGAACGCGCGGCCCTTGAAGCCATTGAGGCGATCGGCCGTGGGGCCTTCGTCGTCTTCCAGCTGTTCGATCAGGCCCCCGACGCCGCCGATGCCCCAGCCGTTGGCGAAGCGCTTGACCAGCATCGCGTCGATGCGGAGCACGGCGCCGTTCTCGTAGTCGGTGGCGTCGTTGCGCGTGTAGAAGTCGACCGCGCCGACGGTGGTGAATTCCAGCGTGCCCTTCTGCATCAGCTGCGTGTAGGCGATGGTCGGCGAGTACGTCCAGTTGTTGAGGCTCAGGTTCGCCAGGCGATCCGGGTCGTAGTCGCCCCAGTCGGTGTAGATGTACAGCGCCAGCGACATGTGCCGGGTCTGGTCGAAGTGGTAGCCGGCGATGATCGGCGCGAAGAACGGATCGAACACGCCCCAGTCGGCCTTGTCGTTCACTTCCAGCCGGTTCAGCGGGGACATGCCCAGGTGCGTGGACAGATCGGCGGTGACGTCGAGCTTGGCGAACGGCAGCGTCGCCATCGAGGCGAAATTCCAGCGGCTTTCGCCGGTGTCCCACACGTACATGCCGGTCACGCTGAGCATGTCGAAGGTGGCGTCCAGGCCCAGCGTCACCAGGTTGTTCACCGGGACCTCGCGCGAGGCGCTGATCTCGCCGCTGTAGTACGCATAACCGATCGCGGCGTCGAAGCCCGGAGTGGGTGGCACGACGCCGGCGAACGACTGCACGGTCGTGCCGGTGATGGTGCGGCCGAGCCCACCTTCGGTGGCCCATGCGGGCAGTGCGAGCAAGGCGCCGCTCGATGCGATGCAGGTCGCGAGCAGGTAACGGGCGTTCATCAGTGTCTCCCTCCGTTTGCGCTGCAAGCCATCCGCTTCCCGCCTGGCCTGCGAAACTGCGCGACCGCGCGCGTGAAGCGCCGCAGCCGCGCGCTCATCGTCCGTCAGCGACGCCGGAACCCGCCGCCGCCACGGAACCCGCCGCCGCCCAGTCCCGGACGGAAGCCGCCGACCGGGCGCTGCATGCCGCCCGCAGGCCTTTGCATTGCGCCGCCACCGCGTTCGAATCCACCGGTGCGTTCCATCGCGCCACCCTGGCGCTGGAACGCGGCGGGGTTCATCGCACCGGTGTCGCCACGCACGCGCTGGTCGCCGCGTTCGCGTGCCAGGCGGTCGTTGTCGAGGGCGTTGGGGTGGTCGAGCTGTTGTCGCGTCTGTCCA
>Ga0209676_1002855_pt1 | contig 11404 bp, 10 predicted proteins | sample AraplaCvi_mLB_r2_FD_184282 | JGI IMG/M metagenome (GOLD analysis project Ga0209676, IMG submission 184282) | Arabidopsis root microbial communities from North Carolina, USA - plate scrape MF_Cvi_mLB_r2 (SPAdes) (version 2) | ecosystem: Host-associated > Plants > Roots > Endosphere | place: USA...
AAAACTGATTTATTTATAAAAGAGTGGCTCAAGCTATTGCATCAACTACGACAGGTCTTGATGGAAACGGGATATAATGGTGCAAATTTAGTGGATTTTTATTTGCTAGAAAATATTGAAAGATTTCATTAATAAAATTCAGAATTATCTTGTAAATTGCACAGCTATGACTCTTTGGATAATCGTATGGTGAAGAGATATGCTGGAAAAACTACTTGCTTTGTTTGGAATGGTTCATACGGTTTTACATGAGTTCGAAAGGCCTATCACTTCTAAGTTTATGGGGGAATTACTAGCCCTATAAAAAAACTGTACATCATTGGAGGTATTAGAAACACTATGCCATTATGGAATGATTTTATATCTGCCAAAATTCCCAATGCAGGTAGCGGTAAATGGTTTCAAATAATAAACAGTTCAAAACAGTATTGTGTTGAAATAAAAAATGAAGAATTAGTGATTTCCAAATATCATGAAAAGCACAGTATACAATATGAATATCTTGATTTGAAAATTATTGGCTCAGATTATGGAGAATGGGTAGGAGAATTAAAAGTAATATATGCTGACTCGACTGAAATATTATTAAAAAAATGCAATGTAAAATCAATATTTGAATATAAAGGGGAGCTATATTTTTTAGAAGGTTTAGAACATATGTATCTAAATGAAGGTGGTTTATATAAATTAGTTTACGATGGTACTAGTATTTCTTTTAGAGAGTGTCTGGATTTAAAAGAGTGTCCCATTGATTTTTATATATACAATAAAAACTTATATGTAATATCTAGTGAAAATTTATTTACAATAACTAATGAAGATGAAACATATAAAAAAAATATTTTATTCAATAATTTTCCATTTAGTGATTTTGTACCGAACTCACTAGTTGTGTATAAAGGAGATTTTATTATAGGGATGAGAGGAGGATTAGGGCGAATAGAATATTTAAATACTAATAATGTACAGTATATGCGATTGAAAAAATGAAGAGGCAACACAGACAAAAATACATATTGTATGGGTAAGTGCATGAACCGTTTGGATTATCGAGAGGTCTTATCCAAATATTTATTGGGAATAAAAGTAAGGGTCAGAAAATCAACTCATTACATAAAAACGATTGCTATATGAAAGGGAATAGATATTACCCAGAAGCATTGCTGGAGTTTCATCAAATAGGAAAGAATCCGAGTGTAAAAAATGTAGAAAATAAGGATGGTGCCGAAAAAATGTCGGTTGAAATTATTTTTAAAAATGTTGAAAATAAATCCATTAAACCTCGACTTGGTGGATATAGCTTCTTGCCTGAAAATATTGATTGGCCATTAAATCCAAATGGAGATAAATTAACACTTGTATTATGTCTACCAACGGATTTTCTCAATAAAACTCTAAATTTAAACTTACCTCAAGATCATGTACTATCCGTTTTTACAACATATAAAAAAGATGTTTACTTTTTAGATTTAATTACTTTTCATGGGGATAAAGAAGAATTAAAGAACATTAAAAAAGGATTTACAAAAGTTTTATTACACGAAGCCAGTGATATTCGAAATGAATCAGATTTCTTAATACCAGCACAAGAGTTCATTTTTGGAGAGGAATTGGATTTAGATTTAGAAGAATTAGATGAAGAAGATTTGGATGATATAGAGATTTATTGTGGTTCGTTAATTGGTAACAAACCATCTCTTTTACAAATAGAAAACATAGGTTTAGATGATTATCAATTTTGCCTACAAATTTATGGCGGTGATTTCCCAGAAGGATTTCAAGATATATTTAGCCTTAGTGACTCGGTCGGATATTTGTTTATAAATAAAAATTATGATAATGATGCAGGTGTTTTTTTTACACAATGTACATAGATATTTGAAAGAAGGCAAGTTCAATGCAATTTTCATTTATTAAAGATAATCCTCGTTTTCAGTTTGTCCCAATAAAAAGTGGTGAAGTTGAACAAGTGGAAGATGAACTAGGCATTGTTTTTCCAAAAGAATTAATGTTTTTTTAACGGAGATTGGTTATGGGTCTTTTATTGGCGAATATGAACTAGACGAAAATTGTGTGTTACGTCCAACATACATCAGAGATTTTCGATTAAAACAAGGCTTTTTTGATGCTTACCCTAACTATGACGAAGAAAATAAATTAGTTTTCTTTATTGGATGGGAATCAGTTCCGTTTTCAATTGAATTAACAGATGGAGAACAAAATGCTGTCTATGATAACGAAAAGAAGATTGCAAACTCTCTTGAAGAATTTTTATCGAAAATCATTGAAGATCCTGAATACTTTCAACAGGATTAGACATATATGGATATTCAAGTTTTAAAGAGCGAGGATATGTGATTATCCCAAGAATGGGAGAAGAAATGTAACAATTCAAAAAGCAATGAACAAGTCAATTAAATAGAACTAACAAAAAAATAAAAGGGGAGGCTGCAGTGGAAAATAATTTTATACTTAATTTAGAGATGCCAGGAATGGTGATTTTTGACCCTTTAACAGTAACAGACTATTTAAGGGAAAAGGGAATATTAACAAATGACTTACTTGCTTACTTTGTTAGTAATGAAGAGATTGGAAAGGAAGTTATAACCAAAGGTATTATTATTCCTATATACCCTATACCAGAGTGGGATTATAGCATTATGATAAATCAAAATAAAAAAATTGATTATTATACAAAAATTGACTGTATACAGTTCGAAACAGATCAATTTCCTTTAACAGTAACGAGTGAGCTTGTGATCATTTCTGATATATCAGCAATAACCATTGATTGGGAGGCAGATTTTTTTCTAAACTATGAAAAAAACCTTGATAGTAAATCAGATATAAGCCACTATACGAAAATGCCAATCGGGAACTATGGAGTAAGTATTATAGGATATAGTAAAGATAAAACGGACATGGATTCTGAATGTAGATATGTATTTGATTTCCTTAGAGTGAACAATTTGCCAGCTTTTGATTTTTCCAAGAGCATAGATGAATATGATTTTGTCATTGAGCCATTGAATAAGTTTATGCAATAGCAAGAAACTCAAAACGCTAGAAGCCTTGATATTAAAGCGTTTTGGTTCACTTTTGGAATTGGATATTTAGAAGGATAAACGAATTAACGTGTGTACAAGTCACTTATGGGAAGGGAAATATTAAATGTCCAGGATGAAATATGCTGAAGATATGTTAGGGATCATGGAGAAATTAGAAACTACATCATCGACAAATGCAGCATCTTTACTAACGAAAATAGAAGAAGAGTCACGACAGGATATATATATTGATAAAGTGGCTTTTTTTTCGAATCCAATTATTACTGAAAGATTAATAAAAATTGGGCAGAAGTATCAAGCTGATGACAAAATATTAGAAGTGATTATAAGAACAGTCACAACTATTTCTGAGAAATTTGACGTTAAAACGCAAGACTTATATGATTTCTTGATTAGCCATATTGAATCTAAAAATAAAGCAATTAAATTTGTTATAGCTTCATGCGTTCCTTTTTTACCGCAATTTAATGATTACAATGAAAAGTGGAAGTATATACTATCAATTCCGAAAATTCTACCAAAAAATAAATCTATACACATATTTCGAACGATTATTGAGCAGAGAATAGATGAAATTCCAAATGATCTAAGAAAAAATATAATTAAGATAATGGAAAATTATATTTTTCGAAAAGAAAATGAAACGCTAGATGATGATACCTTTGACCAGTTTATGGATATTTTGGATAAGTTGAGATGGGACAAGTATAATGAAGAAATGTTAGGGCTTATTGGAGAATTAGAAACTACATCATTAACAAATGCATTATCTTTAATAAAGAAAATAGAAAGAGAGACAAGACAGGAGATTGGTATCGTTAGTGAGGCCTTTTTCTCGAATCCAACTATAACTGAAAGATTAATAAGAATTGGACAGAAATATAATGGTAATGACCAAATTTCGGAAGAGATTATAAGAACAGTCACAACTATTTCTAATAGATTCGGTGTTAAAACGCAAAACGTATATGATTTCTTGATTAGTCATATCGAATCTAAAAATAATAAAATTAAATTTGTAATAGCTTCGTGTGTGCCTTTCTTACCGCAATTCGATCATTACGATAAAAAATGGGAGTATATACTATCGATTCCAAAGATTCCACCTAAAAAAGAATCTATAGCCGTATTCCGACGGGTTATCAAGAGCAGAATAGATGAAATTCCAAGTAATCTAAAAGAAAATATGATTACAATAATGGAAAATTTCATTACTACCAAGAATCTGCATAGTGTTGTCCATGAATTCTATGAAGAGGTTATTGAACAGTTAAGAAGTACTGATAATTCAAGATAAGTAAATAACACTATTATTCTCTCTTGATAATAAAAGGTTCAGGTATGTTGATTAGGGAAAAATAGAATTATTATTGGAGATAATAGGGTTTTTCGTTGCTATTTGGCTTATCACAGTTGTGGATGACATTTTTAAAAATTATATGCCATGTTAATTAGTTGATCTTCGTTTCGACTGGACGACAACTAGGGGATTAGCGTCACAGATGAGACCCTGGAGCGAGCAACGCGAGTGAAGCGGCTCATCGGACGCCCCCCAGGAAGCTCTGCTCTGCGCGAAAGCGAAGCGTCAGCGGCAAATGTTTTATCTGTGCGAAAGCGTAGCGTCAGCAACAAATGTTTTCTGTAGCGAAAGCAAAGCGTCAGCCACAAATATTTTATCTGCGCGAAAGCGAAGCGTCAGCGGCAAAGCGCCCAGTCGGAACGGAAATCAACCACACGTTATGGTGATGAACCTGCTATTTTGCAAATATATTCACATTTTATCTGATTGTAGCCCGCAGCGGAAATCAGAGCCTTCTATTAGGGTGGATAAAAAGATGTTACTAAAAAGAATGCTTGTTCAAAAAATTTCCTTTTGTTATGTAAATGGTATACAAAAATAGTTTGGAGAGATTAAATGTGTCTTTAGAAAAACTAAAAACGATTTTATCTATACCTGATAAAATTTATGGTGCTGGAGATATTGCTAAATGGAAAGAAGCTGAAAAGGAGTTAGGCACAAAATTCCCATCAGATTATAAAGAATTTATTTCTATCTATGGAACAGGTGGAGTTTGTGGTTTTTTATGGATTTACTCACCTTTTTCTAGTAATGAAAACCTAAATTTTTTTATAGGGTCAAAAGAAGATAACAATGCTTATTTTACATCAAAGCAAGAATTCCCTGATGATTTTCCTCGAAATTTATTCCCTGAAGAAGGTGGGTTGCTTCCTTGGGGAGTAACAGATAATGGAGATGTATTAAATTGGATTACCTCAGATAACCCTGAAAAATGGTCGATATTGGTGTATGAGGGGAGGTCGGGTGTTTCATATGAATATAAAAATTCATTAGCTGAATTTCTTTATGATGTCTGGAGTGGAAATATAACTTGTCATCTATTCCCTGAGGATCTTTTAGAAAATGAACTTGAATATATAGTAGGAGGTGTAGATTGAAAGTAAATGTCAACTTGATCAAAATGATTAAGTAAGTTAATGGTGTTTTTCCTAGATAAGGAAATATCGGTGGTGGCTATTCTAGTAATAAACTTAATATCTGCATAGGCAGATAAAAATACAACTTGATATTCAAGTGAACATGAAGAAATTAATTGATACTGTGAATAATAAGCTTTTCGCTGCATTAAGGTAAATTAATAATATTTGTACCAATAGTAAAATGAGGGGGGATGTTCTCGAATGAGCATTGGGCAGACTTATTTAAATATTGTTCAAAAAAGATTTAGAAGTGTGAAAGCGTTAGGTGATAAAACACTCTCGCAATTGGATAATGAACAACTGCACTGGGCTATTAATGAAGAATCTAATAGTATTGCTGTTATTGTTAAGCATGTTAGTGGGAATATGGTTTCGAGATGGACAGACTTTTTAACGAGTGATGGTGAGAAACCAACAAGAAATCGAGATGATGAATTTACTGATAGTCTTCAGACAAAAGAAGAGATTTTGACAGTATGGGAAAAGGGCTGGCGTGTATTTTTGGATGCCTTACAAGGATTAACGGATGCTGATTTACAAGGGTTTGTAACGATAAGGGGAGAACAGCATTCCGTGATAGATGCTATCGAAAGACAAATGTCCCATTATTCACTGCATGTTGGACAGATCGTTTTCATTGCTAAGCAACTAAAGGGCTCAGAGTGGCAAACATTAAGTATTGCAAGGGGACAATCTCAGGCTTTTAATGAGTCAATGTTAAAAAAACATCAACAATAATAAGAAAATCGTAGCACATGGTTTGCTACGATTTTTTGCTGTTTTGTCTTCTATGCAAAATAAAGTTGATGCATCGAAATTACTGACGGCATCTGATACAGCAACCTCTACACATTTGGCAAAAATAGCGATTAACTTACATTAAAGTATGATACATAGGGGTTCTCTGTTTGATAGAAGGGCAAAAGTAGAAAAATTATGATTCGAAGATCAAAAAAATGAAAAAAAGGTTTTAATTCATTTGTTTCATCCGATAAAAGAAGGGTAAGTTGTGAACAGAGAAGTGAAGCGGCATTCTTTTTGAGTCTAAATCATCGAGTATAGTGTCAGTAAAAGAAAACACAAAATACACAAAAATACACATCTTAAGCATTAATGAAGACAAAAGGAGAACTGTTGCATGAAAAAATTATTTGGAAGCTTTAAGGGCAAGCTCTACACATTATTTGCTCTTATCTTGCTAGTTCCAGTTATTACTGTTGGAAGTTTTGCGTATCTTTCAGCAAAAGAATCGATAAAAGAAGAAATATTATTTAGTGCAAATGAAAGTGTAACTATGTTAAATTCGGTTATTGATAGAACCATAAGTGAAAAAGTAAACGACATTAATGTTTTAAGCGAGCAAATAAATTCTTCTATGTATGAACAGAAGGGAGCCGCTATATTAACAGAGTTTCAACAATATATGAAGATGAATCCAAATGTTTTAAGCATTTATCTTGGAACAAATGAGGGAGAATTATTTCTAGAACCAAAATCGAATAGTGCGGAGTACAATCTTTTAGAAAGAGATTGGTATAAAAAATCTACGGCATTAAAGGGAGAAATTTTAATAACGAATCCTTATATTGATCTAGGTACAGGAGATATGATCGTTACAATAGCTCGCCAAGTAAAAGATCAATCTGGGGTACTGGCAGTTGATATAAAATTGACAGATATTCAAAAACTCGCAAACTCAATTAATATCGGAAAAAGTGGATTTTCTTCAATTTTTGATGAAGATAAAATGGTCATTTCGCATCCTACTTTAGAAGCAGGTAGCGAATTAACAGAGAGCTTCGCAGATAAGATTTACGAAAGTAAATCTGGCACGTTTGAATATGTCTTTGACGGTGATGACCGCATTCTGTTCTTTAATACGAATGAATTAACAAATTGGAAAATTACCGGCACAATTTTTGCGAAGGAAATTGACAAATCAGCATCATCCATATTAAATCATACGTTAATCGTGCTAATTATCGCTATTGTCATAAGTACGATTGTGTTCTATTTTGTCATGAAGGGAATCATAAAACCGATTAGATTGCTTAAGGATAGCGCAGTGACAATTAGTAAAGGTGATTTAACAGAGAAAGTGACGATTACCTCTCACGATGAGATTGGACAGCTAGGACAAGCCTTTAACGATATGCAAGACAGTTTAAGGACTCTTATTCAAAAAATAGAACAAAATGCTGAAGAGGTAGCATCATCGGCAGAAGAGTTAACTGCCAATGCCAATCAAACGAGCACCGCTACAGAAAAGGTTGCGATTTCGATTCAAGATGTTGCGACGAGTGCAGACACGCAAACGACGAGTGCCAATAAGAATGCAGAATCATTACATGAACTGTCTAAGGCCATTCTGCACATCGCAGAAATCTCTTCTACTGTGACGGATCTTTCGCAGCATGCAACATTACAAGCAGATGAAGGTGGAAAGGCAGTACAAGATACAAAAAATCAAATGCAATCGATCCATTTATCAGTAACAGATTCAAATATTAAAATTCAAACATTACACGAACGATCTCAGCAAATTACGTCTATTTTAGATGTAATTACAAGCATTGCAGATCAAACAAACTTGCTTGCTCTGAATGCAGCCATCGAGGCGGCAAGAGCAGGGGAGCATGGAAAAGGGTTTGCAGTTGTTGCAGATGAAGTAAGAAAGCTGGCGGAGCAATCCCAGGAGTCTGCCAAACAAATTTTCGAACTAATCCATGGCATTCAGTTAGAAACAGAACAATCTGTAAACATCATGGCTAAAGTAACAGAGGATGTTCAAAATGGTCTACACGTATCTGATGAAGCCATCACAAAATTCCAAGTGATTAAGACAAGCATGAATGAAATTACTCCTAAGATGGAAGAGGTTTCTTCTGCCTCTGAAGAAATGTCAGCGAGCGTACAAGAGGTGGCAGCTATTACGGAGGATTTAGCATTCTCAGCAAAAGGAAATTCAGCTGCTTCAGAGGACGTAGCGGCATCTACAGAGGAACAATTAGCTTCGATGGAAGAAATTAATGCTTCAGCACAAGCTCTTGCGCATATGGCAGACGAGCTAAAACAGCTAATTAGTCAATTTAAATATTAATAGAATAACACATACAAAAAAATGCCATTCCTTCTTTGAGGAGTGGCATTTCATATTGGTGAAGAAAGGGATTGTTTTTCGATAAAAGCCCAAAAAGTTTCGATAAAACGAGATTTTGTTTCGATAAAAGCCCAAAAAGTTTCGATAAAGAGAGCTCTTGATTCGATAAATCTCCTTTCCTATAAAAACGAACTAAACGTTGGAGTAATTTTCGTTCCGATTAGGTGCTTTCTGAAGGCATCGATGAACCACTTCGGGCAACAAATGTTTTCTGTGCGAAAGCAAAGCGACAGCAACAAATGTTTTCTGTGCGAAAGCAATAATTATATCTAAAATGAGATCCTATATTTATTTAAATGATGAAAAAGTGCGAAATAGAAGAATTTATGCTAGTTAAATCAAAAAAATGAAAAAAGGGGTTTGAAATTATGTATTTCGTCCGATAAAAGCCTATGGAGAAATTTCTCGTTAAAAGAAGGGTAGGTTGTGAACAGTAGAAGGAAGCGGCATTCTTTTTGAGTCTAAATCATTGAGTATGGTGCCATTAAAAGAAAACACAAAATTATACAAAAATACACATCTTAAGAACTAATGAAGACAGAAGGAGAACTGTTGCATGAAGAAATTATTTGGAAGCTTTAAGGGCAAGCTTTACACACTATTTGCTCTTATTTTGCTAGTTCCAGTTATTACTGTTGGGAGTTTTTCATATCTTTCGGCAAAAGATTCGATAAAAGAAGAAATATTATTTAGTGCAAATGAAAGTGTAACTATGTTAAATTCGCTTATTGATAAAACCATTAGTGAAAAAATGAACGACATTAATGTTTTTAGCGAGGAAATAGATTCTTCTAAGTATAAACAGAATGGAACCGCAATATTAACGAATTTTCAACAATATATGAAGATGCATCCAGATGTTTTAAGCATTTATCTTGGAACAAATGAGGGAGCATTATTTCTAGAACCAAAAATGGATCTTAAGGATTACAACGTTTTAGAAAGAGATTGGTATAAAGAGGCTACTGCTTTAAAGGGAGAAATTTTAATAACGAATCCTTATATTGATGCATTTACTGGAGAGATGGTTGTAACAGTTGCTCGTCAGCTAAAGGATAAATCTGGGGTGGTAGCAATTGATTTGAAATTGGGAGACCTTCAAAAAACCGCAAGCTCAATTAATATCGGAAAAAATGGATATCCTACTATTTTGGATGAAAATAGAATGGTCATTTCACATCCTACGTTAGAAGCAGGTAGCGAATTAAAAGAGAGCTTCGCAGATAAGATGTACGAAAGCAAATCTGGCACGTTTGAATATGTCTTTGACGGTGATGACCGCATTCTGTTCTTTACTACGAATGAATTAACGAATTGGAAAATTACCGGCACAATTTTTGCAAAGGAAATTGATAAATCAGCATCATCCATTTTAAAACATACGTTAATCGTGCTAATTATTGCGATTGTCATCAGTACGATTGTGTTCTATTTTGTCATGAAGGGAATTATAAAACCAATTAGATCGCTTAAGGATAGTGCGGTGACAATTAGTAAAGGTGATTTAACAGAGAAAGTGACGATTACCTCTCATGATGAGATTGGACAGCTAGGGCAAGCCTTTAATGAAATGCAAGACAATTTAAGGACTCTTATTCAAAAAATAGAACAAAATGCTGAGGAGGTAGCGTCATCGGCAGAGGAGCTTACTGCCAATGCTAATCAAACGAGCATCGCCACAGAAAAGGTAGCGATTTCGATTCAGGATGTTGCGACGAGTGCAGATACGCAAACGACGAGTGCTAACAAGAATGCAGAATCATTACATGAACTGTCTAAGGCCATTCTTCATATTGCGGAGATCTCTTCTACTGTGACAGATCTTTCGCAGCACGCGACGCTACAAGCAGATGAAGGTGGAAAGGCAGTACAAGAGACAAAGAATCAAATGCAATCAATCCATTTATCAGTAACGGATTCAAATACTAAAATTCAAACATTACATGAACGCTCTCAGCAAATTACGTCTATTTTAGATGTAATTACAAGCATTGCAGATCAAACAAACTTGCTTGCTCTAAATGCAGCCATCGAGGCGGCAAGAGCAGGGGAGCATGGAAAAGGGTTTGCAGTTGTTGCAGATGAAGTAAGAAAGCTGGCGGAGCAATCCCAGGAATCTGCCAAACAAATTTTTGAACTAATTCATGGCATTCAGTTAGAAACAGAACAATCTGTAAACATTATGGCTAAAGTAACAGAGGATGTTCAAAATGGTCTTCACGTATCTAATGAAGCTATCACGAAATTTAAAGTGATTAAGACAAGCATGGATCAAATTACGCCTAAAATGGAAGAGGTATCTTCTGCCTCTGAAGAAATGTCAGCGAGTGTACAAGAGGTGGCAGCAATTACGGAGGATTTAGCGTTCTCAGCAAAAGGAAATTCAGCTGCTTCAGAGGATGTTGCGGCATCTACAGAGGAACAATTAGCTTCGATGGAAGAAATTAATGCTTCAGCACAAGCTCTAGCACATATGGCTGATGAGTTAAAACAGTTAATTAGTCAATTTAAGTATTAATAGAATCAGACAGTACAAAAAACGCCACTCCTCTTTTGAGAGGGCACTGAAAAACATCCAGTTTTTATTGTTGAAAGAGTTTAACTTTTAAAAAAAGACAACTTCTTGTTCATATCGAACAAAAAGTTGTCTTTTTCTATTATCCTTTACTATTTTTTT
>Ga0209676_1002857_pt1 | contig 11397 bp, 10 predicted proteins | sample AraplaCvi_mLB_r2_FD_184282 | JGI IMG/M metagenome (GOLD analysis project Ga0209676, IMG submission 184282) | Arabidopsis root microbial communities from North Carolina, USA - plate scrape MF_Cvi_mLB_r2 (SPAdes) (version 2) | ecosystem: Host-associated > Plants > Roots > Endosphere | place: USA...
GGAAGTTAAGCTCTTTAGCGCCGATGGTAGTTGGGGGCTTCCCCCTGTGAGAGTAGGACGTCGCTAGGCAAAGAAAACAGTCAGCTGTGTGCTGGCTGTTTTTTTATTTTTTATGAAAATCATTAATAATTTATCAATAATTTTGCAAAACTTGCTTAAAATTAAGATAAGACAGGTTTTAGCTAATGTTTATATACTAATTGAAGAAAGAAAATTGAAAAGGCCTCATTTTTGTCCATGTGAAAGGGGACGAAAGACTATTATAATTACTACCTTGAAAAATCTGAATTGTCTTTCTTTTATAAGTTTCTTGACAGTAGCCTAGCTCGTTGTTAATCTTACAATTAATATTCTTTTCACTATAGGAGGAAGTTACGAAAATGTGGGAAACTAAATTTGCCAAAGAAGGTTTAACTTTTGATGATGTATTATTAGTACCAGCTCATTCAGAAGTATTACCGAAAGATGTTGATTTATCAGTTCAACTAACACCGAAGATTAAATTAAATATTCCAATGATCAGCGCAGGCATGGATACAGTTACAGAATCTAAAATGGCGATTGCTATGGCACGTCAAGGTGGCATCGGTATTATCCATAAGAACATGTCGCTTGATGAGCAAGCTGAGCAAGTAGAAAAAGTAAAACGTTCTGAAAATGGTGTTATTACAAACCCATTCTTCTTAACTCCGACTCACCAAGTATTCGATGCTGAGCATTTAATGGGCAAATACCGAATTTCTGGTGTACCAATCGTTGATAGCATGGAAAACCAAAAGCTAGTAGGGATTATTACAAACCGCGACTTACGCTTTATTTCTGACTATTCTTTAAAAATTGAAGATGTTATGACAAAAGAAGATTTAATTACAGCACCTGTTGGAACGACTCTAGAGGATGCTGAAAAGATTCTTCAACAATATAAAATCGAAAAGTTACCAATTGTAGATGAAGAAGGTAAATTAACAGGATTAATTACAATTAAGGATATCGAAAAGGTAATTGAGTTCCCTAACGCTGCAAAAGACACCCATGGTCGTTTATTAGTAGGGGCAGCAGTTGGTGTTTCAAAAGATACGATGATACGTATTGAAAAGCTTGTTGAAGCACAAGTAGACATCGTAGTAATCGATACAGCTCACGGCCATTCTGAGGGTGTATTACAAACAATTCGCTCTATCCGTGAATCTTATCCAGAGCTTGAAATTATTGCTGGAAACGTGGCAACAGCTGAAGGTGCACGCGCATTATTTGAGGCTGGTGCAGATGTAGTGAAAGTTGGTATTGGACCAGGATCCATTTGTACAACTCGTGTCGTAGCTGGTGTAGGAGTACCACAAATTACAGCTGTTTACGATTGTGCAACAGTAGCACGTGAACTTGGGAAAACAATTATTGCTGATGGAGGCATTAAATATTCTGGTGACATCGTAAAAGCTCTTGCAGCGGGTGGTAATGTTGTAATGCTTGGTTCACTTCTTGCAGGTACTTCTGAATCTCCTGGTGAAACTGAAATCTTCCAAGGGCGTCGCTTCAAGGTTTACCGTGGTATGGGTTCAATTGGAGCTATGGAAAAAGGTTCAAAAGATCGTTACTTCCAAGAGGATGCGAAAAAATTAGTACCTGAAGGTATTGAAGGTCGCCTTCCATACAAAGGACCACTAGCAGATACAATTTATCAACTAATCGGTGGTATTCGTGCAGGTATGGGCTATTGCGGTTCAGCTAACCTTGAGTTCTTACGTGAAAATGCTCAATTTGTTCGTATGACAGGTGCAGGTCTACGTGAATCACATCCACATGATGTACAAATCACAAAAGAATCACCAAACTATTCGATGTAATATATTACTAGCAACTTTTATGCTCTCGAATCGTCTACAAAGATGACACGAGAGCATTTTTTTATGATAGAGAGTGCGCACGGACGTTACTATATATGATAAAATGTCGAGGACAAGAATATTTATTGGAGGGTTATAAAGGTGAAAAAGACAATGAACACTGTCATTCGCTTACTCCTAATTCCTGTTTTGTTATTTAGTGTTTTAGCAGGTATTCCAGCGAAGGCAAATGCACAAACAGATTTAGGACTACACGTGGATGCTGCAATTTTAATTGACGCAGATTCAGGAAAAATTTTATATGAACAAAATGCAGATACTTCACTAGGTATTGCAAGTATGACAAAAATGATGACTGAATACCTGTTATTGGATGCAATTGATGCAGGAACAGTTAAATGGGATCAAGAATATCACGTAACTGAATATACGTATAAAATGTCTCAAAACCGTGCATTAAGTAATGTACCATTGCGTAGAGATGGAACTTACAAAATTAAAGAATTATATGAGGCAATGGCAATTTACTCTGCAAATGCTGCTACAGTCGCTATAGCAGAAACAATTGCAGGCTCTGAAACTGAGTTTCTAAAGCTAATGAATAAAAAAGCAGAAGAGCTTGGTCTTACAGGTTATAAATTTGTAAACTCTACTGGTCTTAACAATGCAGATTTATTCGGTATGCAGCCAGCTGGTACTGGACCAGATGATGAAAACGTAATGCCTGCTAAATCTGTAGCCAAATTAGCATATCATTTACTAAAAGATCATCCAGACGTATTAAAAACGTCTAAAATTGCAGAAAAGACGTTCCGTAAAGATACAGATGATGCAATAAACATGACAAACTGGAACTATATGTTGCCGGGATTAGCATACAAATATGAAGGCGTTGACGGATTAAAAACAGGTACAACAGACTTTGCGGGTCATTGCTTTACAGGTACAGCAGAGCGCAATGGTACACGTTTAATTTCTGTAGTTATGAAGGCTGTAGGAGAGGATCCAAAAAAAGCGCGCTTCGATGAAACAGCTAAATTGTTTAACTATGGTTTCTCACAATTCTCGAAACAAGAAATTATCCCAGCGAACTATAAATTTAAAGGTCAAGAAACAGTAAAAGTTACGAAAGGTAAAGAAAAGAATGTAGCGATTGCTGTTAAAGAACCAGTTTCATTTATGGTCAAATCATCTGAGAAAGATTTATATAAACCTAAACTAGTTTTAGATAAAAAGAGTCTTGAAGCAGGGGTTAAAAAGGATACAGTTGTCGGGAAGGTAGTTATTGAGCACTCAGAGGGCACAGATTACGGTTTTATTGACGGTAAGGACCTAAAAGCTGATGTTGTCACAACAGAGGCTGTAGAGCGTGCTGGTGGTATCTCATTATTCTTCCAAGGTGTTGGTAGCTTCTTCGGAAACTTATGGAGTGGCATTACTGACTTTGTTGGCGGCTTATTTTAATAATTAATTTAAAGAACACGTAGATGTTATCAAACATCTCGTGTTCTTTTTCACGTTTTTTCGCTCTACTGCATACGCTATTAGGCGAAAGGATGTGGCTAAATGTGTGGCATTACAGGATGGGCTAGCTTTCAAAAGGATTTAAGAACAAGTAATGAAATTCTAAAGTTAATGACGCAAACATTAAATAAACGAGGGCCTGATGATGAAAATATTTGGTGTAGTGAGCATATTGCATTTGGCCATCGTCGGCTAGCTGTCATAGACTTAATCGGTGGAAAGCAACCGATGAAAAAAGTACATGATGGTGCAAACTATGTCATTACATATAATGGCGAGCTTTATAATACAGAAGAATTAAGGAAAGAGCTCCAAAACCGAGGGCATGTTTTTACAACACATTCAGATACGGAAGTATTATTAACTGCTTATATTGAATGGAAAGAGCAGTGTGTTGATTTTTTAAATGGAATTTTCGCTTTCGGTATATGGGATGAACAATCACAATCTCTTTTTTTATGCCGAGATCGACTAGGTGTAAAACCTTTGTTTTACACAGAACAACAAGACGGCCTGTTTTTTGCATCCGAGGTGAAAGCATTATTAGCTCATCCATCGATTAAAACAACCGTTAATACGGAAGGGCTAGCAAATATGATGGCAGTAGGGCCATCTAGAATGCCCGGAAAATCACTTTTTCAAAATATTAGTGAGCTACGTCCAGGTTATGCAATGCGTTTCTCTAGAGAGGGTATACGAGTTTGGCAGTATTGGCAGTTACAAAGTAAACGACATGAAGAGTCATTAGAGGAAACAATCGAGCATGTCCGTTTTTTGCTAACGGATGCTATTGAACGACAGCTTGTTTCAGACGTACCCATTTGTACATTTCTTTCAGGCGGATTAGATTCCAGTATTATTACTGGAATTGCAGCAAATAGGTTTCATAAACAAAACAAAGGCATGCTCCATACGTATTCTATAGATTATGAGGATAATGAACGCTTCTTTAATCCACATGCTTTTCAAACAACAACAGACACGTATTGGATTCAAAAAATGACAGATACCTTTAGTACAACACATCATGCTGAGGAAATTTCTCAGCAGCAATTAATTGATGAGTTGGTAGAATCTGTCGTTGTGAGAGATTCACCAGGGATGGCAGATGTAGATTCATCGTTACTATGGTTTTGTCGAGAAATAAAAAAAGACTTTACCGTTGCACTATCTGGTGAATGTGCAGATGAAATTTTTGGCGGTTATCCATGGTTTACAGAAAAGACAACAGGTTTTCCTTGGATTCGTTCACTGTCTGAAAGATCAACCATGTTACAAGAGCGGTGGCGTAGGAAATTAACAGTTGAATCATATGCACAACAAGCATATTCGCAAACAATTGCCGAAGTCCCATATCTTGATGGAGAGAATATTGAGGAAGTAAGGCAACGTGAAATGTTTTATTTGAATACGGTATGGTTTATGCAAACATTGTTGGAACGAAAAGACCGTATGAGCATGGGGGCGAGTCTTGAAGTTCGTGTTCCGTTTGCAGATCATCGACTTGTGGAATATGCGTGGAACATTCCTTGGGAAATGAAAAATTTAGGCGGTATAGAAAAGGGGTTGCTTCGTAAGGCAATGCAACATTTATTACCAGAAGAAGTTTTATATCGGAAAAAGAATCCGTACCCTAAAACATATCATCCAGTTTATACAGCAGGTGTTCAAAAATGGCTAAGAGAAATAATGGAGGATAAAAATTCAATTCTTCATGAATTGTTTGAGCGACAGAAGCTAATAGGGCTAATTGAATCTGGTGGCAGTTCTTTCAAAGTTCCTTGGTATGGACAATTAATGGCAGGTCCACAGCTTTTAGCTTATCTCGGCCAAATCCATACATGGTTTAAGCTATATAATATCCAACTAATTGAATCGTAATATAACGGAAATACCGATCAACCTTTTAAGGTGAGGTTGATCGGTGTTTTTTCTGTATGTCCCAACAGTTCATTAGCTTTTCAATTGAAGGTTTAATTTCTTGTACAGGTATACCTCCAAAACCTAGTAAAAATTGAGCTTGTGAGGGTGTAGAGTGATCTAGACGATAATCAGATAGTGGATAGATCTTGATGTCCGCATTGAAGGCAAGCTGCTGTAAATGTTTTTCGGACAAAGTATGCTGTACATCGAGTAAAATATGCATTCCTGCTTGCTCACCGGTAATATTAATTTGACTAGAATAGTTTTCTAAAATAGAAGTAAGTTTTTCATGTTTTTTTCGATAAACCTTCCTCATACGATTTAAATGCTTTGCAAAATGGCCATCACGCATAAAATTAGCTACGATATGTTGATCAAAACGAGGTACTGTTGATGAATAGTAATTAAACACATCATTATAAGTAGCAAGTAATTTTGATGGGAGTACAAAATATGCAACACGCAAGGACGGCATTAATGATTTTGTAAATGTACTCATATAAATGACTTTATCATTTCGATCTAATGCATGAAGGGCTGGAATTGGTTTTCCAGTATAACGAAATTCGGAATCGTAATCATCTTCAATAATGTATCGAGAGGAGCTTTGTGCGGCCCAATTTAAAGCCTGTGCACGTCTTGTAGCCGATAATACTGCTCCTGTAGGAAATTGATGTGATGGCGTAATATAGACAACGTCAGCGCTAGTATTTTCGAGCTCATGGATGACAATTCCTTCATCATCGACCGCAATTGGATAGACTTTTCGTTTATGCTGAGAAAACATACGATGAACAGCTGGATACCCTGGGTTTTCAAGCGCAAAGCAAGTATCGTCACCAAAGAGGCGTAATATCATTGGTAGAAGCTGTTCGGTTCCTGAGCCAATGACAATTTGCTCGGGACTACAAACAACCCCGCGTGATTGAAATAAATAATTAGCAATCTCCGTTCGTAAAGATAGTTCTCCCTGAGGCTCACCTGTTAATAATAATTCCTTTGAGGCATCATCAAAGAGTTCTTTCGCGTATTTCCGCCATGTTTGAAATGGAAAGGCATCAATATCGATAGAACCAGGATTAAAATCTATCTTATAAGATTTTTTCTTAGGTTGCTCATGTAAAGAAACTATTGTGTCTTGCTGAATATATGGAAGTTCGTCAATTTCCTCTACAAAATAACCGACACGAGATTTAGACATAATATAGCCTTCTGCAAGTAGCTGTGCATATGCAATTTCAATAGTTGTTTGAGAAATATTCAAAAAATCGGATAATTTTCTTTTTGATGGTAATTTTTCTCCTACTGCAATTTTCTTTGAAATAATAGCTTCTTTAATGCCGCTATAGAGCTGGTCATAGAGCGGTTTTTCACCATTTTTTTCTAGTTGGAATAATAGCATGTCCATGTTCATTCATCCCCCTGACCTTATGGTTATTTAGTAAACTGGATATTTTTATATGGTCAATTTCGATTATACTAAATTTCATCATAGAGGTGGAGGTTAGAAATCATGAGACAAACAGGTACAGAATTAGTTAAGCGTGGGATGGCAGAAATGCAAAAGGGTGGCGTCATTATGGATGTTATTAATGCGGAGCAGGCGAAAATTGCAGAAGCGGCAGGAGCTGTAGCTGTCATGGCATTAGAACGAGTACCATCAGACATTCGTAAGGCGGGTGGTGTTGCACGTATGGCGGATCCTCGTATTGTCGAGGAGGTCATGGGAGCTGTATCCATTCCCGTAATGGCTAAAGCACGTATTGGACATATTGTAGAAGCAAGAGTGTTAGAGGCAATGGGTGTTGATTATATCGATGAAAGTGAAGTATTAACGCCAGCGGATGAGGAGTTTCATTTATTAAAAAGTGATTATACAGTGCCTTTTGTTTGTGGGTGCCGTGATTTGGGTGAAGCAGCCCGACGCATAGGTGAAGGGGCTTCTATGCTACGAACTAAAGGGGAACCAGGGACGGGTAATATTGTAGAGGCGGTTCGCCATATTCGAAAAGTGAATGCGCAAGTACGTAAGGTAGTTGGTATGACAGAGGACGAATTAATGACAGAGGCTAAATTGCTTGGTGCTCCTTTTGAATTATTAAGAGAAATTAAGCGTCTTGGCCGTTTACCAGTCGTAAATTTTGCAGCAGGTGGAGTTGCTACGCCAGCGGATGCAGCATTAATGATGGAGCTTGGAGCTGACGGTGTATTTGTTGGTTCTGGTATTTTCAAATCAGAAAACCCAGAGAAATTTGCTCGTGCAATTGTTGAAGCTACTACGCATTATAAGGACTACAAGCTAATTGCTGAAATTTCAAAAGAGTTAGGTGTTCCGATGAAAGGCATTGATATTGCACAGCTTAGTCAAAATGAGCGTATGCAAGAGCGAGGCTGGTAAAATGAAGCGAATCGGTGTTTTAGCATTACAGGGCGCGGTGCGAGAGCATGTGCAAACGTTAGAGTCTCTCGGGTGCGAAGCGGTCTTAGTAAAACAAAGAAGTGATTTAGAGAAGCTTGATGGACTTGTCTTGCCTGGTGGAGAAAGCACAACGATGCGCAAATTGCTGAATCGATACGAGCTATTAGAGCCAATTCGCACACTTGCAAAGCAAGGTTTACCGATGTTTGGAACATGTGCAGGATTGATTTTATTAGCAAAGGACTTAGTGGATTATGAATCACATTTAGCAGTAATGGACGTGGTAGTTGCACGGAATTCTTATGGACGTCAAGTAGATAGCTTTGAAGTGAAGCTCGACATACCTGAAATAGGTCCTGCTATTCCGGCTGTCTTTATACGCGCGCCACATATTGTTTCTGTAGGAGAAGGTGTTGAAGTATTAGCGGAGCATGACGGGAAAATCGTGTTAGCAAAAGACAGTCATTTATTAGGTTGTTCCTTCCATCCTGAATTAACGGAAGATACACGTATTCTTGAATATTTTGTATCTTTTATGGTATGACTTGCAAAATCTCATTTCATATAGTACAGTATGGATAAAATTTAAATAACTTAACACGATGATGGGAAGTAGTAACAAGCACGTTTTTTTTAGAGAGTCAGCGGGTGGTGGAAGCTGATAAAAGCACTTGTGAATCCGTCCTGGAGTTGCGCAGTCGAAGTGAATGAAGTAGGCTGTCGCCGGCTGAAATGCCGTTATGAAATAAGTGGATTAGACAAAGTACAAAGTGTCTAGTCAATTAGGGTGGCAACGCGGGTAGCTCTCGTCCCTTTTAGGGATGAGGGCTTTTTTGTGTTTCCACTAACTATTTTCCCATCATTAATAATCTACTGGAGGTATGACGATGTTAGATATTAAACGCGTGCGCGACAATTTCGCGGAAATTAAAGAAATGCTATTAACACGTAATGAGGATTTAGGAAACTTAGACGATTTTGAACAATTAGATGCAAAGCGTCGTGAATTAATTGCAAAAACAGAAGAGCTTAAAGCTGAGCGCAATAAAGTATCTGAGCAAATTTCTATTATGAAGCGTAATAAGGAAAATGCTGATGAAGTTATTGCACGTATGCGTCAGGTTGGCGATGAAATTAAAGAGCTAGATGTCCAATTAAATGATGTAGAAGATCGCTTTAAAGATATGATGATGCGTTTACCAAACGTTCCACATGAATCTGTACCAGTCGGCACAACAGAGGATGATAATGTTGAGGAATATACTTGGGGTGAGGTACCAACATTTGATTTTGACATTAAAGCACACTGGGATATCGCTACGGACTTACAAATTGTAGACTTTGAACGTGGTGCAAAAGTGACGGGTAGTCGTTTCTTATTCTATCGTGGCCTTGGTGCTCGTTTAGAACGTGCATTAATGACGTTTATGATGGACTTACATGCAGAAGAGCATGGCTATGAAGAAATGCTACCACCTGTAATTGTTAATCGCGATAGCTTAACAGGTACAGGACAACTACCTAAATTTGAAGAAGATGTCTTTAAATTAGTTGACACAGATTATTTCATGATTCCAACAGCAGAAGTACCTGTGACAAACTTCTACCGTGATGAAATTTTACCGGTTGAAGCTTTACCACAAGGCTTTGCAGCATATAGTGCTTGCTACCGTTCAGAGGCAGGATCTGCGGGCCGTGATACACGTGGTTTAATTCGTCAACATCAATTCAACAAAGTAGAGTTAGTACGCTTTGTTAAACCAGAGGAATCTTATGAACAATTAGAACTATTAACAGGTCATGCTGAAAAGGTACTGCAATTATTAGGGTTACCATACCGCAAACTAAAAATGTGTACAGCTGATTTAGGCTTTACTGCAGCGAAAAAGTACGATTTAGAAGTTTGGATTCCAGCGCAAAATATGTACCGTGAAATTTCTTCATGCTCTAACTTTGAAGATTTCCAAGCACGTCGAGCAAATATTCGCTTCCGTCGTGAGCCAAATGCAAAACCAGAGTATGTACACACATTAAACGGCTCAGGTCTTGCAATCGGCCGTACAGTAGCAGCAATCTTAGAAAACTATCAACAAGCTGATGGAAGCGTAGTGATTCCTGAAGTATTAAGACCATATATGGGCGGAAAAGAAGTAATTGCTCCAAAGTAATTGGAGTCAAGAAATGAAAAAACTACTGTTGAAATTTCAACAGTAGTTTTTCTTTTTAACCAATAGGGTGAATTTTTTATTAAAATTCTTCATTTTCAACAATTAGAGCTTGTCGCGCTTTTTTCTCGGCTTTTTTTCGTTCGCGTAATGCTCGGAAAAAATCGGTTAAGATTTGTCCACATTCCTCAGCTAAAATTCCTTCTGTTACTTCACATTCATGGTTAAAGCGTGCATCGTTTAATAAACGATACAGTGAATCTACACAGCCAGCTTTTATATCTCTTGCACCATATACAACCCGTGGTACACGAGATTGTAAAATGGCACCTGCACACATAGGGCAAGGTTCAAGCGTCACATAGAGTGTTGTTTTTTCAAGACGCCAGCTACCTATTTTTTTACAAGCTTCTTGAATAACCATTAGTTCAGCGTGCGTCGTCGCGTTTTGTGTTGTTTCTCGTAAATTATGAGCACGTGCAATAATCTCTCCATCGTAGACAAGCACAGCTCCTATCGGAACTTCCCCAAGTAAAGCTGCTTTCTTAGCTTCTTCCAGTGCACTGTTCATAAACAATCGGTCTGTTTCAAAAATATCCACTATGATCTCTCCTTATCATTTAGTGTATCTTGCTTAATTAACAATTGCTACTGTCAAATGAGTCTTGGCAACATTGTTGCTGTCGCTTCGCTTTCGCACAGATAAACATTGCCTCTGTATTATGTAAGAAGTTAAAACGTTGACATATTCAAAACAACCATTTATATTTATATATGAGCATATGCTCATATATAAATATAAATTAGGGGTAAGCTAAATGGATGAAAAATTACAAAATACAGAGATTCAGAATAACAAAGAACAACATTTAGACGAAGAGACACTATTCGTCGTGTCTCAAACATTTAAAGCTTTAAGTGATCCGACAAGAATTCGCATTTTGAACTTATTATGTACGGATGAGCATTCAGTCAACGACATCGCTGAAAGTTTAGATTTAGGCCAATCAACAGTTTCACATCAGTTACGTTTTTTGAAAAATTTACGGTTAGTGAAATATAGAAGGGAAGGCACAACCTTATATTATTCAAAAGATGATGATCACATTATGAATTTGTTAATGCAAGCTATTGAGCATGCTACACATAACTAGAACTAATGGAGGGATGAGAAATGGGACATAATCATGATCACAGCCATGACCATACACATGGCGCAAATAAAAAGGTGTTAATCTTATCATTCATTATTATTACGAGTTATATGGTTGTTGAAGCGATTGGTGGCTATTTAACAAATAGTTTGGCTCTTTTATCCGATGCAGGACATATGTTAAGTGATTCAATTTCATTAGCAATAGCTTTACTTGCTTTTATATTTGGAGAAAAGGCTGCGAGCTATAGTAAAACATACGGTTATAAACGATTTGAAATTTTAGCAGCGGTATTAAATGGTGTGACTTTAATTTTAATTGCTTTATTCATTTTCTATGAGGCAATAGAACGTTTTGCCAATCCACCA
>Ga0209676_1002859_pt1 | contig 11386 bp, 8 predicted proteins | sample AraplaCvi_mLB_r2_FD_184282 | JGI IMG/M metagenome (GOLD analysis project Ga0209676, IMG submission 184282) | Arabidopsis root microbial communities from North Carolina, USA - plate scrape MF_Cvi_mLB_r2 (SPAdes) (version 2) | ecosystem: Host-associated > Plants > Roots > Endosphere | place: USA...
CACGTGGCATGGCCGCGCTGCGGGCCCGGCCGTCCGCACGCTGCAAACTGCCGACGAGGGGCGGCGCGAACCGCAAGATCCCGGCGCGAGACTTCTTCCGGGTCGTAAACCGCCACAAGATTTCATCGGAATGACTTGGGCGTGGTGACCGGGAGCGTAACAGCCGCACACCCGAATACTGAATGCCTTCCTCCTCAAAAGCTCCAGCGCAAAAATGAAATGGGGCGGCGGATGTACCCCGCCGCCCCGTCACTGTCTAATCTCAGAAGCCGAATTTCGCTCCGATAAAGAACTGGCGACCAAAAACGTCATACAGTCCCGCGATGGTATTCTGTGCCTGCGAACCCGATGAGTTATCCGGCACGATCGGCGGCTTGCGGTCGAACAGATTGTTCACCCCCATGTAGATGTTCGCCTTTTCGGTGACATCGAAGTTGAGCCTCAGATTGTGATAGCTCGCCGCCGGAATCTTCGGGAAGCCTTCGAGGAACGGGCTGGCCTTCGTCTTCGGAATGTAGCGCATGCTGTAAGTCAGGCCGAAGGGCCCTGATGCGTACATGACATTGGCCGTGGCCTGCCACCGCAGGAAGCCTTGCGTCGCGGTGTCGCCACCCGCATATCCATCGAGCTTCGTCACATCGCCCGTCGGCTGCGTTTGTTCGGCTTTGTCGTAGATGGTCGACAGCACCTGCAGCGTCATCTGGCTGGGCTCGTTCCCGAGCGCGAGACCTGGATCGAAACTGTAGCGCGCCTCGACGTCGAAACCGCGGACCTTGAACGTGTTGACGTTAAGCAGTTGGTCATTGATCGCGGTGAGGGCGAAATTGCCGTTCACCTCGGGTCGGAACGACCTCGTGATGTCATCGCAATATTGGCGGTCGACCGTATCGTAGCAGAGGTTGACCTTCGCCTGGCGTCCGACCGTGTTGATGAAGCCGTCGATCTTGATGTCGAACCGGTCGACCGTCAGGGCAAAGCCCGGCAGAAACTTCGGGGTCAACACGACACCGTAGGTCCAGGTGTCTGCTTTCTCGGGCTTGAGGTCGGGATTGCCGCCAATCGTACCTCCGACGCCCTGCTGGACCGCGAGGGGTGGGTCATAGTTGGCGGGCACGCCGTCGGCGGTGCAATTCGCCGCGCGCGTGGGATTGGCGTTACGATTGATCGCGCGGCACGGGTCGTTGACGTTGCCGAACGTCTGTCCAAGACCGGTCAGTTCGCCCGGCGTCGGCGCGCGCACCGCGCGCGCGCGAATGCCGCGGAAGCGGACGCCGTCGACAGGTTCCCATGTCCCCCCGGCTTTCCAGGTCTGATAGCTCGATCCGCTGCTCGGGTCGGAAAGACGGTATGCGCCCTCGAGTTCGAGCGTCCGGAAAAAGCTCGTGTCGCGGAGCAGCGGCACAACGATCTCGGCGTAGACCTCCTTGGTCTTGGTCTTGACGAACTCATTGTCGCCGATCTGGTTTCCGGTGGTGAGGCCGAGGCTGATCACCTCGTCGGTGTCCTGGAAGCCCGAGAAGCTGCGATAATCGATACCCATGGCAACGCTGACCGGGCCAGCGGGCAGATCGAAAGGCGAACCCGATACAAACGCGTTGAAATCGTGGAGCGTGCTGATGCCGCTCTGTCCTGCGGATACTGTCAGATAATCGATCTGATCCTGCGTATAGGGAGCGAAGGGATTGACCGGTACGCAGCCCATTGCGCGCGCGGCGGCATCGGTACAGCGGTACCGCCCGGGATTGGCGGGATCTGCCTCGACCCGGAGGCCATAATAAAGCCGGTCGGTGCCGACGAGCCCGTCCGTGCGGCTGTTAAGCTCGGTCCGCCCATAGACATAGGATGCCTCCCATTTCCAGTCGCGGCCGCCGAGGTCGAGATCGCCCTTGAGGCCAGCGGCGACACGCACGGTGTTGCGCTCGTTCGTCGAGCCGCGCTTGCCGAGCTCCGACATGCGTTGGCTCCAGTCGATGCCCCCGGCGATCTGCGCTGGCGTGAGGCGTGCGCGCTGTTCGGGGGTCGTGGCGGCAAGGAAGAAGGGGTTATCGACGGGAATCGTGACCCGCACGCCCGGAACGCCGGGCCGACCGCCGAAAAGATTGCTCGTGCTTTGAAACGCGATCGCTTCAATCGGTCCATTGGTCGATGAACGACCGTAGTTGAGCTCGGCAAAAGCCGAGACGGCATCGCTGATCGGATACTCGGCCTCCGCGGCAAACAGCAGGCGCTGCGTCGGGATGGCGAGCGTGCGCTCCGGGTTCCGGTTGAAACCGTGGCGGGCAATGTTGAAGGTTTCGAGCTGCCCCGTCTGGAGGTTTCGCGTCAGCTGGAGCGCGGTTGCACCCGAACCGAGGAAGAAGTTGCCGCCGAGCCCGACCGAAGACAATGGGGGAATACCGCTCAGACCGGTACCGGGCGCGAAGACAGGCCCTTCTGCCGGATTATTGTAACGAATGTCGCTGCCGCAGACATAAGTGTCGGCGCAGCTGACCAGACCTTCATAAGCATATTGCGCCGTCACGAGGACGTGGCCGCCATCGCCGAGGTCGCCGCCGAACATCATGTAGGCGTTGGAATTCTTGTTGTAGCCGCGCTCCGCAATGCCGTAGCTGGCGCCGACTTCGAGGCCGCGGAAATTGCGCTTGGTAATGATGTTCACAACGCCGGCGACGGCGTCGGCGCCATATACGGCCGATGCGCCGCCCGTGATCACTTCGATCCGCTCGATGTTGACCGTGGGCAACGTGTTGAAGTCCACCGACGGCTGCAGCGGTGTACCGCCGGGGACACGGCGTCCGTTGATCAATACCACGCTGCGATTGGCCCCAAGGTTACGCAAATTGGTGAGGTTGAGACCCGAAGCCGCCGAGCCGGAGAATGACGATGTGGTGCGGCCGGTCCCGAAGGCCGGCGCGAATTGCGGCATCGACGACACGATGTCGGCAATATTTTCGTAATTTTGCCGGTTCAGCATTTCATCGCCGATCACCAGCGTCGCGGTGGTGTTTTCGAGATTGGGCCGCGCGATGCGCGACCCGGTCACGACGATCTCGTCTGCTGGCCCCATCGCCTCGCTTCCGGCAGCAGTGTCTGCCAGGGACCCCGCGTTTTCCTGCGCCCATGTGGGTGCCGCTAGCGCGGCGGCGAGCGCCATAATGGCAACCCCGCCCGGACGAGACAGACAATTTATTTTCACCGATATTCTCCCCTGTCGAGATGGTCGGCGCGCAAGTTCGCGCGCACGGTGGGCCCGCTAGATGGGCTTGGCTGGCAGCGTTCAAGCGAACTGAGGGGATAGGGCGTATAGGACCGGCCAATGCCGCCGCAGTGGGGCGAACGGCGAATCCGCGCGGCCGAATGTCGCGATCGTCGGCGCTCGACATAACGAAAGCCAGCGAGCGGCTTGCCCGCACGTTTCGCGCGACACGAAAGCGACGGCCGAACGGAAAGGAAGGGGGCGAAGTCGGTGACCTCGCCCCCGTCCACCAGCCTGCGCAAGGGACTAACTTAAACAGGTGGTCGCGAGCAGCGAGACCGCTTCCCCGGACGCCACCGGGGGGGAGCGCAGGGAGATGCTCTTCGCGAAGCGATCGATCGGGCATGTCCAAAGGCACGGGCTCGCTCGGCACTTCACGACGTCTCGCGTCACATCGGGAGCAGTGCCGAGACGCGGCAGATTTTCAAAGATGCGATGCGGCGAATGGCAAGAGCGTGGTGGCCGCCATTCGCGCCGTGCGGCGAACGGTCTGTTCATTCCCCCAAAGGCTGAAGGCCGCTTCACTTCGTCCATAATTGACCGTCAGGCACAGAGCCGCTTCGCTCGAGCGGCAGGATCCGGCGGCGGGAGGGGCATTGCGAGGTCAGTCGCTATCGCAGACCCGTGCTTCGCTGCGCCCCTCCAGCCCATCGTGATCCGCCAGGCTTATCTCCGCCGTTCGAGCCGGGCGTCGAGCGCAAAGCGACCGCCGCCGCGTGCCGCAAGGTATAAGCCGATGGCCACAAGCGAGGCGGCGGGAAACATGCCGCGGAGGCCGAGCTTATAGTCGACCATGGCAATGGCGACGATGAAGTTGGCGGCACAAAGCAGCCCTGCCCATCGAACAAATGCTCCCGAAAGAAAGGCCACGCCGCAGGAAAACTGTGCGACGACCGACAGCCGGGCGGCGACTTCGGGGACAGGAAAACCATGATCGCCAAGAAAAGCGACAAAAGTCGCCATATGCGCCTCGTCGATGATATTGTCCCAGACGCCCCAGACCAGAAAGGATCCGACGACAGTCCGCATCAGGAGAAGGGCGAACTCTTCGCGTTCGCGCGGTTCGGGAAGCGTCCATCTCATGAGAAATTCCTCGGGCCAAAGGGGCGGCTTCAGGACTGTGGCATGCACGCCAATTATGGAGAAGCGCGCGGTGCAGCATCGCATCGGCGGATCGCCGGCGACGCATGTTACGAGAGTTGCAAGCAGGCCGCTCGCCGGCCTGTTCTATTTACGCTCTCGGGACCGGCCGAGCAGCGCGATGGGTAACCCCACTAGAAAAATATGGGCGGCGAGGTCCGCGAGCGCGACCGGAAGCGGCGGCATCGCAATGGGCGCCGCCGACAGGGGCACGACGACGAGGTTCATTACCAGCCAGATGACCGCGCCATATAACGGCCCTGCGATCCACGGCCGCTCCCTTAGCCAGCCAGGCACGTGGAAAATATATAGGCTCGCCATGATCAGCGCCATGGCGAAGTGAAGGAGCAGGCCGAGAAGCGGAACGCCAGCCCCGGCTCCAAAGGCCGCCGAGCCCAAAGCTCCGCTCGCGATGACGCGCAAGATTGCTTCGGGCGTCAAACCGCCAGGCCACCAGAGCGCCGACACAAAGAGAAGGTCGAGTGTCCCGGCGAGGATAGCGGCGATCAGGCTCGCTTGCCACCGACCTGCCTCCGCCGGTTTTGCGGTCATCAGTTGATTTAGCTTCATATCGCCCCCCGAAGAGAGGGCTGTCAGAAGTTTCGCGGGTGAAAAAGAGTGATTGCGGCGAACGGCAACTTGGCACCGCTCACCGCTTGCGTACCTTGCGCCCTTCAAACGCTGTCCTGGCGTTGCCCGCTTGCCGGCGCGTCGGAGAGGACGAGCAGATAGGAAACCGGTTGATATCCTTGATATGTCTCCCCAAGAAACATCAACTCAAGAAACCCCTTCCCTATTCCGGCAACTTCGGCTGCGCGCAGACGGCGGGCCGGATCCCGATCATCGATTGCAAAAGCGGCAAGGTCTCCGGACGGAATCGTTCCTGCCGCGTGGTATAGGCCGCTACCGCTAGTTTTTTCCGCGGATCATAATAGACAGCCGTGCCCCAAAAGCCGCTGTGCCAATAGACCTCGCCCTCCGGTGTCTGCTCCGCGAACACGCCGAGCCGGTAGCGGTTGCTTCCCTCGTGGCCGGCGACGGCCAGCATTTCCCGAAGCGTCGCACGCTTCTCGAAGATGCGATCCTCGAAAAGCGCGGCAAAGAGCGTGGCGAGATCCCGTGCGGACATCATCAGCCCCCCGCCACCGTAGAGATCGAACGATGCGTGAACACTGGATACGTCACGGCCATCGATATGCTGGCGCGCGGGCGGCTCGGCCGAGGCCGGCCTGACCTCGGCATTCTCCCACCAGGTCGACTTCAGCCCGAGGTCGTCAAACCGAAGCGCTTCGCGGACCGCGGCGGCCAGCGATTTTCCCGTCTTTCGTTCGATGATGTTGCCGAGCAGGATGTAGCCCGTATCCGAATAGAGGAACCGCGTCCCCGGCTCGCTCTGCGGATCGGCATATTCCGTCATCAGCCGCAATTGATCGATCCGCTTCCACTCGCGGCGCGGTGTCGAGAGCATCGCCGTGACGTAGCGGGCGTCTCCGCCATGATCGTAAAGCCCGCCGCTGTGGCTCATCAGCTGACGGACCGTGATGCGCGAAGGGTCATAACCATCGCCCTTGAGGATGGTAACGAACTCGGGGTCGATGAGCGATCCGATCGCCGTGTCCAGATCGATTGCGCCCTGCTCCTGCAGGCGCAGCAGCGTGGCAGCAACGAAGGTCTTGGTGTTGCTGGCGACACGCAGCGGCGTGTCGGCAGTCAATTGCCGGCCCATGGCAGGGTCGGCGAACCCGATTGCCGCCGACAGGGGCCTTTCGGCACCCGCGCCTGTAGCATAGACCACCGTCGGCGCGCTGGCCAACCCGGCCGCCTCGGAGAGCGCTGCCTGCCGGTCGGCCGGCGGCAAGGCCCAGATCGAAGTGCAAAGCGTGGCGGCGGCAAGCAAGTTCATCTTTTTCGTTCCTAACGATGTTCGCCGCAGGACTTGAGGCCGCCGCACGAAAACAGCGACTGGTGCGACTTCTGGGCCATTATCGAGCGGGCGCCGTATCGGCGATGCGGTCGCCTGAAACGTCCCCATCCACGAACGCCCGCGCGGGCACAGCCACCGAGGCCGCTAAGAATGATTCGGGCAGACCTTCGCAATGCGACCTCTCTCATGGCAATCCTTCTCATTTTCGCTGAAACGCCTGTACCGAATAGTCGCCGCTGCGCCCGGCATCGATTGGTCGAAAATTGCTCCGAACAGCGCTCTGCCCGCTTCATCTCTCCAGACGCGTCAGCTCGGGCTTGATCAATTTGGCATAGACCCGCCCTACCCGCAGCCGGTCTCCATTTGCGAGGCAAGCATGCAGACCCGGCCCATCCCGCCGGAACTCGACGACACTCGACCGCCGAATAAGGGCCGACCGGTGGATCCGCATAAACTGACCCGGATCGAGCTTGGTCTGGACGTCGTTCAGCGTGCTGCGCAGCAAATAAGTCCGTTCGGCCGTGCGAATCCGGACATAGTCGTCCTCCGCCGTGATCGACTGGATGTCGGAAACGAGGACGCGCACAAATCCGGTAACATTCTTCCTGATCCAGATTTCCGTCTCGAACATCGGTTCGCTGTCTGCCCGAATTTTGGCGCGGAGATTGGCGATAACCTCGTGCAACTCGTCGGTGGAGCCGGCCCTGCTACGCTCCTCGATAGCCCGCCGCGCGCGCCCCAGCGCGATCCCGAGCCGGGCGGCATCGATCGGCTTCAGCACATAATCGAGCGCATTGTGGGTGAAGGCGTCGACGGCATGGCTGTCGAACGCCGTCACGAATATGACCGCCGGACAACAGTCTTCCGGCAAAGCCGCCAGATAGTCGAATCCGCTCCCGTCGCGCATCCGGATATCAAGCAACACGACGTCGGGCATTTCGCGGATCGTGGCTTCGACGGCGTCGCTGCACCCCGACGCCGAAGCACAGACATCGAAACCCTCCATCGGAGCCAGGAGTTGCTCGAGGCGGCGGAGAGCGAGGGGCTCGTCGTCGACAATGAGAACGCGCACGATCGTCATATCTCGGCCAATGGGATCAGGAGCTTGGCTTCGAAACGACCGGATCGAGAGAAACCGGTGGTCAGCGAAGCCATTCCGCCAAAACGCGCAGCAAGTCGCTCGCGGACATTTCGCAGCCCGATGCCCGACTCCCGCTCTGCCAGACCCACATGCGCCTGGTTGCTGATCTCCACCGAAAGCGCTGTGCCCTCCCGTGCTGCGGAAATTTCGATCGTCGAAACACCTAAGTGCGTCGCAATACCATGTTTGACGGCATTCTCGACGAGCGGTTGGAGAATGAGACTGGGGACCGCACTCAACCGAACCTCTTCGGCAACGTCGACCTTGAGCGCCATATCCGGAAAGCGGCAACGCTCGATTGTAAGATAGGCGTTCTGCAGCGCCAGTTCCTGTTCGAGCGTGACATCCACGCCGGGGTCGAGATTAAGGGTCAGCCGCAGGAATTCGGCGAGATGCTGGACCATCGCTTCCGCCTGGTCGTTCCGGCGGTCGACAATGAGTGACAAGATGGAATTGAGCGTGTTGAACAGAAAGTGCGGACTGATCTGATAATGGAGAGCCTGGAGCTGCGCCGCCTGCGCCAGGATCCGGACGGTCGCTTCACGCCGCTGCTGGACGCGAAGCCTCGCGCCGTAGGAAATGGCGAGATAAAAACCGGTCCAGGTTGCAAAGAACCAGAAATGCAGTGCGAGCTGGAGGATGATTTGGGGAAGCGGTATTTCGACGACCGTTCCATAGAAGAGGCGGACAGCGAGGGTGCTGCACCAGGCGTATATCTCGGCGGCGAGGGGTGTTGCGACGGCTGCGGCGATGAGTTCACGCCGGAAGCCCGTTTGTCCGGCCCATTGCATCAGACGGTGCAGAAGATAGCAGATTGCAATTCCGACCAGGTTGAGCACGAGACGGGGAAGGAGCAGCGCGACCCATTGCTGCGGCGCTCCTGCGTACGACATCATCGTCATGATCGCGAAGTTCGCGGCCCACAGGAGACCTGTCGCTAGCAGGAGCATTCGCCGGAAAGTCGGATCGTTGGACACGGCGCCAGACGTATCGAAATTGTCGGTCAAAGAAGGAGCATGGGTGTTGGGCACTCCACGGTCTTAGCGTGGAAGGCGGAATTTGCACGAACGTTGGACCGCACGGTTTATCCGTTCGCCGCAGAATAGGCGGCTACCCGTCCCCCCTGATTTTATCGAAGCCGAGGCTGACAGCGAATTTTTGAACCGGCCCGAAACACATGAGCGAATACGAAGGAAGAAATGCAGGCCAGATCACAAGGCGCGAATTGTTCGATCGCGCTTGGTCGAAGCCTATGACCATAAATGCAGCCGAACTTGGCGCGAACGCGGCCGCACTTGCTAAATTGGCAAGGCATCTCGGATTGCCGTTACCAGGCTCGGGCCACTGGATGAAGAAGGAGGTGGGCAAGGAACCGCCCGTTCCGGACTATCCTGCCGATCTCGGGCGGGACACGAAATTCTATTCGATCCCCGTCTCTTCGCGGCGGAGCCCTGTCCCCGCCACCGGCAGCTCTGGCACCGACGCTGCAGGAACGCCCGGTCCAACGATAGCGTCGGAGCGTCAGGACGCTACCGCGGCAAGACCCAGCGAACATGAAAAGGTTTCGAGCACCCGGAAAGCGCTCCTCAAGAGCCGCGTGACCGATCGCGCCTCGATCCGCGGGCCGGGCAAGTTCCGGTTGCTGATTGCGCTGGCAAGCGGAGAGCGTGCATGTGCCATCCTCGACCAGATTGTGCGTAGCGCGGAAACGAACGGATGGACCGTCGAAAGCAATGAGCAAGGCTACACGATCGTAGCCGAGGGCGAGACGGTCGGCTTCATGATCGAGGAGAAACTCGATCGCGTACCCCATATCGTCACGGCGGCGGAGCTAAAGGAGAAGGCAGAATATGATCGCAAGTGCGCACTGGCCGATCGCGGCATAGGTTATCGCCCTTGGAGCCGGCCATCGATTCCTGAGCATGACCATGTACCGAATGGCAACCTCGTCCTCAAATTCGACCAGGACTATGCCGCGAGCTACATCCGGCGAAGCTTCTCGGACGGCAAACGCCAGCGCCTTGAGCAGCTCGTTCCTGCCATTATCGAGGCGATGAAGAAGCGTGCCGAAGCTGTGAAGGCGCGGCGAATTCAGGATGAAAAGCGCAGACAGGAATGGGCGGACGCCGAAGTCCTGAGGAAAGATCGGGAACGACAGGCGCGCGTCGATGGGTATCGGGTCGCCTTCCTTCAGCGCCAGATCGAACGAATACGAGAGATCGACGGCTTATCGGAGCTTATCGCCCTCTGGCAGGAGGCAAGGGAGAGTGATCCCGGGTTTGCCGAACTGCTGCACTTCGCTCGCCGGTACAAAAGCGAGCTCGAAGCGCGCGTCGCTCCAGCCGCCATCGCCGAGCGCGTCGCCGCGCTCAAGCTCATGGACGAGGATGTATATATCTACGACGCAAAGCGCATCGACTGACAACCGTCAGCCCGATGCTAGGCGTCGCCCGCCGAAATTGGGTTTGAGCAGTTTGGCGCCGCTGCGAAGCCGTTCGAGTTCGTCCGACCAGAACTGCATCATGGTGACCCGCTCGTCCCAATATTCGCCGCGCGTGTAGGCGCGTCTTACGCCGTCATTCTCCATATGCGCCAGCTGCCGTTCAATAGCGTCTGGATTGAACCGCCCGCTCTCATTGAGCAGCGTGGCCGCCATGGCTCGGAAGCCATGGGCCGTCATTTCTTCCTGCCCGAAGCCGAGCGCGCGTAGCGCGGCGTTCACGGTGTTCTCCGACATCGGCCGGCGGTCGGTACGAAAGGACGGGAAGCAATAGCGTCCGGTGCCGGTTAGGTCCCAAAGCTCCTCGAACATGCCGACGGCCTGCGTAGAGAGCGGGACCTTGTGCGCACGGCGCATCTTCATCTTTTCAGCTGGGATGTTCCAGACCGACCGGTCGAAGTCGAACTCGTTCCATTCGGCCTGACGCAGTTCTCCCGGACGAACGAATAGATGTGCCGACAGCTTGAGACCGAACAAGGTGACGGCATGGCCGGTATAGCCTTCGATCGCGCGCATAAGTTCGCCGGCCCGGGTCGCCGTCGTGATCGCCGCGAGGTGCTTCGGCTTCGGCACGGTGAGTGCACCGCGCAAATCGCTCGTGGGATCACGCTCGGCACGCGTCGTCGCGACGGCGTAGCGGAACACGCGACCGAGCACACTGCGCATCCGCCTCGCGCTCTCGTAACGCCCGGTCGCCTCTACCGACCGGAGCACCAGGAGCACTTCGTGGGCGGTGATCTTCGCGATCGGCCGTGTCCCGATCTTTGGATAGGCCTTGTTGAGCAGCCAGCGGATTTTGCTCAGCGTGATTTCAGCCATGCCTTCACGCTCGTTCTTGGCGATCCATTCGAGGGCAACCGATTTGAAACTATTATCCTCTTCGACACGTGCCTTCGCGAGGTCGACCTTTCGCTGATGCGACGGGTCGATCCCGAGCGCCAGGAGGCGCCGCGCCTCATCGCGCTTCCCTCTTGCGTCCGCCAAGCCGAGGTCAGGCCATTGCCCAAGCGATTGTGTCTTCTGCTTGCCCAGCCAGCTGTAGTTCAAGCGCCAGAGCTTCGAGCCGTTCGGCTTGACGAAGAGGTGCAAGCCGCCACCGTCGAACATCTTGTAAGGTCGCTCGCGGGGTTTCGCGTTGGCAATGGTTGTGGCAAAGAGTTTGCTCATAGGGATTTCGCCTTCGGGTAGAGGCGAAATCGATACCTATCAGGGTGCCTTATTTGTTCCCGATTGGTGCCGTATCCGCCCGGATTTGACCGGACGGCTATAGCACAAAAAACGGCTGAAATCTCCCGTTTTTCGGACATCCTCGGACATCCCCGGAAGAACAAATGGTGCCCAGAAGAGGACTCGAACCTCCACGACCTTGCGATCGCCAGCACCTGAAGCTGGTGCGTCTACCAATTCCGCCATCTGGGCACGGGG
>Ga0209676_1002861_pt1 | contig 11381 bp, 15 predicted proteins | sample AraplaCvi_mLB_r2_FD_184282 | JGI IMG/M metagenome (GOLD analysis project Ga0209676, IMG submission 184282) | Arabidopsis root microbial communities from North Carolina, USA - plate scrape MF_Cvi_mLB_r2 (SPAdes) (version 2) | ecosystem: Host-associated > Plants > Roots > Endosphere | place: USA...
CGGCCTCGCCAGCGCTGACGCCGCTGCTGCTGACCGCGGCCTCGACGGTGGTGCTGATGGCCGTCGGGGCGTGGGAGACGCTGTACCCCGTCCAGCGCGCGCCGAAGGCGGCCTAGATCGCCGCCAGCGTCGCGGCGCGCGCGCGGATGATCGCGCGGGTGGAGGCGTCCTGATCGAAGACGCCGTACCAGCCTTGCGGCTCATGCGGCGGATCGCCGAGGAAGGACGTGTCGCCGGTCTTGAAGCGGAAATCCTCGTGCTGGGCGCGGCCTTCGCCGTTCCAGGCCCAGAAGTTGGAGCCGACCAGCGGACCGCCCTCTCGGGCGCTGGCGATCACCGCGTCCTGGATCATGGCGTAGAGTTCGTCGCGCATGCTGGTGGAGACCTCCAGCCCGTAGACATCGCCGTTGCGGGGGTAGCCGAACTCCTCGACCACCAGCGGCTTGCCTGCCTGCTTCGCCAGCTCGACGTGCTGCTGCACATATTCGGACGACAGCGCCATGGCGCGGGCGTGGGTGCCGGCCATGTCGGCGCGGTCCAGCCAGCTCCAGTTGCCGGGCCAGACGTGAGCGGTGTGATAGTCGATGGCGTCGTCTCCTTGCGACGACAGCACCAGACCGGGGCGCTCCATCGAACCCTTCAGGCCCTCGCCGCCGGTGGAGACCAGATGGTTCGGCGCCAGCGACTTGATCAGCCGCGCGGTCGAGACGATCCAGTCGTGGAAGGCGGGCAGGGTCCGGTCGACCATGGTGTTCGTTCCGCCCGGGCGCGGCTCATTGGCCAGCTGCCAGGCCATGATGGCCGGGTCCTCGGCATAGGGCTTGCCCGTCACCGTGTTCACCCGCCTGACGATGCGGCGGATGTGGGCGTGATAGCGTTCGATGGCCGTCGGGCTGCGATAGAAGCCGGAGACGAAGTCCGGGAACTCGGGCCATGGGTGCGCGGGGTCGCCCATGTCGATGTAGTGGCCGCCGTTGGTCCACAGCAGATAGGTCGCCATCCCGCCCGACCATTCCCAGAAATTGGTCAGATAGAGCACCGCCTTCATGCCGCGCTTGCCGATCTCGGCCATGGCGTGGTCCAGTCCGGTCAGCAGGGCGTCGTTGTAGGCGTCGTCCTGATCGTGGAAGGCCGGGCGCACCGAGTTCTTCAGCGGCGACAGCTCGGCCGAGGCGGCGATGCGCAGATTGGTGACGCCGTCCGCCGCCAGGGCGTCCAGCTCCCGCCCCAGCCGCGCCTCATGCCCGATCCAGGCCGCGTACCACAGGTTCGAGCCGACGAACCGGTAGGGCTTGCCGTCCAGCGTCAGCACCGTCCCCTCGCGCCGCACGAAGCCGGCGGGCGTGGTGGTCCGCGCGAAGACGGGCAGGGCGGGCATGGCTGCGGCGGCGACCGAGGCGGCGAGGACCGTGCGGCGATTCATCATGGGCGGGTCTCGGACGGGTTCAGAACGGTAGCGCTACCTTCGTTCGGACGCCGGTGGGAAGTCCAGCCACGGTTTGTTTCCCGCCTTGGCGATGGCGATCACGCCTTCTCCACGAACGTGTCGATCACCTTCTTCTCGCCGGCCTTCTCGAACGCGACGACCAGCTTGTTGCCTTCGATGGCCGTCACAGCGCCGTAGCCGAATTTCTGGTGGAAGACGCGGTCGCCTTTGGACCAGCCGGAGCCGGCCTTGGGATCGGCGGTGGCGACCAGGCGGCCGTCGCCCTCGATCAGGGTGTGGCGCGCCGGCTTGGCGGCGGGGGCGCGGGCGGCGGTGAAGGACTGGGCGCGCTTCCAGCCGGGGGAGGAATAGCCGCTGCCGAAGGTCGGCATCTCATCCCAGCGGGACTTGGCTTCCTTCATCCCGCCCGAGACGCCGTAGTAGCCGGTGTCCGACTGCGGCTCGACGTGGTCGATGGGCAGTTCGTCGACGAAGCGGCTGGGCAATTGCGAGGTCCAGCGGCCATAGACCAGCCGGTTGGCGGCGAAGGAGATGCGGACATCCGCCTTGCCCCGGGTGACGCCGACGTAGGCCAGGCGGCGCTCTTCCTCGAGACCCTTCTCGCCCTTCTCGTCGATGCTGCGCTGGCTGGGGAAGACGCCTTCCTCCCAGCCGGGCAGAAAGACCAGCGGGAACTCCAGCCCCTTGGCCCCGTGAAGGGTCATGATCTGCACCGAATCCGCGCTCTCGCCCCGGTCCAGGTCCATGACCAGCGACACATGCTCCAGATAGGCGGTCAGGCCGTCGAACTGCTGCATCGACTGCGTCAGCTCCTTCAGGTTGTCGAGCCGGGTCTGGCCGGTCGCCCGGTCAGCCTTCTGCATGTCGGTGTAACCGCTCTCCTCGAGCACGGCCTCGGTCAGCTCCCAGTGGCTGGTGGTCTGGGCCAGGGCGCGCCAGCGGTCGATGTCGCGGATGAAGTTGGAGAAGGCGGTGCGCGTCCGCGCCTGCAACTCGTCCGTCCCGATCAGGTGGCGCACGGCCGCCATGGCCGAGACGCCGTTCTCGCGCGCGATCTGCAGCACCTTCTGCACGCTGGTGTCGCCCAGGCCGCGCTTGGGCACATTGACGATCCGCTCGAAGGCCAGGTCGTCGTCCTCGCTCAGGATCAGGCGCAGATAGGCGTGGGCGTCGCGGATTTCAGCGCGCTCGAAGAAGCGCGGGCCGCCGATCACGGTGTAGGGCACCGCCAGCATGACGAACCGCTCCTCGAACGCCCGCATCTGGAACGAGGCGCGCACCAACACCGCCATGTTCTTGTAGGCGACGCCCTGTTTGCGGGCGGTCTCGATCTCGTCGGCGATCAGCCGGGCCTCGGCCTCGCCGTCCCAGACGCCGCGCACCCGTACCTTGTCGCCGGTCTTGTCCTCGGTCCACAGCGTCTTGCCCAGGCGACTGCGGTTGGCCGCGATCAGGCCCGAGGCAGCGCCCAGGATGTGGTGGGTCGAGCGGTAGTTGCGCTCCAGCCGGATCACCTTGGCGCCCGGGAAGTCGCGCTCGAAGCGCAGGATGTTGTCCACCTCGGCGCCGCGCCAGCCGTAGATCGACTGATCATCGTCGCCGACGCAGCAGACATTGCCGGTCGATGAGGTCAGCAGGCGCAGCCACAGGTACTGGGCCACGTTGGTGTCCTGGTACTCATCAACCAGGATGTAGCGGAAGCGACGGCGGTATTCCTCAGCGATATCGGCATGCTGCGACAGGATTGTCAGGTTGTGCAGCAGCAGGTCGCCGAAGTCGCAGGCGTTCAGGCTGACCAGTCGCGCCTGATAGGCGGCATACAGGGCGTGACCCTTGCCGTTGGCGAAATCCTCGCTGGGCGGCAGCTTGTCCGGCGTCCAGCCGCGGTTCTTCCAGTGGTCGATCAGGTTGTTCAGCGACTTGGGCGTCCAGCGCTTGGTGTCGAGGTTGGCGGCCTCCAGCAGCTGTTTGCACACCCGCTCCTGATCGTCGGTGTCCAGGATGGTGAAGGTGGACTTCAGTCCGACCAACTCGGCGTGACGGCGCAGGATCTGGGCCGCGACCGAGTGGAAGGTGCCCAGCCAGCGCAGGCCCTCGGCGGACGGCCCGATCAGATGGGTGATCCGCTCGCGCATCTCGCGCGCGGCCTTGTTCGTGAAGGTGACGACCAGCAGTTCCCACGGCTTGGCCCGGCCCGTGGCCAGGATGTGCGCCAGCCGGGTGGTCAGCACCCGCGTCTTGCCCGTGCCCGCGCCGGCCAGGACCAGCACTGGCCCCTCGGTCGTTTCGACCGCATCACGCTGCTCGGGGTTCAGCCCCTTCAGATAGTCGGACGCCGCCGAAGGCGCGAGGCCGTCGGGGCCGCGCGAGCGGGCGAGGTCGGAAATGCGGGGGGGAGCGGAATCGGTCATGGGAACGGCGAGAACATAAGGAGACCGGAGCCGCTTGTCAGCCGTCGCGAACGGCCGTGTCCGGAACCGTAACGGCCACGCCTCCGTTCCTTGCCCCGGGACAGGGTCAACAACAGGAGGGTCATCGCATGGCCGAGAACACCAACAGCAGCGGCGGCGGCAACGCGGGCCTGGCTTTCATCGTCGGCGGCCTGCTGGTCGTCGTGGTCATCATCGCCTTCTTCGTCTTCCGCGGCGGAATGCCGGGCGCCGAGACCAAGAAGGTCGACGTCGACATCAACGTGCCGGAAGTCTCCGCTCCCGCCGCGCCCGGGAACTGATCGATGACGGATCCCAACACGCCGCTGCCCGAGCGGCCGGAGGTGGTGCATCACACCACGATCAACAATCCGCCCCCTCGTAGCGGGGGCGGAGGCTTCATCGGCTTCCTGATCGGCGGCCTGGTCGTGGTGGTCATCATCATCGGCATCGTCCTGCTGTCGCAGGGCGGCGGCATCGACACGCCAAAGGGCACGGACGTCGACGTCAACATTGATCTGCCGAGCCCGAACCTGCCGGACGCGCCCAGGATGCCCGATCTGCCGAGCCCGCCCCAGGTCGAGCCGCCGTCGGTGCCGAACCCGGAGCCCGCGCCCGCGCCCGTCGGCTGATCAGCGCAGCTGGTAGGTGACCGTCGCGACGACGCGGACCCGCTTGTTCAGCGAGGACGGCTCGCTGTCGATATCTTCGCGCGCCAGGATCTCGAACGAGCCTTGGGTCGCCTGACGGATCGGCCCCAGCGGCGCGCCGGAGTCCTTGGCGAACTGCTCCGCGCCCGATCGTGCGGAGGCGGTGGCCTCGGCGATCATCGACGGCCGGACCTCGTTGAGCTTGGTGTAGACGTACAGCGGATCGCCGAAACCGATCAGCACGTCCTGGCGGACCAGGGTGTCGAGGGCGCGCTGGGTCCGGGCCACGCGGGCGACATCGCGCGTCCGGATCGTGACCTGATTGCTCGCCGTATAGTGCAGCACCTGGGTGTTAGCGGGCTGATAGGCGCTGGCCTTGTTGTCGGTCACCGACAGGCGGCCGTTGGTCAGCACATCATCCGGATAGCCCTGCGCCTTGAGGAAGTTTCGGACCTTGAGCAGGTCACCGTCGATGCGGCCCGTGACGGCGTTCAGGTCATCGCCCGAAAAGCTGAAGCTGATGGTCAGCACGGCCAAGTCGGCGACCACGTCGCGCTCGGCCACGCCCCGCACCGTCACCTGCCGGTTGCCGACCTGGGCGTTGACCACGCCGGAGCCGATGAAAGCTCCCGCGCCGATCAATCCGATGGCGATCAGGCCCCCGAAAACAGCGGGCGGCAGTAGGGATTTGTCAAACGAGACGGGCACGGTCGGGCTCCTGGAGAAGACCTGACGATGCGCTCACTGTAGCGGTTGTCAATCGACCGAACGGGGTTCCGAAAAAGATCGGTCACCCCCCGCCCAGGCCAGCGCCAGAAGGCGGCAGGCCGAGGCCAGGGGCGTGCGTCCGCGCGTCTCGTCGATCCGCTTCATCAGCCCTGCGTGGGACAGGTTCAGCTCCGCCCCGACCGCGTCCAGCACGACCCAGAATTCGGCCTCCAGCGCCACCGAGGTGGCGTGGCCGGACAGGGAGACGGAGCGCTTCTTCAGCATCCGCCTTCACTAGGACGATCAGGGCACGGCGACCAGAACGATGTCGGCCCTGTTAGGCGCGCCATTGGTCAGGACCGCGTGGCGGGTGTCGGTGGTGAACCGCAGCCCGCCGGCGGCGTCGCGGATCTCGGCGCGGACGGCGTAGGTGTGACCGGGATCTACGGTGGCGTTGGGCACCTGAAGGGTCAGGCCATAGGGCGGCGCGCGACCGTCCAGGGGCTGCCGCGTCTCCATCAGGACGGGGGCGCGGGCATCAGCCCGGCTGACATCCTCGATCCGCGCGGTCATGACATGGCCGGGCGTCAGCAGGATGCGTTCGCGATAGGTGACATTGACGTCGACGGCGGTGACGCCGGACGGCGATCCGGGGCCGGTGGTGTTGCAGGCCAACAGGGCGAGGGCCAGCGGCAGGGCGAGAATGGCGCGCATCGGGAGCTTCCTTCCAAGAGTCCGGTGGAGGAACGCGCGGGCGGCGGCGAAGCTGCGGCCTTATCGCCGTTCACCTATCCTCGGGATCGCGGTATGGTGCGCCGTCATCCACGGGATCGCGCCATGACCGCCGCTGTCGATTTCGATGAGTTCGTCCCGCTGAAGCCGCAACGGCTGGAGCCGCTGACGGCGCTGCGGGCCTTCCGCCGCCTGATCCGCAATAAGGAAGACACCGCGCAGGTCTTCGAGATCATGCGCGCCCTGTCGGGCCGTTCGATCGGGCGGGGCTACAATCGCATGCTCAAGACCGTGGAGGGCGGCCGTCAGGCCTTCCTGCGCGAGGAACTGGCGCACCAGCTGGACAATCCGGAATGGCTGGCGCGGTTCGGGCCCGGCACGGTCGGTGCCGCCTACCGCGAGTTCCGCGAAAGCCGGGGCTTCACCGCCGAGGGACTGGCGGACGAGGCGCGCAAGGTCGCGCCCATGGCGGACGCCGAACATCCGATCATCTGGTACTCGCGCCGCCTGCGCGACGTGCACGACATCTGGCACGTCCTGACCGGCTATGAGACCGACGCGCTGGGCGAGGCCTGCGTCGTCGCCTTCTCCTACGCCCAGACCCGCAACCTCGGCTTCGCCTTCATCGGCTGGGGCGCCGCGCGCGAGATCCAGCGCGAGAACCGCTCCATCCCCGCCCGCCGCGCCGTCTGGCAGGCCTACCGCAACGGCCGCGCCGCCCGCTGGCTGCCGGGCCTCGACTATGAGGTCCTGTTCGCCCGTCCGCTGGACGAGGCGCGCGCCCGTCTGAACATCCGCCCCGCCGGCGCTTACCACGCCGTTCCGGTCGAGGCGCGACAGTCGCTGAAGCTGAGGGCCTGACAGGCACAAGTCCGCCTTATGCCGAGCCGCGATAACCCGGCTTGCGCCGCCGGCCCGGCGCAGTTCATCTGCGGCGCATGACCACCCCGACCGAAGCCCCCGTCGCGCGGCCGCGCCTGTCCCGGACCACCCTGCTGGGGATCGTGGGCGTGATCATCTGCGCGATGATCTGGGGCACGACCTGGTACGCCATCACCCTGCAGATCGGGCCGACGCCGTTGCTGGCCTCCATCGTCTGGCGCTTCGGCCTGGCCTCGGCGGTGCTGTTCCTCGGCTGCCTGATCGCGCGCCAGAACCTGAAGCTGACCCGCGCCCAGCATCTGGCCGCGCTGGGGCAGGGGGCCTTCGCCTTCTCGGTCAGCTACAGCTTCACCTACGCCGCCGAGACCCACGTCGCCTCGGCCATCGTGGCCGTGACCTTCGCCTCCCTGACCTTCATCAATCTGGTCCTGTTCCGCCTGGCCGCGGGGCAGAAGCCGGCCGCGGCCTCCTGGGGCGGCGCCATCCTCGGCCTGGCCGGGGTGGCGGTGTTGTCGGGCGGCGAGGTGCTGGGCGCCGGCTTTGACCGGGGCGCGGCCCTGGGCGTCGGCCTGGCCCTGATCGCCACCACGGCCTCGGCCTTCGGCAACTTCTTCGCCTGGAAGGGCCAGCAGCGCGGCTCGGCGGCCATCCCCTCGACCGCCTGGGCCATGGCCTACGGCACGGGCCTGCTGATCATCTTTGGTCTGGCAACGGGGGTGAAGTTCAGCATCGACCCGACGCCGGCCTATGTCGGCTCGCTGCTCTATCTGTCGCTGTTCGGTTCGGTGATCGCGTTCGGCCTCTACTTCACCATCGCCCGCACCATCGGCTACGCCATGGCCAGCTACATCTCGGCCCTGACCCCGCCCATCGCCATGCTGGTGTCAGTGATGTTCGAGGGCGCGCAGTTCGGCTGGAGCGCGCTGGCGGGCCTGTTGCTGGTGCTGTCGGGACAGGCGCTGCTGATCAAGGCGCCGAAGAAGACCTAGCGCCGGAACCAGCCGGCCTTCTTCTGGCGGCGATCGGCCTCGACCAGGGTTTCGACCTCCTGCGGGCTCTGGGCTTTGGCCAGCTTGTCGCGGCGGATCTTCTCGGCCTGGACGCGGCGCATGGCGATCAAGGCGATCAGCCCGGCCCGGCTCTTCGGAGCATAGCCGCCCATGTCAGTCCTCCAGCTTCGATCCATCCAGAAGCTTTTCGGCGCGCGCCCGTTCCTTGGCGGCCTGGCTCTTGTCCGCCTTGGTGCGCCCGTGCGCCGCGCGGTTGGCGGCGGCGACCGTCTTCGCCTCGGCCTTCGCCCGGTCCTTGCGGACCCGGTTCAGATTCACGACCTCGCCCATGACGACCTCCGTGATGCAACCCGACGCGCGTCGGACGGTTTCCCAGACCCCACAGTCTGAGGAGATTCCCATGGTAGACGCCTCGCAAATCCGCGAACACCTTGAAGTCGTCGGTTCGGACGGCGAGCACGTCGGTCGCGTCGATCACGTCCACGGCGACCAGATCGAACTGGCCAAGCTGGACCTCGCCGGCGGCTTCAAACACCACATGATCCCGGTCAGCTGGGTCGATCACGTGGACGAGCACGTCCACCTGAACGTCACCAAGGATGAGGCCAAGGCCCGCTGGACCGAGAAGCCGAACTAGGCCCTTCGGGTTACTGCGAATTCACGAGCGGCCCGCTGTTCCCGGCGGGCCGTTCGCCTATGTTGAAGGCATGATCCGTTTCATTCTCAACCTTCTCTGGCTCTTCTTCGGCGGCTGGGTGTCCGGCCTGCTCTGGCTGTTGGGCGGCGCGATCCTGGCGCTGACCATCGTCGGCCTGCCTTGGACCTTCGCCGCCTGGCGCATGGCCAGCTACAGCTTCTGGCCCTTCGGCCGCGAGGTGGTCTGGCAGGATGAGGTGAACCCGGTCGCGGGCGGCGTCGGCGTGGTCCTGAACGTGATCTGGTTCCTGTTCGCGGGCTGGTACATCGCCCTGTCGCACCTGCTGATCGCCGTGGCCGAATTCATCTCGATCATCGGCATCCCGTTCGCGCTGAAGGACCTGGAGCTGGCCAAGCTGGCCCTGGCCCCGGTCGGCCGCACGATCCGCGACAAGCCCTGATCAGTCGTCCTCGGCCAGCAGGACGTTGAGGTAGACCTCCCGCCGGTTCAGGAAGCCCTTGGTGACCTCGTAGTGCTCGGTGTCCTCATAGGCCACGCGTTCCAGGCCGTGGGCCGAGGTCTGGTAGATCCAGGCGTCCGGATAGCCGAGGATGATCGGCGAATGGGTGGCGATGATGAACTGGGACCCCGCCTGCACCAGCTCGTGCAACCGGGCTAGGAAGGACAGCTGCCGTGAGGGCGACAGCGCCGCCTCGGGTTCGTCCATGATGTAGAGGCCCTGGCCCTCGAACCGGTTCTGGAACAGGTCGAAGAAGCTCTCGCCGTGGGACTTCTCATGCACTCCCGTCTGCCCGGCGCGGAACGTCCCCGTCGTCTCCAGGTAGGTCGCGGTGGTGAAGTAGCTCTCGGCCCGCAGGAAGTAGCCGTCCTGCGCCTTCTGCGGCGAGCGCACCGGCCGGACGAAGCGGTGCAGCGCCGAGTGGGAGTCCCGGGTCGCGTAGCGGTGGTCCTTCGATCCGCCCTCGGCGTTGAAGCCCCAGGCCACCGCCAGCGCCTCGATCAGGGTCGACTTGCCCGAGCCGTTCTCCCCGACGAGGAAGGTCACCCGCGGATGGAACGCGAGGACGTCCGTGGTCCGCACCGCCGGCACGTTGAACGGGTAGACCGCGTCGTCCCAGCCCTCGCGCCGCTCCAGCCGCGCCTCGATCCAGTAGGGGCGGTCCAGGGCGGTCATGCCGACCGCGCCAGCCTCATCGCGGTGGACAGCTTGCGGAACCAGGCCTCGGTCTGAGCCGCCGCGCTACGGAACGCCTCGTTGATCGGCTCGGCCCCGTGACGGCCGCCGTCGAAGAACAGGATCGTATGGGCGTCCTGATCCAGCGTGACCCGCAGGCTCAGCGACCGGATGCGTTCCGGCACGTCGGTGATGTCCTGTTCAGCCACCGGCGCTGGCGCGACGGGCTCGCCGTTCGGTTCGGCGCGGATCAGCACCAAGCCGTCACGTAGGCCCTCGATCGCGGTGATCGCGGCGACCGGGAAGGACCGGCCATCGTCGCCCCGGCCGAGGACGATGCGAGCGCCGTCGCCGGACAGGCCGACGAAGCCGCCGTCTTCGCGCGAGACGAACAGGTCCTCGATCCCATGCGCCTGGCGGACCCGAACCGTGATCGCCTCGACCCGGTCACGGCTTGCCTTCTCCCGGGTCATGGAGCGGACCATGAACCAGAGGAGGGCGAAGACGACGCCGAGCAGGAGAATGGCCTGCATGCCTCGATCAGCCCGGCGAGATCATATTCTCGGGGCGGACGTACTGGTCGAACTCCTCGTTCGTCAGATAGCCGCCGCCGACGGCTTCCTCGCGCAAGGTGGTCCCGTTCTTGTGGGCGGTCTTGGCGATCTTGGCGCAGGCGTCATAGCCCAGCTTGCCGTTCAGGGCGGTGACCAGCATCAGCGAGTTCTCGAGGCCGCGCTTGATGTTGTCCTCGCGCGGTTCGATGCCGACGACGCAGTTGTCGGTGAAGCTGATGGCCGCGTCGGCGACCAGGCGGACCGACTGCAGGAAGTTGTAGGCCATCACCGGGTTGAAGACGTTCAGCTCGAAGTGGCCCTGCGAGCCGGCGAAGGTGACGGCGGCGTGGTTGCCGAACACCTGGACGCAGACCTGCGTCAGGGCCTCGCACTGGGTCGGGTTGACCTTGCCCGGCATGATCGACGAACCCGGCTCGTTCTCCGGCAGGGCCAGTTCGCCCAGGCCCGAACGCGGTCCGGAGCCCAGGAAGCGGATGTCGTTGGCGATCTTGAACAGGCTGGCGGCGACCGTGTTGATCGCGCCGTGGCTGAAGACCATCGCGTCGTGGGCGGCCAGGGCCTCGAACTTGTTGGGGGCGGTGACGAAGGGCAGGCCGGTGATGCCGGCGATCTGCTCGGCCACCTTCTCGGCGAAGCCGACGGGGGCGTTCAGGCCGGTGCCGACGGCGGTGCCGCCCTGGGCCAGTTCCATCAGCTTCGGCAGGGTCTGCTCGATGCGCTCGATGCCGTTGGCGACCTGCTGGGCGTAGCCGCCGAACTCCTGGCCCAGCGTCAGCGGGGTGGCGTCCTGGGTGTGGGTGCGGCCGATCTTGATGATGCCGGACCAGGCGTCCGACTTGGCCTTCAGGGCCGCGTGCAGGTGCTTCAGCGCCGGGATCAGGTCGCGCACCACCTGCTCGGCGCAGGCCACGTGCATGGCCGTCGGATAGGTGTCGTTCGACGACTGGCTCATGTTGACGTGGTCGTTGGGGTGGACCGGCTTCTTGGTCCCCATCTCGCCGCCCAGCATTTCGATGGCGCGGTTCGAGATGACCTCGTTGGCGTTCATGTTCGACTGGGTGCCCGAGCCCGTCTGCCAGACGACCAGCGGGAAGTGGTCGTTAAGCTTGCCTTCGA